>Ga0105160_1000043_pt1 | contig 68327 bp, 48 predicted proteins | sample GXS110809BmetaG_FD_89591 | JGI IMG/M metagenome (GOLD analysis project Ga0105160, IMG submission 89591) | Hot spring microbial communities from Gongxiaoshe hot spring, China to study Microbial Dark Matter (Phase II) - GXS 110809B | ecosystem: Environmental > Aquatic > Thermal springs > Hot...
CCGTACAATCCATTGCGCTTTCTGGAGCCCTTGTGCACTTGGCTTTTTGCAGTTGCGGTGGTGAGCGGGCTGGGAGTCTTTGTATTCTACCCCTTGAGCCCATGGGAAGCTTCTGCGGTGGTGGCGGGATGGTCAGGGTACTCCGTGCAGGGGCTTCTGCGCAGCGTGCATCGGTACAGCTCGGATGCCTTGCTTGCGGGCGTGGTGCTGCATGGGGTGGTGATGGTACTGGAGGGGAAGTTCTGGCGCTGGCTGGAGTGGCTCTCCGGTCTGGTAATGCTGGGGATTGTTGTGGGCATCGGCTGGAGCGGCTTTGTGCTGGTCTGGGACACGCAGGCGCAGTTGCTGGGATTCCTCATTGCGCGCTTGCTTGCCGGTAGTGGCATATTCCCGGTTGCTCTTGCGCGGCTCTTCTTAGGGGGTGAGGCGACAGAGCTGGGCGGATTCTTCCGGGTGGCACTTTTCGGGCACATTGCCCTGACGTTGCTGCTGCTTATTGGGCTGTGGATACATCTGGGGCGGTTGTCGCGACCGAGATTGCTGCCGCCGCTGCCATTGCAGCTCTGGAGTGTGGCGCTGCTGTTGGTGATGGCGCTGCTGTTCCCGGTACGGAGTCAGTCGGCGCTGGGCACGCAGGTATTGCCGATAGCGGTGGAGGTGGACCCACTCTACGCCGCGGTGTTGTGGTTGCTGCGGTGGTTTCCATCCTGGGGAGTGTGGCTGGTCTTGGGAATCTTTGGCATTGCGCTTGCAGTGCTCCCCGCTGTGGGCAGGCAGGCGGTGGGGCATCCGCAGATTGATTGGGAGCGCTGCGATGGCTGCCAGCAGTGTGCGCTGGATTGTCCGTACGAGGCGATTGTGATGCGGCAGTTCGAAAACGGCATGAAGGCGCAGTTACTGCCGGAACGCTGTGTGGGATGTGCCCTCTGCGTGGCAGCCTGTCCGGAGCACGGGATTCGCTCGCCGGTTGCACCGCCGTTGGCAGCGCCGCTACCGGGCCGGGTTGTTCTGCTCACATGTGCCGGAATGCCGCTTCCGGAGCGCTTTGCGCGGGCACCATTTGTGCGTATCGAGCGCCCGTGTGTGGGGAGCGTACATGCAGAGCAGCTCCAGGAGCTACTCCGGAGCTATGCGGTGGCGGTGGTGCATTGCCAGCGCTGTGTCTACCGGCTCGGAGAGCAGTGGGCGATGGAGCGGCTGGCAGGGCAACGCCGACCCCGGATTCGGCACAGGGCGCTCGTGCAGCAGCAATTGCTCGTGGTCGAATGGTCCCCGAGGGCATGGAGCCATCTCGAGGCATGGGCACGTCAGCATGTGAGCGGCGATGGTGTGGCGCAGCAGCACACGGCGGAGCAGCGGCAGGAAACCCGATAAGCTACTTCGTCTGCGCTGTGGACGCCCCCGGTGGAGCCTGGTCTTGGTGGGGTCGGCGCTTGCCGTGATTGGGCTGGCGCAGTTGAGCTCGGTGCCGGGTCCGGGCTATTCGGCACAGACGGGCTGGCTGGTGTTGAGCTGGACATATGTGTCCGTGCCGGTGGAGTACGATACACTGCAGACGCGGCTGCGGCACATGCGTCCGCAGGGCGTTCAGGTGCGGCGTCGCTCGCCGGTGCTGGTGTGGGTGAGCTCTCCCTCGGGCGATACGCTGTGGAAACGGCTTTACACCCCGGGTGGCATCCGCGGAGATGTTGGCGTGGAGGTGTATGCCGAGATCCCCGTGACGGGCAAGTTCCGCGTAGAGCTTGCCGATGCTGCAGTGCATCTTCGGAGCGAGCTCCTCCAAGTGGAGCGCGGGAGCGCGGTGGTGGTGGAGCTGCGCGAGGGCAGATTCCTTGTTCGGCAGCGGTAGGGTTGCTGCTGCAGGCTATTTTCGCCCCGCTGTGTGGCAATACAGGGTAGCACAATGCGGTGGGCACTCGTGGGGATGGTGGCGCTCGGGATGATTGCCCAGGCGCAGCCCGTGCCCCGAGAGCTGGAGCGGCGCACAAGCCAGTTCTTCAAGCTGCTCATGGCGGGCGAGATTGAGCGGGCGTACGAACAGCTTGCCGAGGGAAATCCTCAGCGGGATTCCCTGTGGCTGGAGCAGCTCTGCGAGCGGACTCGGCAGTTCCAGCGCCGCCACGGGCTGCCCTTGGGCTGGGAGCTCCTCCGAGCAGAATGGCACGGGAAAGCTCTGCTGCGTCTGGAGTACCTGGAGTACTACGACGCTCTGCCGCTGCGCTGGGAGCTGCTGTTCTACCGCTCTCCGCGGCGGGGCTGGCTGCTGCTGCAGCTCCGGATGGAGGAGCGCCCTGAAGCGCTACTCCGCAGGGCGGAGTAGCCGGCTCTGGGGGTGATAAGCCTGGCAGCGTATTTGCACGTGCGCACCTGGGCTGCGGGACAGTATACGGTGGTGCTGTGCACGGAGGCGGGCAGCACTGCCGTGCCGCTCGTGGTGGTGCGGTGAGCAGGCAGTGCTGGCGTGCTAATTTTGCCCTGCGGGATGCGCCCGCTGTATGCGGACAGCGTGGCACGCCGCGTGTGACCGTAGGGCAATCCGAAGGTACTGCCAGTAATGCGCATTGCGATTGCATCCGACCACGCGGGATTTGCCTACAAGGAGCGCCTGCGGGAGCTGCTGCAAGCTGCGGGCTACGAGGTGCTGGATTTCGGCACAAGCTCGGAGGAGTCCACCGACTACCCCGATTTCGCTACGCCAGCGGCGCGGGCGGTTGCCGAAGGCGAAGCCGAGCGCGGCATCCTGCTGTGCGGCAGCGGTGTGGGGATGAGTATTGTGGCGAATAAGCTCCCCGGCGTTCGCGCCGCAAACTGCTGCACAGTGGAGATGGCACGGCTGAGCCGCCAGCACAACGATGCCAACGTGCTAACCCTGGGAGCGCGGCTGCTGCCCTTCGAAGAGGTCTGGCAGATTGTGCAGGTGTTCCTGCAGACACCCTTCGAGGGCGGACGCCATGCGCGTCGGGTGGAGAAGATTCACCGGCTGACGGGGCGATGAGGGAAGCGCTGCACGTTCTGGCAATTGGAGCGCATCCAGACGATGTGGAGATGTCCTGTGGCGGGACGCTCATCCGCCTGGTGCGGGAGGGCTACCGCGTGGGGGTCGTGGATTGCACCCGTGGGGAATTGGGCAGCCGAGGAAATCCCGAGCTCCGCGCCCGCGAAGCCGAGCTGGCAGCGCAGATTATGGGCATCCACGTGCGGGAGAACCTGGGGCTGCCCGATGGGAACATCCCCTTGACAGCGGAGGCGGTGGCGGCGCTGGTGCGTGTATTGCGCCGTTGGCGCCCGCAGATTCTCCTGCTGCCGCCACCCGTTGAGCGGCATCCCGACCATGAGCGCGTGCACCAACTGGTGCGCATGGCGTGGTTCCATAGCGGCTTGGCAAAGCTGGTGACGACGGATGGCGACGGACAGCCGCAGCAGCCCTATCGCCCGCGCTGGCTCTTCTGCTACATGCAGGCGTATGAGTTCGAGCCGAGCTTCTACGTGGACATCAGCGACGTCTACGAGCAGAAGGTGCGTGCCGTGCAGGCGCATGCCTCGCAGGTATATGTGCCGGGGGTGTCGCCGGAGAATGAGCCGGAGACGGTGCTCTCCCGTCCGGAGTTCTGGCAGCTCCTGGAGCTGCGGGCACGCTACTTCGGGACGCGCATTGGAGTGCAGTACGCCGAGGCGTTTCTGGCGTTGGGACCTGTGGGACTGCCGAGCCTATCGGTGTGGCTGAAGGAGCCGGACAGCTTTCCCGTCGAGCGTGGTTGAGCCGACGGCGACGGTGCGCCGGGGTGATGTCGGGCACCTCGCTCGATGGCGTGGATGTTGTGGTAGCGGAGTTTTGGCAGGAGCGCCGTCGGCGCCGCTTCCGCTTGCTGGGACACCACCATGAGGAGTTCCCGCCCATGCTGCGCTACCGGCTGCTGCGGGCGCAGGAGGAGCCGGTCTCCATCGGCGAGGTCGCACGGCTGCATTGGGAATTGGCGCGCTGCTACGCCGATGCAGTCCATGCCTGCTGCCGCAGCATCGGGATAACCCCACAGCAGTTGGACGTTGTCGGCGTGCACGGGCAGACGGTCTGGCACGAACCCGCAGCCGCCGAGGGTGGCGTGGGGTTGCAGTTGGGCAATGTCCCGGCGCTTGCGCAGTGGTTGGGGTGTCCGGTCGTGGGGGATTTCCGCAGTGCAGACCTGGCGCAGGGCGGGCACGGGGCGCCGTTGGTGCCGCTGTTCGATTACGAATTCCTCCGCTCACCGCACGAGCATGTTGCTGCGGTCAATCTCGGCGGGATGGCAAATGTGACGGTGCTACCACGCGGCTGTTCGCCGGCGCAGGTGCGCGCCTGGGATACCGGTCCGGGCAATGTGTGGATTGATGCCGCAATGGAGCAGTTCTTCGGTCTGCGCTACGACCCCGAGGGGCGCACGGCACGGGCAGGACGGCTCCTGATGCCGCTGTGGAGAGCGCTCCAGGACATAGAGTTTGTGCTTGCCCCGCCGCCGAAGTCCACCGGACGCGAGCAGTTCGGGCGTCCGCACCTGCGGGCATTGTTGCAGCAGTACGTCCCAGCGCGGGTGCCGGCGGAGGATATCGTGCACACGCTCACGCGCTTCACCGCATGGAGCGTTGCCGAGAACCTGCGCCGCTACGCCGGCTCGGTTGAGCGCCTGATCGTCTCCGGCGGAGGAGCCTGCAACGGGTTTCTGCTGGAGCTGCTGCAGCAGGAGCTCCCCGGCACTGTGGTGATGACAAGCCAGGAGTACGGCATCCCGGTGCTGGCGAAGGAGGCGCTCTGCTTTGCCTACCTGGCATACCGTCGGATGGCACAGGAGACGGGCAATCTCCCGCAGGTGACCGGTGCGCGGTGCGCCGTGCGGCTCGGTGTTGTGGCGCTGCCCTGATGTGCGGAATTGCCGGAATATGGCGTCGCGAACCTCCGGTGGAGGAAGCCGAACTCCAGGCGCTGTGCGAATCGCTGCGCCATCGCGGACCCGATGGTGGGGGGATCTGGGTGCACCCGAGGCGCCAGTTGGGATTTGCGCATCGCCGCTTGGCAATCATTGATTTGAGCGATGCCGCCGCACAGCCCATGCACAGCCCCTCTGGGCGGTGCAGCATCGTGTTCAACGGGGAGATTTACAACTACGCCGAGCTGCGCCAGCAGGCACAGCAGCGGGGATGGTGCTTCCGCAGCCGCAGCGATACGGAGGTCATCCTGGCGCTGTACGAGCTCTTCGGCATCGGGTGCGTGGAGCTCCTGCGCGGCATGTTCGCCTTTGCCCTCTGGGACGAGCAGGAGCAGCGCCTGTATCTGGTGCGCGATCGGCTCGGCATCAAGCCGCTCTACTACGGCTGGGATGGGCAGCAGTTGGTGTTTGCCTCCGAGCTCCATGCCGTCCAGCGGGTGCGGGGGTTCCCATTGCAGCTGAATGTGGCGGCGCTGTGGGACTACTTTGCGCACCACTACATTCCCCCACCGCGTAGCATCTACGAGCACGTGCAGAAGCTGGAAGCCGGAACGTGGCTGTGCTTCGACGCCGTGCACGCCACCTTCACGGTGCAGCGCTACTGGCAGCTTCCCGATGGGGAGGTGGCGCGCTACTCCAGTGCCGAGCAGGCAGCCGAGGAGTTGGACGAGCTGCTGCAGGAGAGTGCACGGCTCCACTGTGTTGCGGATGTCCCGCTGGGGGCGTTCCTGAGCGGGGGAGTGGACTCCTCGGCGGTAGTAGCGTACGCTCGGCGCTGGGCGCCCGTGCTGGCAATCATTGCCGATTTCGACTACGCCCACAAGAGCGAGCGCCGCTACGCCGAAGCAGTGGCGCAGCGCTTGGAGGTGCCGGCGCTTGTGGTGCCGCTGCGCGGGGAGGAGTTTCCGCAGTTGCTCGAGCGCTTCGCCGCAAGCTACGATGAGCCCTTTGGGGATAGCTCCGGGATTGCGCTGCTGGCAATCGCACAGGTGGCGCGGTCGGAGTTCAAAGCGGTGCTCTCCGGCGACGGCGGGGATGAGCTCTTTGCCGGCTACATTCGCAGCCGAAGGGAGCTGGGCTGCGGTGGGCTCCCCCTCCGTTCGCGCCGGCTGGTGCCGTTCCTGATGCGTCGGCGTCGCGGGCTGCGGGGAATGCGGTGGCTGCGTGCACTCCTGCCACCGGCGTTGCGCGTGCTGCACACGAACGTGTGGATGTACGCAGGGCAGATCGGCACACTGCTGCATCCGGCATTGCGCGAGCGCCTGCCCGCCGACTACGATGAGCTTGCCTTTGCTCGACGGTACTGGAAGCCGCAGTATTCGCCGCTGCGGATGCGCCTGTTCCTGGACCTGCACACCTGGCTGCCGGAGCGGATGCTCACCAAGGTGGACCGCGCCTCGATGGCGGTGGGACTGGAGGTTCGGGTGCCATTGCTGGACCATCGGCTGGTGGAATGGGTGTTCCGCTTGCCGGAGTGGCTGCTGTGGTCGGAGCAGCACGGCGGGAAGTGGCTGCTCAAGCGGTTGCTCTCTCGGGAGCTACCGCCGGAGTTGGTCTACCGCCCGAAACACGGCTTCAGTATCCCGCTGCGGGAGTGGCTGGAGCGGGTGGAATGGCAGGCGTACGTGCGGGATTCGAAGCTGTGGCAAGCAGGGGTGCTGCATCCGCAGCTCTTTGCGCGCGCCGATCTGCGCTCGCCGGTCACGCGCTGGCTCCTGCTGGAGCTTGCACTATGGGCGGAGCGCAATCCGTGGTCGCTGTGAAGGTGTGGGGAGTCGTATTTTCGGCACCGTTCCGCTGCGCCGCTCCGAGGCTGCTGTCGGCGGAGCAGATGGGAAGTTGAGCCGGGCGCGCTGCCGCTGCGTCCGCACGGTGAGGTTGGTCAACCGAGGATGCTCATGCCGGTGCGTGCGATCGTTCCCGTTGCTGGTTTCGGCACGCGCTTGCGTCCGCACACGCACATTGTGCCGAAGGCGCTGCTCACCGTTGCCGATAAGCCCATCCTGGGGCACATCCTCGACGGCATTCTGCAGGCTGGGGTGCACGAACTGGTGCTGGTGATTGGCTACAAGGGTGAGCGCATCGTTGAGTACGTCCGCGCGCACTACGGGCACGTGCCGGTGGAGTTCGCCGTGCAGGAGGAGCCGCACGGATTGGGGCATGCCATCTGGTGCGCTCGGGAATGGCTCGATGGCACGCCTGTGCTCATCGTGCTGGGGGATACGATCGTGGAGGCGGAGCTTGCGCCCATTCTGCAGCAGCGGGAAAGCTATCTGGCGGTCAAGCGCGTGGAGGACCCTCGGCGCTTCGGGGTGGTGCTGCTGCACGGAGGCGAGGTCCTGGGGTTTGTGGAGAAGCCCGAACATCCGCCCTCGGACCTTGCGCTCGTGGGGGTGTACTACATCGTCAACTCGGCGCTGCTACGGGAGTGCCTGGAGGAGCTCGTCCAGCGCGATCTGCGCACGCGCGGGGAGTACCAGCTCACCGATGCGCTGGAGCTGATGCGGCAGCGTGGGGAGCGCTTCCGTGTCTTCTTCGTGGACGCCTGGTACGACTGCGGCAAGGTGGAGACGCTGCTGGAGACCAATCGCCACCTCCTGCACAAGCGCGGCAACAATCCCGTGCTGCCCGGTTGCACGGTGATCCCGCCCGTCTACATCGCCCCGGATGCGCAGGTGGAGCGCTCCGTTATCGGTCCCTACGTTGCCATTGGGCAGGGGGCATGCGTCTGCGAGAGCATCGTGCGCAATTCGATTGTCAATGCGGGGGCGCAGTTGCAGCGGGTGTTGCTGGAGGATTCCGTCATCGGCGGTGGGGCATTGGTCTCTGGGCGATTTCAGCGCGTCAATGTCGGAGAGGACAGCGAGGTCCGCTGGGAATAGCGCTACAGTAGCAGCTCAATGAGCGGGTCGGGCGATGGAGGAGCCATTTCGCCGATGGTGTAGGCGCTCAGGAGCAGCTCCTGCGCTGCGGGGAAGCGCTCCGGTTGCGAGCACAGCAGGAGGGCAAGCTCCTCGCCGGCGGTGACGGGATCGCCGGGCTTCTTCCGCAGGAGGATGCCGGCGGCGGGGTCCACCGAGTCGCTCTCCGTGCGGCGTCCGGCGCCCAGGAGGAGCGCCGCAAGCCCCACCGTTCGGGCATCCAATCGGACGATGGTTCCCGAAGCCGGGGCGAGCAATGCCTTGCGCGGAGTCCGCTCATATGCCGAGAGCGAGCCGTCCCAATCCCCGCCCTGTGCCCGCACCAAGCGGTGGAATTGCTCCCACGCCGTGCGGTTGCGCCACACCTGGCGGACCCGCTCGGTGGCATCCTCGGCGGAGCGCTCAACGCCGGCGGCAAGGAGCATCTGTGCAGCCAGTACTTCGGTCAAACGGCGCACATCTGGCGGAGCGGCGTCGTAGTCGGCGAGAGCGCGCTCGGCTTCGAGCACCTCCCACCAGTTGCCCACCGCGCTGCCCAGAGGAGTATCCATGCGGGTGAAGGCGCAGCGGATGGGCAATCCCAGCTCCGCGCCCACCTGCTGCATCGTCTGGGCAAGCTCGCGAGCAGCCTCCAGGGTGGGCAGGAACGCCCCGCTGCCGACCTTGATGTCCATGACCAGCCCATCGAGGTCCTCGACCAGCTTCTTGCTCAGGATTGACGCCGTGATGAGCCCGATGGACTCTACCGTTGCCGTCACATCGCGGATGCGGTATAGGATGCGGTCTGCCGGTGCAATCGCCTCGGATTGTCCGATGAGGAAGGCGCCAACTTCGCGTAGCAGCTCCTCCAGCTCCGCCGGTGCAAACTCGGTGCGCACGCCGCGGATGGATTCCCACTTGTCCACCGTGCCTCCGGTATGCCCCAGGGCGCGTCCGGAGATCATCGGCACCAGGACGCCGCAGGCGGAAGCAAGCGGGAGCAGCAGCAACGAGAGCTTATCCCCAACGCCTCCGGTGGAGTGCTTATCCACGACGGGCTTGCCCAGGTGGTGCCAGTGGAAGCGGATGCCCGATTGGCTCATTGCGCGCGTGAGCGCGGCGGTCTCGCGCAGGCTCAGCCCCCGAATGCACACTGCCATCAGGAACGCTCCGATTTGGGCTTCACTGACGCTTCCGGCGACGACCTGTTCGATCCACCAGGCGATCTCTTCGGCGCTCAGCTCGGCGCCGTCGCGCTTCTTCCGCAGGAGCTCTGCTGGCAGCATGGTCATGCCCGATTGGTCCGCTCCCTATGACGTACGTGCGCTGCAGCATCGGTAGCGATGACCTGACGAGGATCAGCCTCGCCGGTGACGAAGGTCTTGGCGTAGCTGAGGAGGGCAAGTGCTAAATTTGCTACCGCAGCACGGGAAGTCCCACAATTGCCGGAGCCCCCGATGGCAGCCGAGGAGTTCAAGCCCAAAGGAGCGATCGCTTTCTTCGTTGCGCTGCTGCTCCTGTACGCGGTGATGTGGCTGTCGGTGTATGTCGAAGTCTTGCGCCGAGGGTAGCAATGGTGCGTAGTGAACGTGTAATTTTCGGGCTGAGTGGCGCGGTGATGGCGCTCTTCCTTGTGGGGTTGCTGGTGTTGGCAACGGGCTTTGGTGTGGATGTCCCCGGATGCGTGACGGAGATGAAGCCCTTCGAGCAGGATACGCTGTTCCAGACCGGGGACCGTCGCTGGGAGCTGCACGTCGTTGCCCGAATGTGGGCGTACCAGATGCCCGCAGTGGAGCTTCCTGCAGGCTCGGAGCTGGATATCTACTTGACGAGCGGGGATGTGGTGCATGGATTCCACATTGACCGCACGAACGTCAATCTCATGGCAGTGCCGGGGGCGGTAACCTATGCCCGGGTGCGCTTCAGCGAGCCAGGGGAGTATCCCATCGTCTGCCACGAGTACTGTGGCATCGGGCACCAGCAGATGGTGGGCGTCATTCGGATTGTGCAATAAAGCGGAGCCGAGGTCATGGAACTGACGCGCTCATACCGGAACCTGATTCGCACCGAGCTGATCGTGCCGATGGTGCTGCTGGTCATCGGCGTCTACGGCGGACTGATGCAGGTGCTGTTCCGCGCCGGGGTGCTGGACTACGACCCGCTGTTGAAGCTGCTGCTGGATACCGTTGGAGCGGTCCTCTTGGCGGTAGACCGGCTCTTCGGGCGGGAGACCGATCCGCTGGTGGCGGCGCTGAGCAGCGTGGACCTGCGGAGCTCAATTATGTACTACTGGGGCTTGACCTTGCACGGGGTGCTCAACGCGATTGTGTTCACGACCTTCTTCGCCGTTGCGTTTGGGAATGCGGTGGTGCCGTACTTCCTCAAGCAGCCGCTCAACACGCGGATTGGCTGGCTTTCGGCGATTGTGATGCTGGTGGGGACTGGGTTGGCGGGCATTGCGATGTTCAGCGGGCAGGCGTCAGTGCTGTATACTTTCTACCCGCCGCTGAAGGCGCATCCGCTGTTCTACCTTGGGGCAGCGCTGCTGATTGTCGGCTCATGGATTGGGGCGGCGAACTGGATTCCAATGTACCGCCGCTGGCGCCGGGAGAACCCCGGGCAGAAGATCCCGCTGGCGGTGATGGGGATGTTTGCGACCTTTATCATCTGGTTCATCGCAACGCTGTCGGTGGCAGTGGAGGTGCTCTTCCTGCTGCTGCCCTGGTCGCTGGGATGGACAGAGGCGGTGGATGTGCCGCTGGCGCGGGCGCTGTTCTGGTTCTTCGGGCATCCGCTGGTATACTTCTGGCTGTTGCCGGCGTACGTGATGTACTACACGATGCTGCCGAAGGTCGCCGGAGGCAAGCTCTTCAGCGATGCTGCCGGACGGCTGGTGTTCGTGATGTTCATCTTGTTTTCCATCCCCGTCGGGGCGCACCATCAGTTTGCCGATCCCGGCATCGGCACCCAGTGGAAGTGGCTCCACACGGTGCTGACGTACGCGGTGGCGCTGCCGAGCTTGATTACCGCCTTTACCATTGCGGCGTCGCTGGAGTACGCTGGGCGCCAGAACGGCGGTCGTGGACTGTTCGGATGGATGTTCCGCTTGCCATACTTCTCGCGTGAACGGTGGCTGTTCAGCTACTGGATTGCTGGGCTGCTCATCTTCATCTTCGGCGGCATCTCCGGCATCGTCAATGCGTCGTACAACCTGAACATGGCGGTGCACAACACGTCCTGGATTCCAGGGCACTTCCACCTGACCGTTGCTGGCCCAGTGCTGCTGGCGTTCTTGGGAATGAGCCTGTATCTGGTCGCGCAGTTGAGCGGCAAGGAGGTGCTCTGGCGCGGGGCTGCGGTGGCGGTTCCCTACCTCTGGCTGGTGGGGGTGCTCATCTTCTCCTGGGGCATGATGCGCGGAGGGCTGCACGGGATGCCGCGCCGCACCTACCTGGGCGCTGGGGCGCTCAATCCCGATTTGCAGGGGACTCCGCTGTACCGGGCGGATTGGGCGCCGTACGCCGAGATTGCCATGGTTGGCGGCATCATCATGTTTGCAGCGATGCTGCTCTACTTCGTGGTGTTCTTCGGCACGCTGTTTGCCCGTCGGGTACGGGAAGCGCACCTGGAGTTCCCCGTTGCCGAAGCCTACCACGATGAGCCCGTTCGGGCGCTCAACCGGCTGGCACCGTGGGTGGCGACGGCTGTGGTGCTGATTGTGCTCTCGTACACACCCGTGCTCTACGATGTGCTGCGCAGCAGCTTCCAGAAAGCGCCGGCGTACCTACCCGAGTACAACGTGCCGGAGAAGCAGCTCCAGGAGACTATTCGGCAAGGGCAATCGTCACAGCCGACCGAATGAGCAGGGCTGCGCGGCAACATGTGGCGCTTCCGTGAGGTAGTGGCGGGGGCGGTCCTCCTGGTGGGCATTGCCGGATGCGCCCACCGGGAGGCACCGCTTCCGGAGGTGCGCCTGTGGACGCACACGGGGGATACGGTGGAGTTCCCAACGCACTTCGCCGGCTCGGTTGTGCTTTTGGCGTTCTTCTACGTGCAGTGCCCCGATATCTGCCCGATGATTGCCGAGCGGATGCGCCAGATTTGGGAGGCGTTGCCCGACAAGCACCGCGTGCGTGGAGTGATGATCTCCTTCGATCCGCTGCGGGATACCCCAGAGCGGCTGCGCGAATTTGCCCAAGTCCATGAACTGCCGCTGGGGGAGTTCGTGTTGGCAACGGGGAAGCCTGAAGCCGTAGAGGCGCTGACCCGGGCGGTGGACGTCGTCGTTCAGAAGAGCCCGACGGAGTTTGCCGATGATGGCACGCCGGTCTACTTCTACGCGCACTCGGACGTGCTGCTGCTGCTGGATGGGCGCGGGCGCGTTGTTGGGCGCTACAGCGGGACCGAGGCGCCAATTGATCGCGTCGTCAGGGATGTTCAACAGCTTCAGAAGCGCTTGCCATGAGGTGGTGGAATGGTGCGATAGTGGCAGCTGTCGTGGGATGGCTGGGGGGACACACACTGTGGTCGGGGCTGCCGGAGTCGCAGCACGGCAGCAAGGAGAGCTTGCAGCCTGCCGGGCAAGCTCTCCGCTTGGAGGGTTTCTGGGCACGTCCGGCGGGGCGCAGCATTCCCGGTGCGGCGTATGGGGTGATTCGGAATCTGGGGCGGCTGCCCGATACGCTCCTTGAGGCAAGCTCGCCGCAGGTGGGGCGGGTCGAGCTCCACGAGACCGTGCGCGACACTGGTCGAATGCGGATGCAGCGGGTGGAGCGGATTGTTATCCCTGCGCAGGATTCGGTCGTGCTGCGTCCGGGCGGGCTGCATATCATGCTCTACGAGCTGCAGCAGCCCTTGCGTCCTGGTGATACGCTGCAGCTACGGCTGCGCTTTGCCCGTGCCGGATGGCAGGAGCTTTCCTGCCCGGTTGGACGTCCCGCGCGGCGGCAAGCCCCGGCGCCCTCTCCCGACCATGAGGGACACCACTGAAGCTGCCGAACGAACGCTGCAACTTCTGTAATTTTGCGGCGCCGGAGAGGTGCGAGAGTGGCTGAATCGGGCGGTCTCGAAAACCGCTGTGGGGTTTCCACCCCACCGTGGGTTCGAATCCCACCCTCTCCGCTTGTGCCCGGCTGGCGGAATTGGCAGACGCGCTACATTCAGGGTGTAGTGCCCGCAAGGGCGTGCAGGTTCGAGTCCTGCGCCGGGCACACCGAGGGCAAAGGCAGGTACCGCACCGAGGGTGTGGAGCGCGCGCTCGATTAACGCGGGGGCGACGCAAGAACTGAACTCAAGCAGAAAGCCGGGTGCGGGAGGACAGCACCGTAGGCGGAGCTACTTCGCCAATGGAGTTCCTAGCGTAGCAGCAGTTCCAGTGTAGAGTCTTCCTGCGGTGGTGAACTGAGCCTCCCCAAGGGTGTGGACGAGGAAGGCGCTGCGTACGTCGTCAGGCGCGGTACAGGAGCGCTAAGAGGATGCCGCGCTGCACCGCAGGTGCCATCGTGGGGGTGTTTGCGCTCGGTGCTGCTTCTGCGCTCTGGGCGGCGGCACCGAGGGATTCCGTGCGGGTGGACTCCCTGCGAGCGGTGCTGCCCTCGCCGACAGGGGCGTTGCTGCGCTCGCTGGTGCTGCCGGGCTGGGGGCAGTGGTACGCACAGGCGTACTGGAAGGCGCCCGTCTTTCTGGCGGGGAATGCACTCTGTGCCGTGCTGACGGTGGTGAATCAGCGGCGCTATGCTGAGCTTCAACGCCAGATTGCCGATGCCACCGCTGGCAACGCCGATGCGATAGAGCTCTTCCGGCTCCGTGCGCTCCGCGATGCCTATGCCCAGCGGCGGGACCTTGCCCTTGCCGGCTGGGTGCTTGCCTATCTGCTGGCAGCGGTGGATGCCTACGTCAGCGCCCACCTTGCCGGGTTCGATGTCAGCGAGCAGCTCTCCTGTGCTCCGCTCCCCAGCCCCTTCGGAGGGGCGTTCGCCGTGCAGTTGCGCCTTACTCTACGGTGACGCTCTTGGCAAGGTTGCGCGGCATGTCCACATTGCAGCCGCGCTCGACGGCGGTGTAGTAGGCAAGGAGCTGGAGCGGCACAACGCTGAGGATCGGCGTGAGCAGCGGGAGCGTCTCCGGAATCGGAATCACGTGCGTTGCCAGGCGCGCGGCAGCAACATCCCCCTCGGTGACGATGGCAATGATCTTGCCACGCCGTGCACGGATCTCCTCCATGTTCGAGAGCACCTTCTCGTAGAGCTCGTCGCGCGGGACGATGACCACCACGGGCATGTTCTCATCGATGAGGGCGATGGGACCGTGCTTCATCTCGGCTGCGGGGTAGCCCTCGGCGTGGATGTAGGAGATCTCCTTCATCTTCAGCGCGCCCTCCAGGGCAATTGGGAAGTTCACACCGCGCCCGAGGTAGAGGAAGTTCTGCGCGTGGGCATAGAGGTGGGCAATCTCGCGCGTAAGCTCGGCGGTGGTGTCCAAGACGTACTGCAGCTTCTCTGGGATGCGGGCAAGCTCTTGGGCAATCTCCCGGGCGTCGGTGGGCGAGAGATGGCGCATGCGCCCCAAGTACAGTGCCAGGAGCATCAGCACGGCAAGCTGCGAGGTGAAGGCTTTCGTCGAGGCAACGCCGATTTCGGGTCCCGCGTGGATGTAGACCCCAGCGTCCGTCTCGCGGGCAATGGAGCTGCCGACCACGTTGACAATCCCCAGCACGGTTGCCCCGCGCAGCTTGGCTTCGCGAACCGCTGCCAGGGTGTCGGCGGTTTCGCCGCTCTGCGAGATGGCGATGACGATGTCATCGGGGTAGAGCACCGGATTGCGGTAGCGGAACTCCGAGGCGTATTCGACTTCGACAGGGAGGCGCGCCAGTTGCTCGATCCAGTACTCCCCCACCAGGGCAGCATGCCAGGAGGTTCCGCAGGCGGTGAAGATCAGGCGCCGTGCTTGGCGCAGTTGCTCCTCCACGCTGCGCAGTCCACCCAGTTTGACGTTGCCCTCCTGGAGCAGGAGCCGCCCACGGCAGGCGTCGCGGAAGGTCGTGGGCTGTTCGTAGATCTCCTTGAGCATGAAGTGCGGGAAGCCGCCCTTCTCGATACGCTCCAGGTCGAACTCCAGCTCCAGGAGCTGCGCCGAGGTGGGGATGTCCTCGATCGTCTTGGTCTGGCAGCCCGCGCGCGTGATGACCGCCATCTCATCGTCGGAGAGATAGAACACTGAGCGGGTGTACTCCACAATGGCGGTGGCGTCGGAGGCGACGATGTACTCCCCATCGCCCACACCGATGACAATTGGGCTGCCCCGCCGCGCAGCGATGAGCAGATCGGGATGGTCGGCAGAGAGCACGACCAAGCCGAAGGTGCCCTCGACCTCGGAGAGCGCTGTCCGCACGGCAAGCTCCAGGTCGCCGTACTGCTGGTAGAGTGCGCCGATGAAGACTGCCAGAACCTCGGTATCGGTATCGGAGACAAAGCCGTAGCCGTCTTCGAGCAGCTTTGCCTTGAGGATGGCGTGGTTTTCGATGATGCCGTTGTGCACGATTGCGATGCGCCCAGTGGCGTCCGTATGCGGGTGGGCATTGCGGTCTATGGGCTCCCCGTGGGTTGCCCAGCGGGTGTGCCCGATTCCCATGGTGGCGGGCAAGTTCAGGTGCTCAAGCATTGCTGCCAGGTGGGCAACCGTTCCGGCGCGTTTGGCGATGAAGAGCCCACCTCCGTGGGGCACGGCAATGCCTGCAGAGTCGTAACCGCGGTACTCCAGGCGCCGCAACCCGTTGAGCAGCAGCGGGAGTGCTCGGCGGTGTCCGATGTAGCCAACGATCCCGCACATCTCCGACGTGCTCGGCTGTGTGGGCAAAAATACTTTGCCCAGTGCGAACCGGCGGGGCGTCTGCAGCGGTACTGCAGCGTATTTTTGCCTTCGCTTGTGCAGGACGGGGATGCAGCTCGAAGACGCAATTGCCCAGAGCTTACAGGAGTATCGCCGGCGGGGCTACGCTCCGGCAACGCTGCGCAGCTACGCGTACGCGCTGGAGCTCCTCAGGGAGTACTTCCGGCAGGAATGGAACGGAGAGCCAGCGTTGGAGGCGATTCAGTTGGGGCAGTTACGCCAGTTCCTGGGGTGGCTGCACGACCGCGGCTTGCATCGCCGGTCCATGCAGATGGTGGTGGCGGCAGTGCGCTCCTTCTTCCGCCTGGCGCGGCAGCAGGGCTGGTGCCAGGAGAATCCGGCACGGTTGCTCTCGGCACCCAAGGCGGATAAGCCCCTGGTCAGCGTGGTTCCCCAGCAGACGCTGGGGCAGATGCTGGATGCGCTTCCGCGGCGGACCCCACAGGAGCGGCTCCGCCGAGCGGTGCTGGAGCTACTCTACGGCTGCGGGCTGCGTGTGGGCGAGCTGGTGCGGCTGCGGCTGCGCGATCTCCTGCGGGAACGCGAGCTGCTGCGCGTGCACGGCAAAGGGGGAAAGGAGCGCCTGGTGCCCATCGGTCGGGTCGCGCTGGAGGCGCTGGAGCAGTACCTACAGGTGCGCGAACAGTTCCGACCGCGCGGAGATTGGCTCTTTGTGGGCGTGCGCGGTGGGCAATTGCAGCCGTCGGTGGTCTACCGGTGGGTTCGCAGCCAGATTGGCACGCTGCCGCATCTGACCCAGCGCGGGGCGCATGTACTGCGCCACAGCATGGCAACGCATCTGCTGGAGCGCGGGGCTGAGCTGCCGGCGGTGCAGCAGTTGCTCGGACACGCCTCGTTGGCGACGACGGAACGCTATACGCACGTCAGCGTTGAGCATCTCAAGCGCGTGTATCGGCAAGCTCACCCGAAGGCGGAATGAGTGCGCGCATCCGGGTTGCCGTCATCGGTGTCGGGCATATGGGCACGTTCCACGCTCGGCTGTGGCGGCAGTGCGAGGCGGCGGAGATGGTCGGGGTCTACGATATCGTGCCCGACCGAGCGTGCGCCGTTGCCCAAGAATTGGGGGTGACGGCGTTTGAAACGTTGGAGCAGGCGCTCGAAGCCGCACAGGCGGTCACGCTGGCAACACCGGCGCATACGCACGCGGAGCTGCTCCGCATGTGCCTTCACGCCGGGCGCCACTGCCTGGTGGAGAAGCCGCTTGCCACCAGCCTTGCCGATGCGCAGGACGTGGTGGAGTTGAGCGCCCGTACCGGCGCCGTGCTGATGGTCGGGCACAGCGAGCGCTTCAACCCTGCCTTCCGCTGGCTGTGCCAGCAGTCCTTTCCGGTGCGCTTTGTGGAGAGCCACCGGTTGCATCCCTTCCGCCCGCGTTCGACGGATGTCTCGGTGGTGCTGGATGTGATGATCCACGACCTGGAGCTGCTGGCGGAGCTGCTCGATGCGCCCGTTGAGCAGGTGCAGGCGCACGGGGTTCCGGTGCTGACACCGCTGCCCGATATCGTCAACGCCCGACTGCAGTTTGCCAACGGCTGCGTTGCCAACGTGACGGCATCGCGCGTATCGGCGAAGTTCCTGCGCAAGATGCGCCTGTTCGGTCCGAACCGCTACGTGGCGCTGGATTTTGCCCAGCAGAGCCTGGAGCTGGTGTGCCTGCAGCAGGAGCCACCCGGTGCCGGAGAGGAGCTTCTTGCCGAATACGGCAGCGAGGATGGGCACATGCGCCGTATCGTGCGCGGAGTGCGCCAGTTCCCACAGGTGAATGCCCTGCAGGAGGAGCACCGCGCCTTCCTGGAGTGCATCCGTTCGGGGCATCCCGATCCGGCACTGCCGTACGCAATGGCAGCACTGCAGTGGGCACAGCAGATTGAATCAGCAGTGATGGCAGCGGTGTCCCCAGTCGGTGCGCCGTAGGATGCGATTGCCCCTGCTGCTGGTGCTTCTGCTCGGTCTGGGATGCCGAATGGGCACAGTGGAGCTGCCACCGATGGAGTGGAGGCTGGAGAGCGACGACAGCATGGCAACGCTGCGCGTGCGCGCAATGGTAACGGGCGAGGCTTCCGACCCGCACCTACGGAGCCTGCAGGCGATCCAGCGCATCCGGGTGCGGCTCCTCTCGCCCGCGGGGGAGCTGTTGGAGCAGACCGAGCTCGTTCCCACCGTCTCTGGGATGGCGGGCGAGGGGAGGCAGTCGCTCGTCCTGCTGGCGGAGCAGCGGCTTGGGCTTGCACCCGATGCCCTTCCAGGGCGCGTGGGGCTGGAGTACACACTCCTCCGTGCTCAGGGAGAGCCCGTCCAGGGCAGGCTCTGGGTGCAGCGTTACCATCGAAGCGGGACGCTGGAACTGGCGCCGGAGGTGGAGTCCACCGCGCACGGGCTCATCTTCCGGCTGCGCGTGCGGCGGCGCTTGCCTCCACCGTCGGAGTACTTCCCAAGCTCGGAGCGGCTGCGCGTGGAGCTCTTCGATGGCGTCAAGCAGGTCTGGAGCTCCGCTGCCGGGGTGATGTTCCTGCAGGTCATCGGAGAGGTGGAGCCGCGCCAGCCCGGGGAGGAGCAGCTCTACGAGTACCGCTGGGATGGGCAGCTCCGCACCGGAGAGGCATTGCCGGCGGGGCGATACCGGGTGTGCATGAGCTTGCCAGCACAACCGCAGCAGTACGTTGTGTGCCTTCCGTTGGAGTGGCATGGGAAGCGGACTCAGTGACGAAGCGGCAATGCGCCATGCGCTGCGCCTGGCGCTGCGCGGCACCGGGCGTGTCAGCCCAAATCCGCGCGTCGGCTGTGTCATCCTCAAGGACGGGCGCATCATCGCCGAGGGCTGGCACGCCGAATACGGCGGACCTCACGCGGAGGTGATGGCGCTGGAGCGGGCAACCGAGGACGTGCGCGGGGCAACGCTGGTGGTGACCCTGGAGCCGTGTGTGCATCAGGGCAAGACCCCACCGTGCACACCGCGCATCATCGAACGCGGCATTGCCCGCGTGGTCATTGGGATGCTCGACCCCAACCCGCAGGTCAACGGGCGCGGGGTGGAGCAGCTCCGCGCTGCCGGAATCCAGGTGGAGCTGGGCGTACTGGAGGCGGACTGCTTTTGGCTGAATCGCTTCTTTGCCAAGCACGTGCGCACAGGGATGCCGTACGTGGTGGGCAAGCTCGCGCAATCGCTCGATGGCTGCATCGCCCTGCCCGATGGGGAATCGCGCTGGATCAGCAGCGAGGAGAGCCGGCGCCGTGTCCACGCCCTCCGCGCGGAGCTGGACGCCGTGCTGGTGGGCAAGGGGACGGTCTTCCGAGATAACCCGCGCCTGACGGTGCGCAAGGTCCCCGGACGCCAGCCCTGGCGCGTAGTGCTGGACACGCACCTGCAACTGCCGATGATGAGCTTTGTCTTCACCGACGAGTACCGCGACCGCACCATCGTGTGCTGCTCTGCCCAGGCAGCGCGCCAGCGCAAAGCCGAAACACTCCGCGAAGCCGGTGTGCAGCTCCTGGAGCTTCCCACTGATAGCGACGGACGGCTGCATCTGCCAAGCCTGCTGCGGGAGCTCTCGCAGCGCTTCCAGATCGCCTCGGTGCTCGTCGAGGGTGGGGCGGGGGTGATGTCGGCGTTCCTGCAGCAGCAGCTCCTGGACGAGCTCCATCTCTTCTGCGCCCCGATCGTGCTGGGGAAGGGGCGACATCCGTTCGAGCAGCTCCAGGTGCCCTCCATCCAGGATGCACCGCGGTGGCATCTGCAGGCGGTGTTGCGCAGTGGGGAGGACCTCCAGTGCATCCTGCTGCGAGAGCCGCTTCCACAGTTCCGGCAGCAGAGTGCAGAGGCAACAACGGTGTTGGTGTGAGATGCGACGCACAGCGCTTGTGGGGATACTTCTCTGGTGCAGTGCAACGGGTGCGCTGATGCCATCGGCGCCGCGCGGGATACCGCCGGAGGTTGTGCGTGTCCTGGATTCGGCGTTGACGCTGCTGGGGATGTCGCGCACGGACTTGTGGCTCCCCTGCGATGCGGTCGAACCCGATGCCTATCGGCTGCCGCAGGTGTGTGCCTTCTTTGAGCAGCCGCTCCAGCTCCTGCCTTGGCTGGAGGAGCAGCGCCAACTCCTGCTGGCTCTGCGCCCTTCGACCCTGGAGCAGAGCGCACGGCAATGGGTGGAGCTGCTCACCGGCACCGCACCCATGCTTCCGACCTACGAGCAGCGCTTGAGTGCCCGCGAGCTGGACAGCCTCCTGCGCTTCAACCTGGAGGGGCGCCTTGGGCTAATTGGCGCCACAGTGCTGCGGCAGTACCTGGTGCCCTGTATCGAGGCACAGCGGGAGCTTCTCGCGCTGCGCTCCCGGATTCCGCAGCTGCCGTTGCTTGCCGAGCTTGCCGATTCGCTCCTGATGCTCTCCGAGGAGAGCGCCACCGCAAGCCTCTTCGAGCTCAAGGCGCAGGAGCTCTGGGCGCTGGAGCGGGCGCGCCAGTTCTTCACCGCTGCTGCATCGGTGGAGTGGGAGCGCTGGCTTGCGCCAATGCTGGGGCTGTGGCGGGCAATCTGGGCAGCCGTTGAACGCAACAGCCCGCCCTTGGAGCGCTACCGGGATAGCATCCACACGACGATTCTGGAGACCCCCTTCGGACGCGTCGCATTCGGCGGTCCGGGCAACGACACCTACACGGGGGAGTTCCTGCTCATCGTGGACGTGGGCGGGGATGACCGCTACCTCCTACCGGCGCTGAGCAAGGAGGAGGCGCTTGCCCAGCCCGTCCGCGTGATCGTGGACCTTGCGGGCAATGACCTCTACCATGCCGGCTCCTACAGCTTGGGAGCGGGCTTCTGGGGCTGCGGCATCCTTATAGACTGGGCGGGGAACGATGTCTACGCCGCCGGAGACTTCTCGCTCGGTTCGGCGGTTGCCGGTGTGGGGGTGCTGCTGGACCGCGCCGGCACGGACCAGTACCTCGGTGGAGTCCATACTCAGGGCGCCGGTGCCTTCGGAATCGGCGTGCTCTTGGACCTTGCGGGCAACGATCTCTACCGCTGCGCAGCGCATGCACAGGGCTTCGGCTTTGTGCGCGGCTACGGCGCGCTTGTGGATATGGCGGGCAACGACCTCTACCTGGCACACAGTCCATACGTGGACGTCCTGCGCTATGACCAGCACTTCCTGACCTTCACGCAAGGAGCGGCGTTGGGCTACCGTCCGCTCGCCTCCGGCGGAGTGGGGATCCTGCTCGATAGCGCCGGCAACGACCTCTACGTCAGCGACATCTACGGGCAGGGGACAGCGTACTGGTACGGCGTGGGGGCGCTGCTGGATTGTGCCGGAGATGACCGCTACATCGCGCATCAGTACGCGCAGGGGAGCGGGGTGCACCTTGCCTTCGGGGTGCTCTGGGACCGCGCCGGGGACGACCTCTACCGCTCCTACGGTGTCTCCCAGGGCTGCGGGCACGATATCGCCGTCGGCATCCTTCTGGATGAAGCCGGCGACGATGTCTACAGTGCCGAGAGCCTCTCCCAGGGCGCCGGCAATGCGAACGCGATCTCGCTCCTGCTGGACCTGCACGGAGACGATTCCTACAGCGCACGGCAGCCCAACACGATGGGCTATTCGGACCTTCGCCGCAGCTACGGTATGATTGGCATCTTTGCCGATGCTCAGGGGCGGGATTGGTACGGGGACACCACGCGCAACGGGCGGGTGCGGCTGCAGTCCACGTACGGAGTGCTGCTGGACGCGGAGCTGCTGGAGCCGCTGCCACCTCCGCCGCGTCCGGGCATCGATGTGCCAGATTCGCTGCGGATGCCGCTTGCCGGAAGCCTGGATAGCCTCTTCGTCCAAGCCTCGGCAGCGCCGCAGAAGTTCCAGTACATTGTGGAGCCGGCACGGGAGCGCATCGTCTCCTTCGGCGCTCAGGCATTGCCGTTTCTGGCATCGAAGCTCTCGACGGAGTCTGCGCGGGAGCGGCTGGCGCTGGAGAGCATCCTGCCGCGGATATACGCGCGCGATAGCGCGGCGGTTGCCCGGTTGCTGCTGGATTCGCTGCGGTCGGACAACCCGCGCACGCTGGCGCTTGTGGCAACTGTTGTGGGGCGAGTACGCCTGCGGGCAGCGCGGGCGGAGCTGGAGCGGCTGCTGCGCGACCCGGTCTGGCGCATTCGGGCGCTGGCGGCGCAGCAGTTGGGCGAGCTCGGCGATCCAGGGGCAATCTCTGCGCTGCGCCCACTGCTGCGGGATGAGCATCCCCTGGTGCGGGCACGGGCGGCGTTTGCCCTGCTGCAGCTCCAACCTCGTCAATTGGAGGTGTGGCAGCAGGCGCTGGCGGATCCCTCCCAGTTGGTCCGCTACGGAGCCGTGCAGGGTGCGCTGCGGCACGGACGCTTGCCAGCGACCCTGGTGCAGGAGCTGTGGAGACTCCCGCTGGAGCTCCGCGCGCGGCAGAGCCTGGGCTGGCTGGTGGCGGGCGTGGATACGGCAGCATCCCCACGGACGTTTGCACGTCTGCTGCAGCAGCAGCCTGCGCCGCTGCGCCGCGTTGCCTATAGCGTCCTGCGCGACCAGCGCTCGCCGTGGAGCGCGCGGCTCCGCGCCGAATGCGCCCGGCTGGAATCCGACCCCGCACTGCGGGAGTTGTTGCAGTAGAGCACCACAGGAGCAATGGCTCGGAGCGTTCCGTTTGTGCATCTGCACAACCACACGCACTACTCGATTCTGGACGGGGCGTGCACGCCGCGCCAATTGGTGCAGGCAGCCGTGGAAGCCGACCAAGGCGCCGTTGCGCTCACCGACCACGGCGTCATGTTCGGCTGCCTGGAGTTCTACAAGGAAGCCAAAGCCGCCGGCATCAAGCCCATCATTGGCTGCGAAGTCTACATGGCGGTGGGGAGCCGCTTCGACCGCCCCGCGCCCAAGTCGCGCAACTACTACCACCTGGTGCTGCTGGCAAAAAACGAGCAGGGCTACCGCAACCTGATGAAGCTCACCACGCTGGCGCACCTGGAGGGCTACTACTACCGCCCGCGTATTGACTGGGAGCTGCTGGAGCGCTACCACGAGGGCTTGATTGCGCTGTCGGGCTGCCTGGTGGGCGTGGTCAATGCGCACCTGCTCGAGGGCGACTACGAGCGCGCCTACCGCACGGCGGCGCAGTATCGGGAGCTGTTCGGCGAGGACTTCTACCTGGAGCTGCAGTGGCACAACCTGCCTGCGGATGAAGCCGTGCGCACCTTCGTGCCGCGCATTGCCCGCGAGCTGCGCATCCCGATGGTGGTGACCAACGATTGCCATTACATCCGCAAGGAGCACGCCCTGCCGCACAACGTCCTGCTCCATATCCGCGATGTGGGCTCCGGCAAGGGGCAGCCCATCGACATCACCAAGCTGCGCTACGGGCAGCCGGAGATGTACTTCAAGACCGGCGCCCAGATGCTGGAGCTCTTTCCGGACTACCCCGATGCGGTCGAGCGCACGCTGGAGATCGCCGAAAAGTGCACCCTGGAGCTACGCCCGCAGCTCCACCTGCCGCAGTTCCCCATTCCGGAGGATTCCGGAGCGCGAACCCTGGAGGAGTATCTCCGGCAGCTTGTCGAACGCGGGCTCGCCGAGCGCTACGGCGTCCCCATCCCGGAGGAGGTCCGCCGCCGGGCGGAGTACGAGCTGGAGGTCATCACGCGCATGGGCTTTGCCGGCTACTTCCTGATTGTGCAGGACTTCATCGCGGCTGCGCGCCGCATGGGCGTGCGCGTCGGTCCCGGGCGCGGCTCCGCCGTCGGTAGCCTGGTTGCCTACGCCCTGGGCATCACCAGCTTGGACCCGCTGCGCTACGATCTGCTCTTTGAGCGCTTCCTGAACCCAGAGCGGGTCTCCATGCCCGATATTGACGTGGACTTCAGCGACGACAAGCGCGACCTGGTCATCGACTACGTGCGCCGGCGCTACGGGGAGAGCTCCGTAGCGCAGATCATCACCTTTGGGACGCTCTCCAGCCGTGCCGTCATCAAGGATGTGGGGCGTGTGCTGGGCATCCCAATGTCCACGCTCAACGCCATCACGGAGCGCATCCCAGTTGTGCTGGGCAAGGTCACGCCCCTGGAGGAGGCGCTGCAGCTTCCCGACCTGCAGTGGCTGCGCGAGAGCACCGACCCGAAGCTGCGCCAGTTGGTGGAGTTCTCGCTGGTGCTGGAGGGCTTCTGCCGCAATATCTCGGTCCATGCCGCCGGCGTGGTGATCGCCCCTGGCGATGTGAGCGACTACGTGCCGCTGTGCCGCGCCCCCAGCGGCGAAATCGTCACGCAATACTCCATGCGCGAGCTGGAGGATGCGGGCTTGCTCAAGATGGACTTCCTGGGGCTGCGCACGCTCTCCATCATCGAGCGCACGGTGGAGATGGTGCGCCAGACGCGCGGGGAGATGGTGGACATCGACTCGGTCAGCCTGGAGGATGCCCCAACGTACGAGCTACTCTCCAGCGGGCAGACCCTGGGCATCTTCCAGTTTGAGGCCGATACCATGCGCGAGGCGCTGCGCGAGCTGCGCCCGAATTCGCTGGAGGACCTCACGGCGCTCAACGCGCTCAATCGCCCCGGTCCGATGGAGTACATCCCCGAATTCATCGCCCGCAAGCACGGTCGGCGCCCCATCGAGTATCTGCACCCGAGCATGGAGCCCATCCTGCGCAACACCTACGGCATCATCATCTACCAGGAGCAGGTGATGCAGTTGGCGCAGGCGATCGCCGGCTTTTCGCTGGCGCAAGCCGATCTGATGCGCCGGGCAATGGGCAAGAAGGACCAGCGCCTCATGCAGCAGCAGCGCGATGAGTTCATCGCCGGAGCGGTGCGCAACGGCATCCCGCGCGAGCTTGCCGAGGAGATCTTCGCCCTCATCGAGCGCTTCGCCTCCTACGGCTTCAACAAGTCGCACGCCTTGGCGTATGCCTACCTGGCGTACCAGACGGCGTACCTGAAGGCGCACTATCCGGCGGAGTTCCTGGCGGCGAACATGAGCGCCGAGATTGCCAACCAGGAGAAGCTCGCCGAGTTCCTCGCCGAAGCCCTGCGCATGGGCATCACCGTGCTCCCGCCGGATGTGAACCGCTCGGAGGTGCTCTTCCGGGCGCTCGATCCGCACACGATCGTCTTCGGGCTGGCGGGCATCAAAAACGTCGGTGCAGCGGCAGTGGAGGAGATCCTCCGGGCACGGCAGCGGGGTCCCTTCCGCTCCATCTTCGATTTCGTTGCCCGCGTGGACCTGCGCACGGTGAACCGTCGCGCAATCGAGGCGCTCATTGCTGCTGGGGCGTTCGATGGGCTGCACCCAGGGCAGCGGGCGCAGTTGATGGCGGGGATTGAGCAGGTGCTCGAGTACGCCCGTGCCCTCCACACGCGCGGTGCGGAGATGGAGAGCCTCTTCGGCAGCGCTGCGCCGATTTCCGAACCGGCACTGCCTGCAGTGCCACCGTGGAGCCCGCTGGAGCAGCTCCGGCGCGAACGCGAGGTGCTGGGCATCTACCTGAGCGCACATCCGCTCAAGCCCTATGCGGAGTTGCTGTGCACGCTCGTTATCCCCATTGCCGAGCTGCCCGAACAGCCCAATGGGGAGGTGCGCGTTGCCGGAACCATCGCCGCGGTGGAGCGCCGGCGCGACCGACGGAACCGCCCAATCGCCTTTGCCCGGCTGGAGGACCACAGCGGGCAGTTGGAGCTCATTCTCTGGCATGACGTCTATGCCCAAGCCGAACCGCTCCTGCGCGAGGGCGAGTTGGTGCTTGCCTGGGGACGCCTGGAGCCGCGCCAACAGGAGCTTGCGCGTTTGGTGGTCAATGGGATGGAATCGCTCGAACGCGGATTGCGCCGTCTGGCGCGCGGCTACCGAGTGCTGCTGCCCGTGTCCGAGCAGACGCTCGATACGCTCGAACGGCTCCATGCGCAGTTCCGTTCGGCTGCTTCGGGGTGCCCTGTGCTGCTGTACCTCTACGAGCCCGGGCGTGCCGAACAGCCGGTGCGCGCCTACGTGCTGCCGCACCTGGGCGTGGAGCTCTCGCTGGAGGGCTACCGCAGGCTATGCGAACTCGTTGGCACTGAGCAGGTGGGGCTGTGGGTGGAGTGAGGAGCATTGCGGTCGCACGGAGTTGTTCCACTGCTGAGGGTGAAGGGATGCGGTGGAGGATGCTCTGCATCGGACTTGCCGGGGTTGCCCTCTACGGCTGTGCCTCCGGCGTGGAGCTGCCGCGCTCGGTAGAGCGGGAGATTCTCCAGCCCGATAGCGCGCGCCGCTTCGTGGAGTTCCTTGCCTCCGATGAGCTCCAGGGGCGCAATACGCCCAGCCCGGGGCTTCTGCGGGCAGCCGAGTACATCGCCCACGCCTTCCAGCGCTGGGGGATTCAGCCGCTGGGGGAGAGCTACCTGCACTGGTACGAGCTCGTGCGGGTGGATGTGCGCCCGGAGAGCCTCTGGGTGCGCATCCGGCGCGGCACACAGCAATGGGAAGCCCAGCTTCCGCGCGATGCAACGCCGCTGGGGCAGACCCGTGCAGGGCAGGTTGTGGATGCCCCGGTGGTCTTCGTCGGCAGCCTTGCAGCGGAGCCGCGCGCCGATGAGCGGCTGCGCGGAGCGGTTGCGCTGCTCGTGGGGGATACAGGGGGTGTCTCCCGCAGCAGCCTTGGGCAGCGCATCAAGCAGTTGCGCCGCCTCGGGGCGGTAGGGGTGCTATTTGTGCAATCGCCGGAGCGGCTGGAGCGGCAGACACGGGTGCTGGGCTATCCCTGGCCGGCGCTCTCGCGCCTGCCTGGGGGGTCGCTCCCGCTGCAGCCCCGCCGTGCCGATACCGCTGGATTGCCCGCCTACGCCATCGGGCGCGCCGCCGTGGAAGCCCTCTTCGGCAGCCTGGATGCCTTCCGAGAGTGGCTCCGCGCGCAGGATACGGCACCGACCCCAGCCCTGCTGCCCGAGGTGCGGGTGGACCTGAGCGTTGCGCTCGTGGAGCGCGAGCGCGTGCGCGTGCCCAACGTGGTGGGATGGCTCCCCGGGCAGCGCGCCCGGGAGGAATACATCCTGCTGGGGGCACACTACGACCACGTGGGCACCTACAGCAGTCCGGGGGAGCAGGATTCCATCTACAATGGCGCTGACGACAACGCCTCCGGCACCACTGGGATGCTGCTCATCGCTCGGGCGCTTGCGCTGGGGCGGGTCAAGCCGCTGCGCTCCATCCTTTTTGTCGCCTTCAGTGGGGAGGAGAAGGGTTTGCTCGGTTCGCAGGCGTTCGTGGAAGCACCTCCGCTGCCTCTTTCCGGATGCCGCGCCATGCTGAATTTGGACATGATCGGGCGCAACCATCCGGATTCGCTCCTGCTGGGCTGGCGCGGTGAGCACCTTGCGCAGCTTCTACAGGAGGAGAACCGCCGCCTGCGCCGCCCATTCCTGCTGGGCGAACTCGGGCAGTCCGAACTCTTCCTGGCAAGCGACCATGCCAGCTTTGCCCGTCGGGGGATTCCGGTGGTGTTCTTCTTCACCGGGCTGCACGAGGACTACCATCGTCCCAGCGACCATGCCGAGCGGCTCGATTACGACAAGCTCACGCGTGTGGCGCTCTTGGCGGCGCGGCTGCTGTGGCGCCTTGCGCAGGTGTCGGCGCTGTAGTAATTTCGTACTGCCCCAGCCCCGTGCGACCGGAGGGAGCTCAACCCCGCCAGGTCCGGAAGGAAGCAACGGTCGGCTCGCCTTCGGTGCGACACGGTCGGCTGGGGCTTCTTGCAAAAAGGAAACGGGCGAGGGTGCTGCGCCCCTCGCCCGCTTGTTGGGTAGTGCTGAAGCTTAGCGAGGTCTTGGGATCACCGGGGTCAGGATGAGCTCCTTCGGGCTCTTCGGACGCGGTCCGGTCCAGATGTACTCCGTCCCACACCAATTCTGCGGCTTGCCCGGACCGGGCGCGCCGTCGATGCCTTCAAGCACAAGGGTGCCGATAACTCCCACCCAGGGCCAGTCCGGATCGCGCGGCGGATTGCCGTTGGGCCAGAGCACTGGAGCACCTCCACCAGGGGGCATCGTGCGTAATAACTCCAGAATCCGAATTTCATCTCGAATCGGTACTGACACAGCCCTACCAGGGCGCATCGTGCGAAACTCCGGAATCCCAACATCCGAGGGACGGGGAAGGCTAATAGGACCAGCCATATTCTGGTTACCCCCTTGAGGTGGAGCTTGCCGCGTTACCGCGCCCAAGGTTTTCCCCGATAGGGGCCTGGTCCAGGGGCAATTGCTTGATTGAGCACATAGCCGGTGTAGCGGGCGGTGGAATTTACGGTCTCTTCCCCTTGCCCAAGAGACGCTGGTATACCGCACACAGGTCCATCGCCAGGGTCAAGCTCCAGCTCGGGCATCGGTAGCGCAACGTGGGTTGGGGTGAAGTTCCCAACTACGAGCACGTTGCCCCTCCGTTCCGCGATAATCGCTCCCTCCACACCTGCATTGTAAGCGATCTGCCGCTCCTCTGCAGGTGCTGGTTCGACGATCACTCTGTCACCCAACGGCTTGATGTTGATTCGCGCAGCAGATGCTGGCTCGGTGGTGTCCTGCGGGGTGCCGTTGGGGACATAGTAGTCCACAAGCTCTGCTGGCTTAGTGGTATCCTGTGGTAGCGCGTAGAGGAAGAAACCGCCCGTGTACCGGGTCCTGTCCACTCCAGCGCCCGCCGTGTCTTGCGGGGTGCCGTAGAGGTAGTATCCGCCGGGCTTGGGCCTGTACTGCACCCCGAAGGTATCCTGCCCCATGCGGTAGAGGAAGAAGCCGCCTGCGTAGTAGTCGACGCTAAGGGTGTCCTGAGGTGCGCCATAAATAGTCGCATACTTCGGTGGGTAGGACTGCACCACGAAGGTATCCTGGTGCGTGCGCATGGTGCTGATCTCCTTGCGCACCTCATGTGCCCAGTTCTTCCGAAGCTGCTCCAGTTGCTGCAGCGAGAGCTTCTCCGGTACGCGCACCCGCAGCACGTACAGCACCGTGTCCTCCTGGATCGGCGGCACCTGCAGCTTGATGGGGCGCCCGGGATGGATCTCCTCATACGGCACCTCCCACTCCACCACCGCAATCGGACGCCCGCCGCTGGGCTTGACCGTGTCTACCGCTATCGGGGGCACCACGAACCACTCGATCTGGCTCAAGCCGCGGTTGCGCCCGTAGGGACGCCCATTGAGCAGCGCCTGCACCTGCCAGACGTGCCCGGCGTAGCTGGGGTCGGCTGCGTCAACCCCGAGCTGCTCGGTCAGCGGTACCTGGTAGCTCGTCGTGGGCACGGTTGCCTGCAGCCGTACGGGGTTGCTCGCCATCGCCTGCGCCGGTGTCTGCCCACGGTAACGCACCTTCACCGTCACCTGGTACTGCAGCCCCGGTGCCGGCGGATTGCTCGGTCTCCACTGCAGCAGCGGCGTGGGGGATGCCTGCGCTCCACCAATTGGCGACACCAGCACCGGCGGGTCCGCCAGCACAATCCCGAACGACCCGCACGGTCGAGGGCTGATGGGACGCAGCTGTGCATTCAGGACTTGAACACACAACTGGTACTGCCCCTCGGGCAGCTCTCCAGTAGCGGCAACCTGCTGGCGGATGGAGCCGTCGTACTCTACCGCCTCCTCGCTGATGACCTCGCGCCAGGAGAGCGAGCGTGTCTCACCCGGTCTCAGGGAAAACCGTGGTTGCGCCGGATGCCCATTGCGGCTGCGGGCAATGCGCCGCCCATCCTTGCTCAGCTCCACCGAGAGCATGAGCCCCTCGTACTGCTCACGCCCGGTGTTCTGCACCACGATGCGGATGAGCGACTCATTCTCGCGCCACTCCGCCACACGCGCCGGCATCTGCGCGAAGGGAAGCTGCAGCGTCACATTGACCTGCGCCGCAGCAGAGGCTGCACACAGCAGCAGCCCCAGCAGTACCGTTGAAGAGCGCTTGCGGAACATGGGAGCCGTACATGTTGCGCTTGTGGAACATACCCATCATCTTGCGGTCGCGCGCTTATACCGCAGGAGCAGGACACGAGTTCCCAAGAGCACCGCAGGCAGGGCATCAGCTCCAGACCCCTGTGGCACGACGCGTGCATAGGGATGCACCTGTGCACCGGTGACATCGTTGCCGGGAGAACACCATCGCCTCCAAGTTGTCAAGGAGCGTGCACACAACCCGATGCAAAATTCGGCTCCGCCACCACGCCCATACAAGGGGGGATTTGCCGAACGGTCGGATTTCCGGGACGAACGGTCGAATTTCCGGGACGAACGGTTCGATTTTCAGGGAGCAGCACCAACCTGCCGACGTGGTGGGAGCCCTCCATGAGCTCGTGTGCACGGGCTGCCTACGCCAGTGGCAGGTGCTCGGCGATTGCCGGGCGAATTCGACCGCTCCCGAGCAACTGCAGCAGCCGCTCCAGCTCCACGCTCGTGCCCGGGTATATCCTGAGGATACTCGGGCGGCGCAAGTAGGTCGGGTGCAGGAGAGGGCTGCGCTTCGCGACCGGTCAGGAACCCATACAGCAGGAGCCGAGCCCCTTTGCGGAGGAGAGCTCAACTGTGGGGAGGGTCGCCGGAGCTACGTAGTCGGGCACTGCTTTGCTCTCACTGCAGTGGCACAAGCACGAACATGAGCACATCCCAGAGTGCGTGGGAGAGGATGCCCGGCACGAGCGAACCCGTCCAGGCAAAGAGAGCTCCCCACAGCAGCCCCGCCGTTTCAGGAGAAAAGTTACGCAGCAGTCCCCCAAAACACCACGCCCGCAGGCAGCCGGTGCCACCTGCGGGCGTGGGAATTGACACGCGCCCGTGCGCGCCTACCGCGCAATGACCATCTGCCGGGCAGCTGTACCGGCGCTGCTGCGCAGCACCACCGTGTACGTTCCCGAGGGCAGATGCCCGACCGAGACGGGCACAGCCGTGGTGCCAGCCGGCAGCGTGGCATCCTCCAGCAGGGTGCCTACCAGCCGCCCCAGCGGGTCGTAGAGCAGAACTGTGGCGTTGGAGAGCGGAGCCGAGGCAGTGATGCCGATGGTCACAGCATCACCCGTCGGGTTGGGATAGAGCGAGCTGATGCGCACGGCGGCAGCTTCTCCGCCGCTATCGCCCTTGATGCCGGAGATGGCGCCCTCCAGCCGAATGCGCCCGCGCCCGACGACGACATCGCCTTCGAGGAGCTCGTATTCGACCTCAACGGCATCGAGCAGCTCCTGCTTGGCACCGCTGACGGTGATGTACATCGGACGGAGCACTGCACCTGGCTCCAGTACGGTTCCATCGAAGACCCCTATGCATCTGCACCGACAGCCGTCTCGATAGTCAATGCAGCAGGAGGTGCACTTGATGGTGAGATTTGCCACATTAGGGGCGCCCTGCGCAATGATCACCGGAACTGTACCATCGGGCTGTGGGAGCGGCTGCAGGCTCACGGCAGGAGAGCGCAGCGCTGCTGCACCCGTGTTGACAATCGCGATCGAGAAGGTTCGGACCTTGTCAACACGCCCTTCGTGCTGGACCAGTATGCCGCTGCGCTCCTCACGGATGGAGCCGAGCTCATAAGACCGTTCCTCCATGCCACTGCAGTCGAGCTCTGTCCCTGGCTCCTGCGTGCAGTAGCGGTACTCGACGGTCAGCTGCTCCGGAAGCTCACCCTCCAGCTCGAGTTCGAGCTCGTCGCCGTTGAGCGCACCCGGCGGCTTCGGACCCAGCACGACGAGATAGCCGTTTGGAGTCGGGCTGATGATATCCCGCGTATCTGCACGGGAGCGCAGACTCCATCTACCGCTACCCTTCAGATGGAGCGAGGTCAGCTCCACCGTTATGGTGCTGTCCTCCGAGACCGCCCTACGCAAGGGCAGCTTCAGGAGCGCCATTCTGCCGGGCGAGAGCACCTGCAGCGTTGCCAAATCCCACGGGAAGGGCGGATATTTCTTGCCGGGGCGCACCAGCGTGTACGTCACAAGCGTATCGCAGGTGCGGCACTCGCAATCGGTGAAGCTGTAGCGCACGCTAAAGAGCAAGATATCTTTATACAACCAGCTCGGGGGCGGCGGGAACAGTGCCCAGAGCTTGAAGGCACCGGGGCTGGTCTGTCGGGTGCACGTGTCCGTGTCCCAGACCAGTTCGCGGCTGAAGGGTGTCAGCACCGAGAGTGCTCCAGGCGGATTCGAGGCAACACCCCCGACGAAATCCCCAAAGATGCGCTGCCAAGTGCCCGGTGGCGCTGGGAGAATGTTCGGTACCACCTTCCGCTGTGCGCTCACAATCGTTGCCGAGAAGCGCTGCAGCGGAAGCGCAGCCGCAGCCGAGCCGGTGATGAGCACAGTACCTGTGTAGCTCCACCAGGCGATCGAGGACTGCAAGGTTGGGCGCAGGAGCTGGCAGCAGCGCTCCAGCGGCGGTGGGCACTCCGGAAGCTGTATCCGCACCGAATCACGGCAGAGTACCACACCGTTGCCGAAGACCGTGTAGTAAAGGGTCACCACGCCCGATGCCGGCGGCGGCACATCTATCAGGTTCGTGCAGATGGTGAAGCTGCCCGGTCCAAACGAGAAGGTCGAGGGTGAAAGCGGTCCCTCCGATGCCGAGACCATCAACGTGGCTTTACACGGAATGGTGCCGCTGGCGCAAATGTAGTAGATCTGGTTGCCCGCTGTGTCCTTGCCCTTGCATTTGACATCGAACCGGACATCTCGCGGGCAGCAGGTATCCTTCGGGCAGGGTGGGAGGTCGAAGCAGACGGAATCGCACTCGCTGACAGTTCCATCCGCGTTGCTCACGCCGAAGCGAATGCAAGCGACGCTATTCTGCGGCGGGGTGTCGATGAAGTTCAGCGTCAGCGTGGAGTTGCCCACCGGGACCGTAAAGCTCGACGGCGATACCGTCCCATACGTCGAGCTGGCAACGCCGGAGAGCGGCGTCGTCCCAGGGTTGGAGAGCGTCACCGTCACGGTGTACTTGCAGCCACCCTGAACCTGCCCGACGGGCACGACCGGAGGCACGAGCGTTGCGCGGTAGCATCTGCTTGTGGAGTCGATCGCAATGCACACGTTGCCCGACTCCAGGGGTGCAACCGCCACATCCTGCGGGGTGGAGCTGTTCAGGTAGTGGCGTACTGCACCACCGGCAGCAAAGCTATTGCAGGCAATCTGTCCAGGGCTTGCATTTGTGGCTGCCTTTGCCTGGAAGATCACGGTCGGCACGGGCGATGCCCCCACCGCCGTGGTGAAGTAGATGCCCAGGTTCTTTGCCCCTGGACTTGCGCCCGCTGTCCAGGGCGTACCCGTCCCGCACGAGGTTGGGAAGAGCGTGGGCGAACCCGTTGCGGTAGAGATCGCCGTTGCCGATGCCTGCGTTGCGGCGGTGTTGGTGTACCAGTTCACCGGGTGGCTGGTCAGCACGCTGGCTTGATAGGTGACGTCGAACTGGCTGCCACGCGGTTGGCATGGGTTGGGGAGGATACGGTTGTCTGCTGTACCGGCATCGCGCGGTAGGAGGTCCACAAACGTCGCATGGCGCAGCGGGACCGAGCCTGCTGCCAGCGGCATCCGCAAGCGGTAGTAGAGCGTCCCACCCGGCGAAACGTTGAGCGACGATGCCCACGAGCTCGTATCCGGTGCCACCTCCTTCGTGAGCGTAAAGCCGACCTGCCCGGTGGTGAGCACCAGCACGGTGTTGGAGGTCACCGGCGAGCTTACTCCACCGCCGGAGAGCGTGAAGGAGTTCGGGATGTTGCCCAGCGCGGCGGTATCGCGAATCTTCACGTCGAACTCGATCCAGTAGTAGGGCACCGTGTTGTTGCCGTACATCCCGCAACCGTTCCAGAAGACGCTCTGACACGACGCGGGAATGTTCACGTTCGAGATCGTCACCGTTTGCCCGCTTACGGAAATGTTCGGAGCCGGAGTCCATGCCGTCACGCCGCCCTGCCCAATAGGCGGATTGCACGGTGTATAGGTGTTCGACGTATAGAAGGCTGGGTTGCCGACGTACTCGAAGTTCGGGTTGAGGTTGTCGGTGATGGTTGCACCGTTGATGGGCAGTCCGCCGATGTTCTGCACACGGAGCCGCATCCGGATGACCTGCCCCAGCGAATAGGAGTTCTGCGGACTACAGATCTCCTTCCAGACGCACGGATTCGGTGCCGGTGCGTTCACCACGAAGGACCAGCACGAGGAGAGCGGTTGCGTCAGCCCTTGCACCGTTGCGTAGGCGCAGTTCGTAATGGTGGAGTTCGGCGTTGCGCTCTGGGAGATGGTGAAGTTCACCGTCACGTACGTACAGGAACTCGGCTGAAGCGGGGCGTTGAGGGTTGCCGTGACGATGTTGCCGCTGGTGTTGACCGTGAGGTTGGGCGACCCGCTGGCGGAGCTCAGCGTCAGCGTCGTCGGCAAGGTATCGCGGATGACAACGGAATTTGCCGGCAGCGTCGTGTTGCCGGTGTTGCAGAACTGAATCCAATACGTCCCCGCGCAGCCGGGCTGCCCGTTGGTGGAACCCCACTTGAAGAGCGATGCCTGGGTCGTGGGCGGAGCTGGCAAGACCTTCTGCCAGCAGACGGTGCTGGAGAGCTGGAACTGCCCGCAGGGCTGCTGCACTGAGCCGAGCTGCCCGGTGAGCGTTGCGGTGTTGGTGATCTGCGAGTTCGTGGGGAACTGCGCCGGCGGGTAGTAGACCTTCAGCGTCACACTGACGGAGTTGTAGGGCTGCGTTGCACTCAGGTTGCCGACGTTCCAGGTGACCGTATTGCCGCTGACCGTGACCCCGGCGGAGGGCGACGCCGAGATGAATTGCGCCCCCGCAGGCAGCACATCGGTGACGACGCCGTTGACGAGGTTGAGCTGCCCGTATCCGCCGCACGGTGCGGGGTTGTTCTTGTAGACGTAGATCTGGTAGGTGACCGTATCCCCGACCACCTTCCAAGGGCAGTTGCCGCCACCCCAGGTGCCATTGAGCACCTTCTTCTCAATCTGCCAGGGATTGCTCGCCTTGGCGGTGGTGGTGACAAATGGTGTGCAGAACTCCACCATCCCCTGTCCGCTCGGGGTTTGAATCGTTGCCGTCATGCACACGCGATTTCGGACGCTGGTTCCATTGCAGGTCACTCCATTGGGGAAGGAGACCACGATGGTCATCGAGCCGGAACAGCCACCCGAGGGAATGCTACCACTGCTGTACACGAGGCTGACCTGACCGCCGGTCCCCGGAGGCGGAGCGGTGACCGTCGGAGTTCCACACGCAGGGGAGACGCTCACGCTGTGCACTACGAGCGGGCTGGGCACATTGTCCCAGATGGTTGCCGATTGCGTTCCGGCAGGAAGGCTGAAGTAGATGGTGTACGAGAAGGTCTGCCCGCTGCAGATCGCAGTGTCGCTGACGACCTTCTTCAGGTAGAAGCCGTAGCCCTGTGGGTCCCACGCTTGGACCACATTCTGCGCCCACGCGCTTCCACTTGCGACAGCAAGCCATGCAAGCAAACTCCAGACGGCTGCGGAGCGGAGGAGGGAATACCGCATTGCTGCACCGACATGGCTGTGGAACATGCTCCATCGCTGGCGTTTCCCCGCGGTGTGGGCTGCGGAAGCTGGGGAGAGGACAACGGTTGCGTCAGCTCCGGAGCGTCCCAGCCACGCCGGTTTGGCAAGCGCCAGAGAAGTTGCGCCCTATACCAACACAAAGCTACGAATGTTCCCACAGCTTCGATGCACCTGTGCACCGGTGACATCGTTGCCGGGAGAACACCATCGCCTCCAAGATGTCAAGGAGCGTGCGCACGACCCGATGCAAAATTCGGCTCCGCCACCACGCCCATACAAGGGGGAATTTGCCGAACGGTCGGATTTTCAGGACGAACGGTTTTTCAGGGCAACAGTATGAGCTTGCCAACATGCTGCGAGCTCTCCATGAGCCGGTGGGCATGGACTGCCTCCGACAGGGGGAGACGCTCAGCAATAGCAGGGCGCAACTGCCCCGTGGCAAGTAGCTCGAGCAGCCGTTTCAGCTCGGCCAGGGTTCCCAAGTAGATACCGTAGATGGTGAGGTGGCGCAAGTAGGTCTGGTGCAACGACAGCATTGATTCACGTCCGGTGAGGATGCCGCACAGCACTACGCGACCACCCTTGCGCAGGAGCGCAAAGCTGGAAGGGAAGGTGCTTGGACCAACATAATCAAGGACGACATCGACACCATCGGGCAGCAATTCACGGAGCTTTGCGCTGACTACGTCCGGGTCGTGGGGTAGGACAAAATCGGCGCCCCATTCCGAGAGAGTTGCCTCAAGCTGTGGATAGCGCCGTGTTGTAGCGATAACCTGAGCTCCCTGCAGCTTTGCCAGCTGAATGGCAAAGTTGCCCATCCCTCCGCTTGCACCCCAGAGTAGGAGGGTCTCGCCCGGCTGGAGCTGGGCTACTGAGACGAGAGCGTGAAAAGCCGTCAGCCCGGCTATCGGCAAGCAAGCAGCTTCGGCAAAGTCTACGTTCTCGGGAAGCTCGATGCAACAGCAGGCGGGAACAGCAACATATTCGGCATAGCTGCCCGCTCGGTGCATCCCAAAGTACTGCCAGTTCACACAAAGATTCTCCAAACCTCTGCGGCACAGTGAGCACCGCCCACACCAGACGATCGGATACACAAGTACACGCTGACCTGGGCGCAGATGTTCGACCGCGCTACCGCACTCGACAATCTCGCCGGCAATATCCCCTCCGAGAATGTGCGGCAACCGCAGCTCCAGACCGGGATAGCCCCGTCGGATGACGATATCCACACGGTTGAGTGAAGTCGCCCGAACGCGTACAAGTACTTCGTCAGGCTGGAGTTGTGGTTCGGGAATATCCTCGCGATACTGCAGAACCTCTGGATCGCCGGTTTGGTACAGCACAACGGCGCGCATTTCTGCCTCTACTGGAATGGTGCAACAACGAAGACCAGAATATCCCACAGCCCGTGGGAGATGATGCCCGGCACGAGCGAACCCGTCCAGGCAAAGAGAGCTCCCCACAGCAGCCCCGCCGTAAAGGCTGCCAAGAGCAGCGGGAGATTGCCCGACCAGGCATGCACCAGGCTGTACAGCGCTGTTGCCAGAACCAGTGCTGCAATCCGGTGTATCCGCTGTTGAAGGGCTCGCTGGAGCACGCCACGCCAGAAGATCTCCTCAGCCGGTCCAATCCACAGCCCCAGAAGCAGTGCTAACAGCCACGGCGGGGCTTCCTGACGGCGCTGGTAGACGGCGGCGATAGCATCCCGGCTCTCAGGTGCAAGCAGGAGCAACACGGTATGCCCCAGCCAGAAGATCCCGTAGAGCACAATCGCCGAAGTGACACCAAGCAGGACGTTGCGCCAGTTCAGCTGAAGCACCGTATGCCATTGCCTCCGCAGGAGCCATGCACTGTAGGCAAGGAGGCTCCCTGTGGCAAACAGCATTCCCCACCAGAAGCGCACGACCGGTGCTGTCCACGGCGAAAAGAGCACAAACCACCACGCCGTCGCCAGCACCAGCCCGCCGAAGGGGAAGCCCGCTGCTATCGCTCCCCCGCGCATCAGTGCAGCAGCCGCTCAATGACGATGCCCGCCACCAGCGCCAGCGAGAAGAGCAGGTGGAGCTGTGCTGTGAGCAGGTCCAGGAAGCTAAAGGCAACCCGCGCATGGTTGAACGCAACGGCAATATTGCGCAGCGCCATCGGTGCGGTCAGGAACACCGCCAGCGACCACACCGGCAGCCATTGCAGGGCAACGAAGAGCGCCACAGAGAGGTACGCCCCCGCCAGGAGCACCACGTAGTAGTACGCCGAACCGCGCGGTCCCAGGAGGCTTGCCACCGTATGGTATCCGGCAGCGCGGTCCTCGGCGATGTCCCGGTAGTTGTTGCCGTGCAGGATCGCAATGGTCAGCAATCCGATCGGCAGGGAGAGCCAGACGGGCATCCACGAGAGCTGGGAGGTCTGCACGTAGTAGGCTCCCAACGCCATCAGCGGACCGAACGCCAGGAAGACGGCGATATCGCCCAGGGCGCGGTACTTGAGCCCAATCGGCGGCACGGTGTAGAAGATGCCCAACGCCGCGCCAGCAGCCATGAGTGCCCAGATTGCCGGACCGCTCAGCGATACCAGCCACACGCCAATGAGCGCCGCCAGCACCATCAAGCCAATGCCCAGCCGCAGGTGGCTGCTCGGTTCCATCAACCCGTCCACGAGCACACGGCTGGAGCCGAGCACGCGCCAGGTGTCCGCCCCACGCCGCCAGTCCATGTAGTCGCTAATCACGTTCACTCCGGCATGCGCCAGCATCGTCCCCAGCAGCGTCAGCACAAAGCGCATCCAGTCCAGGGTCGGTGCCAGGAGCGAACCCAGAAGGACCGGAGCCAATGTTGCCGGGAAGGCAAACGGGCGAATTGCCTTCCAGGCAAGCTTCCACCAGGGCGTCCGCGTGTGCAACTGCGTGCGGAACTGCTGCAGCACCTCGTCGGTGATCTCGACTTCGGCGCGCGGCTTCCATTCGCGCGTGAAGTCTGAGATGAAGAGCCGCGTCGGGCGAATCCGAAAGAGCGTCACCCCGGGGATGAGCTTGGCAAAGAGCACCAGCTCGAGCGCCTTGCGGAAGATGATGCTGCGCTCGGGGCGCTCTTCGATTGGACCCAGCCGTTCGGCAATCCCTTCGCCCTGGATGAAGCGGTCGGGAATGCCGCGCTCGATAACGAAGAAGACGCGGGGATTGGCAAGCACGTTGCGGTAGTTGCGCCCCTGCTCCAGCGCCACGTAAAGGTAGCCGTCTTCCTCGCCAAAGTAGGCTTTGCCCGCCCACAGGGAGCCATCCGGACCTTGGGTGACAAGCGTGAAGGCTTTGTTCTCGCTGAAGACCTTCTTCGCGGTGCGCAGGATCTCAAGCTCCATGGTGCTTGTTCGGCATAGGGTTTGACCGACTTGCCGGTCGGCAAAATTAGTGCGTCGACCCTGAACCTGAGCATAGCGGTGCTCATGGCAATCGGTGCCGGCGCGGTGCGTCTATTCGCTCAGCATAGAACGCCGTGCCCCAGATGCGGCTGCATTCGAAGCGAACACGGTGGATATCGCTGCTGATGCTCCTTGCTGCATGGCTGCAGTTGACGGGGGCGTCGGTGGTGGTGTGCTGTCCCGCTGCAGCGGAGGAGCCCTGCTGCTGTTGTGTAGCGGAGGTAGCCTGCTGCGCTGAAGAGGGCGCTGCAGAGGAGTTGGGAGCACAGGAGCAGGGGGCACCGGCAGATCTTGCCGCGCAGCCATGTCCGATGAGCTGCTGCTGGGAGAGTGCCCCCGTGGCGCTACCGTTGAGTTCGGGACCAGTGCTCCAGCCTCTCCCACTGGTGCACGGAACGGGGAGCACGCTCACCCTCGCTGTGAGCGAGCCGACCCCTGTGCTGCTACTGCACCACGAAGCCCTTCGCACTCCTCTACGACAGCATCTACGCTGCCACGTCCTGCGGTGTTGAGCCGCTATCGTTTCGCCACTTCTCTTGCTTGACGGGCGCTGCGGCGCCGTGTATCTGTGGCAGCATGTTCCACCAGCAAGGCAGAGACAACAATGTACCGGCTTTTGAGCATTGCGCTGTGCAGCGTGGCAGCGCTGGCACAGCAATTCGTGGGTGAGGTCCTGGTGCGGGAGGAGTCCGGAGCGCTCCGTCCTGCGCCCGGAGTGCGCGTATTCTGGCAGCATGGGACGGAGGGGGCGGTCACCGACCCACACGGGCGCTTCCGCCTGCAATGGCACGGGGCGGATACTCTGCGGGTGCGGAGTGTCGCTTACGGGACGCTCGATACGCTCCTTTTGGAGCCCCCGCGCGATACGCTCCGCTTGGTGCTCGCCGGCACCTACGCGCTGCCGGAGCTGAAGGTGGAAGCAACCCCGCCGGTAATCTCCGCCGCACCGGTCAAGACGGAGGTGGTAACGGTGCGCCAGTTGGAGCAATCGGCGTGCTGTACGCTGGCGGAGAGCTTCGAGAAGAGCCCTGGCATCGAAGCCTTCAGTGCGGATGCCGCAACGGGCATCCAACAGGTCCAGCTTTTGGGCATGCACGGCAAGTACACGCAGTTGCTGCTGGAGGCGGTGCCCGTGCCCATTGGCGTGACCAGCCCGTACCAGTGGGAGCTCATCCCTGGACAGTTGCTGCAGGAGATTAGCGTCTCCAAAGGCGCGACTTCGGCACTCTTCGGTGCCAGCGGCATCACAGGGGTGATGTCGGTGAAGCTCCGCCAGGGGGAGCAGGCGCCTCGGCTCTTCGCCAACACGTATACCAACACGAACGGGCGTGTTGAGCTCAACGGGCTTGGGGGGAGGAGCTCGACGGAATCGGCGCTCTTGGGCTATCTGCATGCTCGCTGGCAGCCCTGGCTCGACCGCGACCGGGATGGCTTTGCTGAAATGCCCGCTGTGCGCCATCTCCTGCTGATGGGGCGGGTGTTCCACCAGGGCACATGGGAGCACCAGCTCCTGGGCTCCGCCGTGCTGGGAGACTACCGCGCCGGCAGCCTTGAACAGGGGGATTCGGCGTACCCGGTAACCGTGCAGATTCGCCAAGCATGGGCGCTCGGGAAGGCATCGCGCGAACTTACCGACGCCGTGCAACTGGGATTCCAAGGCTTGCTACAGGGCGGAGAGCTGCGCACCCGCTTGGGTGGGCGCTACTACGAAGGGCAGGAGCTGGCAGCGCTGGCGCGAGCACTGCTCCGGATTGGGCAGGAGAAGGAGACCCCCGTGCGCGCCATCCTCGTTGCAAGCCTGCTATGGCAGCATCGGCGCGAGCGCTTGCGCGATTCGCTCACGTACGAGCTTGCTGCCCCGGTGCCACTCCTGCCCGGGCTCAGTGCAGAGCTGATGTGGGACCCATTCCCGAGTGTGAAGTTCATCGCGGGTGTGTCGGGCGAGCTCTGGGGAAGGGTGCTGCGGCTCAGCCCGCGCGTGAACCTGAGTGTGGAGCCGAGCGATTGGATCGTGCTGCGCCTGGGAGGCGGCACCGGATATCGGCAGCCAGTGCTTGCAGAGCTGCTTCCGGCGCTTGCCAACAGCCGTCGCCTGGAGCTTGCGCTGCCCGGGCTGGAGTCCGCCTGGAATGCTGGTGCTTCGCTCACGCTGCATCTGCCGGTGCTGGGGAGCTTCTGGACGCTGGATGCGGAGTACTTCCGCACCGAGTTCCGGCAGCAGTGGGTTGAGGACATGGACTGGGGAGCACGCCGCCTGCGGGTGGAGATGCTTCCGGCGAAGGCGGACCACGTGCTGCTGTTGCTGGATGGGGCGATTGCGCCGCTAGAGTTCCGCCTTGCCTACCGCTGGTGGAATAGCCGCGCGCCCACAGGTGGGCGCTGGCAGCCGCGGGCACTCATTGCGCCGCATCGGGTGCTATGGACGCTGAATCTGCCCCTGGCGGAGAATACCTGGCAGGTGAGCACAACGCTGGTATGGACCAGCTCCGGGCGTATCCCGTCAACGGCGGACAATCCCGATTCCCTCCACTGGGGCGAGCGCTTTCCGGCGCGGCTGCGGGTGAATGCGCAGCTCCTACGGCGCTTCGGTGCACTGGAGCTCTACGCGGGTGTGGAGAACCTCACCAACGCGCTCCAGTCGCCCGCCATCCTTGCCCGACCCGGCAGCCCCTACTTCGATGCCTCGATGGTCTGGGGCGTGCTGGAGCCGCGCTTCCTCTACCTTGGCATGCGCTGGAGCCGATAGCGGGCTACCACACGAACGTTGCCGCGTAGGCAAGCCCCAGTTGGAGGCTGCGGGGCAGCCCCGGGCGTGCCGGCAGGAGCCGTAGCCGCACGCCGAGCGAGTGTTGCGGGAAGAAGCCCAGGTAGGGCATCCCCATGGCGTTGCGCAGCCAGAGCTCCCCGTGCACGTAGGGCTGTGGGGGTGCCCGACGCCATCGGATGCCTGCACCGAGGCTCCCGCCCAGGCGGAAGCCTTCGGGCAGCAGCACGGGGAGAGCATTCCAGTCCAGTAGCGCCGTCAGCGTTGCCGCGCCCGTGCGGATGTGCTCGTACTCGGCTTGCAGGCGCAGGCGCGAGAAGCTCCACAGAGCCGAATCTCCGCTCCAGCCGATGCCCGTGCCGAAGCTGTAGCCCGAATGCCACCCTTGGGGCGTTCGCTCCAGCACAAAGCCCGGTGAGCTCACCGATGCCAGTGCCAGTCCGATCCAGACCGGCGTGGTCACGTACGCAAAGAGCGCCAGGGCAACGTCTCCGGCGCTAATCCAGCGGAGGCTATCCGCCGGAGATGACGGTGGCGTGGCACTGCAGATGCTGCCCGCCACGAGAGGAATCGCCAGGGCTTCCCTAATTTTGCCGCGTCTGCGTGGCATTTGCCGGATGCGCACGAATGGCTGCCGCAAAGATACGCGGCGGGCACAAGGGTCCAAGAGCGCGGAGCACACGATGTCCAGCTTGAAGGTCATTGCCGGTCCGTGCGTAGTGGAATCGCGCGAGCTGCTGCACACGGTTGCCGAGCATCTGGTGCCGCTGTGCCGCGAACTGGGCGTGGAGCTGGTCTTCAAGGCATCCTACCGCAAGGCGAACCGCACCAGTCCGGACTCCTTCACCGGCATTGGGGACGAAGCTGCACTGGAGCTACTCGCCGAGATCCGGCACACCTACGGCGTTCCCGTGCTCACGGATGTGCACACGCCCGAGGAGGCATTCCGAGCTGCCCGCTTTGTGGACGTACTGCAGATTCCGGCATTCCTCTGCCGGCAGACCGATCTGCTCATGGCAGCTGGGCAGACGGGCAAGCCGGTCAACATCAAGAAGGGGCAGTTCATGGCGCCCGAGAGCATGGCGTACGCCGTCGAAAAGGTGCGCCGGGCTGGGGGAAGCGAGGTATGGCTGACCGAGCGGGGGACAATGTTCGGCTACCGCGACCTGGTAGTGGACTTCCGTTCGTTGCCGATTCTGCGCCGCACGGGCTGTCCGGTGTTCTACGATGCCACGCACTCGGTGCAGCAACCCAATGCCGGCGAGCGCTCCGGCGGACGCAGGGAGTTCGTCCGTGTGCTTGCGCGCGCTGCCCTTGCCGTCGGCGTGGATGGCATCTTCTTTGAGACGCATCCGCAGCCGGAGCGGGCATTGAGCGATCCCGACACACAGCTTCCGCTGGCGCAGGTGCGCGAGTTCCTCTCCGAACTGGTCGAGCTATGGGATGCGCTGCAACGCGTTGGAGTGCGGTGGTGAGCTGCCTGGCGCTCCTGCTGGGGGCATGCCGTGCGGAGGTAGCCACCGAGGGCGGATTCGTGCCGGAGGATTCCCTGGCGGCGATGCCCCAGCAATGGGCGGAGCGGATCGAGGTGGTGCTGCTGGATTCGGTGCAGGTGCGCGCGCGCATCTCAGCGCAGCGGGCAGCGGCGCTGCCGGAGCTGCAGCAGACCCGCCTCTGGGGCAGCGTACGGGTGTATCTCCTCCGCAACGGCGCCCCCGTGGGCGAACTCTCCGCCGATAGCGCGCACATTGACGAGCGCTCCGGAATGATGAGCGCCTACGGCAGTGTGCGTGCCTACTCCTACGAGAACCGCACCGTGCTCTATAGCTCCGAGCTGGTGTGGGACCGCGCACAGCAGCGCTTCTTCTCGATGCGTCCGGTCCGCATCGAAAGCCCAACGGAGGTGGTCGAGGGCGTTGGCTTTGAAGCCGACCAAGCCCTGCGCCACTACCGTGTGTTCAACGTTCGCGGGCGCCGTCCATGAAGTGGGTGGTGGGCAATTGGAAGATGCACACGACGGCGCAGGAGGCGAAGCTGCTGGCACGGCGGCTGCGCGAGGAGCTCTACGAGCCGGAGCTGCCGCGCCGGGTGCGCGTCATCGTCTGCCCGCCCTTCACCAGCCTCTGCAGCGTCCAGGAGGCGCTCCGGGGAAGCTGGCTGCAGTGGGGGGCACAGAACTGCCACGAGGAGCTGGAGGGAGCCTTCACGGGCGAGATCTCGGTGCGGATGCTTACGGCGCTGGGCTGCAGCGCGGTGATTGTGGGGCATTCGGAGCGGCGCCGGACTGCCGGCGAGAGCACCGAGCGAATCGCTCGCAAGCTCCGGCGCGTTGTGCAAGCGGGGCTGTGGGCAATCCTGTGCGTAGGGGAGACTTTGGCGCAGCGCCGAGCGCATCGGGTTCGCGCCGTGCTTACGCACCAGCTCCGCAGCGCCCTGCAAGGGCTCGAGCCGCAGCAATGGGAATCGCTGCTCATTGCCTATGAGCCGGTCTGGGCAATCGGCACTGGGCAGGCAGCTGAGCTGGAGCACATTCGGCAGGCGCATACACTCATTGCCGAGCTGCTCACGCAGTTGGGTGCCCCCGGGCATGTGCCCATCCTCTACGGCGGCAGTGTGACGGCGGAGAATGCACAGCAGATCCTGCAGTTGCCGGAGGTGGACGGAGTGCTGGTCGGTTCGGCATCACTGGATGCGTGGCAATTTTGCACTATCGTGCGCGTGGCGGCACTATGCACATCACCTATCCCAACCTGCTGACGCTACTGCGGCTGGGCTTGGCACCGCCCATCGCACTGCTGCTGAGCATGGAGGATGCCTGGGCAGTCTGGAGTGGGGCGGGGTTGTTCGCCGTGGCGGCGCTCACTGATGGTGCCGATGGCTGGATTGCCCGCCGCTACGGGCAGAGCACACTGGAGGGCGCCTTCCTGGACCCTTTGGCGGATAAGCTCGTTGTGCTGGCGGTGTTGGGAGCGCTCCTGTGGTGGCGGGTTGTCCCTGGCTGGATGGTGGCGATTCTGTTGCTGCGCGATGTGGCAACGACCCTGCTCCGGTGGTATTCGCTGCGGCGTGGGGAGCCCGTGCGTACACTTCCCTCGGCGCGTGTGAAGACCTTCGTGCAGATGCTCGGCTTGGTGTTCCTGGTTGTGCTGTTGGCGCTCTGGCGGAGCGGTGCTGCCCCGCATGCGCAATGGGCGCAGGAGCTGCTCTTCGGCTGGGTTGCCTGGAGCCTGCTGCTGGGAATGACACTCCTGGCGCTCTGGACGCTGGGGCTGTACGGCTGGCGATACCGCGCGCTCTGGCTGCGCCGTCTACCCGTCGAATGAGTCAGTCTACGTACGGGCAGGCAACCCAATGCCCTGGGGTCTTCTCCTCCAGTGGCGGCACGAACTGGGCACATTCGGCGCGGGCAATCGGGCAGCGGGGATGGAAGGGGCATCCCGAAGGCTTGTTCAGGAGCGAGGGGATCTCGCCGCGCAGCACAATCCGTTCGCGCTTGTGGCGCGGGGAGGCAATCGGGACCGCTGAGATGAGCGCCCGCGTGTACGGGTGCAGCGGCGCAAAGTACACCTCGTCGGCAGAGCCCAGCTCCACCAGATGCCCCAGGTAGAGCACGGCGATCCGGCGGCTGATGTGGTGCACGACCGAGAGATCGTGCGCAATGAACAGGTACGCCATGCCGAACTCCTCCTGGAGGTCCTCCATGAGGTTGAGCACCTGTGCCTGGACGGAGACATCCAGCGCGGAGACGGGCTCATCGCAGATGACCAGGTCCGGATGCGTCGCCAAGGCGCGTGCCAGCCCGATGCGCTGGCGCTGCCCGCCGGAGAATTCGTGTGGGTAGCGGAAGCGGTCCTCCGGTTGCAAGCCGACCTTCTCCAGCAGCCAGGCGATGCGGTCGCGTAGCTCCGATTTGGAGAGCTCGGGGAAGTGCAGCTGCAGCGGTTCGGCAAGGATCTGCTCAACCGAGAGGCGCGGATTGAGCGAGGCGAGCGGGTCCTGGAAGACCATCTGGATATGGCGCCGCAGCCGGGTGCGGAGCTCGTGCGGGGAGAGCCCATCGGCGAGCTCGCGCAGCTTGCGACGCTCACGCCCGTCGAAGACACTCAGCAGCTCGATCGGGCGTGCCTGCTCGGAGGGGGTAAACCAGGCGTGCCCTTCGATGGCAACCTCCGGTGCGGTGAAGCGCAGCAATCCCACCAGAGCGCGTCCGATGGTGGTCTTGCCTGAGCCGGATTCCCCGACCAATCCAAGCGTCTCGCCGCGCTCGATGTGGAAGCTCACATCGGTGACCGCCGGCAGCCATGCCACGATGCGCTGGAGCACGCCCCCGTAGACCGGAAAGCGCACTCGGAGCTGTTCCACCCGCAGCAGCTCATTCATCCTGCCGTCCTCCGGGCATAGGCTCGACCAAGTGGCAGCGCACGAAGTGGTTGGGGCGCGCCTCCACCAACGGCGGCTCGATGAGGTCGCACTGCTCCAGCTTGACTGGGCAGCGTGTGGAGAACTTGCAGCCCTTGGGCAGGCGCAGGACGCTGGGCACATTGCCCGGGATGGTGTAGAGCCGCTTGCGCGGCTGCCCCGGAGCCGTCGGGCGGGGAATGCACTCCATCAGCCCACGCGTGTAGGGATGCAGCGGGTGCTCGAAGAGCTCCTCGGTGGAGGCAAGCTCCTGGAGCTTACCGCCGTACATGACGGCAACGCGATGGCATGTCTGCGCCACAACGCCCAGGTCGTGCGTGATGAGCAGGATTGCCGAGCCCGGGCGCTGCGCCTTGAGCTGGAGCATCAGCTCCAGGATTTGCGCCTGGATGGTCACATCCAGTGCCGTCGTAGGCTCATCGGCGATGAGCAGCTGCGGATTGCATGCCAGCGCCATCGCAATCATGACACGCTGGCGCATGCCGCCGGAGAACTGGTGCGGATAGTCTGTGAGCCGGCGCTCGGCATCGGGGATACCCACCTGGCGCAGCAGCTCGATGGTGCGTCTGCGCGCCTCCTCCTGGCTGACGTGCTCGTGCGCCAGGATCGCCTCCATGACCTGCATGCCGATGGGGAAGACCGGATTGAGCGAGCTCATCGGCTCCTGGAAGATCATGGCAATGCGCCCGCCGCGGATGCGGTACATCTCCTCCAGCGGCAGCTTCAGGAGGTCCTGTCCATCGAGCCAGATCTCCCCGTCCACAATGCGTCCGGGCGGGTCGGGGATCAGGCGCAGAATCGAAAGCGCCGTCACCGATTTGCCCGAACCGGATTCCCCGACCAATCCGAGCACCTCATCGGGCAGGATCTCCAGCGATACGCCGTCCACGGCGCGTGCCCATTGCCCCTCGATGGAGAAGTAGGTGCGCAGGTTCCGGATCCTCAGGAGCGGCTCCATTAGCGCAGCCGTGAGAAGGTTCGTGGATCGAAGGCTTCGCGGACGGATTCGCCGATGAAGACGATGAGCGTCAGCGTCACAAAGAGCGCTGCCATGGGGGAGAGCATCAGCCACCACTTCCCCGTTGCCAGGTGCTGGAGCCCAACGCTCATCATCTCGCCCCAACTGGGCGTCGGCGGCGGAAGCCCAAAGCCCAGGAAGTCCAGGCTCACCAATGCCCCGATGCCGGCGACCACGGAGAAGGGGAAGTACGTGATGATGGGCACGAGCGAGTTCGGCAGGATGTGCTTGAACATAATCTTCCAGCGCGGCACGCCGATGGCAACGGCGGCGGCAACGTAGTCCTTTGCCTTCTCGCGGTAGAACTCCGCACGGATGAGCACCGTGATGCCCACCCAGGTGAACAGCGCCAGCAACAGCAGCAGCAGCGCGAAGTTCGGGCGCACAATCGAGGCGACGATGATGACCAGGAACAGGAACGGCACCGTTGCCCAAATCTCAATGAGCCGCTGCGCCAGGATATCGAAGCGCCCGCCGAAGAAGCCCAGCATCGCCCCAATCGGGACGCCGATGAGGTACTCCAGCAGCGCCAGCAGCAGCGCAAAGGAGAGCGAGATCTGGAACCCATACGCCATGCGCGCAAACACATCGCGCCCGCGGTCATCCGTGCCCAGGAGGCGCACGAATCCATCCGGACCCACCTGCAGCGGAGCAAGGAAGGGCACGTTCCCCTCGACGCTGATGTCCTCAAACGGGCTGTACGGATAGAGCGGCAGGATGACGAAGTTGCCCTGCTGCTCCAGCTCGTACTGGCGCTTGAGCTCGCGGTAGTTGCATTCGGCGCTATTGCCCACCTGCCCGAACTGCTCACCGCTGTAGAAGTCCGTGCCGAAGAGCCCTCCGATGAGCGGCAGCGAGACCAGCCAGGACTTGACCGCCGGGAAGTACCACTGCCCGTTGTAGTGGACCACCAGCGCCTTGTTGTTGACCAGCAGCGGCAGGAAGAACGAGAGCACATACGCGCTCACCAGCACCACAAGCGAGTAGTACCCTCGGCGCAGGCTTTTGAACTTACGCCAGCGGCGCTGGAGGATGGTCGGGCTTCCCACCGCCGCAGGAGCTGAGGATGCGGCTGTTCGGCGTCGCAGGCGCATTAGCGGAAGCGGATTCGCGGGTCCACCAACGCCAGCACAAGGTCGGAGAGGATGGCTCCGAAGAGCCGAATCAGCACCGCCAGCACCGTGAAGGCGAAGACGATGGGGTAGTCGCGTGCGAAGACGGCTTCGATGGAGAGCTTGCCCACGCCGTCAATGTTGAAGACCAGCTCGATGAGGTAGGAGCCCGCCAGGAACAACCCGATGATGTAGCCGATGTTGGCGGCAATGGGGATGATGGAGTTGCGCAGTGCGTGCAGCCAGATGACGCGCCGTTCGGCAAGCCCCTTGGCGAACGCCGTGCGGATGTAGTCCTGGCTGAGATTCTCCAGCAGCGCGTTCTTCATCAGCACCGTCAGCGAGGCGAAGCTGCCGATGGTGTAGGCAATCGTCGGCAGCACAAAGTGCCAGGCGCGGTCCAGAATCTTCTCCCACAGCGAGAGCTGCTCGTAGAACTCCGATTGGAAGCCGCCCAGCGGGAAGAGCTCCACAAAGGACTGCGTGCCGAAGAGCATCAGCAGGAACGCCCCCAGCGCCCAGCCCGGGATGGAGTAGCCGATGAAGATCAGCGTGCTGGTGACCAGGTCGAAGGGGCTTCCGTGCGAGAGCGCCTTCTGGATGCCCAGGTAGATGCAGATGGTGTAGCTGAGGATGAAGCCGATGAGCCCGAACTGCAGCGAGACCGGCAGCCGCTCCAGGATGAGCTTCATGACCGGTTCGCGGTAGACGTAGGAGGTGCCGAAGTCGCCAGTCAGAATCCCGCTGAAGCCCACGCGCGAGATGCGCACGCGCTCCTGCCCGCCCTCGCTGGGCTGTGGCTCGACGCGCCAGCCGCTGACGGGCTTGCCCGTTGCCGGGTCAATGAGCTCGTAGCCGCTGGGGGTTTTGCGCACGAGGATCTGCTTGCCCTCGCCCACGTTGCGCGGGCGCCCGGGCTGGGCGATGTAGCTTTCGATCTCGCGCGGCCAGACCCCCAACCACGCCAGGTAGCGCTGCCAAATGGGCTTGTCGAAGCCGTAGTAGCGGCGCAGCTCCTGCAGGGCGCTCTCCGGAATCATTGCCCCGGTCTGCCCGGCGAGCCCTCCGGCGGCAGCTTCCCCGCCCATCGCCATGCGCAGTGCCATAATCTGCTGCTCCAGCGGTCCCCCTGGTGCCAACTGGATGATGACGAAGACCACCAGCGTGGCACCCAGGAAGGTGGGGATCGTCAGCAGCAGGCGGCGCAGGAAGTACTCACGCATGGCTCAGCGGGCACGGCGAGCTTGCTCCACTTGCGCCAGGAACTGCGCTTCGTTGAACTCCTTCCAGTAGCGCACCTCCAACGGCTCGCGTGGCAGTGCCTTCCCTGTGCGCCGTGCCTCCTCCAGTTGGCGTGCCTTCTCCGGGTCGTACCACCAGGTCGTAATCACCGCCAGGTCCGCAAAGCCAATCTGTGTGAAGCGCGGGAGCACGTACTCGGGCATGCCGAACTTGTTCCAGTAGGCGATGCGGATACCGCGCGGATACCAGCCCAGCACGTTTTTGAAGGACGCCATCGTGATGCTGTCAATTTCGCGGATGATGCGGATCTGGGCTTGGCGCGAGAAGGCGGTGTCGTACATGTCGCAGAGCTGGTCAACGCGGCGGTTCTTGAAACCCTCGATGTTGTTGTTGTCGTTCTTGTCGGCAAGCTCGGAGCGCAGGGAGGTCTCGGGGTTGGGCGTCTGCAGCCCGGTCCAGTTCACGAAGAAGAGCTGGAAGTTGCGCTCCATGGCGTTCTTCCAGAGCGTGTTGGGGTCCTGGAACTTCAACTGCAGGTCGATGCCGGCTTTGCGCAGCTCCTCTCGGTAGGGCGTCACGAAGCGCTCGATCGCCTTGGGAATGCCCATCTCCACGACGAAGGGCTTGCCATCCTTGACCAGGATGCCCTGCGCATTGCGCGTGCGCCAACCGGCTTCGGCAAGCAGCCGTTGGGCGAGTTCGGGATTGTAGCGCACCCGCACGTTGTTGGGGTTCTCGTAGACCGTGTTGGCGTAGTACGAGTCCATCAGCTCGTACTCGTTGTAGAGCAGCTTCTGCACGATCGCCTCGCGGTTGTGCAGGTAGGCGAAGGCTTGGCGCACGCGGATATCGTCGAAGGGCGGCTTGCGCATGTTGAAGGCGTAGCCCATCGTGCCGACGGGACCATCGGTGTAGACACGGCGCTTCTGGATCCAGCCCTTCTGCAGCGCCTCGTAGGTGGTGTCGGTGACCCAGTGCTCGGTGGTCAAAGCGCCGAAGAGGAAGAAGTCCTGGTCACCCCGCTTGAACATCTCGTACGCCAGCAGCGGGTTGTCCTTGACGACCACGAACTCGATGCGGTCGAAGTTGCCCACGTAGCGCGCCATGGGGTAGTCCTTTGCCCAGTAGTCGTCGCGGCGGGTGAGGGCATAGGAGGTACCCTTCTGCACGTCCTGTGGCAGCAGGATGTATTCGCCCGAGCCCGGCGGGAGCTCGTACTGGTAGCGCTCCAGGAACTCCTTGCCGGTCATGTTCCCGATGACGCGGGCGGGCAGGATAGGCAGCGCCGCGGAGAAGTAGAGGAAGTTGCGCCAGTTGAGCGTCTTGCTGCGCACCTGGACCAGGTACTTGCTCAGCGCCTTGGGCTCTTCGAATTTGCCGTAGACCAACTGCAGCGAGGGCTCCAGGATGGTCTCGTCCATGACCAGGCGCCAGGTCGCCACCACATCCTCTGCGGTGACGGGGGTGCCGTCGGAGAAGCGCGCGTTGGGATCGATCCGGTAGGTGAAGGTCATCCGGTCGGGCGAGATCTTCCAGTGCGATGCCAGGGCGGGCACGAACTCGCGCGTGACGGGATGCACGCCGAGCAGCGTCTCGTAGACCAAGCTGGCGATGATGGAGTTCTCCACGTAGTTGGAGTGCTGCCCGAAGGGGCGGAAGGTGAGCGGGAAGCGGGTGACGACGATGCGGATCTTGCCCCCAGTCTTTGCCCGCGGGTCGCCGAAGAAGCGCAGCTCCTCCTCGGTGGGGACGTAGGTCTGGAAGCCCAGGGAGTCAGCAATGCGCTCAAATCCGGCGCCGCCCAGCTCCGGTGGAACGCTCGGGTCAGCGCCCGGGGGTGTATCGTACTGCTTCCAGAGCGAGACCTGACGGGTACGCTCTGCCAGCGCTTTGAGGTCAGCTTCCAAGCGGTCCGAACGGCGTCCACAGCCGGCAAGCACGGCGCATCCGAGAGCAAGCAAGCACAGCGTTCGCATCGGCTTCCACGGCATATCGCACAGACCAACCACGTGCGCACTCGCACATGCCTTTACGGGGAGCGCAAATTAGCAACGTGGCGCCGAAATGCAGCGCTGCCCCCTTCACCGCACCACCACGAGCAGCACGGCAGTGCTGCCCGCCTTCGTGCGCAGCACCACCTTGTATTGCCCCGCAGCCCAAGCACGCACATCCAGCTCCAGCCGGTGCACCCCCGGCGGCAGCACCGCTCCGCGCAGCGGCTCCGCCACCACGCGCCCCAGTGCGTCGGTGACCACAAGCGTCACCCCGCGTGCCGCTTTAGCAACCTCAAGCTCCAGCGCCACGCGCTCACGCGCCGGCTGCGGCAGCAGGCGCAGCCGTACCCTTGCTGCCTCCGACCGCTCCTCAACGCCGGTCCCTTGAGTGTCCAGCAGGAAGGCTTCCTCACGCCTTGTGGCGGCGTTGTAGCCCCTTCCCACAATATAGCGCCCATCGGGGGAGATGGCGTACGCTTCCCGAAGCTCCGAGCCGTTGGTCAGCAGGTGGGCGTAGGTGATGTTCAGGTCCTCCATGCCACCCGCCGCCGTCCAGCGAAAGGCACGATCCTGCCCTGCGGTGTTGCGAGCCCAGCCGACCACCACGGAGCCATCGGCGGAAACGGCAGTAGCCTCGCTCCCACCGCCGCCCAGCGTGCCGAGGTCCTGCATCCCACCCGCCGCCGTCCAGCGAAAGGCACGCCACTGCCCTGCGGCGTTTTGAGCGTAGCCGACCACCACGGAGCCATCGGCGGAAACGGCATTAGCCTCGCTCTCCCTGCCGCCCAGCGTGCCGAGGTCCTGCATCCCATGCGCCGCCGTCCAGCGAAAGGCACGCCGCTGCCCTGCGGCATTCCGAGCCATGCCGACCACCACGGAGCCATCGGCGGAAACACCCCGAGCCCCGCTCGCATCGCCGCCCAGCGTGCCGAGGTCCTGCATTCCACGCGCCGCCGTCCAGCGAAAGGCACGCCACTTCCCTGCGGCGTTTTGAGCGGAGCCGACCACCACGGAGCCATCGGCGGAAACACCATAAGCCACGCTCCAACCGCCGCCCAGCATGCCGAGGTCTTGCATCCCACGCGCCGCCGTCCAGCGAAAGGCACGCTGAAACACTGGGGCGTAAGCCGCGCCGACCACCACGGAGCCATCGGCGGAAACGCCATATGCCGCGCTCCAACCGCCACACAGCGTGCCGAGGTCCTGCATCCCAGCCGCCGCCGTCCAGCGGAAGGCACGCTGCCCCCCTGCGGCGTTGTCAGCCCAGCCGACCACCACGGAGCCATCGGCGGAAACGCCATAAGCCCAGCTCTCATCGCCGCCCAGCGTGCCCAGCCAGGTAAGCCGCTCTACCACCATCCACACCAGCCACAGAGGGTGCCACCAGCGCGCAGCCTCCTTGCCCATGGTGCTTGCACAGGGGGTGCCGTGTGTACCATTGTTGCCTCCGACAGCTATACCACATGCATTGCGCCCGCGCAAATTTAGTGCGTGCTGCGCTGTCTGCTGGCACGTCCGGCAAGGAGGGCACACACGCACAGCGCCGCCATGCGTCCCGTGCGCCCGTCGAGGTCGTAGGTGGGAGCGTATTCGGCAAGGTCCAGCAGCCGCACCGCAGGCTGTGCACCCAGCCACTCCAGGCTCTGCAGCAGCTCCTGCGCCGGCACGCCGATGGGAGAGGGAGCGCTGACCCCCGGGGCAACGGCTGCCGGCAGCGCATCCAGGTCCAGCGAGACGTAGACCGGCAGCCGCCCACCCTCGCTGATGCGCTCGAAGAGCTCCTGCACCCGCTCCAGGAGCCTCCCCGGCTGCAGTTCGGGCAGGAAGCACAGCAGCGCTCCGTGCTGCTCCAGGAACTCCCGATGGCTGCGGGCGATGGCAAAGGGCTGCAGCCCAACGTAGGCGAGCCGCCTGCCGGGAAGCGCCGGCGTGCCTTCGAGCAGTTGGCGGAATGCCGAACCCGAATGCGCTCGCCCGTCGACCAGTGGGCGAACGTCCGGATGGGCATCGAAGACCAGCACGCCGTACTCCTGGGCGTGCTGCGCTATGGCGCGCCCGTTGGGGTAGGCGATATCGTGCCCTCCGCCCAGCACAATCACGCATCCGGATTCCCCCAGTAGATGGGCAACGCAGCGGAACTGCAGCTCGTGCAGCTCCTCCAGCGTTTTGCCCACCGTGCGCAGGTTGCCGATATCCACAAGGCAGAGCCGGCTCAGGTCCGAATGGAGCGCCTCCGGGGTCATCCGGTAAAGGGCGCGTCGGATGGCATCGGGACCCTTGGCGGCGCCGGGGCGCCCCTGGTTGCGCCGCACGCCCAGGTCCTGGGGAACGCCCACGAGGACCGCATCCGGGCGCATCCCCGGCGGAGCGCTGCCACGGTGGACGAGCTCGCCCAGCCGGGGGTCATCGGGGCTGCCCCGCCGGTAGAAGAGCGGCTCCGGTGCTGGAATCAGCTCCGCAGCGAGCGACTCGGGCAGCATGGCAGGATGACCGAAGGGAGACACGCGCGAAAATACACACCTGAGCAGGCGCCACAACGGAGCCGGCGAAAACGGCGTAGTTTTGCAGCCGAGCGAGTCTCACCACGAGCGATTCGAGGCTGTGAAATACCGCTGGCGATGGCGGGCGCAGACCGACGAAGGGGAGATTGCCGCCCTGGCGCGTGCAGCAGGACTGCCGCGCGCGGTGGCAGCGGTCCTGCGTGCCCGTGGCGTTGATACGGTCCAGGCGGCGCGGGAGTTTCTCCATCCCACACCGGAGCAGCTCCGTTCCCCGTGGGAGTTCGTGCACATGGAGCAGGCGGTGGAGCGGCTGGAGCATGCCCGCTGCCGGGATGAGCTGGTCTGGGTGCACGGCGATTACGATGTGGACGGTGTCAGCAGCACGGCGCTCCTGGTGGAGTTCCTGCGTCGCAGCGGGCTGCGCGTGCACTACCAGGTGCCCAACCGCTTTGCCCAGGGCTATGGGTTGACGGTGGAGTCGGCGCAGCAGGCGCTGCAGGCGGGAGCGGGAGTGCTCATCGCGGTGGATTGCGGCACAAACAGCACGGAGGCGATCGCCTGGGCGCAGGAGCGCGGGCTGGATGTGCTCATCTGTGACCATCACGAGCTGCTCGGCGAGCTGCCACCAGCGCGGGCGCTGCTCAACCCGCGTTGGGAGGGCAGCGGCTACGGCTTTCCGGACCTGGCTGCCTGCGGTGTTGTCTACAAGCTCGTCTGCGCGCTGGCGGAGCGCTGGGGCGTGGGCGGAGTAGAGGAGTTGACCGACCTGGTTGCCCTGGCAACGGTTGCCGATCTGGTCCCGATGCGCGGAGAGAACCGCGTGCTGACGGCGATGGGGTTGGAGCGCATCAACCGGCAGCCGCGCGCCGGCATTGCCGGGCTGCTCCACTGCAGCGGGCTCGAACCCGGGAGCGTGGGGGCAGCGGAGGTAATCTTCTCGCTCGCCCCGCGGCTCAACGCAGCCGGGCGCCTTGGAGATGCCCGCCGCGCCGTGGAGCTGCTGCTGCAGTCCGATACCGGACTCGCCTTCCGCATTGCCCAGGAGCTGGAGTGCGAGAACTTCCGCCGTCGAGCGCTCGCCGAGCAGGTCTCCGCGCAAGCCTTTGCGCGGGCGGAGGAGCTGCTCGCCCAGGGACGCCGCTCGGTGGTGCTGTATGACCCGAACTGGCATCCGGGCGTGCTCGGCACCGCTGCAACGCGCATTGCCGAGCGCTTCCGCGTGCCGGTGGTGCTGCTGAGCGATGTTGGGGGATTCCTCAAAGGCTCTGCCCGCAGCGGTGGGGCGGTGAATCTGCTCACGTTGCTTGCCTCCTGCAGCGCGCATCTGTACGAGTACGGGGGGCATCCCTTCGCTGCCGGGGTGGTGCTCCGACCGGAGCAGTTGGAGCCGTTTGCAGCGGCACTGGAACAGGCAGCCTGCCAGGAGCAGGTCCAGCCCGCCGAGCTCCCCGAGATGTTCGTGGATGCCCAACTGGAGCTGGTGGAGATCACCCCACGCTTCCTTGCGCTGCTGCGCCGCATGGAGCCCTTCGGCTACGGCAACTACCGCCCGGTCTTCCTCACGCATGGGGTAACGCTGCGACCGTGCAACGGCAACAGTTGCCGCGTTCACCAAGGCAGTGTACAGCTCTCGGCGCAGTTGATGCTGGAGCCGGCAATCGTGGCGAACGCTACCCGAGAGGCGGGGGCTGCCAAGACAGTGAGCATCTTCTACACCATCACCGAGCAGGGTCGGACGGGCGAACAGCCCGGGCTGCCACTGTTGCGGATCTACGACGTCTGCCCGGATTCGGCACAGCCGTGCGTGAAGTAGCCCAGGAGTGGTACGAGGAGCTGCTCCGGCTGCAACGGCAGCAGCCGCCAGATGCCCGTGCAGCGCTGCGTCGGCTGTTGCGGGAGCTCGTTGCGGCGGGTTCGGCTCGGTGGAAGCTGCCGGCGGAGCTGTCCGGGGCAGCTCGGCTGTGCGTGCTGGGGGAGCTCGAAGGTTGCCCCGCACCGCTGCGCTCGGCGATGGCAGCGCTGTGGGAATGGCTCCACCGACGGCGTCCTGAGGAGGGTGCGGCACCGCTGCCGGAAGCCATCTCGACAGTGGCGCACTGGATCCACTGCTTGACGGGCGCGGAGGCTCCGGAGGAGCTCACGCGGGCGGGACTCTTCCCGCTGCTGGAGCAGAGAGCGGAGCTGGAGTTCCACGCGGTGGTTCGTTCGGTGCGGGCGGATTCGGCAACATTGTGGCTGCAGAGGACCGATGGCGTCCCGCTCCGCTTGCGCTGCTTTGCACCCTGGGATGCGCTGGTGGGGCTGTTGTGGAGCGGTGCAACAGTGCGCGTTGTCCGGGCACGGCGGTTGGGAAGGTACACCGCAGCGGTGGATGCAACGGGGTTGCTCGTTGTAGAGCCGGAGCGGCTGCTCGATGTGACCGAGGTGGCGGCGCTCTTGCAACGGCGCAACAACGTTGTCGAACGCGTCCTTCTGCGGCGGATGTTCGGTGGGGAGCCCTCGGCAGCGGCGCTGCGCGGATGGCTCATCAACGCCTGCTTCGATGAGTGGCTCAGCGACCCGAACTGCTCTGTGGAAGAGGCGCTGCAGCGGGCAGTGCAGGCGCGACCGCTGAGCTTCCTTGCCGTCTGGGTGCGTGAGGGGCGCTCGGCGACGTTTTGGGAGGAGCTGCGCGCGGAGTGTCAGAGCTTTCGGCAGCGATTACAGCCCTTGATCGAGCGGCTCCGCCGTTTGCCCTTCCTCATCGAGCCGGCATTTATAGCGCCCGACTCCGGACTGCAAGGGCGCATGGATGTCCTGTGGCTGACGCCAGAGGGGATGCCCCTGGGCATTGTGGAGCTGAAATCCGGCACCCCGCCGCAGAGCCACGCCTGGGCAGAGCATCGAGCACAGCTGCTCTGCTACGACCTTCTGCTGCGGGCAACCACGCGGCAGCGGGTGCATCAGCTCTTTCTCTTCTACGCGCGCGATGCAGAGGCGCCGCTGCGGCAACTGCGTCCGGCAACGCGGGAGCTTGCCCAGGTGGTGCTGCAGCGGAATCGCCTGGTGGTTGCTGAGCGACAGCTCCTCTCCGGTGCGCTCACGCTGGGGGCGCTGCTGCAGGCGGCGCAAGCGGAGCCGGTGCCGGAGGGACTCCAGGCTGCCTGGGAGCAGCTTTCGGAGACGGAGCGGGAGTATGCAACCGAGCTGCTGCGCTTCCTTGTGCGCGAACACTGGAGCGCGGGCAGAACATGGGCACAGCGGACGCTTGAGCCGGGGGAGCATTCCGGAGAGCTCTTGACCGGACTGGTGCTGGAGCCGGAGGCAAGCGATTGGCAACGCCGCCATCTGCTCCTCCGGCGTGCAGATTCCACGCCCGTGCCTTCGGCGCTCCGGCGCGGGGATCTGGTGCTGCTCTCCCCGATGGGTCCCCAAGGCAGGGAGCAGCCCGTGCTCAAGGGCACGCTCCAGTGGATCGAGCCGGAGAGGCTCTGCGTGAGCCTGCGCAATAAGTACGTGCCGTTGCAATGGCTGCAGCGCTGGGAGCGCTGGATGCTGGAGGCGGATCCGGGCGACCAATTCCTGGAGGCGCAGTGGCAAGCGCTGTGGGAGTTCCTGCGCGCCGAACCCGAACGTCGGCAGCGCTTGTTGGGAATGCTCCCGCCGCGCAGCCGTACCTATTCGGGTGCGCTCCCGGCAGCGGCAACCGAGGAGCAGCGCCACATCCTGCACAAGGCGCTCTCGGCGCTCGACTACGTGCTCATCCAGGGACCGCCGGGCACGGGGAAGACCACCTTCATTGGGCGTTGGCTGGTGCGCCTGTTCCTGGAGCAGCCCGATGAGCAGCTTCTGCTGCTGGCGTACACCAATCGCGCAGTGGACGAGCTCTGCCGCGTGCTTGCCGAGGAGGGCATTCCCTTCGTGCGGTTCGGTGTGCGCGAAGCGACGGCGTATCCGGAGCGCCTGCCCGTGACGCTGGCACAGGAGGGCGGACTGCATGGGCTCTGGAACGAGCTCCAGCGCAGTCGGGTCGTTCTCGCAACGGTTGCAACGGCGGTGGGGACTCCGGAGCTGTTCGCGCTGAAGGAGTTCTCCACGGTCATCGTGGACGAAGCTTCGCAGCTTCTGGAGAGCCACCTCATCGGGATTCTGTGCCGGGTGCCGAGAGCTGTGCTCATCGGTGATGAGCGCCAGTTGCCGGCGATCGTGCAGCAATCGGCTACGGAGGCGCAGGTGCGTTCGGAGCGGCTCCGGCAGCTCGGCATCGAGAGCTTTGCAGTATCGCTGTTTGAGCGTCTGCTACGGCAGTGCATCCGCAACGGATGGGGGCATGCGTACGGGATGCTGCGTCGGCAGGCGCGCATGCACGTGGTACTGCAGGAGTTCCCCAGCCGCTTCTTCTACGGTGGCAGGTTGGAGAGCGCCGGAATGCCGCATCAGCAGCAGCCGCTGCTGCCGTGTGCCCGAGCTCCACAAACGCAGTTGGAAGCCCTCCTTGCCCGCCATCGGCTCATCTTTGTGGCATCGGAGGCGGAGCCGCACCATCGGCATCTCCATTCTGCCGAGGCACATGCCGCTGCGGCTCTTGCAGAGGCGCTGTGGCGGCTGTGGGCTCCCCGCGAGGAGGAGCTGCCGCAGTGGCTGGGGATCGTCACCCCCTTCCGTCTGCAGGCGCATGCGATTCGGAGCCTCCTGCCGCTGCCGCTCCAGAGGGCGCTGACGGTGGATACGGTCGAACGCTTCCAGGGCAGTCAGCGCGAGATCGTGCTCGTCTCGCTCGCTGTGCACAGGGTGCAGCAGTTGCGCTGGCTCTACTCCCCGGTGCGCTTCCCCGATGGGAGCTTGGTGGACCGCCGGCTCAACGTCATGCTGACCCGTGCGCGGCAGCAACTTGTGCTCCTGGGGTGCCCTACGGCGCTGCAGGGGAGCTTCCTGTACGAGCAGCTTCTGCGGCACATCCGTCAGCGGGGCTGCTGGGTGCCGATCGCGCAGGTGCATGCGCTCGACGCTACACCGTGTGCGCCCTAACTTTGCACTGGTCAACGGCAGTGCACCGATGGAGCATCCCGAACGCATCACGGTGCTGGATTTCGGTTCGCAGTACACGCAGCTCATTGCCCGCCGGATCCGAGAGTGCGGCGTCTATGCCGAGATTCTGCCATACTGGACCTCGGCAGAGGAGCTGCGCCGTGCCGCGCCCGCAGGGATTGTGCTCTCGGGTGGACCGGCAAGCGTGTACGCTGAGGGTGCCCCGCATCCGGACCCGCAGGTGTTCTCGCTGGGCATCCCGCTGCTGGGCATCTGCTACGGGCTGCAATTGCTGGCGTTCCATCTGGGTGGGGAGGTCTCCCGTGCGGCGCGGCGCGAGTACGGGCGGGCACAGCTCTACATCACCGCAGCCGAGGACCTCTTCGCCGATATCCCCAACCCCACGACCGTGTGGATGAGCCACGGGGATGCCCTCACACGCCTGCCCGAGGGCTTCGAGTGCATTGCCTACACGGAGAACTCGCCGATTGCTGCCATTCGCGACCGGCAGCGCCGCCTGTGGGGCGTGCAGTTCCATCCCGAAGTGGAGCACACCGAGCACGGGCGCCAGATGCTGTGGAACTTTGCCCGCCGCATCTGCGGCTGCCGAGGCGAGTGGACCCCGGAGGCGTTCATCGAGCGCAGCATCGAGGAGATTCGTAGCACGGTCGGACGCGACGGCGTCATCTGCGCGCTCAGCGGTGGGGTGGACTCGACGGTGACGGCGGTGCTCATCCATCGGGCAATCGGAGAGCAGCTCCACTGCATCCACATTGACACTGGGCTGATGCGCGCCGGGGAGAGTCAGACCGTTGTTCGGCTCTTCCGCGAGCACTTCCACATTCCGCTGCAGGCGCTCGATGCCGGGGAGCTCTTCCTGGAGCGGCTGCGCGGGGTGACCGATCCGGAGCAGAAGCGGCGCATCATCGGGCACACCTTCATCGAGCTGTTCGAGCGCGAGGCGGCGCGCTTTCCCGATGCCCGCTGGCTGGCGCAGGGGACGCTCTATCCGGACGTGATCGAATCCACCTCGGTGCGCGGACCGTCGGCAACCATCAAATCGCACCACAACGTGGGCGGATTGCCTGAGCGGATGAATCTGCGCCTCCTGGAGCCGCTGCGCGAGCTCTTCAAGGATGAGGTGCGGGCGATTGGGCGCGCGCTGGGGGTGCCGGAGTGGTTCCTGCGGCGCCATCCCTTCCCAGGTCCGGGATTGGCAATCCGCATCCTCGGGGAGGTCACCCCAGAGCGGCTGGAGCTGCTGCGCCGCGCCGACGCTATCTTCGAGGAGGAGCTGCACCGGGCAGGGCTCTACGACCAGGTCTGGCAGGCATTTGCTCTGCTGCTGCCGGTGCGCAGCGTCGGCGTCATGGGCGATGAACGCACCTACGAGTACGTCTGTGCGCTCCGTGCGGTGGTCTCCAGCGATGGGATGACCGCCGACTGGGCACGGCTGCCGGAGGAGCTGTTGGCGCGCGTCTCCAATCGCATCATCAACGAGGTGCGCGGCATCAACCGCGTGGTCTATGACATTTCGAGCAAGCCACCGGCAACGATTGAGTGGGAGTAGCTCGAGAGACCCCATGGCGAAAGAGGTGTACGGGCGGGTGCTCGGCAGTGGCAAACGCATCGCCATCGCTGTGGCGCGCTGGAATTCGATGGTGACGGAGCGGCTGCTCTCGGGGGCGCTGGTAGCGCTGCGCCAGCACGGCGTTGCCGAAGAGGATGTGCACGTGGCATGGTGCCCAGGGAGCTTCGAGCTGCCACTGCTGGTGCAGGAGCTGGCGCGCTCCGGACGCTACGATGCGGTCATTGCGCTGGGGGCGATCGTTCGTGGGGAGACGCCGCACTACGAGTACATCGCCGCGCAAGCGGCTTCGGGCATCGCACAGGCGGCGCTGCAGACCGGCGTGCCGTGCATCTTCGGCGTGCTGACGGCGGAGACCCTTGCACAGGCGCTCGAGCGTGCCGGAGGCAAACATGGCAACAAGGGCGAGGAAGCCGCCCGCAGCGCGCTGGAGATGGCGGACGTGCTTGCACAACTGCGCCATCAGCCATGAAGTGGGGCAGCGGTGCGCTGCTCCTGGCGCTGCTGACGCTGCAGGCGCAGGAGGTTCCACGGATTGAGCGCTGGGAGCTCCATACCTCGCTGCGGAGCATTCGGGCAATTGCGCCGGATTCCCAGGGTTTCTGGGCAGCAACTTCGGGCGGGCTCTTCGCGTACGAGCGCAGGAGCGGGGAGCTCCGTCCCCTGCGCCGCACCGAGGGGCTGCTGGTGCAGGACCTGACCGCCGTAGCGGTGGACGGGCGCAGCGGTGTCGTCGTTGCTGGCAGCTTCGATGGCATCCTGGAGGTGTCCCTGCCGGAGGGCTCCTGGAAACACGTGGTGGATATTGCCATCGAGCCGGGATTGCCGCAGCGCCGCATCAACAGCATCGCCATCGAGCAGGGGCGGGCGTACGTGGGGACGGCTTTCGGCATCGTAGTGCTGGACCTGGCAACGCAGACCATTCTGGCGAGCCTGCGCCGTATCGGTACGCTGCCACTGAATACGCCGGTGGCGTCGCTCCTGCTGTGGCAGGATAGCCTCTGGGTGGGCACCACCCAAGGGGTGTGGGTCGCACCGCGGGTGCAGCGCGCCGATAGCCTGCGCTTGCCGCAGCTCTGGCGCCAGATTGGGGAGCTGGATTCTATCCGGGCGCTCCAGGTACTGCCCGAAGGCATCCTCATCGTCGCCGCGCGCACGGTTCAGGAGTATTCGCAGGGGCAGTTGCGCGCGGTGCTGGAGGCACCGGCTCCGCTGGTGGGAGCAGTTCGGACGGCTTCGGGAGCGCTCTACTGGGCATCCGCACGCGAACTCTGGCAGGAGTACCCGCAACGGCGTCCGGTGGAGCTCCCCCTGCAGGCAACAATCACAGAGCTCCGCTGGGCTCCGTGGGAGGATGCCGAAGGCTGGGTCCTTGTAGGACTGGAGGGGCAGGGTGTGGCGATGGTGCGCCAGGGCGATTTCCAGCGCCTGCTGCAGCCGAACACACCGCACACGAATGTGCTCACCGACTGTGTGCTGACCGAAGAGGGCGAGCTCTGGTGCGCTACCGACCGCACGGAAGCCGGGCGCGGATTGGCGCGCTACGAGCATGGGAGCTGGCAAGCGTACGTTGTCGAGCAGCTTCCGGAGTTGGGGTCGAACGGATACCATCGGGTGCTGGCTCGCGGACGTGAGCTCTGGGCTGCGAACTGGGGCAGGGGCTTGCTCCGCATTGTGCCGACGGATACGGGGGTGCAGCTCCAGCGCTTCGACACTGCTGCCGGCATCGTTGGGATTCCGGCTGACCCGCGCTTCGTGCCCATTGGAGGCTTGGCGCTCGATGGTGAGGGTGCCCTCTGGGCAGTCTGCCACTGGTGCGGCACTGCTGCTCTGCTGCGGTGGAGCGAACGCGAAGGCGTACGCCCCTTCCTGACAACTCTGCCGCTGGAGCAGCGGCGGAACAATGCGCTGTTGGTGGACCGATTCGGCACGAAGTGGCTGGGCTCGCTGGTGGGCGATGGACTTTTCTACTTCCGCGAAGCCCAGGGCACAGCCGGTGAGGTGCTCGGGCGGCTGACCACAAGCACTACTGCGCTGCCCAGCAATATCATCTATGCCCTGGCGCAGGACCGGGAGGGCATGCTCTGGGTGGGAACTCCGGCAGGGGTGGGCGTTGTTCTCAACCCCGAGGCAGTGCTCTGGGGAACACAGCCCGTGGTGCGGAACGTGAGCCTGCTGCGTGAGCAAGCCGTTTACGCAATTGCAGTGGATGTTGCCGACAACAAGTGGCTGGCAACCGACTCCGGCATCTGGATCGTAACGCCGGATGCAACGGCAGTGTTACTGCGGCTGACAACGCAGAACTCGCCGCTGCCCAGTGATGAGGTGCGCTCCCTCTTCATCGAGCACCGAAGCGGTCGGGTCTACGTGGGAACTCGCGCTGGTGTAGCGATCCTGTGGAGCTCAATGAGGGCGCCGGCATCTGTCCCTGCGATAGAGTGCTTCCCGCAACCCTTTCTGCCGGAGCGTGACCAGCTCCTGACCATTGATGGGCTAGGGGAGCGCAGCGCCGTGCGCATCCTGACCCTGGAAGGGCTTCAGGTCCGCGCCTTCCAGACCGAAAGCCGAACAGCCTACTGGGATGGGCGAAACGACCAGGGGGAGCTCGTACCCGCCGGCGTCTACATTGTAACGGCGACCTCGCTCACCAGCGGGCAAACAGCGCAGGCGAAGGTGCTGCTCGTGCGCCCGTAGCCGAGGTGGCGGCATATGCGGAACGATGCAACCGATGGGCTGATGAAGAGCAGCAACCTCGTATATTTGCTGCAACCAATCGGTGGACCGATGTTATACAACCGGCAGGTGCTCTCATGACGCGAGCGTGGCAAGCTACTGTGGCACTGCTGTGCGGAGTGCTTCTGCAGGGGAGCCTTTCCGCCCAGGATGTCTGCTTCCAGCGCTTCAAGAACAGCAATGTCGGGACAGAGTTCTGGTTCTCCTTCCCGCCCTGCTACGAAGAGGTTTTCGGGGGAGCACAAAACAATGTCGTCGTCTACATCGCCTCGTGGGCGCGCGGGAAGGTGCGCATTGAGGTTCCAGGCAAAGGGTTCTTCCGGGAGGTCTACACCATTCCCAACGATGTGCTGGAGGTTGTACTCTCCCCGGCAAACGGGCAGCCCTATACGAAGTCGCCAACCGGGGATGCGCCCTCGGAGGACCAGGTCTGGCGCGGTGCAGGGGTGCACATTGTCTCGGATGTCCCCATCGCCGTCTACGGTGTGACGCGCTTTGTGTACACGACCGACGCCTTCATGGTGATCCCGAAGGAGATGCTCGGCACCGAGTACGTGGTGGCATCCTACCCGGATATGTCCGCGATGTACCCGGGCTACTACCTCCCCTCGGAGACCATGATTGTGGCGACGGAGGATAACACGGAGGTCATCTTCACCCTTGGCGGAAATCAGTACACGCGCACTCGCGGAGGTATGCGCCCGGGGCAGACGAAGCGGTGGACGCTCTTCAAGGGAGATGTCATTGCTATCAGCAGCTACGGTCCGGAGGCGGATCTGAGCGGGAGCCGAATCCTCGCAACAAAGCCGGTGGCGGTGGTCTCGGGCAATCAGTGTGCGAACGTGCCCACCTCGATGCGCTGGTGCGACTTCATCGCCGAGATGGAGATTCCGGTCTACGCCTGGGGCAAGACCTACTTCGTCACGCCCATCTTTGGCTCAAACCGCATGCGGAACCAGAATTCGGTCATCCGCATCTTCGCCAAGGAGCCCAACACAACGGTGTATATGGACGGGCAGGAGTATGCTGTCATCCCGAAGGGGTTCGGCGGGTTGCGCAATGAGGCATGGCTGGATATAGAGGACCCCGACCCCAGCGGACCGCGCCCGATCGTCTTCTCTGCCGATAAGCCCATCTACGTCGTGCAGTACAACAAGGGGCAGGAGACCGATCCACCGCAGCCGACCGATCCCTTCCAGATGGCGCTGCCCTCCTTGGAGCAAGCTCAAACGCACGTGATCTTCTGCACCCCCGGAGCACGCGGCGGAATCTATAGCTTCCCACGCAACTTCATCAACTTTGTGTTCCCGCTCAATCCCGATGGCACGTTGCCGGTAGACCTGGAGTTCGGCGAGATGGTCGGGGGGCAGTTGGTCTGGACCCCGATTCGCTCCAAGTTTGGTCCCAACATCACCGGAGTCTTTGCCGGACAGTACCAGGGGCGGCGCTGGGGCTTCAAGCTGTTGGTGCTCCCGGGCAATGGAGTCTACCAGATCCGCTCCCGCAGCGGGCAGAACCCCTTCATGGCGTATTCGTACGGGGGCTCGGACTACGACTCCTATGGCTTTGTGACGACGATGGCGTTTGGGAAGATGCTCCCACCGCAGGATACGATCCCGCCGCTGGTGACCTGGACGCTTGGCTGCAACGGAGCAGCCGAAGGGCTGGCAGTTGAGCGTCCGGCAGAGGGCTCCATCCGCAGCAACTTCGCCAACGTGTACCTGGACCCGGATGTGAGCTTCAACTACAGCCTGACCTTGCTGGACCAGATCATTCCGGGGACTACTTCCGCGGTGCGCTGGCGGCTGGATGTGATTGACCCGACCCAGCCTGCCCGTGCCCGAGTGGTCTTCATTGACCGCAAGGGCAACGATACCTGCATCACTGCCGAGTACCTGCCTTTCCGCGCAGAGATGAACCCGGGGAGGCTCGACTACGGGCTCTTGAAGGTGGGGCAGAGCCGGCAGATGACGCTCACAATCAGCAATCCGCTCACCTACGCCATTACGCTGACAGAGATTCGGCTCAAGCAGGGCAACCAGGGCTTTGCCTTCACCGTGCCGCCGACGGTGCCGCTGGTGCTACAACCGGGCGAACAGCGTGAGTACACCGTGCGCTTCACCGCAACACAACAGGGGACCTTTGTGGATTCGGTCGGGTTCGGCAATGAGTGCGAATTCCGCTACTGGACCGAGCTCCGAGCCCAAGTGGGCGAACCGGTCATCAGCGCAACCGATTATGACTACGGCGCCGCCGTGCCCGTGGGAACGGAGGTGCCGGGATGGATTCAAGTGCGCAATGAGGGCTCGGTGGACCTGGTCATCACTGGCTACACGGGTCCAAGCGATCCGGCGACCTTCCGCTTGGTGAACTGGCCGACGATCTCACCGGCGACGCCGTTGGTGGTGCGCCCAGGTGCATCGGTCACGCTGCAGGTGAACTTCGCCCCTTCGGCACCTCAGGCGTATAGCGATGCCATTGTGTTTCACAGTGACGCTATGCGCGTGGATAGCGTCTCGCTGCTGCAAGGGCGGGCGGTGCGCGCAGAAATTTCCGCACAGGGCTATGACTGGGGTCGGCGCCGCATCGGGCGCGGTCCCTACGATGACGGCGGAAGGAGTGGCGTACTCGTGCGCAACGTCGGCACCCAGACGCTGACGGTGACGAACGCGGTCCCATCCGGTCCGACCACCGGTTTCCTGTATAATCCCGGCGACTTCGTGGGGCTGACGCTTGGACCGGGCGAGCAGCGCTTGGTGCCTGTGCGGTTCGACCCGCAGCAGACGGGCTACTACCAGGTACGGCTCACGCTGGAGAACACGACGGGCGTGCCGGTGACGGTGACGCTCAGCGGTGTGGGGATCGTCCCGCGCGTGCGCATGACCCCACAGGTGGACTTCGGCACGACCTTGGTCAATGCGCCGACGCCGAACCGCGGCACCGTCACGATTGAATGCCTGGAGTGGGAGTTCCAGGATGCTCTCACGATCGCGGACATCCTGGCACAGCCTCCGGGGAGCGTGAGCGAAAACCTTGCCGCCTTCGGCACCTTGGGCTTCCGCTACGATAAAGCCGCGTTGGGGTTGCCGCGCGTGCTCCAGCCCGGAGAGCAGCTCACCTTCGATGCGGAGTTCGTGGCACAAGCAGCCGGACCGGTGCAAGCGACGTTGCGGCTGCAGAGCGATGCGGAGAACAACGACGAAGCGGTGTGCGTGTGGCTGGGCAATGGCATCACGCAGGGCTTGCAGTTGATTGGTGCCAGCACCGTGGTGTGCGCGGGCACAACGGGCGAGCTCGTGGCAGCAGTGCAGAACACGGGCACGGCTCCAATCACAGTCCAGGAGATTCGGCTGGAGAACGCAACTCCAGGGGCAACCTTTGCGCTGGCTCCTACGGCACCGCAGACGCCCTTCGATTTGCAGCCCGGCGAGCGGCGCGATATCCCGGTCACCTTCTCTGTGCCGCAAGCCGGCAACTATTCAGTGGAGGTGGTCGTGAGGAACTCCAGCTCCGACCGTCCCGAGCTCCGCGCCCAACTGAGCGTAGAAGCGCGCTCCTTCCAGCGCACCTTCCAGATCTCCGGCGGTCCCTGGGCGCGCGTTGCGGGAGACCAGTTCTGGGTGCCCATCGAGCTGCAACCGGGGCAGGACCTGACGTTGGCGAACATCACGCAACTGCAGGTGCGGATACGCTTCGACGGGACGGTTATCGGTCCTGATGTGGCAAGCCTTCGGCTGGGTCCGGCTGCAGCGGGGATGCAGGTGGTCAACCCCGTTCTGCGCAGCGGTGAGCTGGAGTTCACCCTGCAGGCACAACCCGGGCAGCGCTTTACGGGACAGCCTGGTGAGCTGGCACGAGTGCTCTTCACGGCATACCTGGGGCTGAATACCCAGAGCCGCATTGACCTGCTCGTTGAGGCACCGGGCAATGAGTGCGTGCGCTTCGATGCGCTGGGGAGCGGCTTCCAGCTCTTGCCGGTGTGCGTGATGGAGCTGCGCCGGGTGCGGCTCAGCGCGCAGGGCTACAGTCTGAGCGAAGTGCATCCACAGCCGCTGCCTCGGGCGATGGGCGCGGAGATCGAGTTCTCCATCGGCATGACCGGGCAGACCGAGCTGGCTGTCTACAATACGATGGGCGAGCGCGTGCTCACGCTGGTCAGTGGTGTGATGGAGCCGGGCGTCTACCGGGTGGGGCTGCCTGTGGAGCAGCTCGCTCCGGGCGTGTACTTCTACCGGCTGCAATCGGGTCCGTACGCGGAGATTCGGCGCTTCGTCGTGGCGCAGTAAGCGCTGCAACAGATGGAGAAATGGAACTGCCCGCCCCGTCGCGGGGCGGGCAGTTCTGTTGTGGGCGCAAGCGTGTGGGCTTACTCCATCGAAAACCCCTTAAAGGCCAGGTCCAGGCGCGTCGCCCCCGAGGCAACCAGGTGGGGTGGTTGAAAGGCGGAGATCGGTACCAGTCCACCCGTGACCAGTTGCGCATCGCTGGAGAAGGTGATCACGCCCGCCTTCCTCGCGGGCAAAGGGATCCTCGGCGACTTCGCGCTGAAACTGCTCCAGTCCCTCACGCACCGACTGGATGGGCGCGCCCTCCATGCTGCCCGAGGTATCAAGCAGCAGGTAAACCGGCAGGTGACGTTCGCCGGAGGTGTTTGAACAGCCGCCCATTCCGGAACATTGCTCTGGGTAGTCATCGGTTTTCCTCCTTCGTTTGAAATGACAGGTCGTTCTTCCCCGCAGGTATGCAACCCGCCGGCCGCCAGACCGGCGTTAGTAACCCAAATGAAATTGGGCAACCAGGCCGAGTAAGCCTGGAGATAGGTTCGAACTCAAAGGCGCCGGTCGTTCACCTCCCTTCCCTTGTTGCCCCGGTAGTGGTTGTCCCTCAACGTGGGGCAGGCGGTGGAGGCCACGTAGATGCCATCATCACCGTTGCCAGTACACTCGTTACTGCGGGCCACGCCGCCTGCGTTGCCGAAGTAGGCGATGCCACTCCACTCGTTCTCCCGGCAGATGTTGCCTTCCAGGGTGGGCTGGGCCTGCTCGTTTACCTCGATGCCGTGGAGTCCGTTGGCGGTGCAGAGGTTGTTTCGAGCCGTCCCGCTTGCGCTGCCGAAGTAGGCGATGCCGTCCCCCTTGTTCTCCCGGCAGATGTTGCCTTCCAGGGTGGGCTGGGCCTGCTCGTGTACCACGATGCCGTGGAGTCCGTTGGCGGTGCAGAGGTTGTTTCGAGCTGTCCCGCTTGCGCTGCCGAAGTA
>Ga0105160_1000044_pt1 | contig 65971 bp, 55 predicted proteins | sample GXS110809BmetaG_FD_89591 | JGI IMG/M metagenome (GOLD analysis project Ga0105160, IMG submission 89591) | Hot spring microbial communities from Gongxiaoshe hot spring, China to study Microbial Dark Matter (Phase II) - GXS 110809B | ecosystem: Environmental > Aquatic > Thermal springs > Hot...
GCTGCTAATTAGCCCTCCGTCTGCTGTCCAGCGATAGGCGAAGTAGGGTCCCGCGCTGCTGAAAGCGTAGCCTGCAACCACCGAGCCGTCGGCGGAAATGCCAAACGCGCGTCCCTCCGCGCCTCCGAAGGTACCCAGATTCACAAAGGTTCCCGTCTGTGCGTCCCAGCAAATGTTCTGATATTGCCAGTTGCTATTGAGGATTGTGCCCACGACATACCGACCGTCGTCAGACACATTCCACGCCTCGCTGCCCGCAGCGTCGTCGAACTGGGGCAGGGCTTGCATCCCAACGCCTTCACGCCAGATAAACGCCCGTCGCTGCCCAAACGCACCGCTGACGCCGACGACCGTGCGCCCATCTGCCGACACGCCCCACGCCGCGCTGCCCGATCCTGCCGCTAAGCTGCCCAGCCATACGATGCGCTGAGCGCATCCTGTGCTCATCACTGCCAACACTATAATCAAGCCAAGAACACCTTTCATAGAGGACCTCCACGCTGGTAAGTGCACACCAAAAGATATTGTGTACCAGTCGCCGAATTCGCCGAGATTCCCCGCTCCGCTCGGAATGACAGCATCGTTTACCTTCGAGCAAACCTGTCATTCCGAGCCGAAGGCGAGGAACCTCCGCTTTTACTGTGTTCCTCCCATGCGCTTACTGAGTTCGGCGGCGCAGTCCCATCAGCCCTGCCAGCCCTGCGCCCAGTGCCAGTAGCGACGCCGGCTCTGGAATCAGCTCCTGCGAGAAACCAATGTTGTCAATGCCCACGTTCCAGTTCCCGCCGAAGCGAATCTCGATCACGCCGCCTTTGACCACATTTGGGTCAAAGTTGAACGTGTCCGCCGTGCTGCCGCTGATGGTGATATTCTGCTGCGTGAACACGGGGTTGCCGTCCACCAACACCTGCAGGAAGGGCAAAGGCTGGTTCGTGTTGGGCCAACCGCCCATCTGAAAGCTGTGCAGGCGCACCCAGTAGCCCGGATCTGCCGTGAAGATAAACCGCGCGCCCTGATTCGATGGGCTGTGATAGGCGACATTCACAAGGTCAGCATAGTTGCTGCTCCAGAGAAACAGCGTGGCCAGCCGATTCCATGTGCCGTTCTGGTAGTCCGCGCTAAACATGCGTGCCTGCACGTTGGGGGTTGCCCCGAAGGTCAGGTTGTAACCGCCGCGGTTTTGCGAGTCGAAGCCCGAGTCGTTCACGCGGTCAGCATAGTCGTCGGGAATAGAAGCCAGGTTCAGGTTCTCGAAGTCGATCACGGTTGCGTGGCTCAGCGCGAGAGTCAGCGCCACAGTTCCAAGAACGCCAGCAAAAGTCCGAGCGTATCGAGTCGTGCCCATATCTGTATCCTCCATTTCGGTGTATGCTATTATAAACGAAGGAATGTGACAGGTTTGTGACAAGCTTAGGAAGCTGGCGTTTTTTTTGCGGGCTGTACGCTGGCAAGAGATACACACGCAGCCCACACCGTCCACTCGTGCAACCGTTCCCGCACCTCTCACCTGCACAAGGGTACAACGCTTGGATCCGACTCGGCTGTCCCAGCGACCGATTTGGCTCCACCGACCGCCTTACCCCCTCCGTAAGGTTCCCCCCGCTCCGCGAGGGGAACCGAAAACTGGCTCGGTTCCCCCTACGCCGTAGGGGGAACCCGAAGGATGGGGTTCTTAGAAAACAGGGCTACTACGCTCAGGTTGAGAGAGAGCGTTGTACCCTTATCAGGCACTTCTCACCCCATGTGATACGATGCTTAATCCCACGCCACCACAGGATGCTCCGCCGACGCACGACCCGCCAACTGCTCCAGCCATGCCACGACCGCCTCGGCTTTGACCGTGCCTTCCACGAACTGCCACGCCCACTACCACTGTCTGCCGCACAGTACTAACGCCCCATCACATTCACCCGCGACGGCTTGCCAGGTCGCTTCGGCACGCATACCGGCTGCTTCACCGCACACGCAGTGGAGGTCGGTTCGGCGGCTAAGGCTACATTCTGCTTCGTACACATGCCATAACTCCCACCAGTGCTGCACAGCCCCCTTTTGAGCCACGCCAAGTCGTGCTGCGCATCGGCGTACTCGTGCGGGTCAGGACGCTTGGCAGCCCCATACCGCGTGCGTCGCCACCCAAAGCCTGTCCGTCGCAGAAACCGACGAATCGTCTCGGTGCCTACGGTGACCCCATACTGCTGTCGCACGACTTCGGTGCCTAAAATGCAGAAAAACTCCAATGGCATACTCTATTTGAGACATTTTTCTACCGCAGAGAGTGTGCTCACCCTCTGCGGTTTTTTCTCAAGGGGGTAGGTGGCAACTTGGGTTATAATAAGTGCTGTATGCCAGCGATTGTGGTGGAACACCTGTCGAAAACCTACTACACCTACAAACGCCCGCCCGGCTTGTGGAACGCCGTCAAGAGCCTGTTCTACCGCGAGCGGCACGCGGTGCACGCAGTACGCGACATCTCGTTTACTATAGAAGAGGGCGAGCTGGTGGGCTTTCTGGGACCTAACGGCGCGGGTAAAACCACCACGCTTAAAATGCTGTCGGGAATCATCTACCCCACTTCGGGTACGGCGTACGTGTTGGGCTATGTGCCGTGGGAGCGACGCCCCGAAATGCAACGCCAAATTGCGCTGGTGATGGGGCAAAAAATGCAACTATGGTGGGATTTGCCCCCTTATGAGTCGTACATCCTGCTCAAGGAACTTTACGAGGTGCCCGACGACGCGTTTGAACGGCGCGTGCACGAGTTGGCGGAGATGCTGGAGATTCGCCATGTGCTCCATACGCAGGTGCGTCGTCTCTCGTTGGGCGAACGAATGAAATGTGAGTTGTTGGCTGCGCTGCTGCATCGCCCGCGCGTGCTGTTTTTAGACGAGCCAACCATCGGGCTGGATGTGGTGTCGCAAAAGCGCATCCGCGAGTTCCTAATGGAATACAATCGCCGCGAACGTACCACTATCCTGCTTACCAGCCATTACATGCAGGATGTGCAGGAGCTGGCGCAGCGCGTATTGATTATCCATCACGGACAGTTGATTTTTGATGACACTTTGCGTGCGCTGGTGGAACGCTACAGCCCTTCCAAAGCGCTGCACTTGAAGTTTGAGCGCCCCGTGCCAGCAGAGATGTTGAGCCGCTTCGGGCGCGTCGTGCGCACCGACGGGCTGGAAGCCGTACTGGAGGTACCACGCGAGCACGTAAGTCGGATTGCCAGTGAAGCTTTACAGGTGCTGCCCGTACACGATATCACTATTGAGGAAGTGGAGGTCGACGAGATTATTCGCGACATCTTTGCGGGCAAGCGTGAAGCGGTCGTTACCCCTTCGTAGGGCTATGCCTGCGTGTACAATTCCCACTTGATACGCGCCATCAAGTAGCTAAGCACTGACTCGGCGCCGCGGTTGAGGTTTACGCCCAGCGCATTCAAACCATCATACACTACGCCCGTTTCGGGGTCGTAAAGCGCAATCTGGTTGATGTTGTCGCCGTGATACCACATCAGTGCACGGGCAGCGTATTGCAAAAACGGTTTATACTGGTCAAATGCTTGCCAAGCGTCTAAATAAGCTTCTACGGTTGCGCCCGCACAAACTGGCTGTTGGTCAAACACGGCGCGTGTTCTGCCGCGCACATACCAGCCGTCGGTGCCCACAGGGTTGAAGTAGCCCGTTTCAGCAAAGGTTTCCTGCGCCAGGAACTCGAACGCCTCGCGAGCGATTTTGACCCACTGCGGGGTGCGGGTGCGCACGCCACACAGTAGGAGGGCTTGAGGCAGGCGCGGGTTTTCGTAGGTGAGAGACTCTTCGAACCAGCGCCAGTCAGGTTCGCGCGTGGCTTCATAGAGTTCCGCCAGTTCGCGTCCCCAGTGAAGCAGCCGCCCGTGATGGTTGTCAGCTAGCGCCATAAACGCCATCGCGCGTGGCGAGCGAATTAGGCGCGCGTGTTGCAGTGCGCTTTCCAGCAGGGGGCGTGCCCGCTGTGCCCACTCCGTGTCTGGCAGCAGCTGGATGAGCGTGTGCAACGCCCACACGGTGCGCCCGTGCGAGTCCTCGCTGCCCACTTCGTCTATCCAGTTGCCGTTGGCATCGCGGAAGTTGTGAAACCGCCCATTGTCAAGGCGCGCAGCTTCAATGTAGTTGAGACAAACCTCAATCAAGCATTGTGGAAAGTCGGGTGCGGGCAGCTCCAGCCATTCAGGTTGGCGCGGCGCAAGCCGATAGAGCCACGCGCCCACAATCATGCCACGCGCTTGGTCATCGATAGAGAAGCCGTATTCTACCCACGGCTCTGCATAGCGCGTATGCTGCCAGATCCCCAGCGGCGTGAGCAGATGCTGCAGGTGGTTCAGCCTCACCTTCGGCAACGACAAGTGCATACGCCCATAATTCTACCCGCTTGGCAAGGTGCCCCTGACAGCGCCTGCAGCACTCATACACGCCACAAGGGTGTTCACCAACCGCCCTGCCGCAGGCAGGAACAGTGCCACCTGTGGCGAACCAAGCGCGGGGCACGAAGCCCACGCAAGAACGAACGGAGGCGCAATATGAACAAAGTGCGATTAGGACTTATTGGTAGTGGCGGCATGGCACGCCATCATATCAATGTGCTGCAAGGAGTTAGCGAAGCGGAATTGGTGGCGATTACTGAACCCGACCCCAACCAACGCAACACCACCACCGAACGGTTCCCCCACCTGCAAAAAGTGCCGTTTTTCGACGACTATCGTGAAATGCTGGAGAAAGCCGAGCTTGACGGCGTGATCATCGTGACCCCTCACACGCTGCACTTCGAGCAGGCGATGGCAGCGCTGGATAAAGGGCTGCACGTAATGATCGAAAAACCGATGGTGTGTACGCTGGAGCACGCGCGTATTTTGGTGCGGCGCTTTCGCGAAACAGGCAAGGTGGGGCTGGTGGCGTACCAACGCCATTACATTCCCGTGTACCGCTATATCTATGAGGGCATTCGGCGTGGCGAGATTGGCGAGGTGCACTTTGTACAAGCCATCAACTTGCAAAACTGGATGCGCAGCACCGCCAACACTTGGCGTCAAGACCCCGCACTCTCGGGCGGCGGACAAATCAATGACACGGGCTCGCACCTTGTGGACTTCCTCACATGGATTGTGCCCGCCCCCGCCACCAAGGTAAGCGCATATATGCAATACTTCGACCGCCAAGTGGACATCAACTCGGCATTAGCGTTTGAGTTCGCCAACGGCACGATTGGCAACCTTTCCGTTATTGGCAGCACGACAGTCGGTTGGCACGAGGAGATTACCGTCGTCGGCAGCGAGGCAAGTTACCTCATCCGTTATGACCAGCTGGAGATTTGCGATGCGCACGGCAATCGCTATCGCCACGAGCAGCTGCCGCCTGGCTCGCAACCTGTGATCAACTTTGTAAACGCCATCTTGGGGCGCGAGGAGGTGCAGTCCAAGCCCGAGGATGGGTTGCGCGTGATTGCCTTCACGGAGGCAGCGTGGCAATCGGCGCGGCAAGGCGGGGTGCCTGTGCCCGTGCCGTCGCTGGAGGTGTAGAGGCTCACTCGGGTGGATAGAAAGCGTTGCGGTAGAGGCGCACCTGCGGGGGTAGTACAGTCATATCAACCACTGCCACATCAAAGCGGCACTCGCGGAAAGTAAGGTTCGGGTGGGCGTCGAGGAACAGTTCGGCAAGGCGAGCAAGCTGCGCTTGCTTGCGGGCATCAATGCTCTCCTCAGGTGCGCCAAAGGTGTGCGTGCGACGCGTTTTGACTTCCACAAACACCAGCGTGTCGCCGTCTAAAGCGACGATATCGAGCTCGCCCGCGCGCGTGCGCCAATTGCACGCCAGCACGTGATAGCCCAGCGCCTGCAGGTGTTGCGCTGCCATTGCCTCGCCCCGACGCCCCAACCGCGTTCGGCTCATTCACCCACCAAGCCGAAGTTGAACAACACCATCAGCAAATCGGCATCGTTCACCACGCCGTCGCCGTTTAGGTCTACCGACGCGTTGCTCGCGCCAAAGTTGAAGAGCACCAGCAGCAGGTCGGCGTCATTGATCACATTGTCGCCGTTGACATCGCCGGGGATGAGCACCAAGTTCAAGTTGCTCACGCCCGGGTAGCGCATGCGCGCGTTGGGTACACGCTTGTAAAGAGTGCCCTGCGCGCGCACGGCAAGGTCAAAGTAGCCCAAGCGATTGAAGAAGCTCACTTGGAAGGTGCGATTGGCGTCTAAGGTGCCGCTGGCAGTGGCAACGGGCGAACCGCCGCCCAGCGGGCGCAGTCGCACTTCCACCGCGCGCCCGTTGTAGCTGCCCGCGTAGCCCACAATCAGTAACTGCCCACGCACAGGCACCGTGAGCGCCTTCTCTACTGATGCCCGGAGGTTGATAATGCCATGTGCAACGTAACTCACAGATGTGGCGGTGCTCTCAATAAGTTCGCGCACCGCTTCAGCCCGCGCACGCGAGCGATCGGTAGGTCCATCCGCCACCAGCGCGTAGAGCATCGCGGCTTGCGCCGTTACAAATGGGGCAGCGTACGAAGTGGCCCCTTGAGTATGGCGCCCATAGCTGTTGTTAGAGGCGTTAGTGGTGGAATACACATCGCCACTGGGCGCTGCAACATCAACCCAACTGCCGAAAGTAGATTGAGCGGATTTTGTGCCATCAAGATTGCACGCGGCAACCGCAATACACACAGGATACCACGCGGGGTAAAAGGGGTTCGTGTTGTTTTCGTTACCTGCCGCCGCTACCACGACCACACCCGTGTTCCACGCTGCGTTTAGCGCATCGCGCACAAGGTCCCACGCAGGCGCGTAATAACGACTGCCGAAACTGAGATTCATTACGTGTGCCCCCTGAGCCACTGCGTAGCCAATACCATCCAACATGTCGCCGAGGTAGCCAGAACCAGAGTCGCGGAACACCTTCACAGGCAGGATTTTGCCGTGAGGAGCCACCGCTGCCACGCCGCGGCTGTTGTTGGTCACAGCACCGGCGATGCCCGTCACGAAAGTACCGTGTCCAAATGGATCATCGGGCACGGCGTCGCGGTTGCCGTCAGCGTCGCCACCGAAGTCATAGCCTGGCAGCAGGCGGTCTTGCAGGTCTAAGTGGTCTAATCGGGCGCCCGTGTCTAGGATTGCCATAATGAACCGGTCGTCGCCGCGCCACAGAGCCCATGCTTGGGGCGCGCCAATGTACGGCAGTGCGGGCTGCTGCGGATAGAGCGGGTCGTTGGGCGTCCAATTTGCCAGCTCAATGCGCCAGTTGGCGTCTGCCACCTCAAACCAGCCCGATTGACGCAGTTGCGCGGCAATCTGCAACGCATTCGCGTAGGGGCTGAACTGCCACAGTTCGTAGTCAAAATACTCACCGCGGCGCACCAGTTGTGCACCAGCCACACGACGCAGCCATGCACGCTGCTCAGGCGAGACCTCAGAGCGAAAACGCACAATCACTTGACCCGGAGCATAGTCCTCGTTCAACTTCTCTAAACTCAGGCGCAATCCTTGCTGCGCACCTACCTGCCCAACCAGCAATGCAAGCGCAAACCCTGCGAAGTACTTCATACCCCTATTATAGCCCAACCGTATCACCTCGACCCAATAAGGATGCTATTCTTGACATTGCGCAGAATCGATGTTCCAGCACGAAAAGGCAACCCCTCCCATTGCGGGAGGGGTTATGGCGTTCGCTGTGCGCAAACCGCTTAGCGCTGGCGGCGGCGCAGCCCCAGCAGCCCCACCAGCCCTGTGCCCAAGGCAAGCATGCTGGCAGGCTCAGGTACCGCACGCACTTCCACTAAGTCAAAACGCAGCGTGCCCCCAGTTCTGTAGCCCTCCGCGTTGTTATCACGCGCGCCGAAGTACTCGTTCCGTCCGGGCGCAAACTCCGTCACAAAACGGAAGGCGAAGTTAGGGTTGTTATCCACGGCACTGACACCCCGAAGGTCTACCAAGTACCGCCTATCACCGTATGCATTAGTGATGTTGCGCTGGCTCCACCAGCGGTCGCCACCATCGGCTTCGAGGAGGTCGCCGTCAATCCAGTTGACGCCGTCTGTGGTGTACTGGAAGCGCACAAAGCGCGATGCTGTGTTGCTCCAGCGTAGGTCGAACAAGACCACGATGCCGCCGTGCTCGTTTGTTGGAGCGTTGAAGCGAATACCTGCGCTGCGATTGTTTTGCCCTTGTTCAGGGTAGTTTGCCGTGTTGTAGGCACGGTTTGGTGTGGATGTCTCAATAGGGGAGCCACTCGCGAAAGCTGCAGTTGTTCCACCGATGAGCTGAATTGAGCTGAGAGTAGCGTTCACGCCGCCATCTGCATTTGTGTCCTCGTCGTTGAAGTTCCAAAGAACGATTTGAACAGGTAAGTTCAGTTGCGCGCTCGACAGTCCGAGCGTAACGGTCAGTGTACCAAGCGCGACCAATGCGCGCACAAGCATCGTACCTCTCATTTCAGTTGCTCTCCTATCCTGAGCAGATTAGGAAACTACACGCTTAGTATGGCTCACGGCTGGTTAAGGAGTGGTTAAGCGCGGTTAAGAGATTGTGAAAGTTGGGAGATGAACTGTCTGCGAAGTGCGAGTCTACGAGGCGCCTCTCGCGGGGGATTTTCCCAGCTCCCGCAGGGGGTCCAGTTCTGTCCCCCCTCCCGCAGGTTCCCCCCGCACGCGAGGGGAACCGCACTCAGCTCGGTTCCCCCTACACAGTAGGGGGAACCTCACGGAGGGGGTTCGAGCATAACCGGGCAAAGCCCAACGCCTTTGGGGTACAATCGCCCTGCTATGAAATGCCCAGTGTGCCATGTTGACCTCCAGATTGCCGTGCGGTCGGGCATTGAGATTGACTATTGCCCGAACTGTCGCGGCGTATGGCTGGATCGGGGGGAGCTGGATAAGATTATTGAGCGTCATATTCAGGAGATGCAAGCCTACGCACGCCCCGCGCCACCCCCGCCTCCAGAGCCGCCCGAATATCGCACCAAGCCCCCTACCCGCTACGAATATGACGAGTATCACGAAGAACACCCTAAGCACAAGCGACGCAAAAAGCGCGATTGGTTGGAAGAACTGTTTGATATTTTTGACTGACGGTGAGACGCCATGAGCCGACGGAAGGGGTTCACGCTGATTGAGCTGCTGGTGGTGATTGCCATTATTGGTGTGCTGGCAGCGATTTTGTTTCCTGTGTTTGCGCAGGCGCGCGAGCGCGCCCGACAAACGATGTGTCTATCTAACGCGCGTCAGCTGGCAATGGCTGTGCAGAGCTATTTACAAGACCACGATGAGGCGTTTTTGCCCTCGACCAACTATGCGGTGCCGACCAGCGTGCCTGAGCGCATTTGGACGCGGATTATCCAGCCGTATGTGCGCGATACGGGCATCTTTATTTGCCCCAGTGCGCAGCGCGCGGGCTTTCCTGCGGATTGGGCGTCGCGTGGTATCGGTTCGATCGGCTATACAGCTGCCACGGCTTACGATCCTGACCAGCGCGAAGGGTTCGCCACGCCTGTCTATCTGGCGCAGATGGAGGAGCCAGCCCGCACGCCGATGTTCGGCGATACCGCCAGCGGTCCGACCGCGGAAAAGTATCGCGGCTATGTGTTCGATCCGTATGTAGGGCCGCCGAACCCGCGCGACCCACGCTTGGGCACACCGTTGGTTGCCGACCGCGACCTTGTGCGCGAGTTGAACCACTTGCCTCCCGCGCTGCTCAAGCCGCTGTACGCGCGCCACTTCGCCACAGGCGACAATCGGGGGCTAGCAACACTCATCTTTGGCGATGGGCACGCCAAAGCCTACTCCGCCGCCTCGATTCTGGCGCAAGACCAGGGGGCGAACCTGCTGTGGCGGTTCCGCTAAGCGCGGTGTGTGCGTTTGGCACGCAGCACCAGCCACGCAAAGCGCGGGAGGTTGCGCACTTTCTTGATTTTGCGAGGGTCTTGGAGCAAGCGCCAAAGCCATTCGCCGCCGATGCGTTGTAGCCAGCGCGGGGCGCGTTTTACGACACCCCCGTACACATCAAAACTGCCGCCCACACCAATCAGCACAGGCGCGCCCAGCGCGTCCTTATAACGCCACGCCCATAACTCCTGGCGCGGCATACCCATGCCAATCAGCACCACATCGGGATGCGCCGCCGCAATTTGCGCCACTACAGCAGGCTCTTCCTCGCGGGTGAAGTAGCCGTGTTGCACCCCCACAATCTGTGCGTTGGGGTAGCGGCGCAGCAGCTGTTCGGCGGCGCGCTGGGCCACGCTGGGCGATGCCCCCACAAAGTAGAGCCGATAGCCTTTTTCGTGGCTCAGGCACACCAGCTGCTCCACCAAGTCCACCCCCGACACGCGCTCAGGAAACGGGTACCCCAGCCGCTTGCCTGCCCACAGTAGCCCAAACCCATCGGCGGTAATCAACGCCGCTTGCTCCATCAGCGCGTGGAACTCTGGATTTTGCAGCGCAAGCAGGATGGCGTTCGCGTCGGCAGTGATGACCAAGTGAGGCGTTCGCTGGGCAATAAACTGCTCAATCTGGTGCAGGGCGTCGGTCATGCGCAGGGCGTGTACGCGCACGCCCAATATCCGTGCCTCCTGCAGCGGGGTCGTTGCTACCTGCACCGTGCTCTCCATGCCTACGCAAGGATACCCGATTGTTGCCTAAAATCCCAGTGGCAAGCCCCCACCTAATGCGCGGAACAGTTCGCTACCTTGCCCGCCAATCGCAAACGACTTTGGAATGCTATAGTGCTCGCACACGCGGGTAAGTTCTTCGTCGGCGCGGGCAAGTTTGGCGTCCAGCTCGCTCTGAACTGACCCCAGCAGCCCCGTTAGCCCGCCGAGGTCGCCCTCTATCAGATCTTGCTCAATCTGCGTGATGGTAGTGATGTAGTGGCTCAGCGCGGCGTAGTAGGTATCCGCTAAGGTTTTGCATTCAGGGGGCGGGGGCACGGCTTGAAAGTCGCGCAGTAGCTGTGCCCATTCGCGCTGGCGCTGTTGGTAGCCCTGTCGGAGCTTCTCGCGTTCGCGTTCGTAGTCGGCTTCCGCTTTCTCAAGATTGCCTTGCGCGATACCGCTGGCAGCTGCCGCGCGTGCTGCCATCGCCTGCACCAGCATACCCATCACGGGCGCGACGTTGCGTTCCATGCGCTGGCGACGCGCTTCAATGCGCCGCAAGTGCTCCAGCCAGTCAACGATGTGCTTGGGCGGGGCTTTCGGCGGTTCAGCAGCGACCACACTCGGTGCGTCGACTTTCGGTGGCTGCGCCTGCAACATGCTAGGAGCTTCAATTTTGGGCGGCTGCGCCTCCAACACGCTGGGCGCTTCTGTTTTCGGCGCTTGAAACTGCGTGAACAACCCAGAGTGCATTCCTGCCACAAACGCCAGCGCTATCAGTGCCAGCAACCCAACCCCCAACCCCATCCACTTCGCAGCGCTTGACTTCGGTGGCGGCGCAGAAACTGGACTATTGGGCGTCGCGGCTGACAGCGGACGACCACAGTGCATACAAAAATTTGCGTGCTCATGCACCGCCGCGCCACAGTGGGGACATCGCATAATGGATCGCCTCCGTTTGGTTAGACCACAGAAGTATACCTTGCGTTCCGCGACAGATTTTGGTATAACCCAAGTTGCTATCTATGTTGAGCGCATGTGCAAGCAATAGGTAGCGTAAACCACTCATGGGCGAGTGCAACCGATGGGCGTCGGCTTGGGTTCGTCGGCGAGGATGCCCACGCCATACTTTAGCCCGCGAGGGCGGGCTTCGTTTGCAAAGGAACGACTTTAGTCGTCTGTGGTCGGGTGTTTATTCAACCCCCATCAGCCGTCTGCCCGCAAGGTTTTGCCCCGTTGCACGCCCTGCGCTGATTTCTGGAACTGTTTCGGAGATTCCTCGCCTTCGGCTCGGAACGACAAAACTTTTGGTTGCAAAAAAAAACACAATGTCACACCGAGCGCAGCGACTGACAAGGGTACATCGCTTGGGTTCCCTGGGCACTTTTCGCAGCCGATTTTCCCGCCTCGCGCAGGGGGGGTTCCAACTTGCCCCCCTCCTGCAGGTTCCCCCCGCAAGCGAGGGGAACCGCACTCAGCTCGGTTCCCCCTACACAGTAGGGGGAACCTCACGGAGGGGGTTCGGGAAAATCAAGCAACGGCCTGGGCAGTTCGGGCAGTGCCCTGTACCCTTGTCAGGAGCGCAGCGAGGAGTCTCAAGCGCAAAGTCTGTGCAGATTACTCGCTTCGCTCGGAATGACAGGTGCGGCTGGCAAACGGACTTTGTCATTCTGAGCAGCGCGAGGAATCTCACGCTTTTACGATTAATAGGTAGCAACTTAGGTGTGCGGGTATACTTGGGGTGCAAGGTTTTTTGCCTGCGAGGAGCCGCGCGTGTGGCTGCTGAGAGGGGTTGGATTGCTGAGCTTGGGCGAGTCGCTGCGGATTCACTCAAGCTCTCCTGTGGAATGGGCAACACTCGGCGGGCTGGCGGCGACGGCGGCGTTTGCAAGCTGGTTAGAGCGACGCTATGCAAAGCCCAGCACCGCGGTGCTCGTTCTTGCTGCGGACTACGCGCTCGTCGCTGCGTTGCTGTGGGCGATGGGGGGCGTGGCATGGGCATACTGGTTGCTGACGATACCAATGCTCAACGCGTTGTGGCGAGGCGGCGCGTTGGGCGCATATCTCAGTGCACCTCTAAGCGTGGTTGCCATTCTCGCGACCTCCTTCTTGGTTTCAGGAAACGGGCTGCCGCGCGATGGGGTCGCCCTCAGCTGGCTCGTTGGGCTAAGCGGCTTCAGCCTGCTCTTAGGCTGGCTGTGGCAACAGCGCCCTGCTAGCGCGCAAACCGCCCTATTGCAGCAAGCCACCCGCGCTTTGGAGCAGATTGAGGTAACCCACTGCGAGTTGCACGCGAGCTATCGTGAGCTGGTATCTCGCTATCGCCGCTTGGAAGAACACCTCGTCGCCCTTCAAGACGCCACTGAGCTGCTCAGCGCGCTGCACCAGGTACGCGATCCCGAAGCCACCTACACCGCCTTGCTGGAGCGGCTCCAGGCGCGGTTTGACGCGTCGGGTGCGGCGCTCCTCGTGCCCGACGAGGCAGGCACCATGCTGCTTGCGCTAAGCGCGATTGGCACCTTTGCGCCCTTGCAAAGCCATCTCCTGCCCAACCCAACGCGCGCGGCTGCAAACCACACACAACTGCCACAGCTTATGCACTCTCTGTTAGAGCAGCTCTGCCATGTGGAGCCACTGGTGGAAGCACACGGCACCCTACTCAACCCAGAACAGCTGATGGGGCAGTGGCTCACCCAAAACGGGCGACTGCTCGGCGCGATTGTGTTTGCCGCTCAAGCAGAAACGGGTTTTGACAGTGGACATCAAGCCCGCCTGCGTGCTCTCGTGCCGTACCTCGTGGGCTTGCTGAGCCTGCTGGAGCAACTGCGCCTCATCGCCAATCGCTTGGCAGAGACCCAACTGCTTTACGAAATCGAAAGCCTGGTGTTTAGCATCGACACGGTGCAGTCGTTACTGCAACGCGTTCTAAACCTACTCAAAACCGTGTTGCCCTATGAGCATGGGCAGATAGTGTTGCGGCAGGGCGAGATGCTGGAGATTGTTGCCCAAGTTGGTGGGCTCCCTGACCTGCGCCCCTTGTTGGGCAACACGCTGTCCAAGCAAGCTCAAATCTGGGGCGCAACTCATACCTGGGCCCCCAACTTCGCCCCCGCCCGCACGCTGATGCTTGCCCCCTTGCACAGCGGGATGCGTGTGGAGGGCGCAGTCATCTTGGGGCGCACAGACCTGCCCGCCTTCAACGAGCTGGAACTGGAGCTGCTGCAGACACTCGCCTTCCAGATTACTAGCATCTTGAAGCGGGCACACCTGCTGAGCGACCTCGAGCGGTTAGCCACCACCGACGGCTTAACAGGGCTATATAACTACCGCCACTTCCAAGAGCGCTATCGCGAAGAGGTCAACCGCTGCCGCCGCTATCAACACCCGATGGCGATTATGCTCATTGACTTGGACGGCTTCAAGCAGGTGAACGACCAGTATGGGCACTTGGAAGGCGACTATCTGCTGGTGCAACTGGCGGAAGTGCTGCAGTACACCTTACGCAACACCGAGTTGGTTGCTCGCTACGGGGGCGACGAGTTCGTGGTACTGATGCCCTTCACCAACCTACAAGGGGCAGTCGCTGCGGCAGAGCGCGTGGCGCACGCCGTGCGCAACACCACCTTTTTGAACACTTTGGGGCAGCCGTGCCTAAAGATTTCGGTCAGCATCGGCGTGGCTGCCTATCCCAACACCACTGAAAACCCCGCCGAACTACTGGAAAAAGCCGACGATGCCCTCGAAATTGCTAAACGGGGCGGCAGGAATCAGGTGGTCGCGCTCGAAAATTCGGTGTAAATGCTGAGCCTGCCCGCCCGAAGCCTAAGTTATAATTGAGGCTGGGGGCTGGGCGAAAGTGGGAGCGCGTGATGAAACCGACACCTTTGCAGCAAGCCGAAAAATATCTACGGCGTGGGCAACTCAAACAGGCAGGACGGCTGTTGCAACGCGCGGTGCAAGCAGGCAACGCCTCAGTAGAGTATTACTTGCGCTTGGCAGAAGTCTATCGCCTCCAAGAAGATTGGCAAAACGCGATTGAGGCAATTCGCGCCGCGTTGCGCTTGCACCCCGACTCGGTGCCCGCGCGCGAGCAGCTGGTTGAGTTGCTGCTAGAAAGCGGGCGCATTGACGAAGCCGTCGAAGAGTGCCAACGCTGGCTGCGCGAAATCCCTAATCACCCTGTGCCCCTAGAACACCTGCTGGATGCCTACTGGCAAGCAATGGACTACGAGCACGCGCTCCAAGTGGCGAACCAGCTGGTGCAACTGCAGCCCTATTCGCCCCACTACCGACTGCGCCGCGCACGCCTGCTGGATAATCTTGGACGCTACGCTCAAGCGGTCAGCGACTATGAACAACTGGCTTTTGACTTTTCCACTCCAGACGAAATCAGCCACTGGGCACTCAGCGAGCTGGAACGACTTGACCGCGTACAGCTGGAGTTGGTGCTGCAACTGCTGAATGAAGATGGGCTGTTCCGCTTAGAGTTCCTGCGCGACCCTACAGCAGCTGTGCGCGCACGCGGGTTCGCCTTCAGCCGCGTGGGCGAGCAAGTGCTGCATACCCTTGTAGACGCCGTGCGCGAGCTGCCGCGCACCCATCGCAGCTATGCCAACTATCACTGAACGGCTCGCACCGCTGCTGGCGCAACTAGGCAAGCGCACACTGGTAATGGGCATTCTCAACGCCACGCCCGACAGCTTCTACGACGGCGGGCGATACACTACGCTGGAGGCGGCGCTCGCCCGCGCCGAACAGATGCTCGCTGAAGGCGCCGACATCCTTGACATCGGCGGCGAATCAACTCGCCCTGGCTCAGACCCTGTGCCCGAAGACGAAGAGTTGCGGCGCGTGGTACCTCTGATTGAAGCCATCCACATCCGCCACCCCAACGCCATCCTCTCGGTAGACACTACCAAAAGCCGCGTCGCCGAACTTGCACTTCAAGCGGGCGCATGCATTGTCAACGACATCAGCGGCATGACCTTCGACCCGCACATGCCCGCCGTGGTGGCACGGGCAGGCGCGCTGGTGGTGCTGATGCACATCAAAGGCACGCCCAAAACGATGCAGCAGAACCCCACTTATCATGACGTGGTGGCAGAAGTGCGCGCCACCTTAGAGTCACACACCCGACGCGCTCTGCAGGCAGGCATTCCCCGCGAGCATATCTGGATAGACCCCGGCATCGGCTTTGGCAAAACAGTGGCGCATAACCTAAAGCTGCTGCGAGGCTTGCCGCAGCTCAAGGCGTTGGGCTACCCCGTGTTGGTGGGCACCTCGCGCAAGTCGTTTATTGGGCACCTGCTGGACGGGCTACCCCCCGAAGAACGGCTGGAAGGTACCCTCGCCACGCTCGCCTTAGCTGTAGCGTGGGGCGCAGATGTGGTGCGCGTCCACGATGTGCAGGCTGCCGTGCGCGCCGTGAAAATCGCCGACGCGCTCTGCCGTACCTAAACCGCAATGAACTACCTACTCCGCAACGGACGAGTGGTAGACCCTGCACAGGGCATAGATCAGATGGGCGACCTGCGTATCCGCAATGGGCGCATCGCCGAGATTGCCCCCACTCTTACGCCCGAAGCGGGCGAACGCGTCGTGGACTGCACCGACTGCTGGATTGCGCCCGGATTGGTGGATCTTCATGTGCACCTGCGCGACTTGCGCCAAAGCTACAAAGAGACCCTGCAAACAGGGGGCGCCGCAGCCGTGGCAGGGGGCTTCACCAGCATTTGCTGCATGCCCAACACCGACCCACCGCTGGACAGCCCGCTGCTGGTGCGCGAGCTTATCGCCCGCGCCACGCGCGAATCACCTTGCAAGGTATATGTGGTCGCAGCTCTGACGCAAGGCATGCGAGGCGAGCAACTCTGCGATTACGCCGCGCTCAAGCAAGTAGGCGCCGTTGGGTGCTCCGACGATGCTTTCCCAGTGCAATCGGCGGAGGTATTGCGCCGCGCGATGCTCGGCTGCGCCGCCTACGGCTTGCCCGTGATTACCCACTGCGAGGATAAAACGCTTAGTGAAGGCGCCAGCATGCACGCGGGGGCAATTAGTGCGCAACTGGGGCTGCGCGGCGCGCCCAGTAGTGCCGAAACCGTACACATCGCCCGCAACGCGTTGCTGGCACACGAGACAGGTTGCCACCTGCATATTCAGCACCTCTCCACCGCGTTCGGCGTGGCGTTGGTGCGCTTTTTCAAGACGCAGGGCGTCCGAATCACCGCCGAAGTGACACCTCACCACCTGCTGCTCACCGAACATGCTTGTGCGAGCTTCAACACCAACGCGAAGATGAACCCACCTCTGCGCAGCGAAGCTGACCAACACGCACTTACTGAAGGCATCCTAGACGGCACGATTGACTGCATCGTCACCGACCACGCCCCCCACGCGCCGTTCGAGAAAGCCCAGCCGCTTGCGCTTGCGCCATTTGGTCTCGTGGGGCTGGAAACCGCGCTGGGGGCGGTATTGTTGTGGAACGACCAGCTGCCCCAACCTCTTAGCCCGATACAAATCGTGAATCTGCTCAGCACCGCCCCCGCACGCCTGCTGAACCTGCCTGCTGGCACGCTGGCAATCGGTGTGCCCGCCGATGTGGTGGTGATCGACCCCACCGCGCGGTGGCAGGTGAACCCAGCGATGCTCCACTCCAAAAGCAAAAACACCCCCTTTGCGGGTATGGAACTGATGGGCAAGGCACGCTACACCTTCGTAAATGGCGAGTTGCGTTTTGAGGCTGGCTAAGAGACCGTTCAAGGTAAACGGCTGAAGCTGCGGGTGCGCACACAAAGCCGACCTGCGCCGATTCACAAGCCTGCATAGGCGGTCTGCGCTTGCGGAGAAACGAGTTCAGTCGTCTACTCAAAGTTATCGCTCCGCGCACTTAGTACCTCTGCACTGCGTAAGCCATAGGCGCAAACGCCACCCTGTCTGTGAGATTCAGTGGCGTCGCAGGTTGCTCTTCGCTTGCGGTTGCGCCAAATACACTCCGCTAGTGGTCAGGTATCCTATACCCCGATGGGTAGCCCAAGCAGCGCACACGAACTTGTTCTCATCTTGGACTTCGGTGGACAATATACGCAGTTGATCGCGCGCCGGGTGCGCGAATGCAATGTGTTCTGTGAGATTGTGCCTTACGACACCCCTCTGACCCAGCTGCGCGTACGCCAGCCGAAGGGCATCATCCTCTCCGGGGGACCCGCCAGCGTGTACGAACCCGACGCCCCGCGCGTAGACCCTGAACTATTCACACTGGGCATCCCTGTGTTGGGCATTTGCTACGGGCACCAGCTGATGGCGCACTTGCTGGGCGGGCGCGTGGCACCTGCCCCTATGTGCGAATACGGACGCACCCTGCTCACCGTTGTGTATGCGGAACCCCTGTTCGACGAACTCGATTTCCACCTCACCTGCTGGATGAGCCACGGCGATGTGGTCGAAACACCTCCTGCAGGCTTTACTGTGCTTGCCGAAACCGAAAACACGCCCGTTGCGGCGATGGGCGATTGGCAACGCCACCTTTACGGTGTACAGTTCCATCCCGAAGTGGCTCACACGCCGTTTGGCATGCACCTGCTGCGCAACTTCCTTTACAAAGTGTGCGGCTGTAAGGGCGATTGGACGATGCGCAACTTCATCGAGGAAAGCATCGCCAGCATTCGGGCGCGCGTGGGCAACGCGCGCGTATTGTGCGCTGTGAGCGGCGGCGTGGATTCGTGCACGGTAGCAGCACTGGTACAACGCGCCGTAGGCGACCAACTCACAGCAATCTTCGTGGATCACGGGCTGCTGCGCAAGGGCGAGGCGGAGCAAGTACGCACCCTGTTTACGCAACATTTTCCCAGCCAGCTCATCTTTGTGGACGCGCGCGAGCGGTTCCTCAAACAGCTGCAGGGCGTCACCGACCCCGAACAAAAGCGCAAAATCATCGGCGAAGTGTTTGTGCGCATTTTCGAAGAGCATGCCGACGCGATTGGACAGTGCCGCTACCTTGCGCAAGGCACACTTTACCCCGATGTGATTGAAAGCGGTACGCGCCTCGCTGCCAAAATCAAAACCCATCACAACGTGGGCGGGCTACCCGAATGGATGCGCATGGAGCTGATTGAGCCGCTGCGCTACCTATTCAAAGACGAGGTGCGGCGCGTCGCGCTGGAGTTAGGCTTGCCCCCCGAAATCGTATGGCGCCAGCCGTTTCCCGGACCTGGTTTGGCGGTGCGCGTGCTGGGCGAGGTCACTACCGAGAAACTGGAAATTGTGCGCGAAGCCGACGCGATTCTAAACGAAGAACTCACCCGCACAGGCTGGGCACAGCGCGTGTGGCAGGCATTCGCGGTGCTGCCCGATGTGCGCAGCGTGGGCGTCATGGGCGACCAACGCACCTACCAGTACCCCATCGTGCTGCGCGTGGTTCACAGCGAGGACGCCATGACTGCCGAACCCGCCGAGCTGCCGTGGGACTTGCTGCTGCGCGTCGCCAACCGCATCACCAACGAGGTCGCAGGCGTCAACCGCGTGCTGTATGACCTCAGCTCCAAGCCCCCCGCCACTATCGAGTGGGAGTAAAGTTTATAGCTCACCGACCATCACGCGCATAAGCAGGGACACGAACAGTGGGCTTTTACCTGCTGGGATAGAGAGCTCCGCTTAGCAAATTCGGTATAATTCACCTACGCATATGGCAGAGCGAACCAAGACGCCTACAACGAAGCCCGCAACGAAGACCGTTGCGCAGCAATCCTTTACGGACGACTTGAACGCGATGCTGGAGGTGTTGCCCCCCGCCATTCGCCAGTGGCTCGAAGAACAACCGGACCTAAACGAGCTGCTGGAAGTGGTGATGGACTTAGGGCGCATGCCCGAAGCGCGGTTTATGAAACGCACCATCCGCTTGGAGGACGTGCAGGTGGAGGAATATGACCTGCAATATGTCGCCGAGCGGATTGGGCAGTTCGGCAAGGATAACCGCGCAGGCATTCCGCGCACGCTGCACCGTATCTCCGCCATCCGCAACCGTCAGGGCAAGGTGGTGGGGCTGACCTGTCGCGTGGGACGCGCCATCTTCGGCACGATTGATATCATCCACGATATCATCGCCTCTGGGAAGAGCGTGCTGTTGCTGGGCAAGCCGGGCGTGGGCAAAACCACTCGCCTGCGCGAAATCGCCCGCGTGCTTGCCGACGAGTACGACAAGCGCGTCATCATCGTGGATACCTCCAACGAAATCGCAGGCGACGGCGATATTCCGCATCCGGGCATCGGCTTCGCACGGCGCATGCAAGTGCCTGAACCCAGCCTCCAACACGCCGTGATGATCGAAGCCGTTGAGAACCACATGCCCGAAGTCATCATCATCGACGAGATTGGCACCGAGCTGGAAGCCTATGCCGCGCGCACTATCGCCGAGCGTGGCGTGCAACTAATCGGCACTGCGCACGGCACCACCTTAGAAAACCTGCTGATGAACCCCACCCTGTCGGACTTGGTTGGGGGCATCCAGACCGTGACGCTTTCCGACGAAGAAGCGCGGCGACGCGGCACCCAAAAGACCGTGCTGGAACGCAAAGCCCCGCCCACCTTCGATGTGGTGATCGAGATTTTGGACTTCCACCGACTGGCAATCCATCACGATGTGGCGCAAACGGTAGACCGCATGCTGCGCGGCGTGCCACCACGCCCCGAAATCCGCGTGCAAACCGATCACGGCTTTGAGGTGGTGCAGCGCAGCGAGCTCGCTCCACGCACGCCCGAAATCGCAGAGCCGACCCATGCAGAGCCGACCCCCACGCGCACCGTGGCCGTGGTGGGCAACGAGGGGCGTCGCACACCCACGCGCGTGTTCCCCTACGGCGTGAGCCGCAGTCGGCTGGAGAAAGCCCTACGCGAACTGCACATCCCCGCCTACACCGCACGCGATGTGTCGGACGCCGACGCAATGGTGGTGCTGCATTCCACCTTCCAGCGCCGCCCACCGAAGGTACGCGAGGCGTTGCAACGCAACCTTCCGATCGCCATCGTGCGCAGCAACACCTACGCCCAACTGGTGAGCGCGCTGCGCGAGCTGTTCCAAAAGCCACAAGGCGGCGAATCGGCGGAGGAGCGCGCCCTGCGCGAAGCGGAAGAGGGCGTGGAGTATGTGCTGGCAACCGCGCAACCCTACGAACTCTCGCCTCAAAACAGCTACCTGCGCCGCCTGCAACACCAACTGATCGAAAAATACCGCCTGCTTTCCGAAAGCGTCGGCGAAGAGCCAAACCGCCGCGTGCGCATCTTGCCCATCTACACCGACACAGAACGCGAAGAGTAATGCCTCGCGCGCGGTTCATCACCTTTGAGGGCATCGAGGGCGCAGGCAAAACCACGCTAGCGCAGCAGCTGGGGGCTTGGCTGCAAGGACAGGGCATAGCGGTCGTGCTTACCCGCGAACCAGGTGGCAGCCCGCTCGGTACCCAGCTGCGCCCACTCCTGCTTCACGAAGCGATAGACCCCTACACCGAACTGTTCCTGTTTTTGGCAGACCGTCGCGAACACACCCTGCGCCTCATCCTACCCGCCCTGCAGCAGGGCACTTGGGTGCTATCCGACCGCTACGCCGACTCCACACTGGTATATCAAGGCTACGGGCGCGGGTTGGACTTCACGCTTATCCGCCAACTCAACGCGCTTGCCACCGACGGGCTACTGCCCGACCTCACCGTGCTGATTGACCTACCTGTGGAGATGGCTCTTGCCCGCGCTAACGCCCCCAACCGCTTCGAGGCGGAAACACTCGCCTTTCATCAGCGCATCCGTGACGGCTACCTCCAAGAAGCTGCCCGCGAACCCGAACGATTCCTTATCTTGGATGGGCGGCAACCCCCCGAGGTGCTGCTAGCACAAGCCCAACGCGCCCTGCAACGATGGTTATGACAGGACAGCCCCGCAATACCGCCCGAAACCCATAGGAAACCGCCCCCGTCAAGCCGAACTTGGTTTCTGGAGGTGCAGAATTTGCGCATGTGGCTTGCCCGTCAGGGCAGGGCGTTGGTGCCGATCCTCGTGCAGCCAGGGGCAACCGAGCCAGAGCGATCTGCGGCTGAGGAACTCAAACAGTACCTGGAAAAGATTACGGGGGCGGTGTTCGAGCTGCGCCAAACCGACACCCCGCCTCCACGCGCGATTGTAATTGGTCAAGGCGTCCTTGCCGAACGCTTGCGCCCCGACATTGCCTGGCACGCGCTGGGGCAGGAAGAAGTGGTAATCTCCTGTCGCGACGGCTACCTGCTGCTTGCAGGCGGACGCCCACGCGGCACACTCTATGCCCTGTATCGGTTCCTGTATACGCAGCTGGGCTTGCGCTGGTGGGCGCCGTGGGCTCAACAGCTGCCCCGCAAGCGCGATCTGGCACTACCGCCGCTCAACCTGCGCGAGCAGCCCGCCTTTGAATATCGCGAACCGTTCTGGTTCCACGCTTTTGATGGCGACTGGGCAGCACGCAACTACGCCAACGGGCACCGACCCGCTCTCACTGCCAAGCATGGTGGCAAAATCGAGTACGCGGGCTTTGTACACACTTCGTTCTGGCTGGTGCCTCCGCAAATTTACTTTGCACAGCACCCCGAGTGGTATAGCCTCATTAACGGCGAACGCCGTTGGGAACACGCGCAACTGTGCTGGACAAACCCCTCGCTGCGTGAGTTTTTAGTCGAGCGGGTACGCCAAGTGCTGCGCGAACATCCGTACGCCAGCATCATCTCCATCTCTCAGGAAGACTGGACAGGCGCGTGCGAGTGCGACGCCTGTCGCGCCCTCGAAACGCGCGAAGGTTCCGCCGTCGCGCCAATTTTGGAAACCGTCAACTACATTGCGCAGCAGTTGGAGCGCGAGTTTCCGCACGTGGCATTTGATACGCTGGCATACTGGTACACGCGCAAGCCTCCACGCACCCTGCGCCCGCGCCCGAATGTGATTGTGCGCCTCTGCTCGATTGAGTGCAGCTTCGCCCAACCGCTGGAATCGCCCGCCAACGCCGATTTTGGTGACGACTTGCGCGGCTGGAGCGAACGCTGCCAACGCCTTTACATATGGGACTACACCACCAACTTCCACCACTACCTGTTGCCACACCCTAACTACTTCGTGTTAGGGGCGAACTTGCGCTTTTTCCATCGGCACGGCGTTCGCGGCGTATTTGAGCAGGGTGCGTATCAATCAAACGGGGGCGAGATGGCAGAGTTGAAAGCGTGGCTGTTGGCGCAACTGCTGTGGAACCCCTACCAAGACGACGCCCGCTTACTGGAGGAGTTCCTACGGGGTTATTATGGCGCGGCGGCGCGATTTGTGAAGCGCTACCTTGCGTTGATGGCGCGGGCTGCGCGCACCTTCAAAATGACCTGCTTCACCAAGCCTGAGGACGCGCCCTACTTGCGCTATCCCGTACTGCGCCGCGCCGAGCACATGTGGGAGCAAGCGGAACGCGCTGTGCAGCATGACCCCGACTTACGCTGGCGCGTGCAAATCGCTCGCCTTGCCGTGTGGTATGCGTGGCTGGTACGATGGACCTCGTTGCAAGCAGAGGCGCGTGCAGCAAACCTTCCGTGGCAGCCTCCAGCCGAAAAACGCCTACTTGCCGAGCGCTGGCTGGAACGCGCCACCGCAAGCGGTCCTCAGGGCTGGCAGTCCATCACCCATGTAAATGAGGCGGGGCTAACCCCTGAAGCGTTCGTCAAACAGGTATTCGCCCAGCGCGACTAATACTCCAAAATCACCGTTGGTTCCAGTGGATAACAGCCCATCGCGGCGCCGTAGATAGCAATCCCACCGGGCAGCTCGGGGGGCACAATGAGGCGAATCACGAGTTTGCGCTCTTGTTGTAGGCGCGCCCGCACCACGGGCGTCATCGGAATCACCGCTTCCTGCAAATACCCGTAGGAGCCTCGCTCAACCCCAGCCCAGTGCGAAAGCACGCCGCGCGCATCGGCAGGGTCGTCGGGCAGCTCCCATGTGGCGGCCCGCTCGCCCGCAATCTCTACCAGCACGCGCGTGGGGTACTTTTTGCCGTCGGTTTGTGGGTAATCATCGGGGTGGATGCGCTGTGCCCAGTCCACCTTCTCGCGCCCTGCGCGCGCCCCCACCTCCATCCGCAGGCGTATCCGTTTGACATCGCCAAGCGAAACGCCCTCTGGAATGGTGAGGGCATATTCCACATAGCCGTGCCCGCGTGCCCAATGCTTACCTGGCACAGATCGGTCGGGCTGGCTCTGGAGATTGAACACGCTAGCGGTATACTCAGTGGGCTTGAAACGCAGCACTACGCGCCCACGCTTGATCTCAAACGCAGGCAACTCCTCCATGCCCACCAGCCACTGCGTGTAGTTGATGTGCACGCGCCGACGATTCCAGTCCTCTGCCCACACTACCAAGGTGGCGAGACACGGCTCGTTGGGCATGCGCAGCGTGGCGATCGTCAACGGCACGAGGCGATAGGCGGGCGTGCGCGCAAACACCTGCCGCTGCACCTGCCCCCGATGCCGATTGCCGTAGGCGTCGATGTAATCCAGCCGATAAAACAGCGTGAACGGCTTCTCCACAAAACGCCCAGAGTAGTGGCTGAATAAAATTGGCACTTGTACCGCTTCGCCGCGCGCCACGCGCTTGATCGCAGGTACATCCAACACGAGGAAATCCTCGGCAAACAGGTCGCGCACGCCCATGCCCGGCGCCCAAAAGTCAAAGCCGTACTCTTTGGGGCTGCGATCGTAGTTGTAGACGCCGTTGTGCTCCCACTCGATGTCGGTCAGTTCTGTGTAGGTGTAGCCCACCAGGCGATCTAAACTGCGGAGTGTGTTGACCGCCATCAGCCCACCCCACGACCAGTCGCCGTCGCCATCCAACGCTGCCAGATAGCCAAACTCGTTGTTGATAAACGGCTCGCCGCGACTGCGCCGCCCGTCAATATAGTTCCAACTTTTGCCGACGCCTACCTCCTGACGGTTGACGATTTGGTATTGGTGGCGAAAGATGTCCAAGTTGCGCCCGTACCAGTGGAACGAGTTGAGGTCAGTCTCCAGATGCGACCAGCCCGAGTTGTCGTGGATCAGGCGCGTTGGGTCTAACTGTCGGGCAAGCTGCACCATTTGGAGCACCCATTCCACGCGGTGAGCACGGTTATCGGCACTCAATTTGCCGATGCCCCACTCCTCGTTGAAAATCGTCCAAGCGATAAGGCTGGGGTGATTATAGTCGCGGTGGATTTGGTCGCGCAGGGTTTTCTCGAACAGGCGTCGCGCCCGCTCGGAAGGCACAAAAAAGCATGGAATGTCGACTTGCACCAAGATGCCCAGCTTGTCTGCCCAGTAAAGTTTGCGCGGTTCATCGGCTTTGATGTGGATACGCAGCATGTTGAAGCCCGCGCGCTTTGCCAACTCGATATCGCGCTTGAGGAACTCATCGTTGGGGGCAGTGTACAGCCCGTCGGGGTTATATGACTGGTCTAACACGCCACGCAGGTAGACGGGCTTGCCGTTGAGCAGCACATAGCTGAAGTCGGTGTCGCCGTAGTTGCCCCAGCGCACGGTGCGGATGCCGAAATAGCCGCGCACGTTGTCGTAGACACGCTTACCATCCTCCGAAAGCAGGCGCAGCTCAAACGGATAAAGGTGGGGGGTTTCGGGCGTCCACAGACGCGGGTTAGGCACCACAACCCGGAAGGTTTTCTCTGTTTCGCCCTCCAAGATCCCAAAGCGCATAGGGGTAAAAGCGCGGTTGCGAGAGCGCAGTTCCAGTTGCAACGGTTCGCGCACTGCTGCGCGCTCCACCGCCACTGTGAACTCCACGACGCCCGTGGGCACGCCTGCCTCGTTCGCCAGCGGTGTGATTTTGAAGTGTTGAATCGTGGCGGCGCCCGTCGCCTCCAACCACACGGTCTGCCAGATGCCACTCACGCTGGTGTACCATTCGGGTGTTTGCTTGCCTAAGGGCGTTTCGCGGTCGGTGTAATCCTCCACGCGCACCACCAGCGTGTTGGGGCGGTCAAAGCGCACATAGGGCGTGACGTCGAAGCGGAACTCCGAATAGCCGCCCTCGTGCTCGCCCACGCGCTCGCCGTTGAGCCACACGGTGGCGTGGTGGTCTACCGCGCCGAAGCAGAGCCAAATACGCTTGCCACGCCAATTTTCGGGTAAGTTGAACTCGCGGCGGTACCACGCAACGCCTTTGTATTGCGTATCGCCGATGCCACTGAGGTGGCTCTCCCACGCGAACGGCACGCGGATTGTGCGTGCATACGGCTTTGGTGAAATCTGCCAGTTCTGCGTTAGCCCCTCGTTGCGCGGGTCAAACTGAAACTCCCAAACACCATTGAGCGATTGCCACTGCGCGCGCTCAAAATCAGGGCGAGGGTGCTGCGCCAAAATCGCCTGCGTCGCCAAAGCCATCCATGCCATCAGCAATACCTTCCGTGTCATCAGAATGCTCGAGTTAGGTGCCCAGCGACCAACTCCTGCTTGCATCCGCAGGAGAGGTATAATTTAGCCACGCTAAGTATGGAACAGAGAGGCTTCGGTACATTTTCCATCGTGGGCGCAAACCCGCGTACAGGCGAGGTTGGCGTGGCGGTGGCGTCGCGGTTCCTCGCGGTTGGTTCGGTAGTGCCGTTTGCGCAGGCAGGTGTCGGCGCGATTGCCACCCAGTCGTATGCCAACACTACCTACGGACCGCGCGGGCTGGAGCTGTTGCGCCGCAAGCTTGCCCCGCAGACCATTTTGCAACGCCTCACGCGCGACGACCCGCAGCGCGATCTGCGCCAAGTCGGCATCGTGGACGCTCAAGGGCGCAGCGCCACCTACACGGGCAGCAAGTGCATTCGCTGGGCAGGGGGCATCGCGGGCAAGAACTTCGCAGCGCAGGGCAACATCCTCACGGGCGAGGCGGTCGTGCAAGCGATGGCAGACGCCTTCCAAAAAACTCAGGGCGAGCTGGCGCTCAAGCTGATGGCAGCCTTGGAGGCGGGCGAACGCGCGGGGGGTGACGCTCGAGGCAAACAATCCGCCGCCATTCTGGTCGCCCGCAAGAACGGCGGCTACGGCGGCTTCGACGACCGCTATATTGACCTGCGCGTGGATGACCACCCTGAACCCGTGCAGGAGTTGCGCCGCCTGCTGACCCTGCAGCTGCGCTTCCGTCGTCAGGAACGCGCCTTTCGGCTCTATGACAAAAAGCAATATCAAGCTGCCGCGCGCGTGTTTGCCGAGATCATCCGCGAAGCCTCCGACGACGCCAATGCCCACTATAACTACGCGTGCATCCTCGCGCTGGCAGGCAGCCCCAAAGCCGCCCTGCGCCACCTCCAACGCGCACTGGAGTTAGACCCCAAACTCGCCTCACTGGCGGCTGGCGACCCTGATTTCGAATCGATCCGCAATACCCCAGAGTTTCAACAACTGCTCAAACAATATCAATAGGAGGAGGCTATGCCAATCATCTATATCCCAACCGCACTCAGACCGTATACCGACAATCAGCCCCAAGTGCAAGTGGAGGCAAGCACGGTGGGCGAAGCGATGCAAAAGCTCACCGAGGTGTTCCCCAAGCTGCGCCAGCACCTGTTCAAAGAAGATGGGCAACTGCGCAGCTTTGTTAATCTGTACCTGGGCGATACCGATGTGCGCCATCTGCAAGGGCTGGAAACCCCGCTTGTGCCCGACGCAGAGCTGACCATCGTGCCCTCTGTGGCAGGCGGCAGTGCCGCAGCGTTAGAAAAATCGCCCATCGGCAGCATCATCGAGGACGAACGCCTGCAGACCGTTAGCCTTTCACAGGAGGAGGTGCTGCGCTACAGTCGCCATCTGATCATGCCCGAAGTCACGATGGAGGGGCAGCGACGGCTCAAAGCGGCGCGCGTGCTGCTGATTGGTACAGGCGGGCTTGGCTCGCCACTGGCACTCTACCTGGCAGCCGCGGGCGTCGGCACCATCGGGCTGGTGGACTTTGATGTGGTGGACTTTTCCAACCTACAGCGGCAAATCATCCACTTCACCAGCGATGTGGGGCGCCCCAAACTCCAATCGGCAATAGAGAAAATCCACGCCATTAACCCGAATGTGCATGTGATCCCGTTTGAGACGCGCCTCACCTCCGAGAACGCTCTGGACATCATGCGCGATTTTGATGTGATAGTGGATGGCACGGACAACTTCCCCACGCGCTACTTGGTGAACGACGCCTGCGTGCTGCTGGGCAAACCGAATGTGTACGGCAGCATCTTTCGGTTCGAGGGGCAGGCGTCGGTGTTCTGGGCGCAGCATGGTCCGTGCTACCGCTGCTTATATCCAGAGCCACCGCCCCCAGGATTGGTGCCCAGCTGCGCGGAAGGCGGTGTGTTAGGCATCTTGCCCGGCTTGATTGGGCTGGTGCAAGCCACCGAAACCATCAAACTCATCTTGGGCAAGGGCGAGCCACTGATTGGTAGGCTGCTGTTGCTGGACGCGCTGGGCATGCGCTGGCGCGAACTCAAACTGCGCAAAGACCCTAACTGCCCCGTGTGCGGTGAGAACCCCACCGTGCGCGAGCTGATTGATTATGTGGAGTTCTGCGGATTGCGCGGCGAGGAAGCCCCTGCCGAAACGCACGGCATTCCTTGCATTTCACCCCAGGAACTCAAGCGTCGTTTAGACGCAGGCGAGCCGTTGGTGCTGCTGGATGTGCGTGAGCCCTACGAGCTTGAAATCAGCCGCCTGCCAAACATCAAGCACATCCGCATGGCGGAAGTGCCTGAGCGCGTGCATGAGCTGAACCCTGCCGACGAGATTGTGGTGATTTGCCGTTCGGGTGGGCGCAGCGCGCAAATCACGCGCCTGCTGCAGCAGATGGGCTTTGGGCGTGCCAAGAACCTCACGGGCGGCATGAACGCCTACGCGCGCGAAGCCGACCCAAGCCTGCCCGTGTACTAAGCCTTGTGCGGTTGTCGGCACAGGGTGCGACGGCAGCAAAGCCGTTGCCCCTGTTTTCATCGGCAAGGATGCCGACGCGACGGTAGCTTTCGCTTGCGCCCAACTCGCCACTGCTACCCGTGCTTTCTGCGCTGCGGATGTGCCATAATACAATTCACGCGCTTTTGTGGCGCGCGAACGCCTATTACAGAGGACGCCTATGCTACTGCTCACGATATTGTATTTAGTGGGGATGTTCACACTGCTGGTGGTCGCCCACGAGCTGGGGCACATGTGGGTCGCCAAGCGGTTCAAAATGAAAGTGGAGGAGTTCGCCGTCGGGATTGGACCGCTGTTGGCACGCCTATGGCGCGGGCGCGACGGCACACTGTACACCCTTCGTGCCTTACCGCTGGGCGGCTTCGTGAAAATTGCAGGCATGATGCCCGACGAGGCACATGTGCAAGGCAGCTTCCAATCAAAACCGTTGTACGCACGCTTCCTGACCGTGTTGGCAGGCCCTGTGGCAAGCATTCTGTTTGGGTTCATTCTGTTTGTGCTGATTGGCATCACGGCAGGCTTGCCTTCGCCCGAGAAGCCCTTACTACAGGTCAAACTCGTGATGCCCGATACGCCTGCGCAGCAGGCGGGCCTTCGCATTGGCGACATTTTGCTTTCCATCAACGGTGAGCAGGTCAAGAGCATCGAGCAGGCGACGGAGATTATCCGTGCCCATCCGAACAAGCCCATCACCCTGGAGCTGCAACGCGACGGCGAGCGACTGCGAATCACGGTTGTGCCGCGCGAGGAGGAAGTGACAGAAAACGGTACCACCAAGCGCATTGGGCGCATCGGCGTGCTGTGGAACCACGCCCGCCAGCGCGAGCCACTCGGCACAGCGATCGTGCACGCTGCCTACATGACCGTTGCGATGACTTTCGGTGTGGTAGATGGGCTGCGCCGCCTGATTTTCGGGCAGGGCAACATCCACGAGGTAGGCAGCGTCATTTCCATCGCTTCTGCCACCAACGCGATGGCACGGCTAGGCTTTGCTGAGGTTGCCACCTTCGCGGCGCAGTTTAGCGTGATGCTAGGTATCATTAACCTGCTGCCTATTCCTGTGTTGGATGGCGGCTATCTGTTGATTTTCACGATTGAGGCGTTGCGACGCCGCAAACTCAGCCCTGAAGCAATGGCACGCGTGCAAATGGCTGGGCTGGTGGTTGTGCTGATGATCTTCATCACTGTGTTCTCGCTGGACATTTACAAGTTGCTCACGGGCAAACTCATCCGCTAATGCAAGTGTATTTAGACCATGCGGCGACCACGCCGTTAGACCCACGCGCCCGCAAAGCGATGGAGCCGTACCTTAGGAGCGAGTACGGCAACCCCTCGAGCCTCCATCGCTGGGGCAGGCGAGCGCGTATGGCAATCGACGCAGCCCGCGAGACGCTCGCCGCCGCGCTCAATGCCGACCCCGCCGAGATTTGCTTTGTGTCGTCAGGCACGGAATCGTGCAACTTCGCGATTATCGGCTGCGCCCTCAAGGCACCCCCAAACCGTAGGCACATTCTAGTGTCGGCGGTGGAGCATCACTGCGTGCTTCACGCGGCGGAGTGGCTCATCCCGTTTGGCTACGAAGTGGAGCATATCCCCGTAGACTGCTACGGACAGGTAGACCCCGACGCCGTGCGTGCCCGCATCCGCGACGACACTTGGCTGGTGTCGGTCATGCACGCCAATAACGAAATCGGCACCATCCAGCCTGTGGAGGCCATCGCAACGATTTGCAAGGAGCGCGGCGTGTGGTTCCATGTGGACGCAGTGCAAACCTTCGGGTTGCTGCCCCTGGATGTGCAAGCAATCGGCTGCGACCTGCTGAGCGTGTCGGCACACAAGATTTACGGTCCGAAAGGCGTGGGCGCGCTCTATGTGCGGGCGATGACACCGCTGCAGCCGCTGATGGTAGGGGGCGGGCAAGAGCGCGATCGCCGCGCCGGTACGGAGAATGTGGCAGGCATCGTGGGCTTTGCGGAGGCAGTGCGCGTGGCAGAAGCGATGCGCAATGCTGAAGCCGAACGCCTAACTGCCCTGCGCGACCAATTCATCCGCGCCGTGTTGGAAACCATCCCCGACACCACTCTCACGGGGCACCCCACTGAGCGACTTCCAGGCAACGCCCATTTCCGCTTCATCGGCGTGCCTTCTGATAGCCTGCTCATCGCGTTGGACAGGGCGGGCATCGGTGCCAGCAGCGGTGCGGCGTGTAGCGCAGGCTCCTTAGAGCCATCCCATGTGCTGCTGGCGCTGGGCTGGAACGAGACCGCGGCGCAAGAAGGTGTCCGGTTTACCCTTGGGCGCAGCACTACTTGGGAGCAGTTAGCCTACACAGTGGAGGTTTTGCAACGCGAGGTAGCGCGCATCCGTGCTCACAAACCGCAACGCGCGGGCGCGGTTTCTTAGCAGTAGCGCTTGCAAAGAGGCGTATATCCTCTGTAGCACTGGTACCCCGCCGACAAAAACCGGTGCAACGGCTTTCGTGCCGTTGCAAACAGGGGCAACGGCTTTCGTGCCGCTGCCTAGCTCACGACGCCACGAATGGCGTCACACCAAACGCGTCGCAGCCCCCGACAGCACTACTCGCCCAGATCGTACTCGTCGGTGGCGGGGGTTGCCACCACTGCCGCAGGCGACATTTGCGTCCGCACCTGCTGCTCAATCTGCTCCACCAGCTCCGGATGTTGCTCCAAGTAGGCGCGCGCGTTCTCGCGCCCTTGCCCCAAGCGCATCTCTCCGAAGCTAAACCATGTGCCCGACTTCTGAATCACGCCCAACGCCAGTGCTTGGTCAATCAAGTCGCCAAGCTTGGAGATGCCCTTGCCAAAGATGATGTCAAACTCTGCTTGGCGGAACGGCGGCGCGACCTTGTTTTTGACCACTTTCACGCGCGTGCGCACACCGATAATCTCGTTGCCTTGCTTGATGTTGTCCACACGGCGCACTTCCAAGCGCACCGACGCCCAGAACTTAAGCGCGCGCCCTCCCGGCGTCGTCTCGGGATTGCCGTACATCACGCCCACCTTCTCGCGAATTTGGTTGATGAACACCACCGCCGTGTTGCTTTTGGCAGCCGACGCGCCCAGCTTTCGCAACGCTTGCGACATCAAGCGTGCTTGGGCACCAACCGTCACATCGCCAATATCGCCCTCCAACTCTTGGCGGGGCATCAACGCCGCCACTGAGTCCAACACCGCGATGTCAAACGCGCCACTTCGAATCAGCGTGTCCATGATTTCCAGCGCTTCGTCGCCTGTGGAGGGCTGCGAGATGAACAGCCGATCCACATCCACGCCAATGGCACGAGCGTATTCTGGGTCCAGCGCATGTTCGGCATCCACAAACAGCGCGTTGCCACCCAGCTTTTGTGCTTCGGCAATCATATGCAAGGCAATCGTAGTCTTACCCGACGATTCGGTACCATAGAGTTCAATAATGCGTCCGCGAGGGATGCCACCCACGCCCAGCGCCATATCCAACGCCATGCTGCCCGTGGGGATAACAGCCACTTGTAGGCGCGACGCTTCGCCTAAGCGCATCACGCTGCCCTTGCCGAACTGACGCTCCACTTGGGCAATCGCTGCCTCCAACGCCTTCTGTCGGTCAACCGTCGGTTGATTCTGAGTCGCCATCGTCGTCTCCTAAAGCGGTAGATATGTGTCTACACGATTATACCCCACACGGGCTTTGGTCAAGAGCCGTCGCCTGCACGGGGCAAGGTATCCTAATCGTGGAGGAGGCGATACCATGACACAGCGCGTCTGGAACTTTGCGGCAGGACCTGCAGTGCTGCCCCTGCCCGTGCTGGAAGAAGCGCAGCGTGACCTACTTGCGCTGCCTGGCGTGGGGGCATCCGTGCTGGAAATCAGCCACCGCTCAAAACACTTTGATGCTATTTTGCAGGAGGCAGAGGCGAACCTGCGCAAGCTGCTGAACATTCCTGAGCATTACCATGTGCTGTTTTTGCAAGGTGGCGCGAGCTTGCAGTTTGCGATGGTACCGATGAACCTGCTGGGCGACGGCAGTGCCGATTACATTATTACAGGCTCGTGGGGGCAGAAAGCCTTCAAAGAGGCGCAACTGGTGGGTAAAGTACGCATCGCATGGGATGGCAAAGATGAAAACTTCGTGCGCACCCCCCGCCCCAACGAGTATCAGATTGACCGCAACGCTCGCTATGTGCACTTCACTTCTAACGAAACGATTCAAGGCGTAATGTTTCCTGCTGAGCCTGAAGTGGGCGATGTGCCGCTAGTGTGTGATATGTCGTCCAACTTTCTGTGGGCGCCGATTGATGTCAGCAAATATGCGCTTATTTACGCAGGCGCCCAGAAAAACGCGGGACCTGCGGGCGTAACGATAGTGATTATCCGCAATGATTTGGTGCAGCACGCGCCAGACACGCTGCCCGCGATGCTCAACTACCGCGTACACGCAGAGAACAAGTCAGTCTACAACACGCCCCCAGTGTTTGCCATCTATATCGTGATGTTGGTAACGCGCTGGCTGTTGAACACCGTCGGCGGGCTGGAGCGTATGGCGCAAATCAACCGTGAGAAGGCGCGACTACTGTACGAGGTGATTGATCAAAGCAACGGTTTCTATCGCGGGCATGCGCACCCTGAGCATCGTTCCACGATGAATGTCACTTGGCGGCTGCCGAATGAAGAGCTTGAGAAGCTGTTCTTGCGCGAGGCGGAGGCGAATGGCTTGCACGAGCTGAAGGGGCACCGCTCGGTAGGAGGTTGCCGCGCGTCCATTTACAACGCTATGCCGATAGAGGGCGTGCAAGCCCTCCGCGAGTTTATGCTGGAGTTTATGCGCAAACACGCCTAAAAAGCAGTATGGGGGCGCGATGGGTTGCGCCCCCTTAGTCGCTAACAACCTTGCCCGAAGTTGAACAGCACGACCAATAGGTCCGAGTCGTTGACAACGCCGTCATCGTTCACATCGCCCTGAACGCCAGAACCTGTATTGCCGAAGTTGAACAACACAATCAGCAGGTCCGAGTCGTTCACGCAGCCGTCGTCGTTCACATCGCCCGCAGGGCAGCGACCACCAAAGCCAGCAAACTGTAAGTTGATCGCCCGCGCACATGCGGGGAAGAACAACGTACCACACACTGCGTCGGCAACCCAGCCGTTGAAGCCCATCTGACTGCTGGGGTCGATGTTCATGCGAATGTCTACCCTACGCCCCAACACGCCCAGCGGATCAGCTTGGCAACTAATCTCCTCCAAGTCTACAGTGATTGAGCCGTACACCTCATCAATGCGGAAAGGCACATTGCCCGTGCCACCAATCGAGACGATGGCACATACAGGTTGGGGAATGTTTTGTGCCGTCCAAGTGATACGACTGCCGTTATTGCTCACAGTTGCTACAAAGCGCACGCGTTGGTCGCTACTGATAGAATTGACAACTTGTTGAAGTGTCAACTCAAAATCCAGCGAGTTCGGCAGGAAGTTGACAGTCAGCACGTTCTGTGCGCCCAAAGTACCCGAGGCAAAACTTTGAACACAGCCTGGACCAACAGTGATGGAGTAATCGGCGTTGAGAATCCTAAACGAAATGCTACCTGCTTGGCGTAGTCGCTCGGCAAGTGTCTGCGAGTAGGTGGTGCTGGTCAGCATAAAGCATACCGTCAGCGCCAAAAACGCATTCAATGCTCGCATCAGACAAGACCTCCTTTCGAGATGGTACCAAAATTGTACAACACACAAGGGGAGTTTGTCAAGAGCTGTTTTCAAAATCACATATGAGTCTGGCTGATGCATTCCATGTGCGTATGCGAACATTGGTGGTAAGAAAACCTTCCGCTTCGGAACGGCACGAGTGGGCAAGGTAGATTATGTAGGGTACAAGCGGCACGGGGACTGCGACGGAGCGGTGGAGCCGGCGGCCGGATTCGAACCGGCGACCTTCCGCTTACAAGGCGGCTGCTCTACCGCTGAGCTACGCCGGCTTGGCGAGAATAGTATACCTTAACCCAAGCGACTATTTATCGGTCTTAGGCGTTTGAGCCTCCTCGCTGCGCTCGGGGTGACAGGCGCTTTTTGCCATCAAAAGCCTTGTCATTCTGAGCCACAGGCGAGGAATCTCGAAGGCTGTTTATGAAATCAGGCTGTGGGCGCACTTTGGGACAGACGGTTCAAGCCGTGCCGATGCCCGCAACATTAACATGCGTTGGCTCGCATGGTTCAAGAAGACGCCCGAACGATGCTTCTGTGCATACAGGTGGGCTTGGCTTGCGCAAAAAGCGGCTGTAAGTCGTCTGTCCAAATGCGCGGGTTCCTTCGCGTGCCCAAACTTCCGTTGCAGGCTGCTCCTTAGTAGCCCAGCTCGAAAAAGTAGCGCAGCCACTCTCCTGCAATGGGTGCCGCAATTGCACCGCCACCGCCTGCTTCCTCTGCCATCACACAAACAACCACGCGTGGGTTATCGGCAGGCGCGAATGCCACAAACCATGCGTGGGTTTTGCCCCCTTTGCGGAACTCGGCCGAGCCGGTTTTGCCTGCCACACGCACGCCAGGCACGCGTGCGGCGCCCGCCGTGCCCGCCTCTACCACGCGTACCATCCCTTCAATTACCGCTTCCCAGTGCTCAGGCGCCGCTTCGTAGCGATGAATCACTTCAGGTTGTACTGTGCGCATGGGCTGTCCGTCGGGCGTTTGCACTTGTTTGAGCAGGTGCGGGCGATACATCACGCCACGATTGGCGATGCCCATCGTCATCACCGCTGCTTGTAAGGGCGTTATCGCCAAGTAGCCCTGTCCAATCCCGTAGTTGAGCGTCTCGCCCCCATACCACGGCTGTTTTAGCACTTCGCGTTTCCAGCGCGTGTCGGGCACTAAGCCGCGCCGCTCGTGGGGCAGATCAATACCTGTGCGCTCGCCTAAGCCAAAGGCACGCGCCACCTGCGCCAGCACATCAGGACCTAACCGCTGCGCCAACTGGTAGTAAAACACATCACATGAAAGCGCGATGGAGTCAAAAAAGTCCACGTACCCGTGCCGACGCCAGCAGCGGAAGGTGCGTGTGCCTAAGCGGTAGCCACCCGTGCAGACTACATTGGTGCGCGTGGTAATCAGACCTCGCTTGAGGCCTTCCAGCGCCACGATAGGCTTGAAAATTGACCCTGGCGCATAAGCCGATTGAATCGCACGGTTGTTCAGCGGGGCGCGTGGGTCGTTACTCAGCGGGCGCCACACCGCACTGGGAATGCGCGGAATAAATAGGTTCGGCTCAAACGAGGGCTGGCTCACCATCGCCAGCACTTCGCCCGTGCGGGGGTCCAACGCCACCAACGCGCCCACATGCCCTTGCAGCAACTCGAAGGCTTTCAGCTGCAGGCGGGCGTCTACGCTGAGCACGATTCGGTTGCCCGGGATGGGCTCAAACTCCTGCAGGGTGCGCACGCGCTTGCCCAACGGGGTCACTTCCACCTGTGCGCCGCCGGGCTTGCCGTGCAACTCCAGCTCGTAGGTGCGCTCAATGCCGTTCTTGCCCACGAAGTCGGTACCGTCATACAGGCGCATGCTCAGCCAGTCGGTGGCATCCTGTGGCGCGGCGGCGTAGGTTTGGAGTTCCTCCTGCGAGATTTGCCCCACATAGCCCAGCAGGTGGGCAAACGGCTTGCCCAGCGGATAGCGCCGCATCGCCTGTAACGAGACTTCCACCTCGGGCAGGTTGTATTGGCTCTCCAGTAGGTCTACCGCTTGTTCAAACGCGACGCCTTTTTGCACCACCAATGGGGTGTAGGGGTTGATTTTGGGGTTTTCGATAAGCTGGCGCAGCTCATCTGCGGGCATGCCCAACCGCTCAGCCACCAGAGGGATGCGCTCAGGGTTGCGCCGCAAGGGGTCAGGCACGACACTGATTACGATTTGGGCGCGGTTGGTGGCTAAAATTTGCCCTCTGCGGTCCACAATCAGCCCACGAGGAGGTGGGGTGCGAATCAGGCGGGTACGCACCAGTTCCGCGCGGGCCGCCAGCTCCTCGCCGTGCAGAATCTGCAGGTACCACAGGCGCGCGATAAGCACGCCCAGCCCCAAAAAGACCGCCAGCAGCATGCTGTATTCGCGCCCTGTGATGACGCGCTTCTCCTCGCGCTGAACGCCCAAGTACCGCTTCGGACGCTCGATCATCGTGCTCTGATTCCATGGCGGTCGCACCGCCGCCTGGGTTCCTTGCCTTTTTCGAAGCGTTTGCGCACCACTTCGGGGCAATAGTCGTTGGCGATTAGCCCTGTGTCGGCGCAGACGGGCACTTCCACATACTGTGGGCTGGGGGGCGGGGCAGGCGGCTTCGGCTCGCGCGACGCAGGAGCAGGTGCGGAGGGCTTCGGTTCGCGCGGGGCAGGCGCAGGGGGTGCCGGTGGTTTCGACTCGCGTGGCTCGGTACCGGGCGCGGGCGCAATCTCGCCGCCGCGAGGTATGGCGGGCGTTGAAGCTACGGGCGTACTCTGTGTCCCAGAGATAGCGGCTGGTTCGTCCAGCGTGGGTGCAGCAGGCGCGGGAGCCCGTTCGTCGTGAGTAGGTTGTTCTGTCGGTGGGGGCGGCTCTGCCGAAGCAGGTGGCGTGGGGGCTTCTTGTGGCGTAGGAGGAAGCGCCTCGGTGGGGCTTGGCGACTGTGGTTTTGCTTGCTTAGTGCGCAAGCGTGCCTCGATAGCGTTCACCTGCTCCATCAAGTCTGCCCAGATGCGGGCACACACCGTGCCCCCAAACACACGCCGCATCGGACGGTATTCCCAACGGTGGTTTTTCGCGTCGTAATACTCGCTGGCGACCCATACTACCGCCAAGTACGCATCCGTATAGCCCACAAACCACGCATCGCGATAGTCGCTGGTGGTGCCCGTTTTGCCGCGCGCGTTCGGAATGCGTGCTGCCGCCTTGCCTGTGCCGTTCACTACCGCCTGACGCAAAATCTCATCCATCCACAGCGCGCTTTGCTGCGACAGTACATTCGGCACAATCTGTGCCTGCGGTTCCATCAGCACCACACCGTTGCGGTCAACTACACGCCGTATCATATACGGCTCCAGCCGATTGCCGTGCAGCGCAAACACGCTGTAGGCTTTTGCCAACTCCAGCGGTTTGACCGCCGACGCGCCCAACGCCAACGGCAGCACGGGATCTAAGGGCGATTCGATTCCAAAGCGTGTGCGGGCAAACTCGGCGATTGTCTGGGCGCCCACCAACTGCGCTGCGCGTACTGCAGGAATGTTGATAGAGGCTGCTAATGCGCGTGTGACAGTGACGGTTCCGCGGAACTTGCCGTCGGCGTTTTGGGGACGCCAATATCTGCCAGGCACGCCGCTGGGCAGGCTCAGCGGGGTATCTGAGAGGGTGGAATCGGGGGTGAGCTTGCCCAACTCGAAGGCGGTAGCGTACACGATGGGTTTGAACGCGGAGCCAGGCTGCCGTCGCCCTTGCGTGATGTTGTTGTATTGTGAGCGTTGAAAGTCAACCCCGCCCACAAGCGCGCGGATTTCGCCTGTGCGCAAGTCAATCAACACCAGTGCCCCCTGGGTGACGCCCTGCGCTCGAAACGCCTCCACACCCCGACGCAACGCCGTCTCCGCCACGCGTTGCATCTCCATATTCAGCGTGGTATAGACTGTGAGGTTGCCTTGCAGCAGTAGCTCGCGCCCGTATTGCGCCTCCAGTTCGCGCAAAATATCCGATACGAAGTAGGGGGCAAGAAAGCGTGTGCGTGGGCGAGCACGCGAGAGGCGTAGCGGCTCGGCTTTCGCGGTGTCGCGTTGGTCGGGCGTGATGTAGCCCTCGCGCGCCATCAGGTTGAGCACCAAGTTGCGCTGGAAGACTGCCTCATCGGGGTTGCTGAACGGGTCATAAGCCGACGGGCGCTGGGGTAACGCCGCCAACAGGGCACATTCTGCCAAGGTAAGCTTATCCAACGGCTTGTTGAAGTAGACGCGCGCCGCCGCCTTGACCCCATATGCCCCATTGCCGTAATACACTTGGTTTAGGTAAAGCTCCAGAATTCGCTCTTTGGTCAGGCGGCGCTCCATCTCTTGCGCCAAAATAATCTCTTGGATTTTGCGGGCGAAGGTGCGTTGCTGCGTAAGGAACACATTGCGCGCCAGTTGCTGTGTGAGCGTGCTTCCACCTTGCTTGATATCGCCCTCCGTGAGGTTCACCCATAGCGCGCGGGCAATTCCGCGCCAATCCACGCCCCTGTGTTGCCAGAACCGACGGTCTTCTTTAGCAATCGTGGCGTTGATGAGGTGCTTCGGAATCTGTTCCAGCGGCACGGGTTCGCGGTATTCTTCGGCGATTCGCGCCAGCAGCACGCCGTCTGCCGAGTAGATGAGGCTTGCATTTCGAGGTTGGAAGTTCTCAATCAAGCTCACGGCGGGCATCATCTGGGCGACCTGATAGTACAGCACGCCTACAAAGGTCATCCCGCCCAACAGCAGGATGAACAGCACCAGAGTGAGGTACGCCAGCAGCCGTTTCCAGAATCGGCGTCGCTTGCGTTTGCGTGGCTGTACCCGCCCTCCCACAGACACCGCCTCACGCATGCTACAACAGTATACCTCGTGTGATGCTGCGTGGGCAGGCGGTTCAGCGCAGCAAGTTCGGGTCAGTGATATGTTGCTCGCGCACGCGCTGTTTGGGCTTCGAGTGCGCCTTCAGCTCGGCAAGCAGGGCATCGTACTCAGCACGGTCTACTGGAATGGAGACAGGCTTTTGGCGCTGGCTGGAAAGAATCAGGGCGTTGATAATCTCTACGGTGTTTAGCCCTTCTTCGCCAGGTGCAATCAGAGGTTCGTTATAGAGAACTGCACGGGCGAAGTTTTGAATAAGCGCAGGCTGCCCCGTGAGTGCGCCTTCTGGGGGCATTTCTATTGGCGGTTCGATGCGCTCGGCAGGGATGCTGTCCCACATCCCTTCCGCTTCAAATGTGAACCTGCGGATGGAATGGTGTAGCTTCCACACTTGCAAGTTGTCGCCCTCCAAGCGCAGCTTGCCTTCGTCGCCGCTGATTTCAATAATATTCTCGCCTGGCTCTTCGTTGGTGGTGGCGTAGAGGTAGCCGTGTGCCCCGTTTGGATACTCGATGAGGGCGAAGGCTTCATCTTCGGTTTCGATGTCGTGTAGGGCGGCGCGAGTGTGTCCCCACACTTTGCTGGGCATCCCACCAAGCCAAAGCCATAGGTCAATAAAGTGCGGGGCTTGGTTGATGAGTACGCCGCCGCCCTCGCCTGCCCAAGTGGCACGCCAGTTCCCCGAGTCGTAGTAGGCTTGAGTGCGGTACCATGCGGTGATAAGCAGCGTGCGGCGCACCTCGCCCAGAACACCTTGCTCGACCAAGCGGCGCGCGGCTTGCACCTCAGGGCGCAGCCGATGTTGATAACCAATTGCAAACTTAGTGCCTGCTTTGCGCGCCGCGGCGATCATTCGGTCGCCGTCTGAAACCGATACGCAGAGGGGCTTCTCCACAAACACATGTAATCCGCGTTCGAAAGCGCTCACGGCGATTGGCGCATGGGCGTAGTGGGGTGTGGCGATTATCACCGCGTCAATTAGCCCACTTTGGAACATCGCCTCTGGTTCGGTGAACGCGGGCACGCTGAACTGTTCGCCTACTTGCGTGGCGCGTGCTATATCGGTATCGCACACCGCCGCAAGCTCAGTTTCAGGCACGCGCTCCGCCACAAAGCGGCAGTGCCCCACGCCCATCGCGCCCAAGCCAACCACTCCCACACGCACCCGTTCCATCGGTGACTACTCCTGTGCTTCGCCCCTAGATTGCACTTCCACCGTGATGGTTGCCTCAATATCTGCCTCCCAGCGGATGGGCACGGTGTAAGTGCCTACCATCTTGATTGGCTCCAACAAATCAATAATGCGTTTATCCACGCGAACGCCATACTGTTGCTCGATGGCGAGCGCAATCGCATCGGCAGTCACCGCGCCGAAGAGTTTGGTGGAGTTGGGCGCAGTGCGCCCTTGAATCACCACGGTTTGCCCGTTGAGTTTGGCGGCGGCGTCGCGTGCGGCTTGGCGTAGTTGCTCCGCGCGTTCCTTGCGGATGCGCTCGCGCTCTGCTAGTGCCTTCAAGTTACCTTTGGTGGCGGGCACTGCCCAGCCTTTCGGAATCAGATAGTTGCGTGCATAACCGCCTGCGACTTTTTTCACATCGCCTGCTTTGCCCAAGTTAGGCACATCGCGTAGCAAAATCACTTCCATCGCTTTGCAACCTCCTCTTAGCGTTGGATTTGAATGCCGAACGCGGGTTGATTGCGTCGGAAGGGGCTATCCAGCCCGCCCCACAGCCACACGCCTTCTGAGGCACGCCATTTGAGCAAGAGTTGCCCTTGCCAATCGTTTGGGTCAAACACATCGAGCGTCAGCAGCCCGCGTTCGCCGAGCTTATAGTCTACCCCAAGCCCCGCTTTCGCGCCAAAAATGCCATAGCGCAAAGTCAGTGCAGGTGTGAGCGGCACGCCGTACTGGGCAATCAGTCGGTCGGTTTCGGTGAAGTCGTACAGCCCTAAACGCAACTGCGCCTCGTTGCGCAACAACAGATTGACTTGAACATCGGTGCGGTAGCGTTGGAGATCCGCGTTGTAGCCCATTTGCAGCTGGTAGGTAGCGTCGCGAATGCCGAACGACCGCGCACTGATAAAGTTTTCCAATGATTGGTTGACTTTACGAAACGACTCACCCGCCTCTTGCAGGAGTGGCTTTGCCTCGTTGAGCGTCTCATTCAGGTTACGCGTAAGCGCATCGGCATCGTCGAGCACTTGCCCCGCCTTGTCGGCAAGCGTGATGGCGCGCTCGCTGAGCGTGCGTACATTCTCCACTATGGCTTTCAGGTTCTGCTGAAGTTGCTCGTCACCCACGAAGGTGTTGACCTCTTGCAGAATTTGCTGGACCTGTTCCATGCTGGCGCGCGCGCTGGCGAGGGTCGCCCGCAAGTCGCTGGCAAGTTGGGGGTCTTGCAGCAGACGGTTAGCAGCTTGCAGGGCGCGTTCGGCTTCGCGTGTAGCGTTAGCGGCGCTTACCAGCAGGCGGCGCACCGCATCGCGATTCTCTGCGATTAGCAACTCGGTTTGGCGTAGGGTGCGCGCCGTTTGCTCGGTGGTGCGTTCCACCGAGCGCAAGGTGTCTTGCAGGGCATCGCGCAGTTGGGGGTCTTCCAGCAGGGCACGCGCAGCGGCTAAGGTGCGCTGGGTCTCTTGCAGCACCGCCTTGATGTCGGGGGCGAACTGATCCAGTGCGCGCCCTAAATCCAGCGGCGGCTCGCCCTCCAGCGTGCTGTTGGGTGGGATAACGCCCGTCATCTGCGTGGGCGGGAGGATTTCCACGCGGGTTTCGCCTGGCAGCAACAAGCCGCCAGCAATCCGAAAGGTAGAACCGGCAGGGATTTGCACGCCCTCACGAATGGCTAAGGTCAGCGTGGCTTTCGGAGGCGCGCCCTCCAGCCCCACTGCACGCACGAAACCTACAGGTACGCCCGCCATCAACACAGGCGCGCCTACCGAGATGTTGCGCACATCGGGAAACCGCACCTTGAGCAGATAGTGCCCCCTTTCCGAAAAGCGCGCCTGCAAAAACTGCAACGCGGCAATCAGCAAGCCGATGCCTATCAGCAGCACCGCACCCACACGCACCAAATCCGAACGCATCGGCATGAGGATACCTAAACCCGCAACAGCTGAATAAAGAGATGCTCGGTGATGATTTGGGCGTTGGCGTTGCCCAAGATGGCGCGGCGGGCTTCGGCGATGCGCATGAGGTCTTGCAGGCGTTCGGTGGGTTTGAAACGGTGTGCCAGTTGGCGCAGCTCGTCTCTATGGGAAGTGAAACGCAGGGTGGCGGTGGGGTAGTCCAACGCGAGGCTATCGCGGTACCACAGCAACAGATATTCCAGCCCCAGTGCCAGCGCAGTGCGCGCCGAGCGTTCCTCGGGACCGCCCTCAAGGGCTTTGCACGCCTCGCGGAACTCGTAGGCGATGCGCAACGCTTCGTCCAAAGACGCTTGCCCCAGCCGTGCAAAAAGCGCAATGAGCTGCTGCAGCGCCTCCAGCTCGCTGCGCGTGGGGTTGCCTTTGCTGGTGGGTTCGGCACTTTGCAAATGCTCTGCCCAGCGAATGGCGCGCCCCAACGCCCCCTCCGAGAACTCCGCCAGCATCTGTAAGGTATCGTCGGGCAAGTTGAAGCGCTGCTTGAGGTGGTTGTACACGCCTTCGGTGGGAAGCGTGCCCAAGCGCACGATGCGGCAGCGCGACAAGATGGTCGGTATCAGCAGGTCGCTGGCAGGCGCGGTGAGAATGAAATGGTAGCGCGGGGGCGGTTCTTCCAAAGTTTTGAGCAGGGCATTGGCGGCAGCGGGGTTGAGTCGCTGTGCTTCCTCTAAAATCACGAAGCGGAAGGGTGCAGCGGCAGGCGCAAACGCCCCCCACTGACGCACCTCGCGCACGGCGTCGATTTTGATTTGATCGGGGTCGGGTTTGAGCACGCGCAGGTCGGGGTGCTCGCCTGCTTCCGACCATTTTTGGCATACCGCGCAGGTTTGGCAGTGTCCGGCAGGGGTGCGCCTCAGGCACATCCATGCCGCTGCCAGCGCACGGGCTAAGGTACGCTTGCCCACCCCTGCGCTGCCTACAATCAGAATCGATTGCGGCGGGTCAGAGCGCTCGAGCGTCCGCTCTAACCCGCGCCTTACTGTTTCTGGCGCAATCGCAATTTCTGCAAGCGGCAGCGGCTTCACGCCATACAAGCATACCCACTACTCATCCAGCAGTCGCCAGCGCCCATCCGCATCCTTGTAGGGGATACCGCGGAACTGAGTCTTGCCGTTGTACGGACCGCCGTCCGCCACAACCCACGCAAAGATAGTGTGGCGGTTGTCCAGCATGCGTCCCGTAAGCTGGTTGCCATTCGCGTCGGTCAGCGGGCGAGCAGCTACAGCACGCGAGTGCCCGTCCACATAATTCGTGTTTACCTTGCCGAAGTGGCGTGCCTGAATCGGCATATCATAGGCGTTGAATGGACTGCCCGGAAGCGTTAGGGAGCCATCGTAAATCATTACTGTCTCCACTGGGTACTGCACCTGAGCCAGCGTCTTTGCAGCGCGCCCCGTGTTGGGGAACATGTTGTTGTCCAGACCAAAGTCAATCAAGCCGTAGTTGTGGGTGTAGCTGAACTCGCGCAACACAGGCGGGCAAATCGGCGGGAAGCCCGCAATCTGGAACGCCAACGCAGGGTCTACGCGCTTGCTATCGGAAGGACAGAGCATAATGTCGCCCGCTTTCTTGTACGGCTCCAACATCTGATAGAACGAGAACACGCACACCCCTTGGGGGGTGAACTTCAGGCACATGTTGATGGGGAAAGTCTCGTCATAGTCTTGCACATAAAGCAGCACGTACATAAAGACGCGGAGGTGCGATATGAACCTGCCTGAACTCACTTACACGCAGTACTGGCTGGTGTTCAACGTGCTGTCCCTCACCGTTGCGGTGATGGGTGCTTCGGGCATTTTCTTCCTCGCAGCCCGAAGTTATGTGGCGCCAAGGTACCATATCGCGCTGTATCTCTCCGCGTTAGTCGTGTTTATCGCCTGCTACCACTACTTCCGCATCTTTGAGAGCTGGAAGGAAGCCTATATGCTGACGCAGGCGGGAACCTATGCTCCGTCGGGCAAACCGTTCAACGACTTCTACCGCTACGCCGACTGGATTGTCACGGTGCCGTTGCTGTTGACGGAGTTGATTTATGTGATGGCGCTACCGCGTGCCAAGTCGAACAGCCTGATTAGTCGCTTGGTGATTGCCGCGATTATCATGCTGGCGTTGGGCTACCCCGGAGAGATAGAGCGCGAAAACATGACGATGCGCGGCGTGTGGTTCGTGCTGAGCTGCATCCCGTTCGTGTACATCTTGCATGTGCTGTACGGGGAGCTGAGCCGCGTGATTGCAGAAGCCAAGTTCCCGCCGCGCGTGACCCAGTTGCTTGGAACGACGCGATCGGTGCTGCTTATCTCGTGGCTGTTCTACCCGCTGGCGTATCTGGCGCCGATGGTGGGTATCGGTGGCGCGGCTGGCGAGGTGGCGCTGCAGGTTGGCTACAGCTTGGCAGACCTGACCGCAAAGCCGCTGTTCGGCGTGCTGCTGTACATCATCGCGCGCGAGAAGACGCTGGCAGAAGAGCCTGAGTTTGCACGCACAACTGCGCCTGCGAGCTAATCGCCGCGCAGCTGACGAACCTTTCGAGCCCCCCGCTTAGAAGCGGGGGCTTTGCGTTGGCGGGTACAATATCGCCGATGCACACCGCACACTTTATGCGGGCGGAGATTGGCGAGCAGCCTGAAGTGTTGCGTCGTTTGGCGCGCGCCGAATGGGACGCCATCCAACAACTGGCGCGCGAACTGCACACGCGCGGGCTGCACTATGTGTTCTTAGCGGCGCGTGGCACCTCCGACAACGCCGCTGCCTACTTCAAGTACCTCTTCGAGATTGCCAACGGCATCCCGTGCGGTTTGGCAGCCCCATCCGTCGTTACACTCTACCACGCGCAACTTAACCTCAAGGAAGCATTAGTGGTAGGAATCTCGCAATCGGGGCAGGCACCCGATGTGGTAGAGTACCTTGCACACGCCCGCGAACAAGGCGCACTCACCCTAGCCCTTACAAACGACCCCAACTCGCCCTTAGCGCAAACCAGTCATTACACAATCCCTCTCCATGCAGGCGAAGAGCGCAGCGTCGCTGCCACCAAAACTTACACCGCCACCTTAGGAGCCATCTATTTGCTCTCGGCAGCTCTGCGTGCACAATCCGAGGCGCCTGATCACCTTCACCACGCCGCGACCCTCATCGAGCAGGTACTGCAAGCCGAACCCCACCTGCAAGAGGCAACTGACCGCTACCGCTACATGCGCGAGTGTGTGGCATTAGCCCGCGGCATCAACCAAGCCACCGCCCAAGAAGTCGCACTCAAACTCATCGAAACCTGCTATGTGATGTGCAAAGCCTACTCCGTGGCAGATTTTATGCATGGACCGTTCGCGCTGATTGAGCCAGGCTTTCCCTGTCTACTGTTCGCTCCCGACGGGGCGACCTTTGCTACCGCCTTAGAAAGCGCGATGAAGTTGCGCGCGGGCGGCGCCGAAACCATCATCTTTGCCAGCAACGCCGAGATATTGGCACAAGCGCGCACGCCCGTGCCGATGCCTGCTGATGTGCCCGAGCTGCTGTCGCCAATCGTGTACGCAGTGGCGGGGCAGCTGTTTGCCTACCACCTTGCGCTGGCACGCGACCTTAACCCCGACCAACCACGCGGTTTGCAAAAAGTCACCAAAACGCGCTGAACCCGCGATGAATCGTTTCCTGCTTAGAATGACTCTAACTCAACAGAGGGCGCGCGTGGGCGCCCCAACATTTACAACGAATGACAGGAGGTAGCAAAGCGATGGCAACGGTCCAATATGATGTTGAAATCGATGCGCGCGGTCTGCAATGTCCGATGCCGATAGTGAATGCGCGCAAAGCATTCCAGAACTTGCAACCGGGTCAGACGATGCGTGTGCTGGCAACCGACCCCGGCTCGGTGAATGACTTCAAGGGCTGGGCGAACCTGGTTGCCGAGGCGGAACTCGTCGCGCAGGAAACCGTTGAGATGGACGGTAAGACTGTGTATGTCCACTATGTACGCAAGAAGTGAGGTGAGGTAGCGATGCAGAACGGACAAACAGCTGTGATGGAGCGCGCGACTCCCGAGCTTGCCGCGCTGCAGGAGCAGCTCCAGCAACTGCAGACGCAGGTAGAGTCGTTGCGCCGTCAGCTACCCGATAACCGCCTGTCGATGGTGGTGTTCTCAGGCGACTTAGATCGCGTGCTGGCAGCGTTCGTGATTGCGTCGGGCGCCGCTGCCAGCGGAATGGAAGTTTCGATGTTCTTCACCTTCTGGGGGCTAACCGCGCTACGACGCAAGCGCGACTCGCGTGGCAAAACGCTGCTGCAAAAACTGATGGGCTGGATGACGCCCGTCGGCACGCAGGGGCTGGGTGTGTCGAAAATGAACTTCGGCGGCATCGGCGCGAAAATGCTCCGCGCCATGATGCGCCAGCAAGGCGTGCCTCAAATCGAAGAAACCGTGCAAATGGCACGCGACTTGGGCGTGCGCATCGTCGCCTGCCAAATGTCAATGGATGTCATGGGCATCCACAAGGACGAACTCATCGACGGCATCGAGGTCGGCGGCGTGGCAACCTTCTTGGGTGACGCCACACGCTCCAAGACCACCCTGTTCATCTAAGCATAGCCACCTCTGGAGGGGCGGATTCCGAACCCCGCCCCTCCACGCGATACATACTCGCCCAAACGACCGACCCGGTCTGCTTATAGCCCGTCCAAGCAACCGTGATGGGCACAGAAGCGGCTTGAACCATGTGCTCAAGCACATAAGGCTCTGTCGTGCAATGTGCCCACGCCCCAACTGCCTACCCCTAACCCAATCTTAACCTCCAAGCGTGTACACTCCCAGCGGCATGCGACCAACTGTACGGCTGGCTTTTGGGGTTCGGTGTCGGGTTGACAATCGCCTCGCTTTACATCCCTGTACAAGGCAAACCGCCTGCACAATCCGCGCTTCCACTCACTCCACAAGCCATCGTGACACACAAACCCATCGATGAAATGAGTGGCATTGCGCGCAGCCGCACCTACTCAGGCATCTACTGGGTGCACAACGATAGCGGCGACCGTGCTCGCATCTTCCCCATTCGGCAGGACGGCGGCGTGGTTATCCCACCCTTTGTATCGCGCCGCGACACCTCCAGTTGCCCCGAAGACCCCGCACTCGTCTACGAGGGTATCCAAGTGGAAGGCGCGGTCAACATCGACTGGGAGGATATCGCAATTGACGGCGACACCCTCTACATCGCCGACACGGGCAACAACGCCAACCCCCGACGCGACTTAGCAGTGTATGTGCTCAAAGAGCCAAACCCCGAAACCACCCTCCAAACGCCCATCCTCAAGCGCATCCCCATCGCCTACCCCGACCAGAAAGCCTTCCCAGGCGACGAGTGGCACTTCGACTGCGAGGCGATCTTCGTGTTTCAAGGCAAACTTTACCTCCTGACCAAGCATCGCGCGCCACGCCAACCGAACACTCCTGAGCCAAGCACCAAACTCTATCGCTTAGATTACCGAACACACCGACCGCGTGAATATGCTCACGCTGATCGACTCGCATCGCGATTTGGGGGCTGGGTCACCGCTGCTGCGATGTCGCTCGACGAGCGCGTCTTGGCGGTGCTCTGCCAAGCCCCGCAACCGGCGATTTGACTGTTCGAACGCCCCGCGCAAGGCGACAAATTCCTCTCTCAAGGCAAGGCGCGTCGCATCCCCATTGAGAACGGAAAACAGGGCGAAGCGATTGAATGGGTTGACACCAACCACTTGGTTATCACTAACGAACAGCGCGAGATATTTGTGGTGTCGGTGCCAAAAATCAGTACACAGCTGCCGATTGACGCCCCAAAACGGGTACACATGCGATAGGAGGCGCTGTTCCCGTAACATTTTATGACGATGAGCACCGACACAATCGCCGCTATTGCCACGCCGCCTGGTGAGGGCGGTGTTGGAATCGTGCGCATCAGCGGCGCAGAGGCATTCAAGATTGCCGAACGCGTGTTCCGTTGGCGTGGCAACAAGCCCTTGCAAAGCCACCGCGTCTATTTTGGCGCAGTCATAGAGCCCGCCACAGGCGAGGTGCTAGACCGCGCGCTGCTGATTCCGTTCCGCGCCCCGCGTAGCTACACAGGCGAGGACGTGGTCGAGTTGCATTGTCACGGCAGCCCCTACCTGCTTCGACGCGTGGTAGAGCTGGTGTGGCGCGAAGGCGCACGCCCCGCCCAACCTGGCGAGTTCACCCTGCGTGCCTTTCTCAACGGCAAGTTAGATTTGGCGCAAGCCGAGGCGGTGGCAGACCTCATCCGCGCCCGCTCGGAGGCACAACTGCGCAGCGCGCTCGCCTTACACGAGGGCAAGCTCTCGCGCCATGCCCATGCGCTCAACGACACCCTGCTGGGCATCCTTGCCACCGTGGAAGCGCATATCGACTTCTCCGAAGAGCTGGGCGAGTTAGACCCCGCCTCCCTTGCCCCTGACCTCCAACGGCTTATTGAGCAACTGGACGCCTTGCTTCACTCGGCACACACTGGACGCTTACTGCGCGAAGGAGCCCGCATCGCCATCGTGGGGCGCCCCAATGTGGGCAAGTCATCCCTGCTAAATGCCTTGCTGGGTACCGAACGCGCTATCGTCACGGATATCCCCGGCACCACGCGCGACACGATTGAAGAAAGCTTCCAAATTGCGGGCGTGCCAATGGTGGTATTGGACACCGCAGGCTTGCGCGAAAGCGCTGATGTAGTGGAACAAATTGGTATCGAACGCGCCCGTCGCGCCGCCGAACGCGCCAACCTCATTCTGTTTGTGTATGACCTCACCGCGCCTGACCTTGAAACCGACGCACGCCTCCTGCACACCTTGCCCTCCGAAATCCCCAAACTCCTCGTGGGCAACAAGTTAGACCTGTTAGATGTACCCCCTGCCGCTCCTGAGAGGCTCGCAAGCACCACGGGCGTGGTAGATACGGTGTTCATTTCGGCACGCACGGGCACGGGCTTGGAAACCCTGCACCAGGCAATCCTAAACGCGCTGAACCTCCAGCGCCTTGGCGAGGAAACGCCCTTGCTCACCCACCAACGCCACATCCACGCGGTAGAGCAAGCGAAGCAGCACCTGCGCAACGCGCTGGACTCGCTTCAGCAGCGTCTGCCGCCCGACCTCATCGCTGTAGACCTACGCAGTGCCTGGCTGGCATTGGGCACCATCACAGGCGAAACCGCCGACGAAGCGCTGATTGAGCGCATCTTCCGCGATTTCTGCATCGGAAAATAGCGCATATATGGAAAAATCCCCCTGCGACGGCAGGTGGAGCGATGCGAACGGTTCTGATTGCCGAAGATAGCCTTGTTGCATTGAAGGTGCTGGAGCGCGCTCTTCAGCAGTTGGGCTATGAGGTGGTGGCAGCGCGCGACGGAGCCGAGGCGTGGCGTGCTTATCAGCAATCACCTGTGCCCCTCGTAATCACCGACTGGGAAATGCCCCACATGAGCGGGCTGGAGTTATGCCGCGCCATCCGGCAACATCCCAGCGACCACTACCCCTACCTGGTGATGCTTACGGCACGCGGGCAAAAGGAAGACCGCTTAGCCGCGCTGGAAGCAGGCGCCGATGCCTTTCTCAGTAAACCGCTGGATATGGCAGAGCTACAAGCCAACCTGCGCGTGGCAGAGCGCATCCTGCAAGCCGAAGCCACCCTCAAAGCGCAAAAACAAGAACTTCAAGAGCTCAACGAGGAGTTGCAACTGCAAAATGAAACCCTCCAACACTCCTACCGACTAATTGAACACGCAAACCGACGCTTCACAGACCTATTCGAGCATATTCCGGTTGCGTGCTTCACTGTTGACGTTGAAGGCATTATTCGCGAATGGAACTTGGCAGCACAACAGCTCTACGGTTATCGCAAGGAAGAGGTGCTGTTTCGCCCGTTCTACGAGAAGGTGTTTCAGGGCGCAGCCGCCTCTAAACTCCACGAGATGCTGCAGCATGTCATGCAAGGCTCTGTGATTACAGGCGTGGAAGCTGAAGACTACGACTCAGAGCGCAACTTGCATTATGTGGTGCGCAACGCGTTTCCAATTTATAACCCGCAGCGCGAGGTGGTGGGCGCGATCATTGCCGTCTCGGATATAACGTACCGCATAGAGTACGAGCAACAACTGCGCGCGCTCAACCAGAAACTTCAAAACTTAGCCGATACCGATGGCTTGACAGGCGTGTATAACCATCGCGCATTTCAAGAGTATCTGGAAAAGCAGTTCCAGAACGCTCTGCAGCGCGGATTGCCGCTTTCGCTTATCCTGTTGGATGTTGACCACTTCAAGCAATATAATGATACATTTGGACATCAGGCAGGCGACGAGGTGTTGCGCAGCGTGGCACAGATTCTGCGCGAACAGGTGCGCGATCGCGACTTTGTCGCGCGCTATGGCGGTGAAGAGTTTGCCATCGTGCTGCCCGACACCGATTGTGAGCGCGCGGTGGCGGTTGCTGAGCGATTACGCCAAGCGATTGAGCAAGCCGCGTGGCGTAGACGCCCCGTCACTGCCAGTATCGGCGTAGCCAGCCTGCGTCCCGATATGGAAAGCCGTAAAGAGCTGATTGAGGCAGCTGACCAAGCGTTGTATCAAGCCAAGCGCAGTGGGCGCAACCGCGTGGAGGTGTGGACAGGTACACACAGCAGACAAGCAGCATAGCAGGAACCATCCAAACTATTGCGAACCTTTCACGGCACAAAAAGGTCAAAGCCATGATGAATCAGGTGCGGGCACAGACGCGCGTAACGGTAAAAGTCGCGCCGCAAGCTAGTGCGGGGCTCAAGCTCTTGGCGCGTATGCTGACACTAAACGCGGAAGAGCTACACGCGCTAGTGCAACAAGAACTGGAAGAGAACCCCGCCTTAGAGCTGGCAGATGAGGAAATCATTCGTATCATGGCGCCCACACCCGCTGCCCTTTCGTGGGAGCCTGACCCCACTGTCGACGACTCAGACAGCGAAGATTGGCTCGAGTCGCGTGTGGCTGCTCCGCCGATTGACCTAAAAGCTCATGTGTGGGGTCAACTGCGCCTGATGGCGCCGCCCGAACTTCTGCCGATTGCCGAACATCTGGTGGAATCGCTAGACGAGCGCGGCTACCTGAGCACCGATGTTGAGGAGGTCGCCCTTTACCTGAACGCTCCGCTGGAAGCGGTAGAGCAAGCGTTGGCGCTGCTGCAGCAGTGCGATCCTCCTGGCGTGGGCGCGCGTTCCCTGCAAGAGTGTTTGCTACTACAAGTTAATGCACTCTGTGCTCGCCCGAATGTCGAATCCGACACGGAGCTGCTGTGTGCCGCCCGCGCTGTGTTGCAAACAGGCTGGCACGATTTTTCGCGGGGGCGATGGCACGCCCTGCAGCGCAAACTCAAACTCTCGCCTGAGATGCTGGAAGCAGTTGTTCGGTTTATACGAGAGCAACTGCAACCCTACCCCGCCGAAGCCTTCGCCCCTGTGGAACTGCCCTACGAACAACTGCCTGCGCAGGAGCCAGATATCATCGTGCGCGCCTCGCAAAACGGCTTACATATCGAAATCCGCGGCATTTCACCCGATGCCCTACGGTTGAATGCTGCCTACTTAGAGCAGGCTGCGCTGCACAGCCACCTCAGCCGGCGCCATACCCCTGAAGAGCGCGAACACATCCATCACTACCTCAGCCGCGCGCGGATTTTCCTGCAAGCGTTGCAACAACGCTACGCCACGCTCAAGCGGATTATGCAGGTCATTGCGCAGCGTCAGTATGGCTTTTTGATGACCAGCGACGCACGGTTCCTGCAGCCGATGACGCGCGTGGAGGTGGCGCAGGCAGCCGGCTTGCATCGCTCTACGGTGGGGCGCGCTGTGCGCAACAAGTGGCTCCAACTGCCCAGCGGCATGATGGTGCGCTTGGATGTGTTCTTCGACGCCTCCTACCGCACCGCGATGCTCATCCAGCAAATCTTGGAGCGCTATGAGCAAACGGGCAAGCGGCTCAGCGACGCGGAAATCGCTGAAAAACTGGCGGAAATGGGCATCATTGTGGCACGACGCACCGTTGCCAAATACCGCCAGCGCCACAACATCCTCTCGTCGCACTGGCGCGAGCGCCAACGCCTTGTGGGCTAACTACCGCTCAATCGTGAGCACCTGAATCATATTCGTATTGCCGGGCACATTCACGGGCACGCCTGTGGTAAGCACCACGCGGTCGCCTCCTTTGACCAAGCGCGTCTGGCGTGCGGCTATCAGCGCTTGCGTGGTCATCTCGTCGGTGGTGCGCACACGCGGAATCAGCAGTGGTGCCACGCCCCACAGCAAGGTGAGCCGACGCCACAAACGCTCATTGTCCGTGAGTGCAAGGATAGGCTGGTAAGGGCGGAAGTGCGATACCCAGCGCGGCGTGCCCCCCGAACTGGTGGGCGTGAGAATCGCTTTCGCGCCCACCATCTGCGCCATCGTGCACGCGGCACGCGCCACCGCCACCGTGGTGTTGCCCACGACGCTGGTGTTCAGCTCGCCCACCTGCAAAAACTCCAGATGCTCTTCGGCAACTTCGGCAATCCGCGCCATCCAGCGCACCGCCTGCACAGGATACGCCCCCACCGCAGTTTCGCCCGAAAGCATCAGTGCGTCCGTGCCATCCAGCACGGCATTTGCCACATCGGTGGCTTCGGCGCGCGTAGGGCGTCCCTCGCGAATCATGCTCTCCAGCATCTGCGTGGCGGTAATCACGGGCTTAGCGTGCTGGTTGCACAGGTGGATAATCTGCTTTTGCAAAATCGGCACCTCCGCGAGATCCACTTGCACGCCCAAATCACCGCGTGCCACCATTACGCCATCCGCCACCTCTACAATCGATTCCAAGTCGTCCAGCGCAGCGGGCTGTTCAATCTTGGCAATCACGGGCGTATCTGCGCCTTGCTCGCGGATGAGCGCTTGCAGGTTCATCACATCCGTCACGGAGCGTACAAACGAAAGCGCAATCCAGTCTACGCCCGCGCGGATGCCTTCCACTAAATCCTCGCGATCTTTAGGCGTCATAGAGGGCAACGCAAGCGTGCGGTGGGGCAAAGTCACCCCCTTGTGCGAACGCAGTTCCCCCCCCTCCAGCACGGTGGCTTCCAAACATTCTGATTCCACGCGCGTGATGCGCAACTCGATCGCGCCATCGTCCAGCAGCAGACGATCGCCTGCGTGTGCTGCGCGGAACAGTTCGGGCACCGGTAACGGCACACTGGCATCCACCTGCTGTTCAGTCAGACAAAAGCGCACCGTGTCGCCCTCGCGCAACTGCATAGGGGCTTGCAACGAGCCAATGCGGATCTTGGGTCCGGCTAAGTCCAACAAAACACCGAGCGGGGTTCCGTAAGTCCGCTCGGCTTCACGAATCCAGCTGATCCATTCGTGGCGCGTTTGCCAGTCGCCGTGTGCGGCGTTGATGCGAAACAGGTTCGCCCCTGCCTCAACCAACTCAAACAGTTTCTCTTGCGAGTGGATGGCTGGTCCCAGCGTGGCAATGATTTTGGTGCGTCGCATGCCTCTCCTCGCTGGAAAGGCATGATACCATGCCGTTGCGCAGGGCGTGGGGGGGTTCGCGATTACCGAGATACCTTTCTCAGGAGGCTGTATACTCCTCTGCCCGTCGTTCAAAAGCCAAACACAGCTGAGCGGTTTCGGGGCGTGGCTGAAGCGCGTAGTTGGCGATAAATAGCTCATTCCCAGGGCGAGCCGTCGGCTGCTTATAGTTGTTCATCCCGTACTGCAGCGTCCAGCGCACCTGCGTGTAGTTGGCGTATAGCTGGCGAATGAAGGGGCTATCGTCATAGGTAAGCAGCCAGCGATGCGGTATCTCGCTCAATACCTGTGCCAAGCGATGATGGTCAAAGTTCAAGTGGAGTTCACCGCGCTTGCCGTACAGGCGCGACTCGGTTGCTGAATAGTAGGGCGGATCCAGAAATAGAAATACACCTTCGCCCGCCTCGCGAAGTACTGGTTCATAATCCCCATGCGTGATGCGAACCCTGTGAAGTATGCGCTGTAGCGGGCGTATGCGCTCAATCGCCGTTGCCGTGAAACGCCCCCGAAACGCCTGCTCTGAATAGCCCCCAGAATCGACGGTTCCCGAAAAAGTAATCCTGTTCAAAGCGAAGAAGCGCACTGCGCGCTCGAACTCGTCGCCTTGTCCGTAGCGGTCGAGGAGTCGATAAAAGAGCGACTTGCCATCCTGCGTTTCGGCGCGCAGTTTGTGGAGTGCGTCTGCGAGTTTATCGGCACACTCCTGTGTCACCTTCCAGAAACAGAAGAGTTCGTAGTTGAGGTCATTAATCCAGTACCGACGGTTTGGAAAACGCTGTCGAAGCGCAAGGAATACCGATCCGCCGCCCACCATCGGTTCGCGATACTCCTCGTAGTCAGGTACGAGTGGCAGGATTTGACTAATCGCGCGCGACTTGCCGCCTGGAAAGCGCAGTGGGCTTCGAATCACGACCACTCTCCATCTGGCAGACGCACCTTACAAGCAGGGCGGGCGGTGTTCACATCATAGGCAGCCCAGTCGTACACGGGTAGGCTTGCAGGTTGCCCGTTGAACCGAAGGCTTTGGATAGTTCCCCGCAAGCGTATCACTGGACGCGCCATACACAAAGTATACCCTTGCGCCAGCAGGTACAATTCTGCTATGCTACGGTACGAACGGATTACCGTTGACCCGAACCAAATGGGGGGCGTTCCTTGTATTCGCGGTCTGCGCATCCCCGCCGCTACGATTGTGGTGATGGTTGCTGAAGGGATGACTCCGGAACAGATTTTAGCGGCATACCCCGATTCGGAACCTGAAGACATCCGCGAGGCGTTGCGCTACGCCCGCTGACGCCGTGCGCGAGCGCGTTCTCCCATTAGTCTCTGTATGATGCGCTTGTTGATTGACAACGCCCTCTCGCCGATTGTCGCTTAGCGCCCGCGTGAAGCAGGTTATGACGCTGTCCATGTACGGGAGCACGGCATTCAAGACGCCGATGATGAGGTGATTTTTGAACGGGCTTGGGCAGAGAAATGTATCATTATTTTGGCTGATACGGACTTCGGTACCCTGCTGGCGCAGGAGAGTGAGCGATTGGCAGGTACAATTCCCTTACCATGCCGCGCCCGACGCTGGTGATTATTGACGGACACAGCCTGCTTTATCGGGGCTTTTACGCCACACGCCCGCTGACCACCTCCGACGGACGCCCTACCAACGCTGTGTATGCCTTCACGAATATGCTGCTTTCCATGCTGGAGCAGTTTCAGCCCGACGCGATCGTGGCGGCGTTCGATGCGCCCGCGCCTACGTTTCGCCACGAGGCGTTTGTGCAGTACAAAGCCCATCGTCGTGAGACCCCCGACGACTTCCGTCCCCAAGTGGCGATGACCCGCAGGCTACTGGAAGCGATGGGCATACCCACTCTCAGCGAGGAGGGTTTTGAAGCTGATGATTTGGTCGGCGCGCTCGCGCGCTACGCCACCGAGCATGGCTACGATGTGCTGATTTTCACGGGCGACCGCGACCAACTGCAGCTCATCAACGACCATGTGCGCGTGTTTGCCCCCATCCGCGGCGTGTCGGAGTTGCAAGTGTTCGACGCCGAAGCTGTGCAGCAAAAGTATGGGCTAACCCCCGCGCAGATTGTAGACTTCAAGGCACTCTGCGGCGACCCGTCGGACAATATCCCCGGCGTGCCGGGCGTGGGCGAAAAAACTGCAGTCAAGCTACTGCAACAGTTCGGCAGTGTGGAAAACCTGCTCGCAAACTTAGACAAGGTAGAAAGCCCAAAACTGCGTGAGGCGCTCCAAACCCACACTGACCAAATCCGCCAGAGCCGCATGCTGGCGACGATTCTGGACAATGCGCCCCTGCCCATCCACGAAATCCCGCGTTTTGAACTCACGCCAGAGCGCGTACAGGCGCTGCATGCTGTGCTGGAAGACTACGAGTTTCGCTCCGTGCTCAAGCGACTGCCCGCGTTGCTGGAGAAGTTTGGGGCAAAAGCAACGCCTGTGCAATCGGTCTACGAGATGCTGCTACCTGAAGTCGTGCGTAACCTCGACGAGGTGACGCTCACGCGATTGCTGGACGGCGATGCGCCTGTCGGAGTGCGCTTTATGGGGCAGTTGAACCGCCTGCGCGATGCGAGTGTGCAGGGCGTTGCGCTTGCGATAGCCCCCAATCGCGCCGTGTGGCTGGAGTTGGAAGGCGCGCTGTTCGTGCCAGAGCCTTTGCTGCGCCTGCTGAACGACACGCAGCGCACTCGCATCGTGTGGGATCTCAAAACCGAGTGCCTGCTGTTGCGGGGGGCAGGAATTGAGGCAAAACCTGCCCAGTTCGACGCGCTGTTAGCCGCCTACATCTGGCAGCCGAGCCGTTCTACCTACGCGCTGGACTGGCTCAGCGAGGACTTACTGAACCTGCGCTTGCCCGACAACGAAAGCTCGCGCCCTGCAGCCGAAGCCTGCGCATTGCTGATGCTGCAACCCCGCCTGCGCGAGATTTTGGAACGAGAGGAGACCCTCAGCGTGCTGGAGCAAATAGAGATCCCCCTCGCGCCCATCCTAGCCGAAATGGAGTGGCATGGCATCCGCATCGACGCGCCCTACTTGCAGGAACTCTCGGCGCGGTTGGAAACGGAACTCAACGCCATCGCAAACGACATCTACACCCTCGCTGGTGAGGAGTTTAACATCGGCTCACCGAAGCAGCTGAGCAGGATCCTGTTCGAAAAACTGGGGCTACCCGTCATCAAGAAAACCAAAACAGGCTACTCCACCGACGCGGAAGTGCTCCAGACCTTAGCTGCCGAGCACCCGATTGCCGCACTGATTGTAAAGCACCGCGAGCTGAGCAAACTGCGTTCCACCTACGCTGAGGCACTACCCAAACTCGTCAATCCGCTCACAGGGCGCATCCACACCAAGCTCAATCAGACCGTAACGGCAACGGGCAGGCTCTCCAGCAGTGAGCCGAACCTTCAGAACATCCCCATCCGCACCGAAATCGGGCGTGAGATCCGACGCGCTTTCATTGCTGACCCCAACTATCTCTTGCTCTCGCTAGACTACTCGCAGATTGAGCTGCGCATCCTCGCGCATATGTCGCAAGACCCGATGTTGCTGCGGGCGTTTGAACACGGCGAGGATATCCACACGGCGACCGCTTCCATCCTGTTTGGCGTGCCCCCCCAACAGGTAGACCGCGAGTTGCGCCGCCGTGCCAAAACCGTGAACTACGCCGTCTTGTACGGCATGAGCGATTATGGGCTGTCGCAAGAGCTGGGCATCAGCGTTAGCGAAGCACGGCAGATCATTGAGCAATATTTCCAGCGATTTCCGCATGTGAAAGCATTTACGCAGGCAATTCTGGAAGCAGCGCGCGAGACGGGCTATGTACGCACGCTGTTGGGGCGCAAACGCTACATCCCTGAGCTGCACAGCGCGAACCGCAACGAACGCCTCGCTGCCGAACGCGCTGCCATCAACATGCCCTTTCAGGGCACCGCAGCTGATATTATGAAGCTGGCGATGATTCGGGTGTATCGCCGCCTGCCTGAGATTGAACCAAAAGCGCGCATGCTCTTGCAAGTGCACGATGAATTACTGCTGGAATCGCCCGACGCACACGAGCAAGTCGCTGAAGTTGCCCACGCCGTCCGCGCCGAGATGGAGCAAGCCTATCCCTTGCGCGTGCCGCTGACGGTGGAGGCAAAAGCGGGGCACAACTGGCGTGATATGGAATCCGTATAGCGACTGCCCGACCTGCGCGAACTACCCCGCTGATGAGTCGCTACCCGTCGTAGGCGATTCAGGATGCGCGCGCGTTGGCAACTGTGCCAACGAATAAAGCACCTGCACCTCCGTCCCTGCCAAGCGACGCGCCATAACCTCAATCGCCGCTGGGTGGTTATCAATGAGCACAAACTTCCTGCCTAACCGCGCTGCCGCTTCGCCCGTCGTGCCACTGCCCGCAAAAAAATCCAACACCCAATCGCCGACCTCACTGTGCACTCGAATAATCCGCTCCAGTAGTTTTAGGGGCTTCTGCGTTGGGTAGCCCGTTTTTTCCTTGCTATTGGTCGGCACAATGGTCAGCCACCACACATCTGTAGGCGTCTTGCCCCGAACTGCCTTCTCAGCACTCACCAGCGACGGCGCCATGTAAGGAATACGATCTATCTCAGCGTAGTTGAACACATACTTGTCAGGGTTCTTGACATACCAGAGGATGTTGTCGTGTTTGTGGGGCCAGCGCCGCTTGCTACGCCCGCCATAGTCATACGCCCAGATGATTTCGTTTACGAAGCACCTGCGTCCGAAGATTTCATCCAGTAGCACTTTCACATAATGCACTTCGCGATAGTCCAAGTGCACGAACAGCGAACCATCAGGTGTGAGCAGTCGATGCGCTTCCTCAAGGCGTGGGCGGAGGAAGCCGAGGTAGTCGTCAAACTCATCCGCATAAGTGGGCGAGGCGTAAGTTTGCACGGCGTATTTGCGGTTCGCAAAGCCAGTGCGTGTGCCGTGCGCGCTGGCGATGGCGTGGATACGCACGCGCTGCTGGGGTTTGCCCGTGTTGAAGGGCGGGTCAATATAGATAAGGCGGAACGCACCGCTGGGCAGCATTGGCAGCCACTGCAGGTTATCGCCATACAAGATCAGATTGGCTTCCAGCCACATGGCGAATACGATACCCGCTGCGACAACATTCGTGTTGTCGCATCAAGGGCATCCCTGACAGCAAGACACCACCTACAATTGGCTCGTGGCATACCCGATGCTGAGATTCCTCGCCCTCGGCGAGGAACGGCAAGCACCTCTGTATACTGACAGTGCTATTGTTTTCGAGCGAAGCGCGAAGTCTTGGTTGCTTAGGCGCGGCGGATTAGCCCACCAGGCGTGCCGCTTCCGCTTGAAGCGCGTGCGCCACGGCGCGTGCTGCCGCCTCGCCCGATTCCAGCGCGCCCTCCATGTAGCCCACAAACAGGCTCAGGTAATCGCCCGCGAAGTGGAGTCGCCCTTCGGGCTGGCGCAGCAGGGGCAACGCCTCTGTGAGGTAGCCCAACGCGTGATAGATATAGCCGTGCTGGGCGAACGGGTCGGCTTGCCAGTCGTAGCTGCGGGCGGCAATCACTTGGGCGCGGCAGTCGGGGTACATCACCTCCAGCGTTTGCAGACATAACTCAATGCGTTCTGGCTCCGAGAGGCCCCCCCAGCGCAGGGCAGGCTCGCCTGCGGTCCAGAACGATAAGATGCCCGCCTCGCCCGTTTGCGTGTCGGTTGCTTCCCAGATGGCGCTGAGCTCAGGCTGGTTTGGGTAGGCACGTGGCGATTGCTTGCGCCAAAAGCGCGTGCGAAACTGAATAAGTGTGCGGATAACTGTGCCTTTGCCCGCCATCTGTAATGCTGCGCGACGCGCTTCTGAAAGGTTCGGGCGCCATTCTAACTGCAGTAGCACAGGAAACGGCAGCGCGATGATGGCATGGCGCGCCCCCACCGTGTGGAGCTGCTGCCCGCGCCGATAGTGCACGCGCACCCCTGCAGCGGTTTGCTCCACCGCTTCCACGATGGACTCCAACAGCAGTTCGCCACCCTGTGCCACGAAAGCGTTGGCAAGGGCTTTGGGCAGGGTGTCGCTGCCGTCGGGCAGGGTGTAAAGCCCTGTGTCCACCCCTTCGCCGTAGAATGCTTCCTGCGTTGCAATGCTCAGGAACGACACATTTTCTGGCTCGGTGGCTTCCAGGTTGCGCGTGTAGCGGCGAAACAGCGGCTCGCCCGCAGCCCACACCTTGAGGCGCTCTGCCCACGCGCGCATGCTTACCTTGTCCAGGGGCTTCAGCGACTCAGGCAAGCACTCGAGGCAACTCGGCTCAGGAATCGCGTGCGCGAAGTCGTACACCGCGTCCCAGAAGCGGTGCCATGCGCGCCGCGCAGCCCGCGACGGCGGCGGGGTGGGCGAAATGCCCCAGAAGTTGGGGCGCGTGGCAATCCGCAAGTCAAAGCGTTTGGCTAAGCTCAACACGCGCGTGTGATTGCTATCAATAAACTCGGGGCCGAATTCAGCGTGTTGTCCGTGCAGCCCCGTGTGCCATGTGCAGATGCGCCCGCCAACCTGCGCACGCGCCTCCACAAGACACACGGAATAGTGAGCATCTCGAAGGAGATATGCAGCGTACAACCCCGCCAACCCAGCCCCAAGCACAATACAGTCATATTGCTGGTTGTGGCGGTCATCCATAGTCTCACCCGATAGTACGGTGTAGCCCAATTCTACCCGATGCCCGTGTGAGGACATTGTCGCGCCTGTGGATGTAAGCGCTATCGGCGTTCCCCTTCTAGCAACTGCGCCTCGAGCACGCTTTCGTCCACTGGAATTTCTGTTCCCAGCGCGTAGAATCGCCCGCGTGAGTAGGCGATGGCGCGCTTGGCGGGGTTGCCCACCGCCCGCAGCGGTTCGCCAACCACCAGCAAATGGCTACCGTAAGCGCGCCGATCTACAACACGGCACTCAAACTGCGCAGCGGCGCCCGCAATCAGCGGCGCCTCAATGTAGTGCGCGGGCTCTATTGGAATGCGGAACGCTTCAATCTTGTTCACCGCGCGCCCCGAGTAACGCCCACACGCGCGCCCAATCCACGCTTGGTCTTCCGCCAGTAAGCTCACGCCGAAGGTGGCAGCGCGCTCAATCAACGGGCGCGTGAACCGCTCCTCACCAACAAACACGCCTATCAGCGGCGGTTTGAGCGACACGGGCGCACACCATTCCGCGCTCATCGCGTTCACCACGCCATCCACGCACACGGTAATCACGCTTACGGAGTTGATGAACCGCCACGCTTCACGGTCAAGCTGCGCCAGAGGTTGCATCGGGCACAAGTGTACCTCCTGTGGGTATCCTAAGGGCAGGGGTGCACGCTGATGAATGTGCGCCAGTTTGTGGAGCGTCGCCGTGCGCGTTGGCAACGATTCGAGGAACTGCTGGATGCCGTTCGCTGGGCAAACGGCAGAGACTTAGACCGCGCAGCGCTAGATGAGCTGGGCAGGCTCTACCGCCAAACCGCCACTGATTTAGCCTACGCGCGTCTGCACGGCGCCGACCCCAGCGTGGTGGAATACCTCAATAGCCTCATGGGGCGTGCGCACGGCATCCTGTACCGCGCGCGGCGCGGCAGCCTCCGCGACGGCTTACGACGGTTCTGGTACTCATTCCCCGCCGCTGTGCGCCGCAACGCCCGCTATGTGGCGTTGGCGATTGCGTTGGTGTTGTTAGGCGCGTTTATCCCGTTTGCGATGATTGTAGCGAACCCCGCTGTCGCCCAGGCTCTGGTAGACCCCCAGTGGCGTCCGATATTTGAACAATGGAAGCGCGGTGAGCAGCGCCCGCCCGGACACACCGGATTGTCGGCAGTAATGAGCAGTTTTTACTTCATCAACAACTCACGCGTGGCGATGTTGGCGTTCGGGTTGGGCATTTTTTGGGGCATTCCGACAGTTTATTTGCTCATCACAAACGGCTATCTGCTAGGTACGCTGGCAGGCGAGATGCATCAGGTGGGCAAGTTGGGCTTTTTGCTGGTATCCATCTACCCACACGGTGTGCCGGAGTTGGGCGCGGTATTTCTGTGTGGTGGGGCAGGGCTGATGCTGGGTCGCGCGATGATCGCGCCGGGCGACCTTACCCGGGCCGACGCCGTGCGTCAAGTCGCTCCTGACGCCTTCTGGATGCTGGCTGGCTCAATCGTACTAATCTTCTTCGCTGCGTTTATAGAGGCGTTCTTCTCCTTCTTTGCGTTCCCGAACTGGGCAAAGTTCCTCTGGGGCACCGTAGAACTTGCACTGCTGCTGGCGTACCTTCTTGGCGTGCGCGAACCAGCGCGCCCAGCCTAGAGGGTACAGCCTGTGTTGCTACCTTCTATGAGATTCCTCGCCTTTGGCTCGGAATGAGAGATGAGGCCGCACGCTAACAACGCTGTCATTGAGCAGCGAGGAATCGCGTCTGCTCAAGACGGACGGGGGGCAGGCTCTGGCAAGGGTACCTCGCTTGGCTTTACCGCGCGCTTCTCGCGCTGGCTTCTTTCTCGATTCTGCCCCCCTCCTGTCGGTGCCCCCCGCAAGCGAGGGGAACCGAAAACCCGCTCGGTTCCCCCTACAAGTAGGGGGAACCTAAAGGAGGGGGTTCTCAAAACAAACACCCCCCTCCTGTAGGTGCCCCCCGTAAGCGAGGGGAACCGAAAACCTGCTCGGTTCCCCCTACACAGTAGGGGGAACCTCAAGGAGGGGGTTCGAGGAAAATCAAGCAACGGCTTGGGCAGTTCAGGCAGTGCCCTGTACCCTTGTCAGGGGGCAGCTGGGTAAGGTATACTTCGAACCGCGCGCACCGTCGCGCGTCTAAACTAATCACGGAGGGTTAACAAGGATGCGCAAGCGCAACCGTTTTTGGTGGTTGGTGCCGTTCACCATTGGTGTGATGTTGTGGGGCGTGTGGAGTGTGGTGTTCTCCGCGGCGCCTCTGAAAGAAGGTTCTAAAGCCCCTGAATTCAGTTTGGTTGGCAGCGACGGCAAGATCCATCGCCTTAGCGATTATCGCGGCAAGCGCGTGGTGCTGATGTTCTATCCGAAATCGCACACGCCGGGCTGCACGGCGCAAAACTGTGCCATCCGCGACGAGTATGAGCAACTATCCAAGCATGCGGTGGTGCTTGCCATCAGTGTAGACACGCCTGAGACGCAAGCCGAGTTCGCTCGCAAGCACAACCTCAGGCATGTGGTGCTGGCGGATGCTGATGGCAAGGTGGCGGAGGCGTATGGCGTGCGTACGACCGCAGGCTTTGCCAGCCGTACCACCTTCGTAATCGCACCTGACGGCACTATTGAGAAAGTGTTTGAGAAGGCAGGCACCAGCAACCACGCTGCCGAACTGCTCAGCTACTTCAACAGCCTGCAGTATGGCAGGACCCACGCTGCCGCGGAGCCTGAGAAGCCCGCCATCGGCAAGCGCGTGCCGAACTTCACCCTGCCCAACATGAACCGTCGCGAGGGGCTACCCGAGCGCATCACGCTCTATGACATCAAAGACAAAAAGCTCATTGTGATTATTTTCATAGCGACGCGCTGCCCAATCTCGCTGGATTACGACGAGCGCATGGCAAGCCTCGCCCGTGAATATGCGGATAAAGGCGTGCTGTTCATTGGCATCAACTCCAACAACACCGAGCCTGCGGACGAGGTTGCCAAACACGCCCGTGAGAAAGGCTTTATCTTCCCCGTGCTGAAAGACGAAGGCAACCGCGTGGCAGACATGTATGACGCTAAAGTGACTCCAGAGGTGTTCGTGGTTGATTCCAACTTCGTGCTACGCTATCACGGGCGCATTGACGACAACCAGAACCCCCAGCGCGTCACCCAGCACGACCTCAAAAACGCGCTTGATGCCCTGCTAGCTGGCAAAGAGCCGCCCGTCAAAGAGACCCGTGCTTTCGGCTGTACCATCAAACGCGTGCAGCGCTAACCCGTGCTCTGGGCGACGGGACTCCTGCCGTCGCCCGCTCCGCCACGGAGCACGCCCTTAGCCGTCCCTAACACGGGGTATCTTACTATGTGTGGGCGGTTGTGTTTGGTGTGCTGGCGGTACAACTGAGCATTTTGCTGTATAACCTTTCCTACTGGCGCCGGCGACGGTTAGCTCCAAGTGCAGCCGCGTGCACGCTTTCGGTGCTCATCCCTGCGCGCAACGAGCGCGAGAACTTACCCTGCCTACTGGAAAGCCTTGCCCCACAGCTTACAACGGGCGTGGAATGCCATGTGTGCGACGACGGTTCTGACGATGGTACAACCGAGTGGTTGGAGCGCCATGCAGAGCAGCTGGGCGTGCGTTGGTTTCGCAGTGCACCACGCCCCCCGGGCTGGGTCGGCAAAAACTGGGCGTGCTACCAGCTGGCAGCGCGCGCACAGGGCGAGTGGCTGCTGTTTCTGGATGCCGACATGCGCTGCGCGGCAGGCTTTTTGAATGCGCTGCGTGCCTACCTTGCCACCACCGACGCCCACATGGTCACCGCGATACCCACTTTCACACCGACCAACAGGCTTGTCGCTCTGCTAAAGCTGATGGTGCCCTTCTCGGTGTTCACGCTACTGCCGCTGCGGTTGGCAGAACAACATCCAAACCCCGCCTTCGCGTTTGCGAACGGGCAAGTCATCGCCTTTCGCAAGCGCGACTATGTGCGCTGGCTACCCCACTTCTTCGTGCGCGGCGCCGTGCTGGAGGATGTGGCGTTAGCCGCGCTGGTTAAACGGCACTGCGGTATCGTGCGCATCTTGGATGCCCGCGCCTGGCTCACAGTTTCAATGTATCCAACCCTGCGGGCGGCTATTGACGGCTTCTCCAAGAACGCGGTTGCCATCTGCCGCACGATACCGCTGGCGACGGTCATCTTAGCGATGATGGTGTTGCTCTATCTTTACCCGCTGGGGGCGTTGGTGTTTTTGCCTCGCGAGCGCGTACTTGCTGCAATTGCGATGGGTCTTGCGGCAGTGATGTTTGGGTGGTCGGCGCGAGTTGTCGGCATGCCGTTTGCGCTGGGGCTAGGCTATCCTCTGAGCGTGGCGTTAGGCATCTGGACCTTGGCGCGTTCCATCGGTTGGTACAAGCGAGGCACAATCATATGGAAGGGACGAGCGTACCGCGCCCCCTCGTGAGGCTGCAAGCGTGGTTTACCGATTGGCTGATTGACTTGAGCGTGCGCAGGCATTTTCGCGCGGTGTATGCGCGAGCCGAACCACCCCCCGCCACAAAGCCGCTTATCTTGTTTGCAAACCACCACTACTGGTGGGATGGATATCTGGCATACTGTTTGCTGCGTGCGTGGGGGCGGTCGGCGTTAGTGTGGATGGAAGCGTATCGGCGGTTTCCGCCGTTTGGGGCGTTGGGCGCATTGCCCTTTCCGCCGAATAATCCAGCGGTACGCGCTCGAACAATTCGGCGCACGCTTCAAGCACTCCAGTCGTCCCAAAGTGCGCTGCTGCTCTTTCCTGAGGGCACGCTGCACGGCGATACCGAGCGGCTCTTGCCCTTTCAGCGGTCGCTGCATTGGCTGGCGTGTCGTCTGCCCGACGCCTTGCTGCTGCCGCTGGCTATCCACATCGAGTCAAGTTATCATCAGTATCCGCGCGCCTACTTGGCGGTGGGTGAGACGTTTAGCAGTGAGCAAACTGAGTGCGCGGCGTGGCTACACGAGGCGTCAACGACCCTGATGGCGCTCCTGCAGCAGGTGCGTGCCGATGCGCGTGCAGCGACCGACGAACCGGCGATTGTAGCACGGGGCTACCACGTGCTTGTGCGGGGCAAGCCCTCTATCCACGAGCGGTGGCGACCGGTTTAGCTTAGCCCATACACCGGGATAGCCGCCCCGTGAATGGCGCGTGCGGCGGGCGAGCAGAGAAACATAATCACCTCGCCCACTGCTTCAGGGGCAACCCAGCGGCTAAAGTCGGCGTCGGGGCGCGCTGCGCGGTTGGAAGGCGTGTCAATCGTGCCCGGCAACACACAGTTGACATTGATGCCGTGCTCTTTCAACTCGGCCGAGAGAGCTTCTGTAAGTCGGATGACGCCCGCCTTAGCCGCCGAATAGCCCGCGCCGCCCGCAAAACCCGCCAAGCCCGCCCGCCCCGACAC
>Ga0105160_1000048_pt1 | contig 62817 bp, 43 predicted proteins | sample GXS110809BmetaG_FD_89591 | JGI IMG/M metagenome (GOLD analysis project Ga0105160, IMG submission 89591) | Hot spring microbial communities from Gongxiaoshe hot spring, China to study Microbial Dark Matter (Phase II) - GXS 110809B | ecosystem: Environmental > Aquatic > Thermal springs > Hot...
CACCAGGCTCGCAGTGCTCGGTACGGCTCCATGCCAATGAGATGGCGCACCAATTTATACGCCTCCAGCCGAAGGAGCTGCCGGTATGAGACCGAACGCCGAAGCTGCCGATGCGTCACCGTTGTAGCGAGCAGCTCTTCGAACTCGCGCACGAACACCTTCCGCCCGCGTTCGTTCAAGATGACGCCGGAGGCTTCCCCGATGGACTCAAAATCCTCCTCCTGCAGCATGCGCTTGTTCCACAAGCGGAAGATGAGCCGGTCCACGATGAGCGGCTTGAAGACCTCGGCAATATCCAACGCCAGCGAGAAGCGCCGGCTGGAGGGCTCGTGCAGGTATGAAATCGTGGGATTGAGCTGCGTGATGTACAACTGGCTCAGCACGGCAGTGTACAGGAGCGTGTTGCCGAAGGAGAGCATCGCGTTAATAGGGTTATCCGGAGGTCTGCGCACGCGCTTCTCAAAGGGCTGCTCCAGGGAGAGAATGTCGGTGAAGGCAAGGTAGTAGCGCTCCCGAACGCGTCCCTCTACGCCCATGAGGGAGGGGATGTCCTCGGCATGTTCCAGTTCCAGCTCCAGGGCTTCGATATCCCGGATGGCGTCGGCAAGCTCCTTGCCGCGGTTGTGGTAGTAGCGCAGGTTGTGCAGAATGTGCCCGATGGCGCCGCGGACGAACTCCCGCGCCAGCTCCAGGCGCAGCGCGGCATCCAGGTAGTGCTCCACCTGTTTGACCAGAAGGTGCCCACTGACGTTGCCCTCGCGCGGGTAGAAGCTGCCGACGTAGAAGCCGTAGTAGTTGAAGCAGTGCACCACAACTTCGTGCTGCGCCAGGAAGACCAGGAGCTTCGTGTTGAGGTCGATTTCGCCGAAGAGGTAGAGGTCCCGCACGTTCTCAACCGGTATCGGCTGCTTGGAGAGCTGCCCATCGCTTTCGGATTCCAGGTACAGCGTGTTCTGGTGGCGGCGCAGGCGCCCATTGCGGAAGATGTAGTACGACTGCGGCATCGCTATCCCCAGCAGAGTTCTGCATACGCACACCGGCGGCAGATCGGCATAAAGGAGGCGGGCGGTGGCGTGGGGAGCTGCTCGATTCGGCGAATCTCCTGCAATGCGTGGAGCACCTCGCGCTCCAGCTCCTCGGTCAAGCGCACCTCCTCACGCCGGCGCTCACGCGGGAAGCGGAGTTCGCCGACCAACTCACCGACGCCAAGCCAGCGCAGGTAGAGCAGGTAGTACGCAACCTGCAGTCGGGCAGCTTCGATCATCTTGCGGGAGTGCTTGATTTCGAGCACACGGGGCTCTGCCTCCAGCACATCCACTCGGATGAGCTCATCGATGAAGAGCTCGCGGCGCGAATGTTGCGGATACGCCTGCTCGTGCAGGAGTCGCCCCAAGGCAACCCGCTCCGAAAGCGGCTCCATCGAAAGCCCCCGGGAGAACAGCCAAAGCTTGCGCGGGCACACCACCCAGTAGTTCACCTTGATGCCCTGCGTGCGGAGCTGCGCGAACTCCTGCTCCCACGACACCGGCTGCGAGGGAAGGTCCGAGATGGTCATCGCCCACCTCACCAGGGTTCCACTCTGCCTCCCATCCCGTTCGTGCGGGTTCACACAGACGAACTCGCGCACCCATTGATGGCTGCAGCGCCGAGCAGGCACTGCACAGGGATGTTGAAGTCGATCATCTGCCGTGCTGCGCGTCAGATTGTGGGCTGATGCGCTAATTTTGGTCCAAGGAACCCGAACGCTCGCTCCCCGGTACTTCGGGGGGTACGGCTGCGGAGAGTTGCAGCCCATCATCGTGCGGCAGAAGGCGTACTGCCCTGAGCGCTTGCCCAGAGCTCTATGCTTCCTCCCGCCGTTGGTGTGCGGCACACTGTACCGTTGCCCAGGTGTGCTTCAGAGCGCGGAGTCCGTCAAACCACGACGGGAGGGTATAGATGCGATGGAGCTGCTCGAACACCACGAGCCAACGCCACCACGCGTGCATACGGGTGCTTCTCATTGTGGCAGCGGCGCTTGTCGGCGGCACGGCTTCCCACCTGAATGCGCAATGGATTAGGGCTTCCGGCTCCTTGGGTGCTTCCGCCGACGTGTATCGTCCCTTGGGGACCACCTCTCGTCTGCCCACACAGTCGTACCGTGTAGCGGGACGGCTGCAGTTGACGGTATTTGACCAAATCGTGCTGCCGTTTGAGCTGTTCCTCAACTCCGGGCGGCTCGGCTACCAGCAGCCGTTCAACCAATTCGGGGTTACTCCGCGATTTGGCTCTGTGGTGCAGCTCTTTGCCGGATGGTACAGCACCCGGATTTCCGACCTCACCGTTGGGGATTCGCGCATTCTCGGAGGCGGTGTAGAGCTCTCACCCGGTCCGTTGCGCTTGGCGCTGCACTACGGCTACACCCGCCAGCCCGTGCAGCCCGATACAAGCCGGGCGTTCGGCGGGGAATACCGGCGCCGCCTCCTGGCAGGCAAACTTGGCATTGAGTGGAGCGACGGCAGCTTCCTTGCGCTGCAGTGCATGAGCAGCCGCGATGAACCCGGCTCCATCCACCGCGACAGCCTCACCCCCGCTCCACAGGCGAACGTCGTTGCCTCGGTGGCGGGTGGGCTCGGTGCCCTCAACGGGGCAGTACGCATCCGAGGCGAGCTCGCCCTCGGGCTCTTTACCCGCAACACTGAAGCCCAAGCCGATAGCGCACGCTTCCAAGACCTGCCACAGCCAATTCGGCAACTGCTGCCCATCAACAGCAGCTCCAACGCGGACGGAGCGGTCCGACTCTCCTTCAACCTCACTCCATCGCCCGATTGGGGCATCTCGCTCGATGGGCAGTGGATTGGACCAGGCTTTGTCACGCTGGGCTACGCACAGTTGCTCAACGACATTCTCGACCTCAACGCCTCACCCTACGTGCGGCTGGCGGGTGGCAAACTGCTCCTGCGCGGGAGCATCGGTCGGCGCACGAACAATCTCCGCCAGACGCGCATCGCCACCGTAGAGCGATGGAATGCCAGCGCCGGCGTTAACTGGCAGATTACCGACGACATCGGCGCCGACGTGCAATACAGCCGCTATACGATGAGCTCCGACCACGCCAACGACACACTCCGGATGGATAACCAGCTCAACTCGGTGACGGTCGCACCGCGCTGGAAGTTTCGCGCCTTCGATGCAGACAACATGCTCACGGCGGCGCTCTCCTGGCAAGAGACAACCGACCACAACCGCGTCACTGGGCAGTTCGGCTCGAACAGCGCGATGATGGTGAACGTGAGCCACAGCGTGACGTTCCCCTCGCAAGTCAACCTGACCACGTCGCTGAGTCTCAACCGCACCAGCAACTACCTGCAGAAGCTGACGATGGCAACGTTCAACGAAGCCATCACCTATCCGCTCATCGCGCAAGTGCTGCGCGCACAAGGCAACGTTGGCATCAATCTCACCTCCGCACAGCGCACGACGGCACAGGTACTGCTGCGCGCAGCGCTCACGTACACACCAGGCAACTACGGCAGCTTTACGCTCCAGGTGATGAACAACACCTTCGACCTCACACGCCAGCAAGGCAACACATACAGCGAGCTCTTTGCAAGTCTGCAATACTCGGTCGGATTCTGAACATACCCGCCGATCTCCGGCGCATGTGCTCCGCCGCATGTGCCGCAGATGAGGTGCTGATAGATGTCGAACGGTCGAACGGAGGCGGACATGCGCCGCAGTGCACTTCTTCTGCTGTCTTGCGCTTGGGCTGTCGTGCTGCACGCCCAGCCGGAACTTTCCATCACAGTGATGGTGCGCAACCCTGCCCCCTATGCGCTGGAGCAGTGGCGAAGCGACCCCACCATTGTACAGGTTACCGTCAGCAATCCTACCAGCTCATTCAAGCGCTTTGTGCTGGACCTCTACCTCCAGAACCAGAACACTCGGCAGGAGGTGCAGACCAACGAGATGCACCCGTGCATGCCAGTGTTCGAACTGGCGCCAGGTCAGACGCGCACGTTGAACGGTCCTGAGCTCATCTGCGAACCCTCACTGGTCTACGATGCCACAATTCGCACGCAGCTCACCACGACCGGTGCGATTCCGGAGGGCGAATACCGCTTCTGCGTCCGCGCACTCGATGCTGACAGCCGCTCACGGGAGCTCACCAGCTCCGGTGCGCTCTGTGCGTCCACGCAGGTGCAGTGGTACGACCCACCGGCGATTGTGCGCCCCGTTGCCCGCGACGGGGGGCTGCGGTGCGACCAAGCGATCGTGCTCAACTGGCAACCGCCGATTCCGGTCCCTGCGCCGGGGAGCGTCGTCTACCGCGTCCGCGTCGTGGGGATGTTCGAAGGGCAGCTCCCCCGGCAAGCACTCGAGGCAGCAACGCGCTCGGAGACCGTCGTGGATGCCGAAGTAAGTACGACCAGCTACACCATTGGCGCAAACGACCCGGTTATGCTCGATCTGCTCCGGCGCGCTGCACCGCGGTGCATTGGCTTCGCCTGGCAGGTTCAGGCACTCCAGGCAACCACGCGCCGACCGTTTCCCACACGCGGTGGCACGCAGGGCAAAAGCACGATCGAAACCTTCACGGTAGAATGCCCCGGCAGCACCGCCAATGAGGGTGCCTCCTGCAGCGGCGCGATGTCGCTGCGGTGCTACTACCCGCTCGATGGGGACACGATTCCCTGGATTCCCCCGCACCTCATCGTGCAGTGGAGCCCCTATTGCGACGACGTCATCGGCTTCACCTTCGAGCTGAACGTCACCAGACCAGGCGTGACAGGCACAACAGGCACAAACCGCCGCACGCTGAACTGGCCCCGCGGACCAATTGAGGGGCAGAGCCTCCGCGGTTTCCCGCGTGCCAGCGAACGTGCACAGCTGCACATCGTCAACTGGCAGACCGAGGCGGGCACCACTCCCGCATTCAACAACGACTTTCGGCTTGGTGAGACATACCGCTGGTCGGTCAACGGCACGCTCGTGCGCCGAGAAAGCGGTCGTGATGTGAGCTACCCCGTCAGCACGCCGGTGGCAACGGTCAATCTCGGCTTGCGCATGCCGCGCAACCCCAGTCCGGCAGACGGCGCCACCATCGCAAGCGGACGCGGACTGACCCTGCAGTGGGAGATCCCCGAACCGCGCCAACTGGGCTACGTGCCGGAGGACCTCCTCACCCTCTCCCGTGGTGTGAGCGGCATGCAGTTTGGAGTCGCTGCGCAGTTCGTGCGTGTGGTGCTTGCGCGCGACAGCACCTTCCGCACACCCGTTGCGTCGTGGTCGCGGTCATTCCCGGCAACGGGCAATTACATCACCAACGATGCAGCAGCGCGCGAGCTCTTCGGCACCAAGAACTGGAGCGGGCTGAACCTGGAGAACGGCACCTACTACTGGCGCGTCGAATACGCCAGCGCCACCGACACCAGCAGCGTCTACCGCCGCGGTCCGGTCTGGCGCTTCACCATCGGCTCCAGTGTGGGGCGCGAAGAATGCATCGCGCTTCGACCAGCTACACCGGAGCACCGCTCCACCATCACCACTACGACTGTGCAGTTTGCGGTCTTCGCCGAGCCGCAAATCCGCGTGGATGCGCTCCGGAGCTGCCAGGTGCGCATCTGGTCCATGAGCTCGCCGAGTGAAGACCCGCGCACGGTCCGGAGCCGCGCGCCGGCGCTGGATGTGACCATCACCGACCACTCGCTCCTCCGAGCCACAGCAAGCGGTGCCGGAACGAACCTTGCCCTGCTCTTCATCAACGGAAGCGGTCCCGGAAGCCGAACCTTTACCCCGACGAACGGGACCACCTACCTCTGGGAATGCGTGCTCCAGTTCGAGGGCAGCCGAATCCGCAGCGATGGCATCTCGTGCGACATCTCCACAAAAAGCTGCGAGGGCATCTTCACCTTCCGCCAAGGTGAATGCAACGACCCCTGCACCGCAACCGAACCCACCAACCGCACACCGCTGGTGGGCACCCTCTCCCGCGGTGACCGCATCCGCATCGGACACTTCGAGGCGGAGCTGGAGGACGTTAGCGGCTCGCCCAGCTCCCTTTCCGGTCGGGCGCTCGTGCACCTGCCGTGGCTGAACCTGCGTGTTCGGGTAAGCTTCAGCGGACTGCGGGTGAACACCGACCGCCAGGTGTACGAGGGCACAATGGAAGCGGTGCAGGCATCGGGCTCGCCCCTTGACGCAACGCTTGCAAATCAGCTCGGGGGCGCGGGGGAATGGCTCTCGCAGGACCTCTTGCGGCGAGTTCACGAGTATGCCTCCGATGCCGCGCGGCTGGCAAGCTACCTTCTTGGGCAGCCGGTGGAGCTTCCGATCGGCTTTGACCGGGTCATCGAAGGGCAGCAAATCACCGTGGGCATTGTGGGGATGGTCTTCCGCCCGACGGGTGCCTATTTGAATGCTGCAATTGTGTTCCCGCTGCCATGGCTTGGACCGGGACAGCACCTCGGCATTGGTGCCCGTGAGATCTGCTTCTCACCCAACGGACTGGGGCGAACGGTGGAGCTGTACTTAGCGCGCGACCTCGGATACCGCGCCTCCGATGCATCCTGGGCAATCAACCTCAAGGCTCCGCAGGAAGCACGTGGCGGCATGCCACCAGACTCCGGTACCTACGTGCGCTTTGGGTGCGCTGGGTTTGAGTTCCTCCGCGTCGCGCTTGAGGTGGAGTTCCCACGCTCGTGGATGGTTCCCGTCCCCGACGACGGCTCCAGCCCGGTGCGCCTGCGCTTCACCACAACGGTGCGCTCTACCGGCGATTTCATCGCTACGGCGCGGATGAACCGCTTTTCGCCGGCTGGAGCCCCCGGCTTCGAGATGCAGTGCGATAACGTCGTGCTGGATTTCTCAGACCGAGACAACCCCGAGGGCATCGTATTCCCCAGCGGTTACAGCGGTGAGACGAGCTCCCGCTGGCAGGGATTCTACCTCGGAACCCTGAGCGTACAACTACCGGAGCAGCTCCGCACATTCAGGGATGGTCCGCCCCAAATTTCCCTGCAGCACATGATCATTGACCGTAGCGGAGTGAACTTCCAGGCGCTTGCCACGCGCGTGATCGCCTATCCGCAAGGCAACTTCGGTGGGTGGGGTGCGAGCATTGATACCATCGGGCTGGCGGTGGTCAATAGCTCGCTCCAGAGCGGTTGGATGCGCGGGCGCTTCAAATTGCCGGTGAGCGATTCAACGCTCCGGTACAGCGCCATCCTCCGGGATTCCTCCGGCAGAATCCGCTTCGAGTTTACGCTCCAGCCCAGCGGGACGCTCAACATTCCGCTCTGGTTTGCGTCGCTTGACATTGACAGCAACTCATGGGTACGGCTGGAAGCGGGCTCCGGCACGGGCTTTGTCGCCCGAGCACTGCTCAATGGCACGATCAACTTCGGAGGGACACCCGAAATTCCGCTCCGCATGGGCGGCATCCGCATCCAGGGCTTCCAAATCCAAACGCACGAGCGCCCCTATGTGCAAGTGCAGTCAATCTCCTTTGCCTCACCACCGCACGCACTCTTTGCTCCTCCCGAACCACCCGATGGACCCTCCGGCGGCGGTGGACGCAGCGCGGGCGGCTTCCCGATTAGCATCGGCGGCTTCGAGGTGGTCAGTGGTGACCGCCGCGAAGGTCCGGGCGTTGGCATCCGCTTTACGCTATCGGTCAACCTCCATGCAAATACCATCAGCGGTGGGACGACGCTCTCCCTCTGGGGTGCACTGCAAGCCTCCTCGAGCGGTCCACCGTCGTTTGTCTTCAGCGGGATTGACTTAGATTCAATCGGCTTGCGAGCAGACCTCGGTGCCGTCGCGATAGCCGGTTCCGTCCGCTTCTACAACAACGACACAACCTACGGCAACGGCTTCCGCGGGGCTGTCACAGCGAACTTCGTGCGGATGGTGGAGGTCGGCGCCACCGTGCAATTCGGCACCGTAGGCGACCTCCGCTACTGGTATGTTGATGCACGGGCAATCATGGGTTCGGGGATACCCATCTTCAGCGGTGTTGCGCTCTACGGCTTCGGCGGCGGGGCGTGGTACAACATGCGACGTGAAGGCACACCTGGCTCAGTGCTCCCCACGAGCACGGAAGCGCGGGAAACCTCTACCGCAGGCAACGCACGCGTGGGAGCCACAAATTCCGGTCTTCGCTTTGTGCCCGAAGCGAACGGATGGGGATTCTTCGCCTCAGTGACCTTCGGGACGCATCCCAAGCCCGATGCACTCAATGGGGACTTGACCTTGACGGTGTCGTTTCGCGACGGCGGAATCCACGAAATTGAGCTCAGCGGTAACGCAAGGATGCTCGCAAGCCTTTACAACAGAGATTCGGTCCCGATTACCGCCTCTGCAGTGATAAGGTACGACTTCCCGGCACGCACATTCTACGGCAATTTCGGAGTCAGTGCCCGTCTCGAAGTAGCGAGTGCAACGGGGAGCTTAGTGCTGTACTTCTCTCCGCGCGCGTGGTACATCAAAATCGGCGACCCTGAGGGAGAGAGAGTTCAAATCAGGGTCCTCGACTTTATCAACCTGCAAGCGTACCTCATGGTGGGGATGAACTTGCCGCCGATGCCCCCACTTCCTCCAGAGGTCACCGAACTGCTGAGGGAGCCAATCCCAGCTCCGGTGCGCCCAGACGCACTCGGGCGCGGAGATGGCTTTGCGTTCGGCGCGCGGGCAGATTTTGCGCCTCCTGAGCTGCGGTTTCTCATCTTCTACGCTTCCATTCGCTTCTTGGTTGGCTTCGACGTCGCACTGCTCAATTACGGCGCAACAGCTCAATGCGCCGACGGACGTCCGATGGGCGCCAACGGGTGGTACGCCACTGGGCAGATGTATGCACGGTTGGATGCATCGGTCGGGTTGTATGTTGACCTGTGGTTTATCCAGGGCAAGTTCGAAATCTTAGGGCTGACCCTTGGGGCGGCATTGCAGGCGGGGCTTCCGAACCCTACGTGGATCGCTGGGGCGGTGGCTGGCTCCTACTCGATTTTGGGCGGGCTGATCTCCGGCTATTGCAACTTCCGCTTTACACTCGGCGAGCGCTGCACTCCACCGTTAGCGTCTGCGCTGGCAGCCGTTGAGATGATCAGCGACATCGCGCCGGAGAACGGTGCGACCGATGTCTCCCTCTTCGCCGAGCCAACCGCCTTCTTCAACCTCGAACCCGATAGACCCTTCGCGCTCGAAGAGATGCAGGAGGATGGCTCGTCGGTCATCAAGATCTTCCGCATCCGCGTCGGACGCTTCACGCTCGCAAAGCAGGCAGGGACAAGCTGGCGCTCGGTGCCTGTCTCGCAACGCTCCTCACGCGTCGGCGATGCACCAACGGTGGTGATCACCCCGAACGATGGCTTCCTCGAACAACGCACCCGCTACCGCGCCGAAGTGATGGCGTTTGGGCAGGAGTATAGTGACTATGTCAGGCTCGCACAAGCTATCTTGAGGCACGGAGCAGCCCGCACAGATGAGGAGCGGCAGCGGATTGCGCGGGAAGTCGCCACGGACGAGCGGTATTGGCGAGATGTGTACAATAGGGGTCGGCGGATTGAACAGACCGTCGCCACCGAATTCGTCACCGAGGCATTGCCCGACACGTTGCGGGATGTGGATATCCTTGTGGCCTATCCCCGCGACCGCCAGCGCTTCTTCTTGACCGGCGAGTGCCGCGATGGTTTCATCCAACTGCGGGCGAACCGGCAAGACCTCTTCAACCGCAGCCGGAGTGGCGATACCCTCTTCCTCTACCGCGTCCGCTTCGTGGACATCGCACGGAATGAGCAGATCGAGGTGCCGCTCACCTACCGCGCGACGGATCGCCCGACCGCGATGGGCGAGTCGCCGTGTACCGGCTCAGGTTGCAGCAACCGAGCGGGAATCATCACGTTCACCCTCCCCAGCACGCTGCGTCCGGAAGCGATCTATGCCGTGCAGGTGCTGCGCCGCGATTCGGTGATTCGGCGCACCAGTCCATCGGGCATGCCGACGCTCTCGGACGTCGGCAGACGCCAGGCTGAGCGTTCCGCTGGGATGACCAGCGCACGCATTCAAACCACCGTCTTTGAACGTCTCGGCTCGACACTCCAGGTCCGGCGCTCCACGCGTCCTTCTGGGTTCGATGTTGCCCGCCGCATCGCCTCCAACGAGAAGCTCCTGACGGTGTACTTCTTCCGCACCAGCCGCTACGCCACTCTGGAACAGAAGGTGGCGGAGGTCACCACGGCGTGGACCGATTCCGTCAGTGCATTGATCGTGGTCGGGCTTCAGCCGGTGCTGAACTCTCCCGAGGGATTCGATGAGCACGACGTGAACGAGTACACTGTCACAAAGCCCGGTCTGAGTAATCCGCGCATCGAGCAATCCTACAAATTCCCGCCGCTCATCCGGCTCAACGCGTGGGGACGCTCCGACCGCTGGCACACCGACTGGGTCAACCCGCGCGTGTACGACGAGATGACTTGGCTGTGTGCGCTTACCCGTTGCTCCTCGACGAGCAATATCCACTCCAGTCGGTGGCACATTACCCAAATGATGCGCCGGGGAGCACCGATGTTCTCCGTCATCTCCGGGGTAAAGTCGCCGCTTTCCGACCATGAGATCGGCAGCGCTACCGGCGACCCAATGTGGCTTGGGCTTGTTCGGTTTGCGCGCCTCTCGACAAGAACCTTCCAGGCGGTGCCGGGTGCCACCGGCGGTGGGTCCGGCATACCCGGCACGATGCCGCCCGTGAGCGGCATGAGAGTACGTCCGCCGAACGCCATCACGTGCTCCTACGACCAGCCGTCGTTTGTTCTTCTGGATTTCAGCAATCTCCGTAATGCTGCTACACGGGAGTTGAGATGGTGCGGCAGCGGAGGCGACGTCGGCTACGATCCCGCAACATGCAGTCGGTTGCGCGCTATTGCTGCCCGCACGTTTGTATTCCCGTACCGCGGAGAGTATACGATTACGGCATCGTACCTCTACTGCCAGGACCCCGACCGACCGCGAAGCCACCAATTCCGCTTCCGTTACTGAAGGAGGATGCCATGAGAACGCTTGCACATGTGCTTGTGGGATTGACGCTCGCTGCTGCGGTGGTCCTTGCCCAACAGCAGACTTCCCAGCCGCCCGATACGACGCAGCAGGAGACCGAGACACTCTTTACGCCGAAGCTCCACGTGCGCGCGAAATCGTACGGCGATTCGGTCGTGCTGCGCTGGGCGCCGAGTTCGCCCCCTTCGTGGAAGGTGTACAACCGCATCGGGTACATCGTCGAGCGGGCGGTGATTGATACCACCGAGAGCGGTCCACTCCGCTACGAGCGGCTCACGCCTGAGCCGCTGCGTCCGTGGAGCTTAGAGGAATGGAAGCGCCGCAGCCGACCGGAGCAGACCTTCGCGGCGATTGCGGTGCAGTGCCTCTACGGGCGCCTCTTTATCCCGAAGGCAGAATCTATGCCCACGCTGGTGGACATGGTGCAGGAGCAACAGAACCGCTACAGCTTCGCCCTCTTCGCCGCTGATTGCGACCCGCACACTGCCAACGGTTTGGGCTTGCGTCTGGTGGACCGCGCCGTGCGGCGGGGACAGGTGCTGGCGTACCGTGTGTTCCCAGCGCGGCAGGACTCGATCTTTTTCCTGGACACCGCGTACATCGTGGTGGACGTTGTGCCACTTGCGCCGAGTCCAGCACCGCAGAACTTGCGCTCGATCGAATCCGACCGCGAGGTGACGCTCTTGTGGGAGAACCCCATGCAGTACTACACGGGCTTCAACATCTACCGGCGCCGGGCGGGCGAGAACTGGAAGAAGCTCAACTCCATGCCTATCGTTCCCGCGCGCCAACGCGGCATGCCCGAAATACAACCCTCCTTCCGCGACACCACCGCTGGCTACGAGCGCTACACGTACCAGGTCAGAGGCATTGACCCGTTCGGGGATGAGAGCGCGCCGGCGGAGATCATCGCCGGTGCGGCAGACCGCACACCGCCGCCAGTTCCGGTGCTTCGCAAACCCCGGGTGTACGGGCTGACGATGGTGCGCTTGGAGTGGGACATCGCCCCGACGCCAGACCTCAAGGGGTTCGTGGTGATGAGTTCCGACCGACCGCATGAGAACTATCGCCTCCTGCACAAAGAGCTGCTGCCGCCCAGCACGCGCACGTTTCTGGATACGAACGCCTCGCCGGAGCGACCGTTCTACGTCGTCGTTGCGTTCGACACGGCGAACAACCCCAGCGAGCACATGCCCTTGTACGTGGAGATCAAGGACACCTTGCCGCCGGCAAAGCCGCAGAACTTGCGCGGCACCATCGACACCAACGGCGTTGTGCGTCTGAGCTGGTCGCTGGGGACGGAGCCGGACCTGCTGGGCTACCGCGTCCTGTGGGCGAATGATTCCACGCACGAGTTCTCCTCGCGCACGAACGAAATCTGGATGGACACCACGTTTGTGGACACCGTCTCACTCAACACGCTGACTCGCCACGTGTACTACCGCGTTGTTGCGGTGGATACTCGGTACCACCACTCAGCGCCATCGGACATACTGGAGCTGGTACGCCCAGACGTGGTGCCGCCGGTGGCGCCGATCTTCACCGATGTGTACGTGACCGAGACGAGCGTTGCGCTGCGCTGGGAGCCTTCTTCGAGCGAGGACGTCAAGCGCCAGGTGTTGCTCCGCCGAGTGCGTGGCACAAGCGACTGGGAGCAGCGCGCCGAGCTTGCCCCGGCACAGCGGTCATACACCGACACCGCCGTGCTGCAGAACGTGATGTACGAGTACACGCTGTTTGCGGAGGATTCTGCGGGATTGCGCTCGGAGCATGCAACGCCGGTGCAGGCGCGTCCGTACGATTCCGGTATCCGACCAGCTCCGGTGAACGTGCGCGTGCGGTACGACGACAAGCGCAGAAGCGTTATCGTGGAGTGGGACTACCCCACAACGCCGCCGAAGGAGCGGTACTGGTTCGTCGTGTACCGCGCGGTGGACCACCATCCGCTCATGCAGCTCGAAGCGGTGGAGCCGACGGTCCTGCGGTTTGAGGATCGGCGATTGGTTGGGCGGGGGCGGTACCGCTACGCGGTGCGGGTGATGTCAGCAACGGGGCAATCGCGCCTCTCGGAGGAACAAGCTGTCGTCGTGGAGTAGCGCGAAGGGACGCGCCCCCAACAGCTGCTCCCAGTGGGGCAGGTGCTCGCCCTACCTCGCCGCGGTCACCCTCTGCGCTCCAGCGCCCGGCGTGCGTTCTCGACATCCGAGCGCAGCCCACTGACAGAGGGGCGATCCGGAAGGTAGACAACCGTCACGGGACTGCCCACCTCCAGGCTATCGAAGAGCTCCCGTGAGACTACCGAGCGACGAGAGTGCTCTCTCCCGAAGGCATCGTGATAGGCGTACGTGATCTGATACCGCCGATGAGAACCCCTTCCCCTGAATGTCACCTTGCGTGTTACCGTTCCGCTCGTCTCCACACCCTCGGTGGCAAGTCGGCGCATCTCAAATCCTCGTCGGACCACTGTATAGAGGGCGTAACCAACGAGCAGCACTGGGATGAATGCGCCAACGTGGCTGCCTATCCCAAAGCCCACAAGTGACAACAGAAGCGTCCCCACCAGCACGATGGCGAACACCCCAATCGCTGCGCTAACGAGGACGCCCCTGGCGAATCGCCCCGGCTCCCGCATGGCGCGGGTCACTTCGAGCCATCTTTCTTGCACGGTCCTACGTACCGCCCCTTCAGCTTGTAGGTAATGCTCCCTTCTCGGCTCACCGTGCGGCTTGTTCCCTCGAAGGTGGTCTCGGTGTAGCGGTACTCGACCTTGATGCGGTACTCTGGATCCCCGCAGACGACGTCGTAGGTGACGCGACCGCGTTCGGGGTAGCGAATGTTCTCGACCCGGCATTCTCCCCTCTTCGGGGTACCTTGATTTGCATAGGCATCGGCAAGCACGGGACCTTGCTTTGCATCCTCCTCCGTTACGCAGTGCTGCCATTTGCTCTTGAAGCCTCCATCCGGGGCGCCCGGCATTTCAAACACCTGCTCAATCTCCCACAAACCCGGCTTGATGGAGGTCCTTTGGGCAAGTGCCGTTCCGTGCATCGCCAAGACAATCGCAGCAAGAGAACACCCCGTCGCCGCAACCTGCAGTGTGCGGAACATGGGACACCTGGAGTTTGGTTTAACAACACCGCTCACTCACACTCCGGCAGTGCGCCTCCCACTGTGCAGAGGGACAGTGTACGGCAGAAGTGTGCACTGCGAAGGTACGAAATACATGCGCAGCAGTAGCCCAGAACGGCTCCTGCGTTTCCCCGCCTATCCTTCGCCGAGCTGCACGTGCGCCGCCGCAGGCAATTGCTGAATCGCCTCCAAAACCTGCCGCCCTGTCCGGTTCGGTCGCCGCACGTAGCCGAAGCTCACCCAGAGCCTTCCCTCCGAGAGACCGGTACCAAGCCGCTCCCCAGCGCTCTGAATCCCCGTCTGGGCAGCGAATGCCTCAGGGTCTTTGAGGACAATTGCAAGCTGAGCGACCTTGTATGTTCGCCCCACCACCTCGGCAGGATGGAACTCCACAGCGGTGATGTGCTCCCAGGGGACGAACACCTCCTGTGCCTTTGCCAGCGGGCTGGTAAGCCGCACGCGAATTCCCATCGGTCCAACACTGAGCAGCGGCTTCCCCAAAATCCGCGCGCCCAGGAACCCCATGAGGAGAGCTGCCCCACCAAAGAACAGCACCAACAGCCACCCAACGAGTCGGTCACTCCAACCGCCTGGCTCCGAGAGCAGCATCCACCCTCCAAGCGCCAGCAGCAGACTGACCACCAGCAGCCCAGCGTAGCGGAGTGGGCTGGCGCGGACATGGAATTCGGCTGCTGCCATTACCGGCTGCACGGGCTGTTGAACATTCCCAACGTTCAACTTATGCCTTTTCGGCACAATGTACAGCCATTCTCCTGGCTGCAGCGGATACCGGGCTCACTCGAGAATAGCAGCGCTCCCCTCGATACGCGCCGGCACTGCTGCCCCCAGCGCCTCCGTATAGGGCAGGTCCGCTTGGATCACCCGCAGGTCCGAATTTGGAGCAAAGCACCCCGCAAACTCCCTAAACCACCAGATGGGCACCGGCACCAGAAGTTCGGGCAGCCGCCAGAGTTCGCCCTGCTCCTTGAGCTGGTCCGCTTCCTCCACAAATTGCGCCGGAAGCACCTCTACCGTCACCATGCCGCGCCGCGCCGTAAAGCGCTCGCGCAGCGCTTCGTCGGAAAGGTCAATCGTGTAGCATCCGAGGATACGCTGGAGCTCATCGAGCGTCGCACGTCCTTCAGCCAACTCGCGCTGCCACTCCTCGGTGGGCACGACCCGCTCGTAGAGCTGGTGTGTCGCTTCCGCCAAATCCCTATCCGTTGGCGTGGGCGGAAGCTGCGCAAGGATCTCCAAGCTCCAGGCGAGCAGCTCCTTTCCGTAGACGCGCTGCGTTCCCTCCGACCATTGGGTGTAGATGAACACAGGCGCAGGTTCACGCTCCCCTTGGCGGTTCACGCGCCCCATGCGCTGCACGAGCGCATCCACCGGCGCGATCTCGGTGATGAGCACGTCATAGGAGATGTCCAGACTTACCTCGACGACCTGCGTGGCGATGAAAATAGCGCCCGGTTCCGCCTGGCTCACCCGTTCCTCCTTCTGCATGCGGTCGCGCAGCGTAAAGCGGGAATGCAGAAGCGTGAGGTTCTCCCAGCACCATTCCGCAAGCTTGTGGTAGAGCGCCTGCGCATCGCGGACGGTGTTGGCGATCACAAGCACGCGCTTGCCGTCGCGGGCGTAGCGCAAGGCTTCCTCAGCACCGTCCTCTAACAGACTTCCCTCGCGCAACTCCACCCGATGTCGCGTGCGCTGCCAAAGCTCTGGTTCAGCTTCAATGAGCGTTCCGCGTGGGAAGAGTGCAAGGAGCGGCTCTGGCAGCGTTGCACTGGCTAAAGCGAGCCGTGCTGGAGGCTCGCGTTCGAGGGCTTCCAGCAGAAGTCCCAGCGTGTAGGGTTCGTAGGCGTGGATTTCATCGAGCACCACCGTGGCTCGGCGCGCCAGGGTGCGCCGCTCCTCCCAATGGCGTCCGTGGAGATGTGCCAGCAGGTACTGGTCCAGCGTGGCGACGGTCACGGGTCGAGCGAATACCGAACCGAAGAGGCGTTCGTCGAGCGGGTCCTCATCGCTCTCTCGGCGCAGTTCGCGGCGGAGCATGTATAAAGCCCGCCCATGAGCCAAGGTAACGGCGTCCTCGCCGTAAATCCTTCGCAGCCGGCGCCACATGGCGTTGGTGGTCGCCTGGGTGGGCAGGAGATACAGGAGGCGCTCGGTATCGCCCGCCCAGAGCAGGAGCGCTTCGGTTTTGCCCGTACCCGTCGGTGCCCGCAGCCAGAGCACCTCCGCGTGCCGTGCTTGATGGGTCTGGGACTGGAACCTCCTCAGCGGTTTGTTCAGGGCACGCACATGCGCTTGGAGCGCCGAATCCCCATTGCTCAGGAAGAGCAGCGAAGGCTGGGGCTTCCTTGCCGAAGCCAGCCAATCTGCCAGATGGAGCACGGCTTTGACCTGGGCAAACTCCTGCGGAGGCAAGCCCTGGAGGATACCCCGGAGCGTTCTGTTTGTGCCATCAACGGAGAAGGAAGCCTCCAGGAGGGCAGCCGGCGAATTCTGTAGCCACGGTTGGACGGTTCTCCAGAATTCCTCCACCGATGGCAATTCCCGCACGCCATGCGCCTGCAGCAACGCCCAAACCTCGCAAAGCGCTTGCTCCAGCTCCGGATGGTAAGCGACGGTTTCGAAGCCCTTATACAACTCCGGTCCCAGCGGCGAATGGTGCGTGAGCACCGCAGCGGTAGCCTCCAGCCGGTGCCGCTCCCAGCCATACCGCTGTGCCAGGAGGCTTTCTGCAAGCAAGACAAAGGGCAGCGACGCCAGCGCATGGGGGTAGGCTTTTTTCCTCTGCCCTCGGATAGCTTTTTTCCTCTGCTCTTGGATGTAGGATTGAAAGTCAGTCGTCGCTTTGCCGATGTCGTGAAACGCACAGGCGAGCAATGCCTTGACCCTCAGCGGCTCAGGAAGCCCCAAGCGCTGTGCAATTTCAGCGCCGAGCGCTGTGACCTCAGCCAGGTGCTCTACCAAGCCCTTGTCCGGTTTGGCTAAGAGCTCTTCCGAGCCTATGCTATTTCGATTCAAAGGTTCAGCCATACGAAGCTGCGCCCCTCAAATCGCAAAGCCTGCTCAAGCGGCACCTCCAGCTCCACGCCAAGCGGCAGAAAGCTCAGCGATACCGGACGCTCAGGATGGCGGACGCCCTTGCCGTCCACGGTAAACCCCAGCGGCAACTTCTCCACCATCGGCGGCTCGAACACCGCTCCTTCCTGCAGGATGGGACGTATCCCAGGCATCTGCCGGATATCTCCAGGCAACACCGTTCCCCGAAAGCGCGGCTCTCCCGCCGCAGCTTCGGCGAGCGTGACTTCTTCCACCAGCGCCAACTCATCCTCCCGCCCCAGCGAGAGTGGATAGGCTGGGTCTCGAAACGCTGCCTCCAGTTGGCGCAGAAGCTTCTCGTCTCCGCCGTACACCAAGGTGTATCGCACAAAGAAGAGCAGCTCGCGGAAATAGGGGGAGCGCTCGGCGATCTTGCCGGATTTGATCTTGAGCACCGTCCACATATCGCGGGCGCGTCCCGGCTCCTCCTCCATCCACACCGAGACCTTGAGCCCGCGCACGGGGCTCTCCGGCGCCCACAGCTCCCGGTCCGAAAGCCCCAGAGCCGCTCCGGCAATGCCCAGGAGCGTTGTAGGCGGCGGCATAGGAAGCGTGCGTTGGTAGTTGTGGTCCAGCGGTCGCCGAAAAGACGCCACCGGCGCCCGAACTTGAACGACTACGATGGGTTCTACCCCGTTCGGCATCCGTCTCCCTCAACGCCTTTCTGCAAAACCGACTCCAAACCAGGCAGCGTCCAGCATGTGCTGCAAGCGTATGCGGTCACTCTTCGGCATAGAGCACCTTTGCCTGACACAGAACTTCGTCTCGGAAGTAGCGGCTCAGGTCTCGGGGGGTGCGTAAGTCCACAGGACGCCCACTGAAGAGCCCTTGAAGTTCCCGTGCCAGGCGCGCCATACCCAGAAGTCCAGGCACATGGTCAGGGTCAAACTCTACCAGCACATCCACATCGCTTTCAGGACTAAAATCCTCCCGCAGAGCAGAGCCAAAGAGGGCCATCCAGCGAATGTGGTGCTTCCGGCAGAATTCCCGAATCTGCCCCTGGTCTACTGCAATCTGAGCCATTGGCCGCTCCTTTGCTCACCTTGGCGTCTCTCCTGAATTTCCCGACCCGATGGTCCCATAAGCCATCAGGACTTGTGAGCGCTCTACAAGACGTTTCCGCGACACCATCCCTTAGCTTGAATTAGCTCCATAGCCCACCGACATCCTGCTTCGCTTGGGCAAGCGCTTCATGGACGGCGAGCACCGCCCCGTACGGCGAGAGCACCGAACGGATCTCGTCTTCGTTGCCAAAGATGCCCGGCTCCAGCCCAAAGAGCGTCTGTTCTCGGTAGCTTCGGAACTTGTCCAGGGCGTTTTTGAGCGGCTCCAGCTCCAGCACGTACTTTCCGTCTTCGTAGTGGGCAACCAGCGCCTCCAGGAACACCGGATGCTTGACCCGAAGGCGCGCGTAGGCAAGGAACTTCGGGGAGAGGTCCGCCAGCATCCGCGCCGTGCGCCCGCCGCCCCACAGGAGGTTGAGCGCTTCGAAGAGCGTTTGGAGTCGCTTGCGGCGTTCATCAGCGGGAAGGGCACGTTCGGCATCCTCGCCAATTTCCAAAGGTCGGAATACGCCCACCCGATCGAGCTCCACCAGCACCGTACCCTTGAAGAGGTTGGCGTAGAGTTCGGTCTCGAACATGTTCCCGCCGGCAGCCATCGCCTGCCCGAAGCGCTCGAAGGAGCGGGTGCCCAAGTCCCGGTCGCCCTGGAAGGGGAAGAGCCCCACGGCTGCCGAGACGCGCACCGGCGAGGTCCGCCGCCGTCCCCCGGAGGGGTCCAAATAGCCAAAGAGGTCCTCGTCCACGAACTCCCACGGGCGCACGGGTGGCGTCACCTCTTGTCCTTCTACCCTTGCGAACGGCTCCGAAAGCGGATATCCCAACTCCTCCAGCCGGTCCCGGAGCATCCGCCGCACCGCCTGTCCGGAGATGTACGGGATGGTGCTTCCATCCGGCAGAGTGACCTTCTTGGCGACGACCACGTTACCTTCCGTGTGCGAGGCATTCACATTCGCTGCCGAGACCTTTGCCAGATAGCCGATAACGATGGCTTTACTCATGTCAGCCCTCCTGCGTTGTTTGCGTTTCCTCTGCTTGCGGAGCACCCCTCCGCAAATACGCATTCATCGCGTAGATGGAAAGGAGCGTCTTGACCCGGACCCAGGGGACGCCGGCAATGCGTTCGCCGCGCTCAATGCGCAAGATTGCCTCTGGGATCGTGACGCCGAGCCGAAACTGTGCGTCGTTCAGCACCCGGTAGAAGTCCTCCGGGTTTTTGGCATTGCGTAGGGCATAGAGCAGACCCATCTCGTTATGCTTCTGGGCTGCCTCACCCAGCGAATGCCCAAAGCCTGCCAGCGTGCGTTGGAATTGCTCTTCCATCTTGAAGACCTCCTGCAGGTATTGGTTCAACACGTCAATAGTGCCTCGGACCAGAGGACGGCGGTTCCGCTCCTCCTCTCGGGCACGGACGTCAAAGAGAAACTGCTCGATAAACGGCGTAGGGTCGCCGAACTCCAAGATCGCCCAGGCGATGCGGTCCCGCCAGATGCTCTCTCGGTTCTGCCCCTGCTGCGCCCAGAATTGACCGAAGATCTGCCCTAATTGGCGATGCGGGTTGTCCACCTTGAGCTTCTTAGCAAGTAGCTCCACCCAGCCTTCGTACATCTGGAAGAGCCGCTGCAGCTTGGAGAACTCCCGCAGGGCTTTCATCTGGAAGGCTTGTCCGGGCGTGCCGGTGATGGCGTAGAGCGTGATGGGAGATGGCGGACGCTCCGTTGCTCCCAGGAGAGTTGCCAACAGTTGGCGCGCCTCCTCTGAGAGCACATCCGACTGCCGCACATGCTGAAAGAGCGCCAGAAGCAACCCCAAGGTGGTCTCGTTGACATACGGACCCGAAAACACCACGGGCGCGGTGCCGCCTCTCTCACCTACCACGCGCAACGGCTCCAGGACCTCCCGCTGCAGTCGCTCCATCTCCCGCAGGTCGGAGTGGAAGATGAAGAAGTGGAGCGCGTCGCGTCCCTGTGCCTTCCAGAGCCAGCCGAGATAGCCCGCCAGCCCCGCGAGCGCGCATCGGGCGCACAGCCGCAAGCCGCGCTTCGTGCCGGGATAGAACGTCCCGAACTTCTGCGGATCTACCACGAAGGGGTACATCCACATCGTGGCGTCCGTCAGAGGCGCCCTCTCCCCACACAGGTCGCACACATCCGGTTTTCTGCTGAGCTTGAGGCTCAGCTCAAACGTTGGTGGCTCCAGGAAAATAGCATCGTCCGACTTTTTCGCCAGGCGATTTTCCAAATAGGCAAGGTCTGCCCGCAGCGTCTGAAGCGTAGTTTCGCCCTCTCCATTGCGCTCCAATTCCTCCAGCTTCCGTCGGAGCTGGTCGCGCGCTTGTGCAACTTTGATCTTACGAGCTACGCCCGAGACCTTGATAAAGAGGTTTGTCGGGTAGACCCAGTTGACCTTGTCGTACGGTCGAATCTCCCCCGCCCGCTCGTCGTAGTACTCGCCTTGATTTCCACTAGGCTGTAGGAGGCAACTCTGAAGCCACCGCAGCACCTCCTCGACCGAATGCTCCCCTTCCCCAAACTGCCGCAGGAGCACCACCAGTCCGGTATCCACCCAGAAGTTCCCCACCGCGTGGTCCCACGCAAGCCGTACCGTTGCAGTGGTGAGAGCTCGCTCCATCGGGCAATATCGCTACGCGGTATGGTCAAAAATACAAACTTCGCCAGTGACGGGGGAGTTATAGAGAAGGCGGAGGTTCCCCAGTTCTTTCTGAAGCTGCCCGAGTCCTATCACGGAAGCTGACCAAGGCACTTAGGACATCCGAGCTGGCGTTCCTATGAACCCGGGGTCGGAACACGTCATCAGCGAAAGCGTTCAGACTTGCGGCGCGCCTGGAGAGCCTGCTGGACTTCCCGGGCGCACCCATCGGCATTCTTGTAAATTGTCCGCCCCCAGAAGGTCAGGACCAGCCAGCCCATGAGTTGAAGGCGGTTGCGCTTCCGAGCGTCGAGCTCAAGGGTTTCCGGCTCCCCGTGATAGGCATACCCATCGCAGTAAACCGCCACCTTCAGCTCGGGCCAGGCGAAGTCGGGAACGGTCAACAGCCGGTCTTCCTCATCTCGTATCTCGAAGTCCCGTTGAAAATCGGAGATCCCCAGTCGTTCAAGGGCACCTCGAAGTATCTCCTCGATTTCCCCCTTCGGGTAGCGGCGAAAGGTCTCATCGGAGCCCTGAACCCGGGCTTTGAGCATCTCCGCCAGCCTCTGGCGGCTCACGCCGTAAGAAGCATGCTGGGGTACGACGGGGTCCAGGCTTGCCAGCTCCAGCAGGACGTCGCGCACGAGGTTCTTATCGAACAGCGCATGCCAGGCCTGGTTGCGGTAGTGCTTGAGACAGAGGTAGCAGGCCCTGGCGCAATCATGCCCGTAGAGCGCCTGCTGCGCCGCCCGGGCTACCTCGGGGAGACGCTCCGCCATCTCCTCCAGGTAGCCTGCCCCGCCTGGCACTGTCTCGTAAAAAACAATCTGCTCGATCGGGGAGCCAAGAATGGGTCTTCGGACGAACACCCCCAGCTCCTCTGGCTCAAGTTGCAGTAGTCGACCCGCCCCAGTGCGCAAGGCTTCCGCAAGCGTGACGACCGTTGGAGACAGCACATGGCGTCCGACGGTTCTGGCGTCCTCTCGCCCAGGAATGCTCAGGACCAGGCAGTCAGCTTGAAAGCGGTGTGCCAGGACCAACGGGAAGGGCTCTCCTCTACAGAAGCGCGCGTGATAGTCCCGCCACTGCTGCACTTGCTTCGCATGAGCCGGATCCGTTGGCTCGTAGGGCAGGTGGCGGCCGCACTCGACACACAGCCAAAACCCCCGACCTTCTCCCAGCCTACCCTCTAAGGGTCCCCAGTTGGTGACCAAGATTTCGGCAAGGTTCAGGAGCTCAACGGGATGTAGGGGGTAAGGATACAAGCGGCATTGGAGCGCCGACCCTGCGATCAGGTACTCCCGCCGGTCGAAGACCAGTCTCTGACGCGACTCCTCCTCCGAGGTGATACGCAGGTTCTCCTCGGCCTCAAAGGCGTCCACGAAGACGACATCGACGGACGGCCCTAAAGCCGTGCCACAGCGGGGGCAGGCGTTCCGACCGCTCTCCACGGCCTCATCGCACTCGGAACAAAAGTGAAAGGCCTCAAGCCGCCCGGCGGCCTCGGCGTCGCTTCGGGCCGAACCTGCCCTGCCTGGACCTCCGGGATAGAGCACTCGGATGGATCGCAGCTTGTGTCCATTAGCGTAAACAAAGTTGCCCGGGGCAAACTCCTCGATGGCGATGGCCGCCGCCCGATAGATGGTGGGTGTGTCGGACACGCCCGGATCGAGGCTGAAGGTGTCGAGGGGGAACTGATAGGCCGGAAGGACCTGCTGAGTCGCCAGGTAGTTCAGGATGTAAGCTCGCTCGGGGTCCTGAGTGATTTCATAGTAGGCACGCTTGCGCGCGGCGGCCTTCTTCTCGTCCTGCCGTGGAGACCCGATGGCGGAGTACTCTCGGAACTCGCGGTCGAGCTGTTCTATCCGTCGCCACCAGCGTTCCAGCACTCTCGTAAGTTCCTCTGCAAAGCCATTCACGAGCGCCTGCGCGTCCTCTTCGCCGTAGCGGCTCACCAGGCCGGCTTTGCGGTCATACTCTGTGACCCCAAGGATCGCCGCCACGAGCTGGTCCCGGCGTTCCTGGATCTCCCGGAAAAGGGGTTCCAGTTCCTCCTGTTTCCACCTGGTCGGGCGTTGAACGTCGTCCAGGAGGTCTTTCAGGAGGTAGGGGAGTTCGTTCTCAAGGTGAGCGAGCAGGTAGGAGCGCAGGTGGCGCAGGACGATCTTGGGGTTGTCGAGCCTCAGCCTCGGAGGGTCAAATCGTCCGGCCACGAACCATTCGGGTCGCTCGAAGGCGTGGCGGTCATGAGCTCCGCCGGCGCAGAAGGTCGAGACAAACCCGATCCGCAGCCGCCGGCCCGCACGCCCCACCCGCTGGGCGTAATTGGCCGGTGTCGGCGGGGCATTGCGAAGGACGACGGTCAGGAGCGGCCCAATGTCAACTCCCAGTTCCAGGGTCGGAGTGCAGACCAGGGCGTCTAGCCTGCCTTCTTTGAAATCCGTCTCCCGGCGAGCCCGCTCCTCACCGGAGATCTGGGCGCTGTGCTCGGCTACCGCAAAGCGGCGCGGGGGGCGCTCCAGGTAGAGGCGAACGTAGTAATTGTCTCGGTCCGAGGACGAAGGCACCAGTCGTCCGGTTTGACACTTGGGCGTCGGACATGTTGACAGCCAATAGGGCCGCCAGGTCTGGCATGCGTTGCAGCGGTACCCCTGTTCGGCAAAGCGAAGCCGGATGCGGCGTGGGTCAATCTGGAGGATCTGCAATCCATGGGTGCGTTCGGCCGGGGGAATCGGGAACTTCCCTGTTACGTCAACCAGGATTTCGTACTCGAGGAGAAGGGGTATTACGGCGCGCAAGAACGCCTCCGCCGCCTCCCGATTGCCCAGCACCCGGGCTACCACCTTCTGTGTGGCCGTGAGCTGGCCCGCACGAGGGTTCTCCTGGATGAAGCCCATGACTCGCCCCGCCCCACGCAGATGACCCGGTCGGTCCAGCGCAAAGGCCTTGGGGCTACGGTCCCGATCTGGGAAGCGCACGGCGTAGGGTTCGGTCTCGAGTTCCCGGTAGCGGCGTTTTCTGCTTGGGTCGATGTACTCGGTGAAGAAGGGCAGTGTCGTACCGGTTTCCGGACGGCCGTCGTAGGCCACGGCGCGGTTTTTGCGCATCACATCCAGGACAGCGCGCACCAGACACGCCGCCTCATCCGGGCGCAGCCCGGCTTCTCGAGCTACGGCTACAAAACGTTCATCCTGTTCAAGCTCCTCAAGTCCCTCGTATTCCACCGCCACCAGACCCAGGTTCTCCAGGGAGGCACGCTGACGGCTGTAACGAGTGATCTCGTTGGCCGCCTGGTAGGCGAGGGCATCGAGCCAGAGTTCCTGCTCCGGTCGGGAGGGTCTCGGCGGGATAATCCCCAACTTCTTGAACCGGTCGAACAGGCGCTGGGGTAGCTCCGTGAGATACACCCCCGGCCGGCCGGCCTCCCGGATCTCGTGCGCCATGGCGTGGCGCAAGGCGAAGGTACGGTGCTTGTCGGAGGTGTAGCCGGCTTGATGGGCGGCGTCTTGCCGGTTGTCGGCGAAGATGAGCAATTTCCGGTCGTCTCCCTCCAGGTGGTCCAAGTGATGCGTGGCCAGCGCGGAGACGGTGGAAGCAGTGCCCGTCCGGAGCGGCGTGACGATGTCGCCACGGGTGTAGATGTCGCCGCAAGCGGGACAGGTGCTGAGTTTGCCGCGGTGCATGAGCATTTGCACCGCGGCCCGATTGCATGACGGACATCGGCCCCCCGGTTCCAGGAGACGGCCGCAACCGGGGCAGACGCCCACCTCCTCCAGTCTGCCCTCGGCCCGGCTCCTGCGCCGGTTGCGCCGCTCCCGTTCAGCCTCCGTGTCCTCTTCCTCCTCCTCGGCGTCTTCCGCTCCAGGGGCCTCCGGCAGTTCTCGGATCTCATGGGTTAGGAAGGCCGTGCGCTCGTCGCTGAAAAAGTCGCTGGTCCCGACGGGCAGGCTCTCATCCTCCCCTTCGAACCGAACCTTGACGAAATCCTGCCCACAGGTGCGGCACAGGGCCGCCGGCCACGCTACCGAACCACACTTCGGACACTCACTCCCGCCGTGAGGCACGAGCGTTCGACACTCCGGATTGAGACACAGGTGGACCTCGTAGACGCCGTGGAAGAAGGTATGGAGTTTGGGCCGCAGGCGCGGCGGATGTTCTTCGTCTCCCACGCTTCCGACGAGCAGATATGCCTCGATCTCCAGTCGGCCCTTCTCAAGCGGGGCATCCCGCCTCTCCGGCAGCGCCTCGCGGAGGCGTTCAGCGGCCTCGCGCGTCGTGTGCGGCTCGGCGAAGAACTCCTCCAGGAACCGGACGATCCGATTGCCTGCGAGCACAGCCGCCACCCGGTCGGCAATGGGACCTTCCGGTGGACATCGCCTTCCCGTAAGCCGCTCGGCCAGCCCCGCGACCTGTTCCTCATCCTGCGGATCGAAGGCCTCCAGCTGCAAGGCATCCAAGTCCGGGAGCGGAGGCGTGTAGGGGTCGGCGTATTCCTCCCGAGGAGCGTACGCCTCCAGGACGATGTCTTCCGGACGCACCTCCTCGCCGAAAAGCGTGCCAGCAAAGCGTGCCAGGGCTTCGACCCCGCCTTGACCGCTGGCCACCGTGGCCGAGGTGCCGATGGCGACCAACTGTCTGGGTGCAAGCCCCGCCTGCGCTTTGAGACGTCGGATGAGCCAGGCGATCTCCGTCGCCAGCGCTCCGCGGTAGCTGTGGATCTCGTCGAGGACCAGGTAGCGGAGGGCGGGCGTGAACAGGTGCCGGTCAGCCTTCCGCACCAGGAGGAAGTCCAGTTGCTTGTAGTTGGTGAGGAGGATGTCGGGCGGGTTTCGGCGGATGTTCCCTCGCGTCAGACGTTCGGTCTCGGCAGGTTCCTCACGCAGGGCGAGGGTCGTGGTATCGCTATCCCCGGTGTACAACGCAAAGGAGATATCGAGTCCGCTTCCGCGCAGCAGCCGCCGCATGCGCTCCAGTTGGTCGTTCGCCAGAGCGTTCATAGGGTAGACGAAGACGGCCTGTAGCCCCTGAACGCCTTCGGCTTTGCGGCGGAGAATCCCGTCCAGCACAGGGAGCAAGAACGCCTCGGTCTTGCCCGAGCCAGTGCCGGTGGTGATGACGAACGAGCGCCCCGCCTGTCCAATTCGAAATGCTTGTTCCTGGTGCCGATACAGACGGTTTTCGCCGAAGGGCCAGTGCGCTTTCAGCAGCTTGGGATGAGCCGTTCCCTCCTGCACGAGCTCCCGGAGGGTCGGCCCCAGGGCGAAATCCCGGGCCAGCGTCACATAGGGGCCTTTGACCACCACATCGGCCTGGGCTAGGTGCTCTTCGAACTGCCGCCTGAGGTGGTCGTCCAGGAATCGGTAGCTCGTCCGCAGGAAGCTACGGTACTCGTCAATGAGATTCCGGACGGCCAGGGGAATGTTCGGCATTGTGGGCGCCTCCTTTCCCCAACAGGATGCCTAGTTTCCTCAAACCCCCAAGGGCATCGGCAACGCGGTCTAGAGCGAACTCCTCCCGCGACAGCTTGGGCTGCCACTCGGGGACGGACTGGATGTACGCTAGAACAGTATCCGGAGTCACGGGATCGCCGCGGCGCTGGAGTTCCACGGCCGCCAGGTGCACGGTGGTCCAGCGTTCGAGTGTCTCATCCCGGAAGCCGCGAAACTTTTCAAGAACCGACTCGGCCAGAGCCTCGTCCATATACCGCGGGGCGTAGCGCAGGGCCTCCTCGATGTTGGGACCTGGCTCAAAATGGGCGTCGCCGCGCGCGACCAGCCAGCCCCGCTGACGCACGGCGATGTCCTCGGGCCCTTTGTAGCGCAGGCCGGGGTCATAGGGGCCGGCGGCCTGCTTGCGGAATTCATTGAAGAGGCCCGTTTCCGTGACGGCTTCAATGAGATACAGCATCTTCTGCACCCGGAAGCGGCTCACCGGGTAGCCCGGGGAATGGAGCTTGTGGACAACCCAGGCAAGGACGGCCGCTTGCCGGAAAGCCGCGCTGGCGGCCGGCTGGCGCGCGGGCTTGGTTACGTAGACCTCCGCGGTTTCCGCGGCACGGGCAAGCCTGGCTGCCGGCGTGGCGTAGATCTTGGCTCCCTCCACTTCCCCCTTCCATTCCTGCACGCGCTCTAGGAGATAGGCGTAAAACCCGGGCCGTTTACGGGCGAAAACGGGGAAGGTGGAGAGGATGTACTCGAAGTCGTCCGGCGTCAGGCCGTAGGCCTCGGCGACCGCGCGGTTGGCTAACCAAATGGAGGACCAGACATTATTAATTTCACTTACGTGTTCAATAGGCTCGGCGGCAGCGCTTCGTGTGGCAACCGTGGGGAGCCCATAAGCCACGTCGGGTGGCAGCACGGCGAGACGGCCGACGTGCGTGAAGTTCAGCGTACTCGACACTCGTAAACGGATCTCAAAGTCGAAGGCGAAGGAGTTGAGGACCGTACATGTTATATCGGAAGAAATGGTATCCGACTGAATGAGCGGGAGCTTATTGTTTGCACACGACCGCTCCGGCAGAACGGCGGCGATGCAGGTGCGCTCATTGGTGTTGCTCGCGATGTCGCGGAAGACAAGCTTGGGACCGGGGTCGGGGAGCCTGCCGTACTTCTTCTCGCACGCCTCGAGGCTCACCCAGCGCTCGATAGGCTTGATGTCCACCAGGAACTGCTCGATGTGCTTGCCCTCATAGAGCGGCCAGAAGCCCGCCTCGGCCATGCGGGCGCGGATCTCTGGGAAGGCGGCGGGGTCATAGTAGGGCGGCGCGCTCGTGGTGCCGGGTATGGGGCCCAGGATCTGGCGGGGGTTGTAGAGCTTGCTGGTCTTGGGGTCCGTCCACAGGTCCCGATCGTTGGTCATGTCGAATTCCCGATAGAACCGCGCGTTCCAGGTGCCGGGGCCCTGGTCGCCGAGGAGCGGCCGGGGGTTCACCGGGTTCCCCTCGGCGTCGTAGCCGTACATCTTGAGGAGAATCTCCCGGTCGCGGGGGTTGCGGTACTCGAGGAAAGCCAGCGTGCCGGGCGAGAGGCGCTCGAGTTCCCGCCGCCGGATGGGCACGATCCAGGGGGCGGCAAAGGGCTTCACCTTCTCCTGCCCTGGCTCCCGGTAGCGGGCGGTGGCGTCAAGTTCCGCCAGGTCGTGGCGCATGAAGGCCGCCTCAAAGCCGTCGGCCTCGGGTTTCCCTTTGCGGAAGACGAGGCTGACGAACTTGTAGCTTGAGTGGATGGGAAAAATCTTCCTCCGGTTCTCAAAGGCGTAGAAGCGCTCGACCTGCGCCTCTTCTAGGAGGAGATGCCGCAGGCCCGTGCAGCCCTCGTTGTTGTAGATGGCCGAGGGAACCACGAACCCGACCCGGCCACCTTCCCGGGTGAGCTGCCAGGCCCGCTCGATGAAGAACTTGAAGGCGTCGGGGTCGCCGCCAGTGGTCTTGCCATCCACCTCCCAGTCGTGGAAGCGGTAGTCGCCGCCCTTCTTGAGGCAGGCGGCCATGGTCTTCACGCGCGCCTCGTAGGCCTGAAACTCCGCCTCAAGGTCGGGATGGGCGGCGTGGAGCTCGCGAATGCGACGGTCGAGGTCCCCACCCACGTAGGCGCGGATGAGGATGTCGTAGCGGCCGTAGAACTCCTTACGGTCGGGCTTGATCTTGTCCCACGGCGGGTTGCCCAGTACCGCGTCGAACCCCGGCCGCTCGGCGTCCACGAAGACCTCGGGGAACTCGAGCTCCCAGTGGAAGAAGCGCTCCCGCTCGCGCACCCGCTCGAACTCCGGCCACCAGGGGCGGCCCTGGGCGTAGGCATGGAGCTCATCGGGCTTCTCGATGAGGCTCGTCAGGGTATCCCACTCCCGCCAGATTGCGGGCACAAAGGCGCTGGCTGAGCGGAGGTCGAAGAGGAGTTTGGCGGCCGCAAGGATGGAGTCTGCTTTCTCCTGGAGGCTCTTCCTGTAGCGCTGCTCCTCGGTGCTCTCGGGCTGGATGCCCTCCCGCAAGAGATCTTCGGGGCGCACCTCGTCGATGAGCCGGCGCAGGCGCGCCGCCTCGCGGATGGCCTGGCGGACGGGTTCCTGGAAAGGCACGGGAGCCTGATAGGGATTAAACCCCTTCGTCGGCAGGGGCGGCTCTTCCAGCCGGTCCATCCAGGTGCCCAAAAGCGAGTTGCCGCAGCGGATGTGGTGCTGGAAGTAGGTTAGCGGCCGGTCGCCGGCCAGCGACTCGATCCAGAGGGCCACCTGGGCGAGCTGCACGGCGGTAGGGTTGAGGTCGACCCCGAAGAGACAGTGTTCGGCAATGCGGCGCTTGCACCAGGCCCGGGCCTCGGAGTTGGCGGCGCGGGCTTCCTCGTCCGAGGCGCGCCAGTTCGTGTCCCATCCCTGCCCGGTGGTGGAGCGAAACTCCGGCGGGGCCTTGCCGCCGTATTCTTCCACGTAGGCCCGGTGTAGGGCCTGGCCCAGAAAGCGCATGGCCTCGACCAGGAAGTGGGCGCTGCCGCAGGCGGGGTCGAGCACCCGCAGGCGCTCGATCTCGGCGGCGGTCTTCCCCTCGATGAGCGGCCCCAGGGTGTGGCGCACCAGGTCCTGCACCAGGGCGCGCGGGGTGTAGAAGGAGCCGGAGCCCTTGCGGCCCGGGCCCGGCACGAAGTGGAAGGTGCCCGGCTCTAACCGCCGCATGAGCCGGGCGGTGGCGCCTTTGGCGACTCCTTCTTCGGCTTCCTCGTTTACCGCTTCCCCCTCCGCCGCGGCCCGGTCCGTTTCCGCCACGGTCTCACTTGCGTCGTCGCTCTCATCCCCGGACTCATCGACCGAAGCATCCGGATGTAGCCGTTCGGCCTCGGTGCCGCGGACCAGGGCGACGTCCCCCACAAGGCGCAGGTTCTTCTGCTCGCACAGTCGGACCAGTTCGGCCGGGGGAAGAACGTACTCCCGCCTCTGTATCCGGACCTCGAGGGAGACCGCGCGGGCGATGCGGGGTTCGTATTCCAGAAGCCCTTCGTACACGGCGCCCAGGCTCTCGATATCCAGCTCCCGGAAGGAGACCCGCTCCCGTCCAATTCCACGGCGGGGCGTGGTGGTGGCGAGATCCAGAATGAGCTGCGCCACCTGGCGGTCGGAGAGGCGGGCGCGGTCGAGGATCTGCCCTTCGGGCGTGGTGCGGCTGAAGAAGTCTCCCCCACGGGGCGGGATGTGGTCCCAGGGGGTGATCGCCGGCAGCCCTTCGTCGTAGATGCGGAACAACGCCCGCAGGCGCTCCCAGAGGAACGAGCGGTTTTCCGGCCAGATGCGGCCGGGCCTTGCGAGGACCTCTTCGAGGAGTCCAGTAGCGGAGTAGCTTTTCCGGTAAAGCGGGTGCTCATCCAGGCGTGGGTCGCGGGCCTCGGCGTAGAGGATGAAGAGGATGCGGTAGAGCGCCAGGAGCGCGGCATCGCGGTAGGTGCGAAGCCTGGCCTCATCGAGTTCGAGCGGCGATGCGATCTCGCCTCGGGCCACGGCGTCGGTGATAAGACCGGAGACCATGGACTCGGCGGCCCGGAAGACGGCGCCCTTGAGGTCCTCGGAGACCCGCTCGGCGTGCGCGCGGCTCTCCCGTTCGATCTCCTCGATCGGCCGACGGCCGTCCTCGGCGGGAAGGAAGGTGGCGACCGAGAAGAGCTTGAGAAAGGCCGCGAAGGAATAGAGGTCCTCCTCCTCGTCGAGCCCGGCCAGGTCGACCTCCAGATACGCCCCCTGGGGGCCCTCGCCGGGGACACGGATGAGCCGCATCCGCTCCCCGGTCACCAGAAAGCCGTAGGGAATCCCCTCGCGGGCCAGCGCCTCGCCCAGGGCCCGCATGGGATTGGCCTTCCCCCGGCCGGCATCCAGGTCTTCATCCCAGGCCCCGCAGTAGACGAGAAGTAGGGGAGGCTCGCCTGCCGCTTCCTCTTCGGCGGAGGGGAAGAGTCGGTGGATACCGTTTTCGCCCGCGCCGAGGTGGAAGCCCAGCACGTCTCGCAGGAGCGGGCGGATGAAGCGCTCACGGCAGGCAGGGGCGTCCGCGGCCCGGCCCTCGGCCCGCTCGCGGATCCGGCGGAAACGGGCATAGGCCAGGCCCGTCTCGCGATCGGACGAGGTTTTGCGAGCTCCTCGGCCGACGCCCTGCCCGAAGACGCTGCCCAGATAGTAGTCCGAGAAGAAGCCGCGGACATTGCGTAGATGCCGGAAGGTCATACCGCACCTCCTTCCGGAACCAGGAACAACGCCCCCAACGGCCAAGGGGGTGGGGGGTCGTGGACCTGTTCAAAGGCGGCGATTTCTTCCAGGCGCTGTTTGCGGTAACTCTCAAGGGCCTCCCGGCGCGCCTGGAACCCGCTCACCTCCTGCTCGGCGAACAGTCGCAGCTGCCCGGTCGCATCGATCAGCCCCCGCGCCCGCCACTCTTCCTCATCAATCTCCCGCAAGCGGTCGGCGAGGTCGCGCTCGAGGTCTTGGCGAAGGATCGCCGCCTGTTTTTGGCGGTGGGCGCGCAGCGCCTCGGCCCTTCGCCTGAGCCAGCCCCCGGCCTCGCCCCGGGCCCGCTCCAGAAGCTCTGCGAACCGGTGGCGGAAGATCGCCTCCAGGGTTCCTTTCGGAACGTCGCCAGCCGGATCGGGGGTCAACCAGCGCCGGTTCTCCTCTGGCTCACCGATGATCTGCCCCGCCAGGTCCACGCGGATGGGGATCAGGTGCTCTTCCAAAAGCCCGCCACCCCCCTCGATCCGGCCCAGCCAGGTGAAGACCACGGACGTTGGTTCTTCCGGCGGCACCGTGCGGGCGGCGAGCCTGCGGGGCGGCACACCCCGGGCATTCGGGTAGACCTGCACGAGGCGTCGGCGGGCATCAGCGGCAAGGGCCTTCACAAGAGGATGTAGCGGGGTGATGAACTCCACCTCGGTGGCGCGGTACCGGACAGCCACGGAGCGGCGGAAGGTGGCCGCCTCGTAGACTGCCTGGACCCCCTCCCCTCGGTAGGCCCACGGCACCTCGATCCGGTAGATTCCCTCCAGACTGTCCACCGGACGTACGGCGCCAGGGCCGAGAATCGCAAGGACAACCTCCTCCAAAGTTCGATCGTCGGGGAGCATGGGCTCGGCGGTGTGCAGGGTTTCGAGGAGCTGAGCGGAATCCACTTCGCCCTGCCCACTGGCCACGAGGAGGGGCTGGAATTCCCGCACGAATTCTCGCGTGCGGTCCTCGAAGAGCCGGACCAGGCTTTCCTTGCGGACGCCGACGTCAGGGGCCTCGGCGTCCAGGGCGGTGAGGCCTTCCTGGATAGCCTCCGCCCCTTGGATCACCCCGAGGATGTCGGGGGTGGAGACGTAGTCCCGGGCCATCTGTTCGATCTTCTCCACGAGCCTCGAGAGAACATCATCCTCCGGGCTATCGGGGTAATAGAGGTACCGGATGATGGGCGGTCGCGTCTGCCCGTAGCGGTCCACGCGGCCGTTGCGCTGCTCGAGCCGGTTTGGATTCCAGGGCAGTTCGACGTGAATGATGCGCCGGCAGTACTGCTGCAGGTTGAGGCCTTCGCTGGCCGCGTCGGTGGCCAGGAGAACCCGGGTTTCGGGCTGCGCAAACTGATCTTGCCGGCGAAGACGCTCGCGGCGGGTAAGGCCGCCATGGAGCACCACGTAGCGATCCCGCAAGTCCGGATCGGCATCCAAGCGGGCGCGGATGGCGTCTAGGGTGTCCCGATACTCGGTAAATACAATGACCTTCTCAGAAGGGTCTTCGGCAAAGATGCGGTTGAGTTCGGAAATCAGGGCCTCGATCTTAGGATCGTGATCCGGCAATTTCTCGAGCAAGGCCTGGATGCGCTTGAGTGCTCGCAACTCGGAGCGACGACGCTGCTCATCCCGGGGGATGGCCGAGCGCAGAATCCGACGGGCGGTACGCTCGCTCTGGGCTTCGGGGAGCGGCAGATCGGCCTGGAAGTCCCGGAGCTCCTCCCGCGGAGGAGGCTCTTCGCGGGCCTCTTCCCGCTCGAGGGCCTCCAGGCGATGCTGGATGGTGTTGAGAAGGGCTTTCCGGGATGATAGCGCCCGCTTCTTGATGATCTGCATGGCGAAGCCGATGAGCTCGGCTTCCTCTGTTCCCTGAGCCTGCTTGGCGGTTCCGGAGCAGTAGGCCGAAACCTCCTCAAGGAGCTCCCGCTCCTCCCCCTCCAACCGCACGGGGATGCCCTCGACGCTGCGCCGGGGGAAGACCTCCTCTTCCCGGCCATCCGTCCGCCGGCGGATCTGGGCCTTCATCCGCCGAACCATGGCGGTCTCCACCCGACGACGGAGATCCGCTAGGGAGCCCTGCAGCGTTGCAAGGGTCGGCTCAACGAGCTCAAGCAACGAGCGGAAGGAGTGAGGATAGCCGTTATGGGGCGTGGCCGTAAGCAGGAGGAGGCTCCGAGCGGCTTCGCGCAGAGCCAAGCCCAGCCGGGTGCGCTGGGTCCGGTAGGGATTCTGGGGTGTACCTGACTCGGCAAGGGCATGCGCCTCGTCCACGATCACCAGATCCCAGCGCTTCCGGAGGGCGCGCGCCCGCACGGTCTCCTTCTTCAAGTAATCGATCGAGGTGATCACGCGCGGCAGAGCTTCCCAGGGGCTGACCCCGGCGGGCAGGGACTCCTGGGCGACCGCCAGATCGGAGGCGTTTCCAATGATGTGGAACTCGAGGCCGAACTTGTCATAGAGCTCCTGACGCCATTGCTCCATGAGCCCGGGCGGCACCACAACAAGCACCCGGCGGACTCGCCCGCGAGCCATCAGCTCGAGCATCGCCAGCCCTGCCTCGATGGTCTTGCCTAAGCCCACGTCATCGGCGATGAGGAGACTCGGGCGCGGCTTGGCAAGGAGCCGAAGCGCAGGGACCAGCTGGTAGGACTCGAGGGTGACCCGTCCGAACCGGGCTCCCGAAATCAGCCCCGCGTCCTGAACGAGCGTAGCGGCGAGGACCCGGTGGGCGTTGGCCCAGGCGGCCAGCGAGTCCAGCTGCGCCAGGTCAAAACGCAGGTCCTCGGTAGGAAGCGCTTGCGGCTCTTCCGGCGGAACGGCCACCTCCAGGGAGGCTGGCTCATCGCCGTCCAGAGCCTCCAGCTTCAGCAGCAGCCGGCCGCCTTCCACCTGGGTTACCTGGCGAACAACCCATGGGCGATCGCGAAGGAGGATTCGGTCGTTCATGTTCATCTTGCGGTTCTCCTGGCTTACAGCATCCAATGCGCCCGCGTTCTGGCAGGATCGGACCTCCATTCTCACGATCGTCGGTCGTCTCCGGAGACCAGCTCCGGACGGTCTCCAGCCGAGGCGTAACTATCGGCTAAGCGGACAAGCTTCTCAAAGAGCGTCTGCGGTCCATCCCGCAAATGGTGGCGAGCAACGCTTCCTACGATGATCTCGTGAAGGCGCCCGTCAACACCCTTTGCGGTGAGCCATTCCGTGGCATATTCCACTCCCCGCTGAACGTGGAGCCGATACTCAGTCTCCCCTTCCCGCGCTTTGCCCAGATCGTGCAGAAGTCCGCACAGACACGCCAGATGCCGCAGTTCTGATGGATCCAGGGAAAGCCCGCAAATCTCCTCCGCTGCCCTTCCCCGCCGCAGGAGCTCTTCGGCAAATGCTGCGGCAATCCCGCCTGTGAGCACCAGGTGGTCGTAGAGTGAGACCCAGGGAATACGGGTATCGGCCAGCAGGTAATCCGCCTTGCGGAGCGGTTCCGCGAATTCCGCTTTGAACCCTTGCACAAGTTGTCGTGCTCGCATGCGTCCCTCCTGCCAATGGTGCTGAAGGTGCAGCCTGCCTTGCTCTTCCTCGTCCTCTGCCGCCCGTCTGCTACACCGAAGCCCCTTCTGCGCTACCGCCTGCCATGCAATCGGTGCGCCGCAAATTTACAACACCGCCCCCAACAGATGCATACCATGCCACCGGCGGATGGCGCCCCACCGCCGCGCCTGCGCACCGACCGCAGCACTCGCGCTCAGGCGCGCCCGTAGGTCCAGTAGAGCATCCCAGCAGTGAAGAGAGCTCCACCGATGATGTTGCCCAGCGTCACGGGAACCTGGTTCCACAGCCACCACTGCCCAATGGTGATGTCGGCTCCCATCAGCATAGCGGAGGGAATGAGAAAGAGGTTGACCACCGAGTGTTCAAACCCCAGTGCAAAGAAGGTGAAGATCGGCATCCACATGGCAAGGGTCTTCCCCACAACGTCCTGCGCCGAGAGCCCCAGGAACGCCGCAAGGGTGACCATCCAATTGCACAGCACGGCTTTAACAAAGGCGAGCCAAACGCCCTTCGCGCCAAGCTCAGCGTAGAACAGTGTCTTGTGCTCGGCAATGCGAATCAACCGCCGTACCCAGGGCTCAACCGTTGTTCCCGCAGCCGTCCAGGCGACGGCAATCAGATACGCCAAGAGCAGCCCACCGGCGATGTGCGCCAGATACGCCAGCGTCCAGTTCCGCGCAAGCTCAGATAACCGGATACGCCGCCTCCACAAGGGGAGCAGGAGCAGGGCAAAGTTGCCTGTGACCAGCTCCAATCCCAGCAGACTCAGCATCACAAACCCTACTGGGAACACCAATGCACCAACCAGCGGCATCCCCGTCAACTCCGCAGCGTAGACCGCCAATGCCGTTGCAAACCCCAACAGCGCTGCCGAGAGGAAGGCACGAATGCCAATGTCCTGGACGGGAAGCCGCGCTTTCCGCTCCCCCAACTCGATCGCTTGACGCAGCAGCTCGTCTGGCTTTACGTACATCGCTCCGCCCTCCGACGCTGCTGAGCGAAGGTCAACCAGACCGCCACAGCCCCCACCAGCGTTGGAGCAAGCAGGAGCACTATGCCCCACTCGAGCGTGAACGCACCCGTTTCGGGGTTGTAGCCGTAGCAGCGGAACGGCATCTCTGCCGTCGGCAAGGGGTATGCCAGCACAGGGTCTCCCCGCAGCTCGCGCAGGATTGCCCGAAGCTCCATCGTACGGATGAGTGCGCCCACATGCACCCGGACGATTCGCCCCTTCCGCACCCCAAGCACCATTGCGGGATGGTCGTATTGGTCGGTCCCGGTAACGGGGGAATACCAGAAGCCCACCGTCTGCAGCAGTGGGGCAAGGGCATCGGGTTCGGCTGTGGCAAAGAGCCATCCCTGCTGTTGCCACACACCACTTCTGCGGGCAAACGCCGCGAGCTGCTCTGGAGTATCGGCAGAATCGAAGCTCACCACCAGGATGCGGTATTCCGTCCCGATGCCACCCACCCGCTCGGCAGCATCCTTGAGCTGGAGCAGCAGCGGCGAGCATACGCCTGCACAGCGCGAGAAGGCAAAGACCAGCAGCAGCGGTGTCTCCCTCCACAGCGCAGCGAGCGTCTGCACTGCTCCATCAGCGCTCTGCAGCCGGGCATCCGGCAGGAGCCGGTAGAGCACCCTCCCCTCCTGCGGCATGAGGGGATCGACTCCGGCAGCATGCCGGCGCTCCTGGGCGCTTGCAATCGTCAATCCGATGCAGAGGAGCCCTGCGCCCCAGCCAATGCCGCGCCCCATTGCTTCCCTACGGTCACCAGGTAGAGCAGCACTCCAAGGACCACCAGTGCGACGAAGAACGTAGCGATTCGCGCCAACTGAACCCCAAGCTCCGCATCCGGCGGGTATATAGCGTAGCGGCGTGGCACACCGTTGGCACCACTCAAGTAGAACATCAGCACAAAGCCGTAGCCACCGATGAGGAGCAGCGCCAGAATCGTACGCCGCATCCCTGCGCTTTCACTCTTGCCCGAGAGCTCCTGCGCCAGGTGCGCTACAAAGCCCAACGTAATGAACACGATTCCGGCAAGCAAGTACGTGTGGAAGTGCGCCGGCACCCAGAGCGTGTTGTGGAAGCGGAAGTTGAACGCAACCGTGGAATCCAACACCGCCGCAACGCCACCAATTGCCCAGCCCATGGTGCCCCAGAACATCAGGCTCGATGCCAGAGTCCAACGCACCGGACGGCGATACACCTGCGAGAGCGTCCCCAACAGGGTCACCACCGCCGCTGGAATCGAAATACCGTAGGAGGCGAACTGTCCCACGAAGTTGACCCACCTGGGCTGCGCAAAGTCCATGTAGAGGTGATGGAAGTACGCCGTCAACACCAGCAGCAGCACCAAGTTCCACGCAACCACCAGCGGTATCCCCGTCTTCCAGGGCTGCCCGCTATACTTGGGCAGCGTCGAATACAGGAAACCGATCCCGTGGTACATCGCCAGATTTACCAGCGTGTGCCCGAAGAAGAAGATGAGGTTCTTGACCACGAGCGGGTCCACCATCGAACCGCTGAAGCGATGCACCAGCATCAACACCAGCATCACCACGGCAGCCAGCAGCGCGACGATGCCCGCAATGGCACAGACCGTTGCCACCAGCACAACGGGTGGAATCTCCGGACGTGGCTCTCCTTTGCGCAGATACTGCCATCCAAGCGCAACCCCGAGCCGGTAGCGTGCAGCGATCGCCCGCAGCAGCTCCAGTTCCCAGATCACCCACGCCACCCCCAGCACCGCCACCGCTGCAAGGAAGATATCCGTTGCCGTTCCGGACCACGCTCCCGAGGGCATAAAGGGCAGCGGGTAGAGGAAGTACCACCCCGGCGCAAAGCCGTTGAAGAAGTTCACCACCAAGAGCACCACGCCGACAGCGGTCAAGCCCGTTGATATCCACAGCCACCGGGTCTGCAGTTGCACATGCGGCGATACCGCCCACAGCAACGCCACAAACGATGCTGCGTAAATCAACCCCACCAATCCCAGTCCATGCAAGGTCATCGCAGCGTAGAACCATTGCGGGTCCGGAACCAACTCCTGTAGCCAGCCCGCCTGGTACATGCGCATGAAGACCCCCAGCAACCCCAGAAGCGGGAAGAGCACCAAGAACAATCCGCCCCACAACCAGGCGAATTGCCGCATTCCTGCGCTCTCCGCCATCGCATGCTGCCGTCCAAGAGCGAGCTCTGCCATGGTATCCTCCGTTGCAAAGAGGGACTTACCGTGAGGATAACTTCTGTGCAACAGCTTCAAAGCCGCTTTGCATCACATGGTGCGCTGTGCCGCAGTACTCCAGGCACCAAATCGTGTAGCTGCCGGGCTTTTGCAGCCGCACAAAGAGCCGGTTGACGTACCCCGGCATCGCCTGGGTTTGCCCTACCAGCTTGCCATCGGGATCGAAGATTGCCACCCCGTGGTTGACGTCCAGACTGGTTACGCGGAACTCCACCCAGCCCTCCACGGGTACCTCTGCCCTGTAGCCGAGGGCGTTACCAAACTCCTCATCGGTACTCACCGGCTGCAGGGACTGGGCAAAGGCGAACTGCTTCGCCGTGATGTAGACAACGGCATCGGGGATCTGCCCCTTTGGGTACGGCGCTCGGGGCACCGTGAGAAGAAAGGTCGCCCCCAGCACCACCACCATGGCGATGAACAGGGGCTTACGGAAGCGCGTCAGTGAAGCCGTTGCACCTGCCTCGCCCGAGCCCTTGGTCGTGCTCCAGACGTAGATGTACACCGCAGCAACCAACAAGGCGATGATGAGCCAGAGGAGCAGAATGGTTGTCGGTGCCATTGCTTTGCCCTCCTATGCAACTTCGCCGGCACAAATATACAACGAGTCCGGCTGACTTTAGTCAGTCCGGATGCTGATGTACATCACTTCCCGAAACACTGCCCTCCTGGTGCCTCCGCCTCCGCGGCAGTACCCTCTCCGCAGCGCCAGGGATGGGAAAAGCAACGTTAGAGCTGGAAGTTGCGCAGTCTGTAGCTGAACTGCAGCATCACGTAGCGGCGCAGCACCTGCGTGAGGCTATCCTCGATGTACTGCCCGCTCACCGAACGGCTCACCCCCGTGTTCTGCCCCAGGAGATCGGTAACGGCGAGCCGAAGCTCCGCTGCATTGCCCTCCAAGAAGCGGTATCCCAGCGCCATATTCCACAGGAGGATGGGGCGGTCTGCCTCGCCCCCGAGCCCGTTGTAGTTGGTGTAGCCAAGCTGCGTTGCAAGAACCCACCGCTGCCAGGGCAGCAGGGTGATGCTGGCATTGGCTTGGTGCTGCACGTAGGCACTATTGCCCAGCGTTGCGGCATCGGAACGCACACGGTTGTAGCTGAGCGTGTACGAGAGGTTGAAATCCACCTCCTGGCTCCAGTTGCTGCTCAGCCCCAGCCCGAGCGCCGGAGCAAGCGCCCGCGAAGCAATCCGCACGCCGTTAACCACCGCGGGTGTCCGGGTGTAGTCGAGCGTGAGATTGAACGTTACCGTGCTGCGCAATATCGGAGCCGGCATCCCCAGCACCCAAAATGTCCGAGCACTCCAGTAGCCGTCGAGGTTGACCGGACGAGTGTACTGCGCTCCCGGAGGCAGCCGGAGAGCTGGTCCCAGCACTGTATCCCGGGATGCGATGATGGTCTCGGTGCTGATGTACTGCTGCCCGTACATCAGGCGCAGCATGGCAAAGAGGAAGCTGCCGCTGGGCAACTCAACCTGGTGATAGCGCGCAAAGAGCATGTGGGTATAGCCCGGATGCAGCTCCGGATTCCCCGAACTGAGCGCCAGTGGGTTTGAGTTATCCACCGCTGCCTGAAGCTGCGTAGCCGTCGGAAGGGTCACAAAAGGACGGTAGACCGCACGCAGATTCTGCATCCGCGAGAAGTTGTACTGCAGCATCAGGAAGGGCACGAGATACCCGAAGCGGCGCTCCACCTCCCAGGGAGTGCCGAGCTGCTCCCGCGCCGAAAGGCGCCCCCATTGGTAGTCCAGGCGCGCTGTCCATTGCAACCGCGAGGAGCTGTACTGCGAGGAGATTCCGAGCTGCTGCTGGAAAAGGTTCCGGCGGAGTGCCGAGCTCAAGGCACCTACGCGCAGCAGGTCGCTGCCTACGGAGTCGAGCTGCCAGGCTTCGCGGTTGCTGTAGCCCCACTCCCAGCCAGGGCGATAGAGCAGCTGCAGCGTCAGGAGGCTATCCAGCGGCTCGGAGTAGCGCAGCTCCGCTGAGAAGCTCGTCGTGCGCCCGTCCACGCTGGTTCGCTGCCCAAAGTTGCCCATTGCGGGGAGTGTGTCGTGCGCATCGAGCGCGCGCGCTACCCACTGCGTGGAGCGTTGGAGCTGGGGTTGGTGTTCCGCCTCCAGCTCCACCGAGAGGGAGCGCCCAGGAGCGAACCGCCGGACCAGCAGCAACTGTGTTGAGCCCTGCAGCAGCTCCGCTTTCGTTGCACTGCGGTTGCGGATGCTGGCGAGCGTGTCGCCTGTGCTCTGCAGTGTCCATCCCCACTGCTGTGGGGAGCTTTCCGAAGGCTGGAAGACCACCCGTGGGGTCAACAGCAGTGTAATGGCTGAATCTGGAGTCCACTCCGCCCGCAGGTTCAGCCGGTGGGTGTTCAGGATGCCCGAGCTCTGGCTCTGCTCGCGGTAGAGCGCGGCGCCGGTGCTATCCACGGTGAAGTACTGCCGCCATAACTGCGTCTGTGCGGAATTGCGCAGTTGGTTGAACACGTAGCTTGCCGTCAGGTCCAGCCAGTTGCCCCAGCGGTTGGAGTACATCAGCCCCAGGGCGTGCGTGGTGTTGATTCCCGATTGCTCGGGAACGAAGAAGTTCTGGAGCTGTGCAAACGGTCCACCTCTGCCCCGCATCCCCGCCGGAGGTCCGGGGAAGCGCCCACCCTGGAAGAGCATGCGCATCACCATGGGCGGCGGTCCTCCACTGGATACCTGACCGGCGAAGTTCACAACGCCGAGGATGTCGTCCAGGGCAAAGTTCTGCTGGTTGATGTTGTTGCTCAGCCCCACCAACGACATGCGCAGCGTATCGCGGAAGAAGTTGAGCGTGCCTCCGCTCTGGTAGCGTGAATTGCTGCCGTAGCCGCCGTAGAGCCGCCCGAAGCGCCCGGTGCGCATCGCCGGGTTGGTGATGATGTTGATGGTCTTCTCCACCGAGGAGGGATCGCGCACGCCCGTCAGCCGCGCCTGTTCCCCCTCGCGGTCGAAGATCTGCACCGATTGCACCATCTCTGCCGGTAGGGTCCGCAGCACCGCCATTGGGTCTTGCCCAAAGAACTCGCGTCCATCCACCAGGACGCGACGCACCGTCTCCCCGTGCGCGGTCAATTGCCCCTGCTGGACGCTCACGCCCGGGAGCTTGCGCACGAGCTCCTCGGCGGTGGCATCGGGATTGACCTTGTACGCAGAGGCAGCGTACTCGACCGTATCCTGCTTGACCTGTGCGCGCTCCTGGACTGCCTCGACGGTGACCTCGCCCGTCTGGATTGGCAAGCTCTCCATGAGCAGCTCACCCAAATCGAGCGATTGGCGCACCTGTAGCGGGCGCTCCAGCGTGCGGTATCCCACCAGGCTGATACGCAACCGGTAGCGCCCCGGCTCCGGAAGGGCAATTTGGAACTCACCCCGCGGATTCGCCACCGCGCCCCATCGCCGCGCCGTATCCGGAAGAGAGAGGAGCTGAACCGTTGCCCCCGGGAGCGGAGTTCGCTCGCGGGCATCGAGCACACGTCCCCGCACCAGGAGCTGCGCCTGCGCCCAGTGTACAACCACTCCGGTGCTGCAGAGAAGCACTCCGAACCAACGGCGGTATCTGCGCATGCTGGGCTCTCTGGCTATCCCACAGAGGGCTTTAGACGTCTGCGAAAGCTCAAGGTTTAGCGTTGCTCAGAACCCCGTCGCGCAGGAAGAGGATTCGGTCGGCGGTGGCGGCGATCTCTTCGCTATGCGTTGCCAGGAGGAGTGTCAAGCCGAACTCGCGCCGCAGCTCCCGTAGGAGTTGCAGCACCGCTTGTGCATTGAGCGTATCGAGGCTCCCCGTTGGCTCATCTGCCAGCAGCAGCTTTGGGGAGTTCATCACGGCTCGGGCAACGGCAACGCGCTGCTGTTCGCCACCGGAGAGTTCGGCTGGACGATGCTGCGCACGGTGCGCCAGCCCAACGCGTTCGAGCAGCTCCAACGCACGCTGCCGCGCCCGCCGCCAACCCACACCCGCAATGAGCGCTGGCAGCATGACGTTCTCCAGTGCTGTCAGCTCCGGCAGGAGGTGGTAGGCTTGGAAGATGAACCCCAGCACGCGATTCCGCAGATAGGCACGCTCTGCCTCGCGTAGTGTCCCATAGCGGTAGCACTGCCCATCGAGCCAGAGCTCAATCTCGCCGCGATCGGCAACATCGAGCATGCCCAGCAGATGCAACAGCGTACTCTTGCCCGCCCCAGAGGGTCCAACCAAGGCAACGAACTCCCCAAGTTCGAGCTCCAGCGAAACCCCACGCAGCACAGGAGTATCCTGCGGAGCGCGCACGGAGTAGCTCTTGTACAACTGCTGCGCTCGCAGCACCACACTCATCGGCACTGCCGCAGGATGCGCAGGTCGTTCTGGTAGAGCAAGCGGATATCGTCCAGCCCCAACCGCAGCAGTGCAATCCGCTCGATGCCCATCCCAAAGGCGTAGCCGAGAAACTCCTCCGGGTCAATCCCTCCGTTGCGCAGCACTGCTGGATGGACCATCCCGCAGCCGCAGATCTCCAGCCACCCATTGCCCTTGCAGACTCGGCAGCCGGTGCCCTGGCACAGGAAGCAGCGGATATCCATCTCCGCGCTGGGCTCGGTGAAGGGGAAGAAGGAGGGGCGGAAGCGGTACTCGGTGCCAGGACCGTAGAACGCCTGCGCAAAAGCGACCAGGACGCCTTTGAGCTCTGTAAAGCTCACCGAACGGTCAACCACCAGCCCTTCGACTTGGTGGAACTCCGCCAGCGAGCGTGGGGTGATCTCCTCGTTGCGGTAGACCCGACCGGGCACGATTGCCCGAATCGGCGGGCGCAGCGCGCGCATGAGCCGGATCTGCACCGGCGAGGTGTGGGTGCGCAGCAGCCATTGCCGGTCGGGCGTCAGGAAGAAGGTGTCCTGCATATCGCGGGCGGGATGCTCCGGCGGGAAGTTGAGCGCGGTGAAGTTGTGCTCGTCATCCTCGATATCGGGTCCCTCGGCAACCTGGAAGCCCAGCCGGGTGAAGATGGCAACGATCTCATCGAGCACCTGCTGGATGGGGTGGCGCCCACCGAGGAAGGAGCGCCGTCCGGGCAACCACAGGTCGAAGCGCAGCTGCTCTTCAGCGCGCTCTTGGAGGGAGCGCTGTAGCGCCTGGTAGCGCTGCTGTACGAACTGCTCCAATTCATGTAGCAGCCGCCCCACGATGGGCTTCTGCTCTGCGGGAAGCTGGCGGAAGCGCTCACGCAGTTGCCCGAGCGTGCCGCGCCGGACCAAGTGGCGTTGCCGGAACTGCTCCAGTTCCTGGAGCGAAGCAATCTGCGCAAGCTCCCGCTCGAATTGGGTTCGGAGTTGTTGCAGCTCCTCCTGCATCGTCCTGGGCACGAGCACTCCGCATCAGGACAGCGCCCGGCGCACCAAGGCGCGGAAGAGCTCGGGCTGGTTCATTGCAAATTCCGCCAGCAGCTTGCGGTTGATCTGAATGTGCTTGGTGCGCAGGGCATGCATGAGGCGGGAATAGGTCGTGCCCTCCTGCCGGGCAGCCGCATTGATGCGGACAATCCAAAGGCGGCGGGACATCCGCTTGCGCTGGCGCCGGTCACGGTAGGCATACTGGAGCGCCTTGGCAACGTGGTCCTTTGCTTGCCGTAGCAGCTTGCTGCGCGCACCCCAATAGCCTTTGGCAAGGCGCAAAATCTTCTTCCGCCGTTCCCGCGAAGCAACTCGATTCCGTGCACGCATGGGGTTGGCTGACCTCTGAGCTCACATCACCGGAGGGCAAGCATCCGCTCGACCCGGCGCCGATCGGCGCTGCTGACCAGTGCCGGGCGGCGCAGGCGCCGCTTCCGTTTGCGCGATTTCCCCAGCAGGAGATGGCTCCGATAGGCGCGCTGCCGGCGAAGCTTGCCCGTTGCTGTCACACGAAAGCGCTTGGCTGCAGACCGATTCGTTTTGACCTTCGGCATCGTCGTCGGGAAGATGCGTTAGACCTTGCTGTCGCTCCGCTGTTCGGCTGCGAACTTCTGGATTTTGAGCCGATCGGGCGCCACAATCAGCGTCATCATGCGCCCTTCGAGCTTGGCGGGTTGCTCCAGCTTGGCAAGGTCCTCGACGGCTTGCCAGAAGCGCTGCAGCAGCTCCTCGCCCCGCTCCGTATAGAGAATCTCCCGCCCGCGGAAGAGCACCGTTGCTTTGACCTTGTGCCCATCGAGCAGGAACTGCCGCGCATGGCGGACCTTGAAGGCAAAGTCGTGCGTGTCCGTGTTGGACTTGAAGCGGATCTCCTTGAGCTGATGCTGCTGCTGTTGGCGGCGCTGATGGCGCTCCTTCTTCTGCTGCTCGTAGAGGAACTTGCCGTAGTCCATCAGCTTGCACACCGGCGGCGTTGCCTGCGGGGCGATCTCGACCAGGTCCAATCCCTGCTGCTGTGCCAACGCCAGAGCTTCACGCCGCCGCAGTATCCCGATGGTCTTGCCTTGGGTGTCCACCACGCGCACCTCTGGTGCGGTGATCTCCTCGTTGACCCGATAGCGGTGCTGTGCCACTACTGGCGCCCGATTCGCTTGCTGTTTCAACTCACCCTCACTGCTGTGACTTTCCCGCTGGAGTCTTGCGGGGAGAGTGCGGAAGGAGGGACTCGAACCCTCACGGGTTTCCCCACACGCCCCTCAAACGTGCGCGTCTACCAATTCCGCCACTTCCGCATGTGCAGTGCAAAATTACAAAGCTGTGCGCAGACACTGCCCGCCATGCCTGTAGCGGCAGCTCTCTTGGCACGGAGCTTGTATATTTGCACGGTGGGCTTAGGTCAACGGGAACGGGAGGGCTGCCCCATGCACAAAGGTGCCATTGTGCTATGGCTGGGAATTGCCTGCTGGGGATGCGCCAGCGCCACCCCCTCCCAGCAACGATGGACCGTGACGATCGAACCGAAGCACGCCACGCGCTTCCCCGATGAGTTCGCCGAACTCGATGATGAACCCTCGGCTCCAGCCCAGGATACGCTCCTGCAGCGTTCCCTTGAGCAGGCACGCTCATCCTACCTGCAAGCGCTCCACTATATCGAACGGGGTGACACCGCCCGAGCCGTGCTCGCATTCGAACGAGCGCTGAATATTTTGCAGCCCGTGGCGGAGCTCCCAACAGCAAGCCGCTCGGAGGAGTTTCTCGACCTCCTGCAATCGGTCATCGAAGACTACCAAAGCTACGTCCGCTCTGAGGACCGGGGCGATCCGGGTTCGAGCTTCTTCCTCATGCGGCAGCGGCTGCTGGAGATGGTCGAGCGCTCCTATGCCCAGCACCGCGTACAGCCTTTGGAGCTCCCCACCACGGCACGGGAGCTGCCCCGAACCACCGTCCCGCTGGTGCTCAACGAGTACGTGGAACGGGCACTGGAGTTCCTCACCACGCGCGGGTACCGCTTCATGCGCGCATGGCTGGAGCGCAGCACGCGCTACTTCCCCATGATGCGCCGAATTGCCCGCCAGGAGCAGATGCCCGAAGAGCTCATCTACCTGTCCATGATCGAAAGTGGGCTCAACCCCTTTGCCGTCTCCTGGGCTGGCGCCGTCGGGCTGTGGCAGTTCATCCGCTCCACTGGCGAGCTCTACGGACTGCGCGTGACACCATGGATAGACGAGCGGCGCGACCCGGAGAAATCCACCCGTGCAGCGATGCGCCATCTGCGCGACCTGTACACGCAGTTTGGGGACTGGCACCTTGCGCTGGCAGCCTACAACTGTGGCGCCCAAGCCGTCCAGCGTGCCCTCCTGCAAGCCCGCCGCGCCGATAGCACCGCCACGCGGCTTGGGTATTGGGAGATTCGCGAACTCCTCCCGCGCGAAACACGCAACTACGTGCCGCTCTACATCGCCACGACCCTCATTGCACTCAATCCCGACCGCTACGGCTTCCCGACCAACCAGCTTGCCTACCACCCTGAATACACCTACGAGCTCTACGAGCTTGCCGAGCCGATCAACCTCTCCGCCCTTGCCCGCTGCATCGGCATCAGCACCGACAGCCTGCGCCAGCTCAATCCGGAGCTGCTCACCCTCTCCACGCCGCCGGACATCCGCCCCTATCCGCTCAAAATCCCCCCAGGGACCACCAGCCAGTTGGCACAGTGCCTGTTGACCCTTTCGGAGGAGGAGAAGCAGCCCTGGCTTGTGCATACGGTACGCCGTCACGAAAGCCTCGGTGACATCGCCGCCCGCTATGGGGTCTCCCTGCAGGAGCTGCGCCGCCTCAACCGTCTGCCCAACGGACGCGTACGCGCTGGGCAGCGGCTGCGCATCCCCGTCACCCCGGAAGCTTTGGCAGCTCTTTCAGAGAATCCCCCGTCTGCAGCTCCAAGCGCCACTCCAGTGGCGAATTCCGTCTCCTCGGGTGCCCGCACTGTCCGCTACCACAGGGTTCGCAGAGGCGAGACGCTCTTTGAAATCGCCATGCGGTACGGCGTCAGCGTAGCCGAGCTGAAAGCCTGGAATGGGCTCTCCGGCGACCACCTCCGCGCCGGGCAGCGGCTGCGCATCTACCAAGGTTCTGCTCCCGAGCCCTCGGTGCTGTTCCACACCGTGCGCCGGGGCGAGTCCGCAACCGCCATCGCCCAACGCTACGGCGTGACAGTCCAGCAATTGCGCCAGTGGAACCCGCACAGCTTCCGCAACAAGCAACTCTTGGCAGGCACAACGCTGCGCATCTACCGCACGGGTACAACTCAGGCGCCCTCGGCAAAATCCAAGGTCTACATCGTCCAAGCTGGCGATACGCTCTTCTCCATTGCCCAGCGCTTCGGTGTGAGCGTTGAAGAGCTGCGCGCCCGGAATGGGTTGGAGGGTGACCGGATCCAAGTCGGACAGCGCTTGCAAATCCCATGAGGTCGTGAATCGCTGGACCTGCCGCACCAGCCGCGCACCCAAAACAGTACAACTGCGAATATCTCAACGATGCTGCCGATGTGCAGCGCCGCAATGTATGTTGCCACCCTCACTGCAGCGCTTTTCCCACCGCTGCGGAAACGGCGCAACCATGAGCCCTTCCTCTCCCTGCTCTTCGAGCATCTCCCGATGGCAGCTGCCATTGTGGATGCCTCCGACCGGGTCCTGGCAATCAACCCTGCCTTCACCCGGCTCTTCGAGTACACCGAAGCCGAAGCACTTGGGCGCCCACTCGGGGAGCTCATCGTTCCGGAGGAGCTCCGCACGCAAGGACTGGAGTTCACCGAGCGTGCACTGCATGGGGAGCTGATTAGCACGGAGAGTGTCCGTTGCTCCCGCTCCGGAGAGCGGATTCCGGTCTGGATTATGGGTATTGTCCTGCGCACGCCCCTGCGCCGGAAAGGGATTCTGGCGCTCTACCAGGACATGCGCCCAATCCACCAGCAGCGGCAGCAGCTCCAGCAGCTTCTGGAGCAGGCGCAGCAGCTCATGGCTGCCCGCGACCGCATGCTGGCAACGATCTCGCACGACCTGCGCTCCCCATTGGCAACGGCACAGGGTCTGTGCCAGCTCATCCTTTCAGAGCCTACCGATGCCGACCAGGTGCGCACCCATGCAACGAAGCTTGCCGAGCTGCTCGACTACCAACTCAAGCTCATCGGCGACCTGCTGACCTACTTCCGCACCCAGACGGCGGAAAAGCTCGAGCTGGAGCTGGAGGAGTTCGACCTGTGCGAGCTTGCTGTGCAAGTGCTCGACGCGCTCACCCTGAGCGCCTACCGGAAGCAGATTCAGCTTGTGCCACGCCTTCCGGAGGAGAGCGTCCCCATCCGAGCAGACCGCTACAAGCTCCAACGCGTCTTGACCAACCTGTTGACCAACGCCATCAAGTTCACGCCCAACGGGGGGACCGTCGAGCTGGAGGTCACCACCGACCCCACGCTGTCCCGCCCGATCATCGTGCGCGTGCGCGACACGGGAGTTGGAATCCCTGCCGAACTCCTCCCGAACCTGTTCGAGCCCTTCAGTGCTGCCGTCAAGCCAGGCACCGGCGGCGAACGCGGCACCGGGCTGGGATTGGCGATTGTCAAGCGGTTGGTCGAGCTCCACGGCGGTGCCATCTCCATCTCCTCCCAACCCGGCAGCGGCACCACCGTCGAGGTGAGCCTTCCCCCTTCCCCACCATCTTCCCCGTGAGAGGCTGGATGCCGCACCGTAGTATTTTTGTAGCTACGGCACTGAACTGTCTGTCCAACGCCTCGGGCATGCCGATGAAGCACACCGTGTGTGTCTGCGCTGCGCTGCTGAGCCTTCTCTCCGCTGCTGCCCAACAGGATGAGCTGGACTTGAGCCAACTGGAGATTCCGCAAGCTCCGGAGGAGACCAGCATTCCCTACTTTGGCATCGGCGGCGGCTTTGCCGGCATCTTCCTCTTCCCCACGCTCGACGAGCTGAACCAGAAGACCCAGAGCTGGGAACTGGGAGGGTTCTCCGCACCGCTCTTCTTGGGCGGAGCTGAAGGCTTCACCGCCATCGGCATTGTGCCGAATGTCCGGGTTGGCATCTTCGGCGTGGGCGGGAGCAAGCAGTTGCAGCGCTCCTTCGCGCTCGGGAGCACAGAGGTCACCCGCACCGCCGAGCTCTCTGTGAGCATGACAGGGCTGAGCCTGGGATACGCTATCGTGCCCTTCCGTTCGTTTACAGTTCTGCCTGTGCTCTCGGCAGGATGGGGAATGTTGACCCTCGAGCTTGCCCAAGCCCCTGCAACCACGCGCTGGGAGGAGATTGGGGCGACCGCCGACAGCCTCACCTTCCTGCACCGGTTGGCGGCATCGGCGCTGTTTGTGCACCCGCAGCTCTACGTCGAATACGCTCCGCTACCCTTCCTGGCGCTGCGCTTGGGCGGTGGATACGTGCTCTCCTCGATGGGCGAGTGGAAGCAGAACCGCATCGCCCGGCTGGAGGGGGTTCCCTCGAAGGTCAACTTCTCCGGAGCCTCTGCCCAGTTTGCCATCTTTCTGGGGCTCTTCAACTGAGGCGCGTAGGGGCCCGTAGCTCAATGGTGAGAGCGGCGGACTCATAATCCGTTGGTTGCAGGTTCGAGTCCTGCCGGGCCCACTTCTGCTCCGCTGTGCACTGCCTACCGCAGCAGCTGGCGTAGGTGCTGCACCTCCCGTTCCAGCGCCTCAAGTTGACGCATAAGCTGCTCCAGGCGCTGCTGCTGCGCTTTGAAGGCTTCCACCACTACGGCAACGATGCGGGTGTAGTCAACCCCTTCGATCTCGCCCGTTGCAGGGTTGCGTTGGACAACCTCCGGAAGCACCTCGGCGACCTCTTCGGCAAGGAAGCCGATATCTTCGGTGCCACCGAATTCGGGCTTCCAGCGGAAGCGCACCCCACGCAGATGGCTGAGCAGTTCAGCGGCTCCCTCCAGCGGGCGGATATCCTGCTTGAAGCGCCGCGCCGATTGGGCAATCAAGCGCTTGTGCACGATGAGCTCGCCCGTGGGCTCCAGCCGAAGCCAGGGCTGGTCGTTAGCGTAGAAGAGCAGCGGGGCATTCTCCCGCTGGCGCAGGAATGCCGTCCCATCGCTGCCGATGCCAATATCGAAGCCATCGGAGGCAGCGGTACCGGTAGCAGCGCCGGCGGTGAACTTGTGCACGCTTCCCGCATCCCCATTTTGGTGGAGCTGCGCTTGCGGTGTAGCGACTCCCAGCCCGAGATTGCCCGAAGAGCTCAGCCGAAGCCGTTCCAGCGGTGTCGTGCTCCCCGCCGGGGTCACCCAGAAGGAGAGCTCCGTGGGGAGCGAAGAGCTGCTTCCGCTGCCGCCGCGCAGCACCCGTATCTGCGCCTGCGCCGCCGTTGTGAAGTTGTCACCGAAATCCACGCTTGCCAGCACCGCCCCCGCCGAACTCACCGCAGTGGTCTGCCGCAGCAGTACTTGCACCGGTGCCCCTGTGCTGGTATTGCGCACCTCCAGATCCGCCGTCGTCGTTGGCGGAATGGTTCCAGGGGTGATAGCGACGGGCTTTTCAAACCATGCCCCGTAATCCCCGCCAATGGTACGCACCCCGAAGGTCTTGTTGTTGCTGGCATGGTAGCCCAGGAACCCTGTGACTGGCGTGTACCCGCTGCCGCTGAGCTCCCCGCGCACCGCCGCATACGCCGACGTTGTGCTCGAGGAGCTGTGCACCGCTCGGATGGCGTCGTACGCGGCGGCTACGCTACTCACGTAGAGCCGAGCAGCAGACCCCGTGGTGGCACCGATGACCACCATGCTGCTCCCGGCTCCGGAGAAGCTCAACACCTGCCCGGCAAGCGCAATGTCTGTGGCGCTCGACAACGTGCCTCCGAGCCGGATCTCGGAGCCGACCTTGGTCAGACCATTGGCAGCGCTGATGGTGACCAAACTTGCTGGATCCGCCCACGTCGGCGTTGCGCCAACACCCTGCGAGAGCAGGACCTGTCCTGCGCTTCCAGCATTGCCGCCCAGCAGCAGCTCTCCATTGAGCTGTAGCCGGTTGACGATCATCCCCGGAAGCTGTGCCCGCAGTGCATGCACGGCTGCGCACAAGCACACGATCACGCCCCACCGCATTGGAAGCCTCCTTGTGCGGCACATCCGACGCGGCTGCTTCGAGCCGCCTTAGAGCAAATTTAGCGAATGCTCTGCTCCCGACTGCTTCACCGCAGAGTACTATCTTTGCACCTGCTTCCACCACCGAACCACCGTGCGATGGAGGCGCTGAAGAAAGCCCTGTGCGAAGCCCCTGCGCTTCGCTTTTGCCTGCTCAGCCTTGCAGTAGCCATCGCGCTCCTCCAGCTTGGCTGGAACTGGGGGCGGGAATTGACCACAGCGCTGCTCTGCGGCATGGCAGCGTGCGGAGCCCTTCTGTGGGTGCTGCGGCACCGGGCGCTGGCGTACCTGTGTTCGGTCGGCACTGTTGCTCTCTGGTGGAGCATGTGCTGGCGCGAGGCACTTCCGGTGCGAATCCCGCATCGGCTGGAGCCAATTCCGGCTCTGCTCGCCGGACAGATACGCCAGGTGCTCCGCGATGAGCCCCCGGTGCTCCGAGTGCTGGTCGAAGGCGAACTCGATGCCCAAGCACTTCCGCCCGTGCAGACAAGGGTGCTCCTCCACGTCTTCGGAACCGATGGCACCGAACCATGGCGAACGCCTGGCGAATTCCTGCGCGCGCACGTACGGGTCCGCCCTCCGACTCCAGCCCAGCTCCCCACGGATTTCCCCGAATGGGAGTATTGCGCCCATCTTGGCGCGCAATGGGTTGCTACCGCTCACCGCGAAGGTGTCGCCCTGTGGGCTCGGGAGGGCTCATGGTCAGCATCTCTCTCCCGCTGGATTGCGCAGCAGCGGCAGCATGTGTTGCACGCGATCGCACAGCTCTACCCTGAGTGGCTTGCCGGAGTTATGGCGGCTCTGCTGTGCGGGGACCGTTCGAAGCTGCAGCCAGAGGAGCGGCGAGCGTTTGCGCTTGCCGGAGTTGCGCATGTGTTAGCCGTCAGCGGATTACACGTTGGCATCCTTGCGGCGGCGATCTCCATCGCATTGGGATTTGTGCCGTGGCAGGGATTGCGCTGGGGCATCTTCTGCATTGCCCTTGCTGCCTTTGTGCTGTTGACCGGGGCGCAGCCCTCGGCGGTGCGGGCGGGCATCACAGCAGCGCTTGCGTGGGGAATTGCTCTGCTCCAGCGCCCGGTCATGCTGCCCAACCTTGTTGCCGCCGTTGCCTTGATGACGCTCTTGTTGGACCCCGCTCAGGCGTTCTCCAGCTCCTTCCAGCTCTCTACGATGGCGATGCTGGGGATTGCACTCCTCTACGAACCGCTCCGGCAGCGGATTCAGGAGCTGCTCCCTTGGATGCCGGCGGGAATTGTGCAGTTGAGCGCCGTCAGCTTGGCAGCCTCCACGGTGAGCGCACCGCTTGTTGCGCTGCACTTCCAGATGTTCTCGCTGCTGGCGATTCCGCTCAACCTCGTTGTTGTGCCGCTGTGTTCGCTGGGGATGCTTGCGGGGATTTTGAGCCTGCTGGCATATCCGCTCAGCAACGCTGTTGCCGGACTCTACGCCTCCGCCGCGCAAGCATGCATGCTCCCGGCAATGGCGTGCGTTCGCACGGCGGCGCAGCTCCCCATTGCAGCCGTGGAGGGGTGGAGCAGCGTACCCTTGGCATTTGGAATCCAGTGGGGACTCCTTTGGCTCCTGTGGGCACCGAACCTCCGGGTTCTCCTGCCACGCGCGCTGACCGTTGCTGTGTTGACCCTCCTTGGAGCGCTGGCGGTGCGCCCGCAGCATGCCCCGATGTCCCTGCTGCGCGAGCACATCCTCCTGCGGCAGCTCCCGCTCACTGAGGGCACGCTGCTGGTGCTGCTGGACCGATACCCTCACGGGAAGCCCCGTCCTGACCGTGCACTCGAGCGCTACGCACAGCAGCTTCCTGGGCACCTGTGGATCCTCTACGCCGGCAACTCCAGCGAGTACGCCGCCGTCCGCATTGCCCGGGCTCACCCGCAGTGCACTGTCATCCAAGCACCCGAGCACCTTCTCCGAGCGCTACTCGCCTCCCCAGGGCATCCCGGCAGTGCCGCTACCGCTCCCACCGAGGGGCATGCGGGAGGCGCGCCTGGCAAAACAGCGCCACCGCACCTTCGCTGAGCTCAATGCGCACAGGGACAGAGCGGACAACGTTGCGGGCACTCTCCCGAACCCCCCACTGCAGGCGCTCATCGGTGAGCTCCCAAACCAGCCCGTGCGTTCGAACGCGAGCTGCCGGCTGCGGCACCAGCGAGAGCACCTCGCCCACCTCCAGCGCCAGCTCAACCGATTCCCACAGCAGGATTCCGTACCGACCGCTATCGTAGAAGCACAGCTCCAGCTCCCGACCGCAGCGGAGCGCCACGCTCCAGTTGATGAGCGTATGGTCTGGCTCGCGTCCTTGGAAGCCGACAACGAGCAGGCGCCGCCATCCCTGCTGGTGGCAGAATTGCAGGGCTTTCTCGAAATCGTTGGTCTCCTGCTCGGCAATCTGGACCAGGCGCGCCGTCCGCAGCCATTGCGCCTCGGGAGCCCGCCAGAAGGCATCGAGGTCTCCGATGATCACATCCGCGCGGAGACCGTAGTGACGGAATAGCTGTACGGCAGCTCCATCGGCAGCCACAACCGGGCAGCGCTGTACGCGCTGGAACACCTCGCGTTCGGGTATGGTGCCATCCAGGCACACAACCGCATCGAAAGCGGCATCAAAGCTCAGTCGGCGCATTGCCGCTCCCAGCGGTCGAAGATCTCCAGCAGCAACTGCACCCCATCGGTCAAAGCAGCCGGACCGGGCTGCAGAATCACCTCCGCCGGCAGCTCATAGACGTGCCCGCTCTGGACTGCGGGGATGCTCTCCCACCCAGGACGGCTGCGGAGCCGTTCGGGCTTGAACATCTTCCCACACCAGGACACCAGGATGATGTCCGGCGCGCGCCGCACGACCTCCGCCGGGTCAGCCACGATCCGGCGCCGTGCATCCGGATATGCACTGAGCTCAGGGAAGATATCTTCGCCTCCACACAGGCGAATGAGTTCGCTGACCCAGCCGATGCCGGTAATCAAGGGGTCGTCCCACTCCTCGAAGTAGACCCGTGGACGGCGGCGCCGTTGCCGCCCACGCTGCGCAGCTCGGCGCAATCCCGCACGCAAGGAGCGCACGTACGCCCGTGCCCGAGCAGCCCTCCCCACCAACGCCCCGAGACGCACGATCATGGAGAGGATTCCCTCCACCGTGCGGTGGTTGAAGCAGATGACCTCCACACCGTTGCGAATCAGCTCGGCGCAAATGTTCGCCTGCAGATCCGACCATGCCAGCACAACATCGGGCTGCAGCGCCAGAATCCGCTCAATATTGGCATCCAGAAAGGTGGACACCTTCGGCTTCTTCCGCGCCTCTGGCGGGCGTACCGTGAACCCCGAAACGCCGACGACGAGCTCTCCGGCACCCAAGGCGTAGAGCGTCTCCGTCGTCTCCTCCGTCAAGCACACAATGCGCTGTGGCAAGCGCGGTCGCGGAACATGTCCGGCAACCATCGGGATTTCTTCGAGCGGGTCTACGAACTGGTTCGCCAAATCCCAGCGGGCAAAGTTACCACCTACGGGCACATTGCCGAGGCGCTTGGGGTGCGCTCTGCCGCGCGCTTGGTGGGCTGGGCTCTCCACGCTGCTCGCTTCGATGCTTCAATCCCCTGCCACCGGGTTGTCAATCGCCGCGGCGAGCTCACCGGAAAGCACCATTTCGCTACCCCAACGCTCATGCAGGAGCTGCTGGAGTCGGAGGGTGTCCGCGTCGAAGACGACCGCGTAGACCTTGCGCGCTACCTCTGGGTACCTCCACGCGCCGAGCCTTGAGAAAAAAGGACCCCTGTGCCTGCAGGGCGCAAGCACAGGGGCTGGGGGGCGGTGTGAGTATGTGGAGGGAACCTCAAGAGGGCAGGCGGTTTTTCCTGCGTCCTGAGGCTATAGACGTTTAGTAGTCCATCGGTGGTGTAGCCGAGGACTGCTTCTCCTTTTCGGGCTTCTCCACCACCGTGGCTTCGGTCGTGATGAGCAAGCCGGCAACGGAGGCAGCGTTCTCCAGGGCAACTCGGGCGACCTTCGTGGGGTCAATCACCCCGCTTTCGTAGAGGTCCTCGAACTGCTCCGTTGCGGCGTTGAAGCCGAAGCCATCCTTACCCTCTTTGACCTTGGCGACAATCACCGAGGGATCCAGCCCAGCATTGGCGACGATCTGGCGAATGGGCTCCTCCAGTGCCCGGCGCACGATGTTGATGCCGGTGCGCTGGTCCTCATTGGCAGGGGAGAGCGTATCCAGGACGTGGAGCGCCCGCAGGTAGGCAACTCCGCCACCGGGTACGATCCCCTCCTCGATTGCCGCCCGGGTTGCGTGGAGTGCATCCTCCACGCGCGCCTTCTTCTCCTTCATCTCCACCTCGGTAGCGGCACCGATTTTGATGACCGCCACGCCGCCGCTGAGCTTCGCCAAGCGCTCCTGCAGCTTCTCGCGGTCGTAGTCGGAGGTGGTCTTCTCAATCTGCACCTTGATCTCGTTGATGCGCTTCTTGATCTCCTCGGGCTTGCCCGCCCCCTCGACGATCGTGGTCGTATCCTTGTCAACGACCACCTTCTTCGCCGTGCCCAGGTACGCCAGCGTGGCGTTCTCCAGCTTGAAGCCCTTCTCTTCGCTAATCACGGTGCCGCCGGTCAGGATGGCGATATCCTCCAGCATCGCCTTGCGCCGGTCGCCGAAGCCTGGCGCCTTGACCGCGCAGACGCGGAGCGTTCCACGCAGTTTGTTGACCACCAGGGTTGCCAGAGCTTCACCCTCGACATCCTCGGCGATGATGAGCAGCGAACGCCCCGACTGCGCAACCTTCTCCAGGATCGGCAGCAGGTCCTTCACCGCCGAGATCTTCTTGTCGTGGATGAGGATGTAGGGGTTCTCCAGCACCGCCTCCATCGTGTCCGCATCCGTGACGAAGTACGGCGAGAGATACCCCCGGTCGAACTGCATCCCTTCGACCACCTCCAGCGTGGTCTCGATCCCCTTGGCTTCTTCGACCGTGACGACGCCGTCCTTGCCGACCTTCTCAATGGCGTCGGCAACGAGCTTGCCAATCTCCGGGTCGTTGTTGGCGGAGATTGTGGCAACCTGCTCGATCTCCTTGCGCCCCTGGACCTCGCGGCTGATACGGCGCAGCTCCTGCGTAATGGCAGCCACTGCCATATCAATGCCGCGCTTGAGGTCCATCGGATTCGCTCCCGCCGTAACGTTCTTGAGCCCTTCGCGCACGATCGCCTGCGCCAAGACCGTCGCCGTCGTCGTCCCATCCCCGGCGACGTCACTGGTCTTGGAGGCTACCTCGCGCACCATCTGGGCGCCGAGATTCTCAATCGGATCCTCCAGCTCGATCTCCTTGGCGACCGTGACGCCGTCCTTGGTCACCGTGGGCGGTCCGAACTTCTTATCAATGACGACGTTGCGCCCCTTCGGACCCAGCGTGACCTTGACGGCGTTGGCAAGCTTATCCACACCGTTCTTCAGTGCCGCACGCGCTTCAGCATCGTAGAGGATGAGCTTGGCAGGCATGGCGTCCCTCCTGGTGTTTGTTCAACTTACGACTGCCCGTTTGTGTTGATGATGGCGTAGATGTCACTCTCGCGCATGATGAGGTACTCCTCCCCATCGATGGTCACCTCGGTGCCGGCGTACTTGCCAAAGAGCACCTGGTCACCGACCTTGACCTGCAAGGGGATGAGCTTCCCGTCCTCGGTGAGCTTCCCCTTCCCAACGGCAACCACCTCACCTTGCTGTGGCTTCTCCTTCGCCGTGTCCGGAATGATGATCCCGCCCTTGGTCACCTCCTCCGGCGGAGCAGGCTTGATGACGACGCGATCATACAACGGGGTGAGCTTCATGGCTGTGCAACCGAACTGTTCGACATACACCCTGCGCCGAGGCTAATGACGATGCGACTCTTGAGTCTATTGTTAGCACTCTCTGCGGGTGAGTGCTAATATCCGGCTGCAAAACTACGACAGATAAGCGAAACACGGAGCTCAATCTCCGGCACCGCTCTCCCGCTGCCCCTGCGCCAGGCGGGCTGCCCGCAACCGCAGCTCCGCTCGATGCAGCTCCTGGCGCGCCTGCCGGGCTTCCTCCAGCGTTTGCGCAGAAGCCAACCGCTGCTGTGCCTGGCGAACCTGCTGCTGCGCCTCCTGCAGATCGATTCGCTCGGCAGGCTCTACCTGATCGACCAACACCGTCACATGGTTGTGCAGTACCTCTACAAACCCGCCCCCCACGACGTAGTACCGGGGTGACAGATCTGCCAGCAGCAGCTTGACTATTCCCGGCTCCAGCGAGGAGATAATCGGCGCGTGGTTGTAGAGCACCTGGAACGGTGCAACCGTCCCCGGTACCGTCACCGCGGCAACCACCCCACTGTAGACACTGCCTTGGGGCGTAACGATATCCACCTGCAGGGCTTTCTCCATGGCTCAGGATGCTGCCGCTTTGAGCTCGGAGGCTTTGAGCTTCTTTGCCTTCTCCAGCGCCTCGTCCAGCGTCCCAACGTAGCTAAAGGCTACTTCGGGCACGTCGTCCACCTCCCCATCCAGAATTGCCTTGAAGCCGGCGACGGTGTCCTCAATCTTCACATAGCGCCCGGGCAAGCCGGTGAACTGCTCGGCAACGTGGAAGGGCTGGGAGAAGAACTTCTGAATCTTGCGCGCCCGGTAGACGGTGAGCTTGTCCTCGTCGGAGAGCTCGTCCATGCCCAAGATGTTGATGATGTCCTGCAGGTCTTTATAGCGCTGCAGGACCTGCTTGACGCGCATTGCGGTCTCGTAATGCTCCCATCCCACGACCAGCGGGTCCAGGATGCGCGAGGTGGACTCCAGCGGGTCCACTGCCGGGTAGATTCCCAGCTCGGCGATCTGGCGCGACAGCACCGTCATTGCGTCCAGGTGCGTGAAGGTGTTGGCGGGCGCCGGGTCGGTAAGGTCATCTGCGGGGACGTACACCGCCTGCACCGAGGTAATGGAGCCGCGGATGGTCGAGGCAATCCGCTCCTCCAGCGCCCCCAGCTCTGTTGCCAGCGTCGGCTGGTAGCCTACAGCCGACGGCATCCGCCCCAACAGCGCCGATACTTCCGAACCCGCCTGCACAAAGCGGAAGATGTTGTCGATGAAGAGCAGCACATCGCGCCCCTCCTCATCGCGGAAGTACTCCGCAATCGTCAGCGCGGTCAATCCCACGCGGGCGCGGGCTCCTGGAGGCTCGTTCATCTGCCCGAAGACCAACACCGCCTTGTCCAACACGCCGGAGGCTTTCATCTCCAGCCACAGGTCGTTCCCCTCCCGCGTCCGCTCGCCCACGCCTCCGAAGACCGAATAGCCACCGTGATGCTTTGCGATGTTGTGAATCAGCTCCTGGATGATGACTGTCTTGCCTACCCCGGCGCCGCCGAACAGCCCCGTCTTCCCCCCGCGCGTGAACGGCTCGATGAGGTCGATGACCTTGATGCCGGTTTCAAACATCTCCTTGCGGGTGCTCAACTCCACGAACGCCGGCGCCGGACGGTGGATCGGATAGTACTTCGTCGCCTGAATCGGTCCCAGCTCATCGATGGGCTCCCCGACCACGTTGAGGATGCGCCCCAGAACACCGGGTCCGACCGGCACCTTGATGGGCTCTCCGGTGTCGTAGACCTTCATGCCGCGCACCAGCCCATCGGTGGTGTCCATCGCGATGGAGCGGACACGGTCCTCGCCCAAGTGCTGCTGCACTTCACACACGAGCACATCCTCCTCCTCGCTCCCCGGGCGCTTGCGCGGGATCTTCAACGCGTTGAGCACCGCCGGAAGCTCCCCGCTGGGGAACTCCACGTCCACCACCGGACCGATCACCTGCACGATGTAGCCAACGTTCATCTGCACACCACCATCGTTCGGCACAGTTCCAGAGCTACAAAATTAGCAGCATTGCCGCTGCCCCACCGCTCACCCGCCGTTGACGAGCGCCTTCTTCAGCTGCGAGATATGCCACGTGACGTCAATCTCCTTCGGGCATGCCTCCACGCAGTTGTAAACCGTATGGCAGCGCCAGACGCCGTTCTCCGTGCCCACGATTGCCAGCCGCTCCTGGGTTGCCCCATCGCGCGGGTCGAAGATAAAGCGGTATGCCTTCAGCAGTGCCGCCGGCGCCAGGTAATCCGGATGCGACCACAGCGAGGGGCACGAAGCCGAGCAACACGCACACAGGATGCACTTGGTTGACTCCATAATCCGCTCCATCTGCTCCGGCAGCACACGGTACTCGCGCCCGTCCTCCGGAGGCGCCTCGCGCGGCAGCAGATACGGCTTGACGGCTTCGTACTTCTGGAAGAAGGGCTCCAGGTCCACCACCAGGTCCTTGATGATCGGGAAGAAGGGCAGCGGCTCAATGACAATGGGCTTGCGCAGGTCCAAATCGCGCAGCAACACGGTACAGGCAAGCGCATTGCGCCCGTTGATCTTCATGGCATCGGAGCCACACATCCCATGCGCGCACGAGCGCCGGAACGTCAGGCTCCCGTCCTGCTCCTCTTTGATCCGATGCAGGATGTCCAGCACGCGGTCGGTCGGATGCACATCCTCGAGGGTGAAGATCTCGTAGTGCGGGCGCTCATCCCGTTCGGGATTGTACCGCAGAATCTTGACCTGGATGCGCATGAGCTTTCCCACATTGCTGATGCAACGCCGACACAAACTTACGAGCTTGCCCTCTCAGAGCTGCACAATCCCCCTCATGGTGCAATCCAGGCACTCCAGGCTCGTATTCAGCGCCGGAGCTTGAGGTCGCAAGCATGCTCGCCCGCATTGTGCTGATTGGACCGGCTTACCCCTTGCGTCGCGGGGGAATTGCCACCTACACCGAATCGCTTGCCGCAGCCTATATCCGAGCCGGACGGCAGGCGCTCATCTACACCTTCCGCTACCAGTACCCTCCGTGGCTCTTCCCCGGGCGCACCCAGTGGAGCGAGGAGCCTCCGCCGGAGGGACTCCCTATCGTAGCGCGGCTGCATTCGCTGCTGCCGTGGAACTGGTACCGCACAGCGCTTGAGCTTGCCGCGCACGCTCCCGATGCGCTGCTCATCAACGTGTGGCTGCCCTTCTTTGCCCCGTGCCTGGGCAGCGTTGCACGGATTGTTCGCCGGCGGAGCCCGCAGACCCTGTTGCTGGGCATCGTGCACAATGTATCGCCCCACGAACGCTTCCCTCTGGCGCGCCTTCTGACGCGCTTTCTGCTGGATGGGCTGGAAGGCTTCCTTGTGCTCTCCCATGCCGTCGCGCACGAGCTGGAGCCGTTCCTCAGGCAGCAGCCCTACCGCGTGCATCCCCATCCGCCCTTCGATTACGGTCCCGCCCCAGAGCGTGCGCTTGCTCGCAAGCGGTTGGGAATTCCGGAATCCGAGCCTGTGCTGCTCTTCTTCGGGCTGGTCCGCCCGTACAAAGGCATTGACCTGCTTGCCGAAGCGCTGGCACTGTTGCCCAATCCCCCGTTGACGCTCATCGTGGGCGAGTGGTACATGCCCACGGATGCCTTCGAGCAACGCCTCCGACAGCTGGGCTTGTCTGAGCGGGTGTGGGTTGTGAATCGCTTCATTCCGCAGCAGGAGATCCCGCTCTACTTTGCCGCAGCCGATCTGGTCGTCCAGCCCTACCGGAGCGCCACTCAGAGCGGCATTACTCCGCTGGCGCTACGCTACGAGCGACCGGTTGTGGTGACCAATGTTGGCGGGCTCCCTGAGTACGTCCGTCCAGGGCAGACCGGCTACATCGTCGAACCGCGCGCAGAGGCGCTCGCAGAAGCCATAGCGGATTTCTTCGGCAACGGGCGGGCACGGGAGTTTGCCCCATTCCTGCATGCTGCCGCACGGGAATGGAGCTGGGAAGCCATAGTGGGGACGCTCGACCTGCTTGCCGAAGACGTCCTCCAGGCGCGCTCGCGGCAGTAGCTTGCCAAGTCTACGGCGAAGCTGTTTTCCGGACCTCCGAAGGCTTGCGCCGCGAGAGCATCCCCCAGGTGAAGAGCCCCACCATCACGCCCCAGAAGAGCAGCTTGTACCAGGTCTGCTGCGGGATGTCCTCGGGAATCAGCCCCAGCTCAGGATGGCTCAGCGTGACGACCAGCAGCTTGAGCCCAATCCACCCCACGATGAGGTAGGCAGCGCGCTCCAACTGCGGATGCTCCTCCAGCAGGCGCACGAAGAAGCGCGCCACCAGCCGCATCGCTGCCACGCCGATAAATCCTCCCAGAATCACCACCGCAAAGCGTCCGCCATCGAGTCCTCCAACGTGCGGCAGATCCGTCGGTGGCAAGCTCTTCACCAGTGCCACCGCCGCCAGGATGGAATCCACCGCAAAGGCAATATCCATGAGCTCCACCCGCAGGACCGTTCCCCAGAAGCTGGGCGGGGCTTTGAGCTGGCGTTGCTGCTGGGCTCTGGGCTTGAGCAGGTGGCGCAGCGCAACGTAGAACAGATACGCTGCCCCGAACGCCTGGAACTGCCACACCTGGAGGAGAATCGTGGCAAAGAAGATCGCCGCAAACCGAAATACATAAGCGCCCACCAGCCCGTAGGTCAACGCGCGCAAGCGCTTGCGCGGAGGCAAGTCCTTGACCAACAGTGCCAGCACCAGCGCATTATCCGCCGAGAGCAGCCCCTCCAAGAACACCAGCACAACAATGGTCCACGCGTACTCCAGCCACATTGTCTGTGCCCTCTACGACAACATCTCCCGAATCCGTGCCGAAAGGTAATCCATCACCCACACGACCGCGGCAATCAGCAGCACGATCATGCCCACCTCCTGCCAGCGGGCAAGCCCTTGGTACTGCATCAGCAGCGTGCCGATACCACCGCCGCCGACCAATCCGATGACCGTTGCCATGCGCACGTTGCTATCCCAGCGGTAGATGGTGAACGCCAGAAATGGCAGCAACACCTGCGGCACAACGCCGTAGAAGACCACCTGGATTGGGTGCGCCCCAGTGGACTCCACCGCCTCGACCAAGCCTGGGTCAATCGATTCCACCTGCTCCGAATACAGCTTCGCCAGCGCCGCTACCGTATGCAGCAGCATCGCCAGCATGCCAGCAAACGGACCGATGCCCACCCACACAGAGAAGATCACCGCCCAGATGAGCGGTTCGACCGAGCGCACGAAGTTGATCCACACCCGCAGCACGGCGTAGAGCGCAAAGGTCACAGGATGCGCACGCATGAGGTTGCGCGCAGCGAGAAAGCCCAGCAGCAGCGCCGGAGGCAGTCCCAACAGCGTCGCCATCAGCGCGATGTAGATGGTCTGCAGCATCGCCAGCAATGCCGCGTCCAGAATTGAGAGCTCCGGACGCAAGAGTGCCCCGAAGAGCCGGGCAGCGCTCTCCAACCCTTTGGCAGAGAAGAACTCCACGGGCGAAACCCGTGCAACGCTCCAGCCGGTCCAGATCGTCAGCACCACCGTTGCCCAGACAACGTGTTGCGCCACCGTGCGCTGCCAGGGTCGCATGCTCTCCCGCCACAGCAGCCACGCCCCCGGAGTACACCGCGCCAACTGCCCAACAAGGGCGAATCCTCCCGCGCAGCCTGCATATCCCAGCCATTCCGCCAGCGTGACCGATTCCGGCGGGCTGCCTCCGAGGATCTGCCCCCAGACGATCCGATACACCACCGCCCCGATGTACGCCCCCAGGAGGGCATCTGCAAGCAGTGCACGAATGCGCAGCGCCAGGCTCATCGCAGCTCGACCTCCTCGGCTTCTTCGCCGTAGATGTGACGGAACCGCTCAGGGGTAATCTCCTCGGCTGCCCCCTCGAAGACCAGCTCCCCGGTGCGGAGGGCAACAACCCGGCTGGCGTAGCGGCGCACCAAGCTCAGGAAGTGCAAGCTGCACACAATGGTCAACCCGTGTTCGCGGTTGAGCTGCTCCAGGTAGCGCAACACTGAGTGCGCCGTTGCCGGGTCCAGGCTTGCCACCGGCTCATCTGCCAGCAGCACCTGTGGACGCTGCATGAGCGCGCGCGCAATGGCAACGCGCTGCTTCTGCCCGCCTGAGAGCGCCCGAACCGGCTCAGCCGCCTTCTCCGCCAAGCCCACAATCTCCAGATTGTGGAGCGCCTCTTGCACGAGCTCGGCGCTGAAGTTCCCCAGTAGTGACCGCCACACCGGAACCCGTCCCAGGGCGCCCACCAGCACGTTCTCCAGCACACTCCGCCGCTCGATGAGGTTGAACTGCTGAAACACCATCCCAATCCGCTGCCGATGTCGCCGGAGCGCCTCCCCCCGCAGGTGCGTCACATCC
>Ga0105160_1000051_pt1 | contig 60134 bp, 44 predicted proteins | sample GXS110809BmetaG_FD_89591 | JGI IMG/M metagenome (GOLD analysis project Ga0105160, IMG submission 89591) | Hot spring microbial communities from Gongxiaoshe hot spring, China to study Microbial Dark Matter (Phase II) - GXS 110809B | ecosystem: Environmental > Aquatic > Thermal springs > Hot...
ACATTTCGCGCGAGGAGATGGAGCGGTTGGCGTTGGCAAGTCCGCGCGTGCAGGCGTACTTGGCGGGCAAGCCCCCGCGCAAGGTGATTGTGGTGCCGGGCAAGCTGGTGAATGTGGTGGTGTGAGGGGCGAAGGGTACCGTTAAAGAGCGCGGCAGGTTCTCGTCGATTTTGATTTTCATTCCTTGAGGATGGGCGCGGACGGCAGCGGTAAATCATCCAACGCGGATTGGGCGGCGAATGCAATCACTGCGCGGATTGCCTCAGGAGTAAGCAGCGGGAACTCCGCGATAATCTGTTCAGGCGTATCGCCCGCAGCAAGACATGCTAACACCACCCGCAGAGGAATGCGTGTCCCCTTGATGGTGGGCTGTCCTCCGCAGCCCTCTGGGCGCGTCTCGATGTAGTCCCAGTAGTTGAATGTTATCGGCAACCCCTCGGCTTGGAGTAGTATACCCTCTACGCTACGCTTGCTGTTTCGTAGGACGAGTGGCGGTCAGGTTTTGTGTGCGTGTTGCTTGTGCGAAGACCCTTGCCAGCAGGATTTCCCCCTACAGAGCGAACATCAACGCAGCATCATGGAAGCCCTCTGCCCCACATCCGGGATTGGTTCCGCGAGAAGCGGGAGTACCTCAAGGTGTTTGCTGCTGCTGATAGCCGCGTAGAAGGCTGGTTCAAGGCGGAGCTGCTGACGCTGTTCACCTGCCTGTGGGAGTCGGGCGTGATAGAGTGGTTCGAACGCGAGGCAAACATCCCCGCGCCCAGCAGCGGCAAGTGGAGGGCTTAGCTACGTTTGAACCGTTTCTCTATCTCGTCCCACGCGAGGGTGAGCGTAATCGGGCGTCCGTGCGGGCAGAGGTAGGGGTTTTCGGTGCGGGCGAGGTCTTCGATGAGTTTGCGCATTTCAGGCGGGCTCAGCGGGTCGCCCGCCTTGACCGCCATTTTGCATGCGGTGGCTGCCCATACCTGCTCGCGTGCCATCGGTAATCGTTTGTTGACCGACAGCTCGGCTAGCTCATCTACGATGTCGCGCAACACCTGCACAGGGTCGCCCTTGAGCGCAGCGGGCACCGCACGCACCAGAAAGGCATCTTGCCCGAACGGTTCCAACTCAAAGCCTATCGCTTGCAACTCGGGTAAGCGTTCCTGCAACAGCAGCGCGTCACGACGGCTGAGTTGCAGTATCTCAGGGGCGAGCAGATGCTGCTTAGGCACGGGCGTACCTCCGCGTGTGCGGTGGAGTTGTTCGTACAGTACGCGCTCGTGCGCCACGTGCTGGTCAATCAGCACCAATCCGTGCTTGGTTGCGGCTACGATATAGGTGTTGCGTACCTGCCCCAAAATCTGCAGATCTTCCAGCAGATAGGCGAAAGGTAGATGGCTTGCGCGCACAGGCTCGGCTTCGGATGAAGGGGTCGCAACTACATCCTCCGCAGCGGGGATGGGGGGCATTGGTGTTGGTGCGTGATCGGCAGGTTCGTCTGTGTGGCTGGGCGCTTCGGGTGCTGTGGCTTGCGCTGCGGGCATAGGTATGCTTACTCCAGACGCAGCGGCTGGATGGGTGGCTTCTTCATGGGGCGGGCTTGTTCGCTCGGTGGGTACAGGCTCCAGACCCGCGCGTTGAAGCAATAGCTGGTGCAGGGTTTCAGCATCGGGCAGGCGCGGGGGTGCCACCACACTTGGCTGCCCGCGCGCAGCACCTGCAGGCAACGCGCTTGGGATCATGCCATGGTGCAGCAGCGCGGCGCGCACGGCGTTCACCACCGCCTCAAACACTGCCTGCTCGCGCGCAAAACGCACCTCAATTTTGGCGGGATGCACATTTACATCCACCAAGCGCGGGTCTACGCCCACCAGCAGCACGCACGCAGGGTATCGCTTTTCGGGGGTGAGGCTTTTGTAAGCCTCATCCAGCGCGGCGGTAAGGGTTTTGTTGCGCACGGGGCGCAAGTTCACATAGAAGTATTGGTGTTGGCGTGTCGGGCGCGTCAGGTGCGGAGGTGCCACTAGCCCCCACACGCGCACGCCATCGCGCTCGTAGTCCACCTCTACCATGCCCTGCACCAACTCGCGCCCCCAAATGGAAGCCACCGCTGTCAGTAAATCACCGTTGCCAGGGGTGAAAATCAGCTCTTGTCGCTCGTGCACCAAGCGGAACGACACATCGGGGTAAGCAAAAGCGTAGCGGGTGACGGTTTCCACGATATGCCCCAGCTCGGTAGGCACCGTTTTGAGGAACTTGAGGCGGGCAGGCACATTGTAGAACAGGTCGCGCACGGTTACGGTGGTGCCAATCGGCGCACCCACTTCCTCCACGCGCTTAATCTCGCCGCCTTCTACCACGATGAGTGTGCCAGTTTCATCCTCGAAGGCGCGAGTGAGGATTTCCATACGGCTGACGCTGGCGATGCTGGGCAGTGCCTCGCCCCGAAAGCCTAGTGTGACGATGGCGTTGAGGTCGGCATCGGTGCGGATTTTGGAGGTGGCATGGCGTTGGAGGGCGTTGAGGGCGTCCTCGCGCCGCATACCGATGCCGTCATCTCGCACGCGGATGAGCCGTCGCCCGCCCATCGCCACTTCGATTTCGATGCGCGCTGCGCCAGCGTCTAAGGCATTTTCAATGAGTTCCTTGAGAGCGGAGGCGGGGCGTTCCACCACTTCACCTGCGGCGATACGGTTGACCAGTTGCTCGTCCAGCGTGCGGATTGGACGGCGTTCGGGGCGTGTACGCATGTCTACAGTGTACCTCATAGGAGGCGGTTTGGGCATGGGGTACAACTTGCGTGGGCAGCTCTGTGTTGGCAGCTAACCCGCTTGCGCAGAGTGGGCTCAGCCGACACAGAAGTGGCTGCGGCTCTCTGTTTCGTGGATGACTCTTGCTCCTTCGCTTACCGAAACAGCAAGCTGCCCTCCAGAAACACGAACCGCGTCTGCGTGTGGTCAAAACCGACGCCGATCCGCAACCGTTGCAACAGGCGGTTGCGGAACGGCAGTCGATAGAATAGGCGCACCTGGTACTCGTTCGTCGCGACACCAATGCTACGCCGGTAGGCGAGGCCTACCCCGTCAAAAAGGTTTTTCACCACATAGAGGCTTGCAGGGCGCAGCCCCGTGTAGTCCAGTGTGAACTGTTCCAAGTCCAACGCTTCCGCGATGCCTGTTTCCAACGGCAAGAACAGTTGGGGCAGCACTTGTGCGGTCAGGATATCGCCGATTTGCTCGCGCAACACTTGGGCGGGATCAACGCCGCGAGCAAGCGCCGCCAACGCCTGCCCACGCCCCAGTAGCGTGAGGATCGTTTGCTCCGACAGCCCTGGCGGCTCAGAACGTGCCGTCAGGTTCAGGCGTTCGGGGTCGTCCAGTGCGCCGCGGATACTGACCTCCACGCGGTAGCGTGTCGGCTCGCCCGTGAAGTCCGAAGCGACCACACTGGTAGTGGCGCGCACATCTAACTCCACGCGGGCGATGGTCTCACCTGTGGCGCTGGCAGCAGGGTAGCTGAGGCGTGCCACACTGTCGGGCTCGATGCGCAAGCGAGCGGTCGGCAGGTTGAACACGCCGCCCCGCAAGCTAAACTCGCCCACAAGCGTAGGCGCGCTCAGCGAGCCACCCACCTCCATCGCGCCCTCGAGGCGAGCGTCCAAGTTCGGGTTGCGCAGTACGAAGTCGTCCGCAAGTTGCACGCGCACCTCGAAGCGTGGGTCTAGGGGCAGCGGCTCGCCTGCCTCGCGGGCGGGTAGCTCAGGCGGCAGATAGAGAAAGCCGTGCTTCACTGCGAACGCGCCTTGTGCGAGAGGCTTGCGCCAGTCGCCAGTGATTTGCGCCGCGCCCGACACCACGGCGCGTCCTCCTGTGCCCAGCACGGGCAGCTTCGGCTCGTTTGCAGTGAATGCCGCCGCAAGCACACGCAGGTTCACTGTGGGCTGCTCGCTCGCGAACTCGACCGAGCCTTCCACCTGCACAGTGCCCCCCTCCGACGAACGCGCCTGTGCTTGCACAATCCGAGCCTCGCGCCCATCAAACACAACGTCAACGCCTAGCGCCTCTAACGCCGTGTTCAATCCCTGCCACGCCAGCTGATCGGCTTGCACCTGCAATCGCCCGCGCGGCTCAGGCGATGCCAGCGTGCCGCCGATTTCCAACAGCGCATCGATTGTGCCCTGAGTGCGCTCGGGGTCTATCGGCGCAAACAGCCCCAGCATCGTCAACGGCTGCTCACGCAGGCGTGCCTGCACCAGAATCGGTTCGTCGTCAGGAATGCCCAACGGCGACCAGTGGAACGGCACACGCCCCGACAATCGCGCCTGATAGTCGCCCAACCGAATCAGCGCATCATCGGTTTGGATAACGCCCTCGCGCACTTCGATTTCGCTGAAGAGCAATTGGTCTATTGTGTAGTCGGCGATGCGGAGGTCACTAACCGTTGCGCTCAGCTGGAGTTCGGGCGATTCGGGGCTGCCTTGACCGATTAGGCTTACATCCAGCAGCCCGTCGAACTCAGGCAGGCTGGGGTTCCACAAGCGTGCCCAGCGTAGGGGCAGTTGCGCAGCTTCCAAGTCGGCGCTGACGGTTTCGGGCGTATAGGCGAGGCGGGCGTTGAGGCGAGCTGTATCGGCTTGCCAGCGCAGTTGAGCAATCTCGGCGCGTTGCGTGCGCAGCCGACGCAGCGTGGCAGCCACTTGCTCGGCAGGCGGGGCGTTGGGAGGCGCATCGGAAACGCCTTGCCAAGTGGCTTGCAGCGCCAGTGTGCCCAGCGGCTGCGCGCGCCACTCCAGCGTCTCCGCGTTCAGGCTTAGCTCGGCACGGGGCTGGCTAAGCGCGCCCTCCACACGCAACTGCGCCGATATCTGCCCTTGCAAAGTTTCAATCCGCTCGGCGACGGTGGGGGGCAGCGCGTCAGGAACGGCGCGCACCACTTGGCGCAACCACTCAATAGGCACTGCGTCGGCGCTTGCTTCAAGGTGTAGCGACTGCGTGGCGAGGTCATACTCCAGTTGTGCAAGTTGTAGTTCACCCTGTGGTGGGCGCAGGGCAAGTTGGGCATGTAGCGTGCCCGCGGTCAGCGGCTCGCGTGGGGGCGTTTCAGGTGGGCGCAAAGACAAAGTGCCTTCCAACTCGCCCAGCGGAGCATCATTCAGCTGCGCCTGACGAATGGTAAACTGTGTGTCCACAGCTGGAGCTTCGGGCGTGCCTGTAGCTTGCCCTGCCAGCGTGAGCTGCCCCGCCACGCGGTACTCCACGGGCAGATAAGGCGTCAGCACTGCAAGTGAGGCGTCGTGCAACTGCCAGCGCGCCTCGAACACACCGTCGGAACGCCAGCTGCCCTGTGCTTCCAGCTGCCCGCCCTCTAACTGCGCCTGCGCCGACGGCACTTGTATTTGCACCTGCCCATTCTGGAACTGCGCTACTACCTCCACGCGCGTGCCTCGCAACAGCGTGCGGTCATACTGGATGGTTTCTGCGCTCAGATTCGCGTCCACGATGAACTGTTGAGGTGTGCCGGTGGCTTCAAACGCGCCCGAAGCCACGCCCGCCAGCGGCAGCTCGCGCCGCAGCCAATCGGGTATTGTGGCGAGATCCAACTCGTATAGGTTGCCCTGCAAGCGGAAGCGCGGCGGCTGGTCGGCTCGCTCGGGTAGCTGCACCACGCCTGACGCCCACAGTTGCGCTGTGCGACGCAGAATCTGCAACTCTGTAATGCGCAGTTCGCGCTCAACTAAGTTGAGGTTGGCGATCGCCACTTCCGCGCCGATGTCGCCCAGCCGCCCGTCGAACACCACCGCTTCCATCACCGCCTGAGGGGCGCGCAGACTGCCCCGCGCTTGGGCTGTGAAATAGCCGATGCCATCCACACGCAACGGCTCGCCCTCGGAGTTTTGCAGCGGCGCGCCGTTCGCGTAGCCCAGTAGCGACGCCACCAAGTTCAGGTCCAACTCGTCGGCATCCAGTGTAAGTTCAAAGCGGGGATCATCGCTCTCAAGCGCGCTGACCGTGCCCGACAGCTGAATTGCTCCCACACTGCCTTGCAAAATCGCGATCGGAACATCCAGCGTGCCGTTGTGGTAGCGCACGCGGGCGCGCACACTGCCCAACGGCTGGCGATTGTACCCGAGCGAACCGCACAGAAAGTTGGCTTCAATTTGCGGGTTGTCAACCGCGCCGTAGGCGATAAGGCTCAACGTCGCTTTGCCCTGCAGAGGCGTTTCGCGCAGGGCAGGGATCCGATGCAAGGGCAAGTCAGGCATGTGGGCGTAGAGGCGAAATTGTGGCGTTTGCGGGCGGATATCCATCCACAGTTTGCCACGCACCATATGCCCCGCGTACTCAGCTTGCAGTTCAGGCAAGTAGAGCTGCCCGTCGGTGAAGATAAGCGGGCTGCGCAGACGAGTAATCGCGCCTTGCGGGGTGTCAATGCGCTCCAGACTTGCGGCGCCGACCAGTTTAGGCTGCTCAGGTGTGCCAGTGACGCGCAACGTCGCTTCAAACTTGCCCTGTGCGAGAGGCTTGTCTTGGCGCACGAGGCGCCACAACGCTGCGGCGTCGCCAACCACCTTTGCTTGCCCCTCGAAGCTCAGCGGTGAGCGTTTCCAATCAAGCTGCAGTTGCGCCGCGAGCCTACCGTCAGCTGATTGCACCGCCCCCGCTAATGCAGACTCGGTGAACACAAATGCAAACCGTGCCTTGCGCCAGGGCAGGGCGCGCTGGCGGAATGTTGGGTTAGTGGCGACGCCCTGAGCTGTGCCCTGTAAACGCAGGGGCTGGTCGGGCGCGTACGTTAGTTGCAACGCTACCTGCCCCTCCGCGCGTTGCAAGTCGAACTCCGTGGCGGGCAGGTAGGGCTTGAGGCGTGTGCCGTCTACTTGGCTGGCACGAGCATCTATCAGCCAGCGGGTGCCGTCAGAAAGCGCGTGCACCTCCAACTTGCCCAGTGCGTCGCTGGCGCCGTGCGCGCTGAGGTAGCCGCCCAGCGATGGTTGGCTGTAGGTCAGTTCCTCAATCCACGCAGTGGCGCGCACGGGCGAGTTCGGCAGAAAATCGTCGAAATAGAGCGTGCCGCGGCGGGCAATCACGCGCAGACTGAAGGGCGTCGGTTCGGGCGGGCGCGGCGGGCGCAATAACGGCTCGATGTTCCATACGCCGCGACGGTCGCGTTGAAGCCATACCTCCGGGCGATGGAGTTCCACAGTTAGCGGCTCACCATCGCGCGGCGGGCGCAGCCAGATTGTGCGCGCACTTAGCAATCGCTCGCCCGTGAGAGTGCGCACCTCCGGGTTTGCCAGTAAAATCCCATCCCAGCTGAGGAGTACGCGCTCCAGTTGAACATCCAGTTCGGCTTGGCGGCGAGCATACTCACGGAGGGCAGGCGGCAGGCTCTCTTCCACCGCCAGCTTTACTCGCCATAGATACATTGCGCCCGCCAGCGCCACCAACGCTGTCGGCACCAGCGTCAGCAGCCACTGCGCAACGCGCCACAACAGTACCCTATGCGCTCTCCACCGCACCGACTTTGGCGAGCCTCTCTGCCATCACGCGCTGCGAGAACGCGATCGCGTTATACGAACTGCGAATGAACGGTCCCGACGCGACGAACAGGAAGCCCATCTCCTCCCCCAACACGCGATACTCTTCAAACTGGTCAGGATGGATATACTCTTGCACGGGCAAGTGGCGCTGCGTGGGGCGCAAGTACTGCCCGATGGTCAGCGCATCCACACCCACGTTGCGCAAATCGCGCATCGTTTGAATAACCTCTTCGCGCGTCTCACCTAATCCAAGCATAATGCCCGACTTCGTGTAGATGCTGGGGTCTAACTTTTTCACGGTTTCCAGCACTTTAAGCGAGCGGTCGTATCGCGCTTGTGGGCGCACAATAGTTTGCAGGCGTTCAACAGTTTCAATGTTATGATTGAAAATCTCAGGCTGAGCATCCACTACGCGGCGGATGCACCAAGTCTTCGCCTTGAAGTCGGGCGTCAGCACTTCCACGATTGCGTAGGGGATGGCTTCGTGCAGGGTGCGGATGGTCGCCGCAAACTGTCCTGCGCCCTCGTCGGGCAGGTCATCGCGGGCGACTGAAGTCACCACGATATGTTTTAGCCCCATGCGCTTGGCGGCTTCCGCAAGGCGCTGTGGCTCTTGCGGGTCTACAGGCAGCGGTTTGCCCGTTTTGATGGCGCAGAAGCCACAATGGCGTGTGCAAATATCGCCCAAAATCATAAAAGTCGCGGAGCCTTTAGACCAACATTCGGGCAAGTTGGGGCAGCGGGCACTCTCGCACACCGTGTGTAGGCGCGCCGCGCGCATCATCTGCTCCACTTGTTGCACCTTTTCTGGCTTGGGCAGGCGTACCTTCAGCCATTCGGGGAACTTGCGGTTGACCAGCTCAATCCGTGCCATCGGCACTATTATACCGAAGTGCGTACGCACAACAGGGGTATACTTTGCATGTCAAATGCAACTGCACACCTTGCGCCTGTGGCGGTTCCGCAACTACACGCACGCGCATATGGATTTCGCCCCGCGCGTGAACATCCTCTTGGGGGCAAACGCGCAGGGCAAAACGAACCTGCTGGAGGCAATTTATTATCTGAGCGCGTTGCGCCCACTGCGTCCTGTGCGCGAGCAAGACCTGATTCAGTGGGGCGCGCCCGAAATGCGCCTGTTCGCCCGCTACGAGCAAGACGGGCTAACCGATGAGCTTCAAATCCGCTTGCCGCTTCAGGGCAAACGCGTCATCGTGCTCAATGAGCAGCCTATCACCAAGCAGAGCGCACTGGTAGGCAAGCTGGCAGTCGTTTGCTTTACCGCACAAGATTTAGCCATTGTGCGGGGCGAGCCTGCCGACCGCCGCCGCTTTCTGGACGCCGAGATCAGCCTGCTCAGCCACCGCTACCTCTACTCGTTGGCGCATTACAAACGCGCCGTGGAACAGCGCAACCACCTACTACGCGGCTATTTGGAGGGCACCGCCACCTTAGACAGCCTGCCCGAATGGAATGCGCAACTGGTCAAATATGGCGCGCGGCTGTTTCACGCCCGCAAGCAGTTCTTGGAACGGCTGAATGTGTTGATTGCCGCCACACATCGCGCCCTTACAGGAAATGCCGAAATGCTTACCTTGCGCTACTTGCCTGGCTTGCCCCTGCGCGAGCCGCTGCCCGACAAGGAAGAAGACTGGCACGACGCCATGCTAAGCGCGTTACACCAGCTCGCCAACGAAGAACTGCGCCGCGGCACCACGCTGGTAGGACCCCACCGCGACGATTTCCAAATCACTATTGACGGCTACGAGGCCCGCCTGTATGCTTCGCAAGGGCAACAGCGCACCGCGGCGCTGAGCTTGCGCCTCGCTGAAGTGACATTAGTGGAGTCAATTCGCCAGGAGCCGCCCCTCGTGCTGCTGGATGATGTGTTTTCCGACCTGGATCCTGCCCGTCGTCGGCAACTGGTTGCCTTTTTACAGCCGCGCACGCAAACCTTTATCACCTGCACCGACCTTAGCGCGTTCGATGAAGCCACGCTCAGCGACGCCGCGCTGTTTGAGGTGCATCAGGGGATGGTGAACCGCCGTGTGTGAGATGCGCACGATAGGCGACGCCCTGCGCCGCCTGCTAAGCGAACTGGGCGTTGATCGCCAGCTGCGCACTTACAACGCCTTAGCCCGCTGGCACGAGATTGTGGGCAAGCCAATCGCGCAAGTCGCCCGCCCGTTGCGCCTTGACGCCGACACGCTGTGGGTCGCCGTCAAAAGCCACACCTGGGCGCAGGAACTGAACTTCCAAAAAGGAACTATTCTGCAGCGGCTCAATGAGCGCGTTGGCGAGCCGCGCTTCAAAGATATCCGACTCACGGTGCGCGCGGCTTTGCCACCGCTTCGGGGCACGCCGCTGGCTACGGAAACCGAGCGGGCTGCACTGAACAGCGTCGTGCTCTCGCCTGAAGAGGAGGCGCAGATTGAGGCGCGTGTAGCGCAGGTAGCAGATGCCCGATTGCGCGAGGCATTGCGTCGGGCGCAGCGGGCAACAGCGCGCTACCAAAAATATCTGGCGCAGCAAGGCTGGCGACAATGCGCGGTGTGCGGTTGCTACCACAGCGACGATTCAGCCGTCTGTTTTCTCTGCGAGAAAGGGGTATAGGCGCGGTAGTGCGCCCGCGCCCGATGTTGCAGCTGGCGGTGGGCGTTGCGCTGGGCATCGTTGCGGTCGAGTGGTTGCCAATGCCCGTTGCACCCGCCCTTGCGCTGGGGCTCCTGAGCGTAGTTCTAGGCGTGAGCGTGCCTGCATGGGCGTGGCTGGCGCTGGGCGTGGCGCTGGGGGCAGCTCGCTATGAGCTTTGGCGTGCAACCCCGCCTGCCGAACCGCCACCGGCGCGCGCTCTACTGCGCGCAGTGGGCACTCTGGAACCTGTGCGCAACGGCTACCGCTTACTGTGTGCGTTCGAACAACCCCCACGCCCCGACTTCGTGCTGGTCTACTTTCGTCCCCAAGTAAGCCGCCCCCCCGACTATGGAGATGTGTTCCAGATAGAGACCACTTGGCGCCACCCGCCTCGCTTCAAACGGTTCGACTGGGCAAAATATCTGGAACGCAGGCGAGTGCACTACATCGGCACGGTGTTCAGCGAGCGGCAGTTTGCGGTCGTGCAGTCGGGCCGCGACCGGTGGCAACGCCAGTTCACACAGGCACGCCAATCGTTACGGCACGTGCTGCGCAAGCATCTCGCGCCTGAGAGTGCAGCGTTATTGGAAGGCATGTTGGTCGGCGCAACGGGCGATTTTCCGCCTGAGTTGCGCGAGGCGTTCCACCGCGCAGGCACAGGGCACCTGCTGGCGACTTCGGGGCTGCATGTGGCGATAGGGCTCCACGCCGTGTATTGGGCACTGCGATGGACACCTGTGCCGTTCGCGGGACGGATGGGATTAGTTGTGGCATTTGCGTGGTTGTATGCGCTGTTGGCGGGGCTACGCCCCTCAATTGTGCGTGCTGCGACAATGGCAACCTGTCTGCTAAGCGCGGGCATTGTCGGGCGCGAGGCGGATAGCCTCAACGCGCTGGGATTGGCAGGCGCGCTTTGGCTCCTCATCGCGCCCCACGCATTGTTCGAAGTGGGGTTTCAATACTCGTTTTGCGCGGTGCTCTTCATTCTGCTCTTTTATAGCAGGCTGGAGCGAGGGCTCAGCGCCTTAGCGCAAAAACTGCATGTGCCCACGCCGCTCCGGCGTGTCGTACATCAGGGCATTCCGTCGCTGCTAAGTGTGACGCTTTGTGCCCAAGCGGGCATTAGCCTTGTGCAACTATACCACTTTGGGCACATGTCGCTGCTTTCACCGATTGCGAACTTACTGGCGGTACCGTTGGCATATCCAACTTTGCTGATGGGATTTTGGCTATGGCTTTCGCAGGGGGTTGGGGCAGGCGTGGCGGAATGGCTATGCACCTGGCAAATTAGCGTGGCATACCTATTCGGCGCAGCATGGGTGCCTTCCATTCGGCTAGAAGGGTTGCCCGCCCCGCTTGTGGTAGCGTTCTACGCGGCTGTGCTGTTGTTTGCCCCTGAACCGCCCCTTGCGGAGCCTGAGGAGCAAGTATGAGAACCCGCCCCTGCAATCGCCCGCATCTCCCAGGCAGGCTACTAGCATAACACAGTATGCAGGAGGTGTTCTGATTTTGCGCCCCTCCCTAAGGTTCTCCCCCGCTTCGGAAGGGGGACCTATGATGGGAGGTTCCAGAAAAAGTCAGGCAACTGGGTACCGAGGGGAGGGGGGTTGCTCCTGTTCCAGATTGCTTGAACAGCCTTTGGTAGCTACTAAGGTACTACCGCACTTGAAATTTGTGCACACCAAAAGGTAGAATTTCGGAGCAGGAGGGGAGACCGATGTCGCATATCACGCGCATCCGCACCCAGATGGTGGAGCAGGAGTATCTCCTCAAAGCGTTGGAGGATTTGGGGCATAGCTACACTCTGGGGCAAAATGAGCACGTGCAAGTGCAACTGCCTGCGGTTTTGGGGACGCGCACGATGACCTTTGAAAAGCGTGGAGGCACCTACGAGTGCGTGGGCGACTGGTGGGGCGTACGAGTGAACCAGCGCGAGTTCCTTAATGCGCTGGCGCAACGATATGCCTACCACGCCACGCTGAGCAAACTAAGCGAGCAGGGCTTCACGGTAGCATCTGAACAGAAAGACGCCAACGGGCGCATCCACCTGCTGCTGCGCCGCGTGGGCTAATCAGGAGGGTAACCGATGGAACTGCACGAGATTGAAGTCACCATCCACCCCGATGGGCGCGTGGAGTTGCAAGTGCGTGGCGTGCAAGGCACTCAGTGCTTAGACATCACCAAAGACTTGGAAGCAGCTTTGGGCAACCAAATAGAGTCGCGCGAAATGACCGCCGAAGCACTGGAAGCAACGGTTCAGGACCAAACAGTCATCACCACGCGTATGGGATGAACCAGCCTGCCAAGCCGCGTGCATTGCGCCTGCATGCCTTTGAACCGTTCAGCTACGCTAACGGACCAGGCTGCCGCGCGGTAGTGTGGGTGCAAGGGTGTACCCTGAGGTGCCCCGGCTGTTTCAACCCCGAAACCCACTCGTTTCATGGCGGTGAATGGGTCGCCGTAGATGCGCTGTTTGAACGCATCGCGGCGCTCCAGCCGCATATCGAGGGCATCACCCTGAGCGGAGGCGAACCGTTCCAACAGCGACCCGCCCTGCTTGCCCTCTTGCAGCGCGTGCGCCACGAGACCAACCTCAGTGTGCTGGTGTTCACGGGCTACCGCTGGGAAGAGCTGCAACGATTTCGCGAAACACCTGCACTGCTTGCATGTATAGATGTGTTGATCGCGGGGCGCTATGAGGCGTCACTGCGCTTAGCACGCGACTTGCGTGGCTCCGCCAACAAAACCGTGCACCTACTTACCCCACGCTACACCCTTAGCGACCTCGCCCTCACGCCCATCGGAGAGGTGATCATTGAACTTGACGGCACCCTTACGCTCAGCGGTATTGACCCCATGCACTGGGGAAAATGACACATCTTGTACGCAGAATCGTCCAATTCGTTTGGATGTATCCAAAATAGTGGCGTTTTAGGTCATAATATGGAAGTGCAAAGATGAGAACGGTTGCGCTGGCAAGCATGCTGGGGCTGCTGCTCCGCTTAGGAGCGCAGGAGCCAGTTGCGCTGTTGACCGACTTCAACGGGGCAGGGCGTGCGCGCACTGCCAGCACAACCGCCATCGGCGTGGCCACCTCCGACTTGCTGCCCGGTAATGGCACACGCGGCGGCTATACCACCCGCTACGCACCGATTGTTCCTGATTCCGAGTCGGTGTACTTAGATGGCAAGCGGCTGCTGCGCGAGGTTGACTATTGGATTGACTACGCTTCGGGCAGCCTTGTGTTCGCGCAGCCGGTGCGTCGCCTCTCGGCAATCCAAGTGAGCTACCGTTACGACCCGAACGGCAAGCGCGAGCAGATTGTGGGCACGATGCCGATTTTGTCGCTGTCGTTTGGGCAGGCGGGGGACGTGAGTGCGCTTTACACGCCGGGGCTTACCGAAACCACGCGTGAAGGCGTGAGCTACCGTTTCAGCGCGTATGGCTTGCACAACGCGCTTCGTGTTGGCAGTGGCGGGCTGCAGGGCTACTTCTTCGTCGGCTCGCGGGAGGCTATCCGCGCGTTTGCTGCACCGATTGCAGGCGATACCACGCGCGCCGCGCTGGCACCCGCCACCACCGGACAGCTGATTGTGCAGCGGCTCCAACTGCAAAGCGGTGCGCTACAGCTACAAGCCCACTACCAAGACATCGACCCAAGCTTCTCGGCACAAAAAATGCTGGGCGCTCAGGCGGGGCTGAACGCCGAACAGTTAGCCGCGTGGGAGCGCGAAAAGGGCATCCGCCGCTACAACTACGCGCTGGGGCTGAACCTGGGCAGCACCCAAATCCAACAAACCACCCTGAACATCCAAGCCGATAAGGGCACCATCAAGGAGCAAGGCTGGCAACTCAATAGCCCCACGCTAAACCTGCAGTGGAATCGCCGTGAAGCCAGCGCCACTTTCGGGCGGTTCAAAGACCTTGCCGACCCCCAAAAAGGCGAGTGGGAACGCGAACGCGGGCTGACCCGCGAGCACCTCACCTCCAGTTTACGCTTTGCCCCCAACAGCATGCTGGGCTATCAACAGTTGCGCCTTGCGCAGGGCAATGCTGCCATTGAACGCAACCTCTACACGCTAGAGTTGCCCTGGCTCAAAGCCTCGCGCCTGCACCAACAGGTAGGAGCCGGCTTCACACGCTTTGGCGACCTCGCTGAGAGCGACAAAGAACAACTCGCGCGCGAGGTCGGCATGCGCCGCGACCAAACCCAGCTGGAAATCAACCACCCCAACTTCAAACTGGCAACCACTGAGCAACAAGTGCAATCGCCCACGGGCAGCTTGGAGCGCGAACGCTTGCGCATCGAAACTACCCATGTGGTTGTGGAGCACACTCACCGTGCTGTGTCGCCCGAGTTCGGCAGGCTGGCAAGCCTTGCCCCCCACGAGCAGCAGCAGTTGGTCGAAGAAGTGCGTCAGTTCTACGACCCTGCCAACAGCGTGCCGTTTGACCCCAACCACGACCTGCCGCTGCTGATGCGCGAGCAGGGCATTGAGCGCACATTGCAGCGTGTGGAACTCAAGCCCAGCAAGGATACCAGCCTGCAAATGCGCCGCTACGAGACCGCCAACCGTTCAGGCGTAGGCGAACTGCGCGGCGTGCAGTGGCACCTACGCACCCCGAACCTCCAACTGCGCCTGCACGAGCGTAGTATCGACTCCGGCTTCGGTCGCTTGCGTGACCTCACGCGCGTGGAACAACTATTGTTCCACAACGAGCACGGAATCCACCGCTTTGACTGGGACGCCACACTCACCACGCGCCAGTTCGGGCTGGCAATTTCGCAAATGCGCGTGCGCGAAGTCGGCGCAGGGCTACACCGCCTCAGCGCGCGCTTGCTGCACCCCGCTTTGGAACTACACTATCATCGGCGCCGTGTTGACCCTGACTTTGCCCGCGCCCACGACCTAGCCGACCCCGAGCGTGACTTTTTTGCCCAGCTGCGCGGCTACCACCAGCATGACTGGACCGCCCGCCTACGCCCAAGCCCCACCCTGCAACTGGAACTGTTCGGCTACAACGCCCACAACCCGCAGGAAATCATCGCCAACCGCCGCCAACGCTACCGATTCGTATGGCAACCGTTCAAAGCCCTCACCCTCGGACGCCACCAAGACGAGTACGAATCGGACAAAACCAGCGAGCGTCTCTACCAAGATGAGTACGAGCGCAACGACTTGCAATACCAGCTCGGTTGGGGGCAGTTCAACGCCTATCAAGAGCGACGGCGTATCGGCGGCACGTTGGCAAACCCGCTCTATCAAGATAGCTCCTTCTGGCGTTTTAGCACAGGCGCACTGCGCAACCTGCATCTCGCGGTGGAAGAGCGACGCACCACCGCCACAGGCGCGCCCAGCGAGCACTATCAGCACTATCAAACCACCTACACGCTCAACCCGCAGCTGAAACTCAGCTTTGCGCACGCCGAAGCGCGCCGCGACCGCGCCCCCGACGAGAGCGCGCAACAAATCGGACTGGAATATGAGTTCCGCCCCGGCGCGAAGTTCACCTTCTCCGAAGCCCGCCGCGCCAAAGAGGACGCCAACGGCGAGCGCGTGCTAACCACAGGGCTAAGCCACACTGCGTTCGGCGTGCTCAGCATCGGCGCCGCCTACCAAGAGCATCGCATCGACCGCACCAACACCCGCGCCCAAAGCCAAGTGGTCCTTCAAAGCGCGAAACCGTTCAGCTTCTTAGGCATGCAGGAGTTCCAGTTTGATTTCCGCTACGGCGCGCTGGCAGACCGCGGCATATGGCAACAGGAGAACAAACACTTCACCGCGCAAGCAACTGCCCTGCGCCACAAAGTCGCGGGGGGCTATGTGGGGCTGTATGTGCCCGGACATGGACGCGCCGTAGACCGCTACTACCAGATTGAATCGCCTTCGCATCCGCAACTACGCTACAGCCTGCACTATAAAACGCGCACCTACCACGACGGCAGGCTTTACCTTGTGCGTAACTACAACATCGCCTACAAACTGGATGGGCGGCTCACGCTCACTCACGAGTTCCAAACCCACCCGGAGCAAGCAAACCCGCATGTGGTCTTAGGCTCTGTGCTGCAGCCCACAGGCGTGTCGGTGTGGGGGCTAGAGTGGCACTGGACCCCGCGCATGTCACTGCGCGGCGACTACCGCACTGAATGGAACGAGCAACAAAACCGCCGCACGCGCCGCGGCGGGCTAACCCTCACGACCAATCAAACTGACAACCTCCAGTACAGCATCGGCTACCGTGTGGACGCCGAACGGTTCGGTAACCGCGACGGCATCGCGCATACCTTCTTCCTCTCCACCGAGCGCAAGCTCGACCCTGAAAACTTCCTAATGTTCGGTTTCCAGTGGACGCACTACGAGCGTCGCCCCGACCCCAGCATTCCACGCGACCAACATCGGCTGGTTTTGGAGTGGCGCAAGCCGTTTTAGGCTCACTCCACCCGAAACCGCACACCGCCAAAGCGCACAATATCGCCCGGTTTAAGCGTCTGGCGCGTGACGCGCACCTCGTTCACATAAGTGCCGTTGGTGCTGCCCAAGTCATACACTACCAGCACGCCGTTTTCCTGCGCGATGCGCGCGTGGTGACGGCTGACTGAAAGGTCGGGCACAATTAGCGTGTTGTCAGCCTCGCGCCCTACGGTTAGCCCGCTGGCGGGCACGCTGAACCGTTGTCCTGCAAGGGCGCCATCTAGCCCCACAAGGCTGGTGGCTTGGGCTACCACAACCACCCCGCCTGTGGCGGGTACAGGGGGGCGTGTGGGCGGCGGTGTGGGCGTGAGTGCCGTCGTGGGCGTGCAGGCGCACGCGCCCGTCATCGGATCTTGGGGCTGCCCGCAGTAGGGGCAAACACCCGGCGGCGCAGGCATCGGCGTATACGGGGCGCGCACCACATCGCGCGGCATTCGCTGCGCTTGCCCCTCTCGCAACTGAAACTGCATCTGAAAGCTTCCTATTTGCAGCATGTCGCCGTCGTGCAGTTCCACAGGAGCTGTGGCAGGACGCCCGTTCACCAACAGGGGTGCCAACGGCACCAATAGATAGCCTCCACCTTGTGTTCGGATCTCGGCGTGGCGTGGGGCTACTTGCGGATCGCCGCGTAAGGGCACGTCGGCCAACTCATCGCGTCCGATGTACGCCCCGTCGCGGTCAATCGGATAGTCTTTGCCCTCGTTGCGCCCGTAAATCACGCGCACCCACGCCGTGCGCGTAAGCAACTCGAGCAACCCGATGAACAGCCCCACGCCTGCGCCGATGAGCGTTAGCCCCACCGCCCGCGATGGTGCACCTGCGTCTTCCGCCGCGCCCGGCACAAAGGCGAACCCCGACGCCACTACCAGCCCTAAAAAGTCAAAAAGCGCACCGCCCAGCCCACCGCCGATCGCACCGCCCAGCATGCCGTTGCGCATGCGCTTGGGTGAACGCGCCACGACACCTTCCGCCAGCCCAATCGCTGCCCCAAACACCGCCCACCCCAGAATCCGACCAATAATCAACCCCACAATCGGCAGCCTCGTGGTAAGCACACCAAAAATCACCTGCCCGATTACCACGCCTAGCCAACCCCCCACAATCCCTACCACTGCCCCCAACAGCGCACCTCGCGCCACATGCTTACCTGTGCCCAGCGACAAGCCCGATGCCAACCCAATCATTGCGCCAATGAATCCCCCCGATACTGCGCCAAACAACACCAAACGCCCCCAATCCACGCTGCGACGCATCGTATCGTCGTAGAACGGCTCGTTCACCGCCCACGCGATGAACCCCCCCACCGCGCCAAACAGCATCAAGTAGATCAGCTTTGACACCATCGCCTACTCCACCCGCAACACAGTTGCCCCCATCTGGATGGCGTCGCCCGGTTTAATCGGCGTGGGCCCGCTGATGCGAACGCCGTTCACATAGGTGCCGTTGGTGCTGCCGAGATCTTCAATCAGTGTCTGATTGCCTTGACGAGTGATTTGTGCGTGGCGGCGGCTCACCCCCATATCGGCAGTGAGGGCGATAGGATGAGTCGCTTCACGCCCGATGGTCAACAGCTCACCCGCGAGTTCAAAAACTTGCCCCGAGTGCGGTCCCTGGATTGCCACTAAGCGCGTTGCAGGTCCCGCGCTTACCCCTGCTGTGGGGGCTGCAGTGGGCGGGATACCTGCGCTTTCCAGCGGGGGTAGCTCAGGTTGGTGCGGTGCCGCAACGGTGGCAGAGGCGGTAGTGGGGCTGGTGCTCCCAGTGGCTGCCTCTGGCAGCTCCACGCCCAGCTTGGTCATCGCCGCGCCCAGCTGCTGTGGTTTCTGGGTTACCAAACGCACCAAAAAGTAAATCACGCCGACCGCTAACGCCGCCGCCACCACGAACATCACAACCGCGCCGATGCGACTGGCGGGGCTTGCCTCCTCTCGGGCAGCCGCTTCACCTGCAGTAGCTTTCGGTTCCAAAGTGGCGACAGCTCCACTTAGCGCGAATTCAATCACAGGCACACGCAGCTCACGCTCGGCTTTGAGCGTGGTCTCTTGGCTCGCTTTTTGCTCATCGCCATACTGCGTGGTGATGGTCAGCTTGCCGAGCGGCACGCGCTCAAATATTAGAATGCCTTCTGCCGATGGTTCCAAGACGCGCGTGTGGGTTTTGCCGTCGGCATCGGTGAGGCTCACCAGCGCGCTGGCAACAGGTTTGCCTTGGGCGACGAGGTTCACCTGCACGCGCGCTACATGCGTCCAGCGGTCGCTTGTGAATTCGGTTTTGTCTTTCAGCTCAGCGGTGCGTAGGCGCGCGAGGTTTCCAGTTTTCGCATCGTACACCCATATGACCTCTGCACCCTCTGGCTGCTTGATCACGAGAGTAGTATCGCTCGTTTTTCGGGGGGGGGTGAGCGGGTTGCCTTCAGCATCTTCTGCCCACCACCAACGCTCGCCTTCCTGCGCGAATACGAGGGTTGTCTCGCGCGCCTGCGCAGTTGGTTTTTCTTTTTCGGCGGGCGTCTCCGTCTTTGTCTGCGCCATGCCTGCGCCCATAAGTACACACAGCAGCGCAATCAGCTCAAACACTCGCATACGGATTTTTAGATTCGCAAACGGGGGTGTTGTTCCTACCGAGTGGCTAGAGACGCGGGAACGGCATCAGGCTTCGGAACGCCCATACCCTGCAATTTTGCGTAGAACTGCCGAAAATCCAAGTGGAATGCGTGTTTTGGTGGTGGATGACGAGCCGATGGTGCAGCTGTTGCTCAGCCAAGCGTTGGAAGAAGCGGGGCACGTAGTGGAAATCGCTTCCAACGGTTCGGAAGCCCTGCAACGCATGCACCAGCATTCTTACGACTTGGTGTTCACAGACGTCCACATGCCCTACATGAGTGGCATTGATTTCGTGCGGGCGGTGCGACAGCACGGCTGGCGCACCCCGATTGTGGTGATGGATAGTTATCCCGAATTGTTTTTGGAGAGCGAGGTTGGCGCAGAGGCGTTCGCCACGCTTGCGAAGCCGTTTGACCTCAGCGAGGTCCGCCGCGCTCTCCAACAGGCGGAACAACTGCTAATCGCGAGGTGAACCGATGAGTTGGCGTTGGCGCTTATTTTGGGCAGGCATAGCGATGGTTGCGCTTGGCAACGCCCAGCGCACTTCCGAAACCGCCGAGTGGTTGTTTGCCGACCCCCAAGAGGTGGTCAAAACCGCCACGCGCACGGAACGCCCCGTTGCTGAATCGTTTACCACAGTGCGCGTGCTGACCCGCCGCGAAATCGAACTCAGTGGCGCGCAGACCATCCAAGAGCTACTGGAGCGGATGGTGGTGGACTTTGAAGCGCAAGAGTCGTCTCAGCATCGCTTCTTGAGCATGCGCGGTGCCTACAGCGCATCGGAGTTCAATGAGCGCATGCTTTTCCTTCTGGATGGGCAGCCGCTCAACGACCCAGTTTTGGGCAACTTCCCCGCGATGAGCCTCAGTACCCACGATGTGGAGCGCGTGGAAATTGCCTTCGGTCCCGGCTCGGCGATGTACGGTCCGAACGCCTTTGCAGGTGTGGTCAACATTATCACGCAGCAAGGCGACACGGGGCGTTCCTCGCTTTGGAACGGCTATACGGGGCGTGGGGGCTACAACGCTTCCTTGCGCTGGGTCTCGGTGCCAAACACACCCTACCGATTGAGCGTACAAACCTCCTTTTGGCGCGATCCAGGCAGTAATCGCGTGCGCAATAACGATTCCGTCGTGCGCACTGCGCGTCTTGCCTTTTCACAAGGAACTCTGGAACGCGGGCAATGGCAGGTCAATTACCTTTACACCGACCTTGATCGCGGGCAAGTAGGTATGCGCTACTTCGCTTACCTAACCCCTAATGACCGCAGCCAGTGGCGCACCCATTACTGGCAAACCGCCTACACCCGCAACTTCGGCAAGTTCACGCAAACGAGCCGACTTTATGGGCTGAGCGGTGAGGTGGTGTTCCTAAAAGTACAAGAGGTACCTCCCACTGTGCCTAATGCTCCTCGTAAGCGCATGGTTATGAGCCAATCAATGGTGGCGGCGGAAACCTACGGGCAATGGCAACTGCCCCAAGCGCAGTTGCTGGCAGGCGTGGATTACCGATACATGCGTGCCAGTAGCCGAAACCATCTGGGCGGCAGCCACAATGCCTTCAACCTCGCTCTCTACGCTCAAGCCGAGTGGGAGCTTGGGCGATGGCGCCCCATCTTAGGTGCGCGCTACGATAGCCATTCTATCTACGGGGACCAGTTCAGTCCACGCGCAGGCTTTACCTATATCGCCAGCGAGCAGCACCGCTTCCGCGCCTCGCTTGGGCGCGCCTTCCGCGCCCCCAGCTTCGTGGAAATGCACCTGCGCGACTTCTACGTGTGGATGCCTTGGACACCAACAGGTGTGCCCCTCAGCATTGAGGGCAATCCCAACCTGAGACCAGAAACTACCGTGAGCTTCGAGGCTGGCTATAAATACATTCAGCCACGATGGCAGCTCGATGTGTCGTATTTCACAATGGATCTCGATGATGTCGTCACCGTCTTTCTGAAAGACCCAAACCGACCTGACTTGCGCCAGTACAATAACCTCTACGCCTTCCGCGTTTGGGGCTACACGGTGGATACGGTCGTCAAACTTGCTCCTGAATGGACTTTAGGCGGAGGTTATATGTATGTACGCTATACGGGCGGCGTGGAAGAAGACTACAAGCCTGCTCGCGACCGTGCTGTAATCCGCCTTGCCTACTACAAAGAGCGCGGGCTGAGCGGACAACTTGTGTTCAACTATCCTGCTGTGGGGCAGGGCTTCAGCGATGCCTACGCGTGGAACACTTACCTTAGTCTGGTCTACCGACAAGACGAACGCAGCCGTTGGAACTTGCGCATCGATAACCTGTTCAATGTGCGCACCGAGATGGCGCGATGGGTGCCAGGCGGTGGGCGAAGCGTATGGTTCAGCTATCAGCGCGACTGGTGATGAGAAGTGCTACGGACGGCGCTCGTGCTTGGGGTCTGGAGTGTTATCAACGCACTGTTGACGGCGCAGAGCGTGGATATCGCCATCTTACTCAGCCGCGAGGGCGGTATCTATGCCGACGCGGTCAATCGTTTCCGACAAGAGCTGGAAGCGCAGGGCTACACACTCCAACCCCTCACCTTCGCCCTCAAAGGCGACCGTAGCGACGCCGAACTGCCCCGACGCGTTTTGGAACGCCGCCCAAAAGTGATTGTAGCAGTTGGTACCGACGCCGCGCTGCTGCTAAAGTCGCACTACGAACGGGTACCTGCCCAGCAGCAGATCCCTGTTGTATTTACGATGGTGCTTGACCCAGTTGGGCAGGGGCTAGTCGTGAGCGCAGAACGCAGCGGTTCGCGCTTTGCAGGTGTCGCTCTTGCCGTGCGCCCTCAACGGCAGTTCCGAATCCTACTGGATGCGGTTGCCACGGTCAAGCGCATCGGCGTGGTGTATAACCCTAAAGACCCTGTGTCGGTGCGCTTGATAGAGCAATCACGCGAGGATGCCGAGCGCATGGGGCTCCAGCTAATCGCAGTGCCCGCTGAGCAGCCCGCCCAAGTAGCATCCGTCCTACAGACGCTCGCAAACGCGGTCGACGCCCTTTGGCTCATACCCGATCCAGTATGCGCCTCACCTGAGGGATTTCAGGCGCTTCTGGAGTTTGCCACGCGCCACACGCTTCCAGTGCTAGCGTTTGCCGAATCGTATGTGCGGCGCGGTGCCCTGCTGGCAGCAGGCGTGGATTTGGCAGAACAAGGCGCGCTCGCTGCCGAACAGGTGACTCGGATTCTCAACGGCGAAAAGCCCGAAGACCTTCCGCTTCTCACCCCGCGCCGCGTGTTGACATACTACAACCTGCGCGCTGCGCGCTTGCTGAACCTCACCATTCCTGATATGCTGTTGAACTTAGCGGCAAAGGTGTACGAGCAATGAACAAGTTAGGGCTTCGTGAACGGTTATTGCTCCTGTACGCGCTAATGGCGCTTGTGCCAGTGATAGCCGCTGGCAGTTGGCTTTACTTCTACTTAGGTGGTCAGGTCGCCGAGTCGTCAAGGCAGCTGCACGATAGTATGCAACGCGAATTGCGCCTCTACCAAGACGCGCTAGAGATAGGCACGCAAGCGGTACTGCGCGAAGCGCACCTGCGAATGCGCCGACGCACGACCGAGCAGCTGCTCCAGCAGCGCGCCCAGATGCAAACCCAACAGACTGCGCTACTGCGCGAGGCGGTGGGAGAAGTGCAGACCACCACGCGTAATGCCCTCCAGCAGATAGAACAGGCAACCCTGAGCAACCTTCAACACGCCCTCCAGCAAGTTGAGCAGCAAGTACAAGGTGTGCAGATGCACTCGCTGGCTACTTTGCAAGCCGCCACCGAACAAGCTACCCGCGACGCCCTCCAGCAAACGATTACGCAACACTTGGCGCAGCTATCGGCTCAGCTTTCGCGCCAAGTGGAAAGCCTGCTGCGCAACTACACCGCCCAGCTCACTCTGATTGCTCAGCAGCCCGCTATCCAAAACGGCGACACCACCGAAGCCCGCTGGATCTTGCAAGCGTTGCAGAACCGCGAGCCTGCCTATCAGCTGCTGGCGCTGCTGAACGCCGAAGGCGAACTGGTGCTCACCATTAGCGAGGAGATAGACCCCGCCACCGTACAAGCCGACTGGCAGGCACTGTGGCATTCGATGCAAACCACACAAGATACGCTGTGGGGCAACGCACGACTGTACCGCATTGAGGGACGCCTCCAACCCTTCGTGCCAATCCTGACCCCTGTGCGCTACTTGGGCAAAGAGTTTCGCGGGGCAATCTTTGCGCTAGTGAGCTTAGACGAGGTGAGCAACCTCACACGCGCCTTTCGAATCGGCGAACGCGGCACCGCGATGCTGGTGCAGCACGATGGGCTTATCTTGGCACACCCCGATTCACGCCAAATTGGACAAGTAGCCAGTGCGTTTCAGCATCTGCTGCGGTCTGCCCTGCAGCCCTACAGCACCGTAGTTCCAGGCGAACCCGAACTTCTGGTGGCGATTGCCCCCGTGCGACGGCTTCACGCCCGCTTGGTGATTACCCAACCCACAGAAGAGGCGTTTCAACTGGTCGAGTCGCTGCGCCACTCGCTTCAACAAGTGTTTGCAGCGCAGCAAGCCCAAACGCAACAAGCAATCAATCGCGCCAGCGTCGCTGCCAAACAGCAGTTCCGCACCCAAGTGCAGCAGCAGCAAGCCCAAATCCGCCAGCGAATCCACATCGCCGAGCAGCGATCGCTAACTCGCTCGGTGGCGAGTCTCAATGCGCTAAGCCGTGCCCAGCAGCAACGCCTTGCCCAGATGATCGACGAATCGTTCCGCCAAACGCGCCTGGAGCTGGAACGGGGGCTGCGCAAACGCCTTGCAGAAGCCTACCTGCGCACGAACGCGCAGCTCCAAGCGATTACTGAGACCATGCGCCACAGCGTTAATCAGCAGGCGCGCACATCGCTCTCGGTAGCGCTCATGTGTATCATCGCTGCCTTGGGCATAGGCGCCGTCTATTTCCATCGCAGTTTAGTGCGTCCGCTACGCATACTAGTAGAAGCTGCCCACGATATCGCGGCAGGCAACATGAATCGGCGCGTGGGGCTGCCCCGTCGCGGCTGCCCCGAACTGGATGACCTCGCCGACTCATTCAACCACATGGTCGACGCCGTCCAAAAAGCCGAAGCGCAACTCATCCAGTCCAGCAAACTCGCCTCTTTGGGCACGCTGGCGTCGGGCGTGGCACACGAACTGAACCAACCGCTGGCAATCATCCGCGCGATTGCCCAGCAGACCGTCCAAGACCTCTCCGCCGAAGCCTCAGAGCCTTTCTCGTCTACCCGACACCAGGCGCTGTTGGACGATATGCGCCTGATTGAGCGACAAACCATCCGCATGAGCCAGATTATCCAGCATTTGCGCGCGTTCGCCCGCAAGCCGCGCGAGGAGTTCGAGCCCGTAAACCTCAACGAGGTCGCTCAAAACGCGCTGATTTTGCTGCGTGAGCAGCTGCGCAACCGCGGCATCACCCTTGTGGAAAACTACACGCCCGACCTACCCTCCGTGCTGGGCGAACCCAACTCGCTGGAACAAATCGTGATCAACCTGCTCACCAACGCCCGCGACGCTCTGGAAGATCGCCCCAACGCCCAAATTGTGGTGGAAACTGGCACCTACGACGACGGCAAGCAGCTTTATGCCGAACTGCGCGTGCGCGATAACGGTCCCGGCGTACCACCCGACATTCGCACGCAGATTTTTGACCCGTTTTTCACCACCAAAGACCCCAACAAAGGCACGGGCTTGGGCTTAGCCATCTCGCTGGAGATTGCCCACAAGCATCACGGCACCCTGCTGCTTGCCGACACCACCGAAGGTGCGGAGTTTGTGTTGCGGATTCCCGTCGCTGCACAAAATCTGGCGGCAGCATGAGTGCTTCGTCAACCCTCAATCTTTGGAACCCCCTCCGTAGGTTCCCCCTACTGCGTAGGGGGAACCGAGCCAGTTTTCGGTTCCCCTCGCGAAGCGAGGGGAACCTGAAGGAGGGGGGCACGGAACCCAAACAATTAGCCTTGATGAAGCAATGAGCATCCTTAGATATGAACACAACACCCCACTCGCTACTCCCTGATGGGAGTAGGTGCCGGCGGTGCTTCTGGTGCCTGCGAACCTATCGCGAGAGCACGACTGCTATAACAGCGCTCCCATCGTTGCACCAAGTGGAGAGTCTAGTAGACATAATCGTTTGTATCAGCTACGCATACCCTGAAAAACAGCAACTTTGATATCATTCCGCTTACTGAACCACGTAGACGATACCGTCCGAGAATTGTGTGGCTGAGACCGTCTTCATACGAACAAAACCGACCTTCGTGACCTGTAGCCGAATAGGTGGGCTTCGACTACATAGAGAGCATTATCTGCCTGTCCGACAAATGCATGGGGTGATTATTTTGCGAGGCTTACCCAGCACTTCGCGAGTTCTCCGGTGGACACGCAAGATTGCACGCGCCGAGTTCCTCTCAGAAAATGCTCTAGAATGATGCTTTGCGGCAACAAAGGTCTTGACAAAAACAGCAAAATGTTGTATAATGGTAGCGAGGTGGGATCGATTCCTGCCCTAGCCAGAGGAGGTGGATTAATAACTATGCGGTACTGGGCAACGTTGCTGGGTGTGCTCATGGTATGCGCCGCCGTTTTTGCGCAGGAGGAGTTTCGGGGAACTTTTAGCTTACCCTGGCGTTGGTGCGTCCAGGGGAACACACCTCTAAATACGGCTGACCCCAGCCGATACGAAGTCTTTGACGAGACATTAGATATCTACCTACAGCCGGGGACGCTGACGCTCAGCGAGAATAATGCTCGCAACATCGCGACCGTGCGTGTCGGGCCTGCCCACCCAGGCTGGTATGTGGAAACCAAACTCACGCTTGACTTGGACGGAGCAACGGGTGCTTACATCCAAGCCGGGCTAATCTGGCTACATAATGCCGATTGGTACTACACCTACCATCTGGTGCTAAGCCCGTTTAGCGGCAACTTGTTTTTGGGCACGGCTCAAGAAACCTATGAAAACGGTATGCCTGTATTCCGCAATGGGGGGGCACAATCGGGTGAATGGTCGCCCCAGTTGAATACTGTCATCCTGCGCATTCAGGATCGTTCGGAGAATTTCGACAACGATCCCGCCAACGACATCCCCGTAGGTCAGTTTTTCGAGGTCTGGTACGACAACGGTGATGGCAATGGGATGCGCTGGCTCATCACCGTGCCCACTGCCGAATCGGGCTATCCTGGCTGGGAGTTTATGACCGCGATTCCAGCGATTCTGCGCTTCGGCGGGCGTATCGGGCTCTACACTGATATTTCAGGCTACGCAGGCGAACATGTGCCTGTGGCAATGTTCGACTATTTCCGCACGAATCTTCCGTTGTTGCCAGCAGCAGATATAAATGGCGACTGTATCGTGGACGATGCCGACTTGTTGTCGGTATTGTTCCAGTTTGGAGCTTCGGGTGAGTGTATGAGCGAGGACGTTACCGGTGACGGTGTGGTAGACGATGCGGATTTGTTGACAGTTCTGTTCAGCTTCGGGAGCGGGTGTCGCTAACCATGCGCGGATATGGTTCACGCGCCTATCGCGTGCGCGAATGGGTGTTGGAGCAAGTGCGCTTGGGGCGATTGCGCGCAGGTGATCGCCTGCCCAGCCCTCACGCTCTGGCGCAGCAGTTATCGGTTAGCCCACTGACGGTGCAACGCGCTCTGCGTCAAATGGCTCAGGAAGGGCTGGTTACGCGTCGACGGCGGCTGGGAACTTTCCTCAGCCTCAGGGCTACTGCCCACCATGCTTCCACCTTCGTGCGGATTGCGCTCCTGCTGCCCAAGTCTATGGGCGATGTGCATGCCGATTTCTATTTGGGCGGCCTCTATCAAGGGATTCAGCAGGTGCTAACCGAGTATGGGGCGTCGTTAGGCTGGTATGACTACGAAAGCCTCCATCAGGCAGGGTTGGAAGGCGTTGTAGGCGCGTTAGCAATCGCTCCACCGATAAGCCGCCTCCACGAACTGCAACAGCTCAATCAGCGCATCCCTGTGGTCGCCGTCGGTGCAGCGACCGCCCTTTGGGGTCTCGACTCCGTCGCCTGCGACAATGAGACTCCTATGCGCGAGAGTGTGCAACGACTGGTGCAACTTGGGCACCGACGCCTCATCGGGCTATTTGCCGACATGGACGCTTTAGATACCCAAGAGCGCATTCGCGGATTTTGCCAAGCCGCTTCCGAAGCAGCCCTTGAGGCGTGGTACCTCCTATGCGCCCACGATACTTTTGAGCTCGAGCCAGCCCTGCAGTATCAGCTCCTGAATCTGCTGCGGCTGCCGTCGAACCAGCGTCCTACTGCAGTCGTGGCTGGAGGGTTTTACATGGCGATGGGAGTCTTGCAAGCGGCACATACTCTGGGGTTACATGTGCCTAACGATCTATCAGTAGTCGGCTTTGATGACCCGCCTGCAGCAGCGCTTACGGCGCCTCCCCTAAGCACCTATCGCCAGCCTCTCCGAGCCATGGGCACATACGCTGCTCAACGCCTACTTTCGGTTATTCACAACCCTCGCCCTCCAGAGCCGTTTCTCCTACGCCTTCCCACTTCCTACATCGAGCGACACACTCTCGCGCCCACAATATAACTCCCAGAGGTGAGACCATGCGACGAGGCTTCACACTAATCGAACTATTAGTCGTGATCGCAATTATCGCGATCTTGGCAGCCATTCTATTTCCCGTGTTCGCGCAAACGCGTGAAAAAGCACGCCAAACCGCGTGCCTTTCCAACACAAAACAGATCGCGCTTGGGCTGAGTATGTATGTCCAAGACTATGATGAGACCTTCTTTAACCTGCCATGGCCTGGACCAGGCGGTTATGACGGACAAACGCCCTCACTGCATGTGTTCTGGACAGAGGCGTTGATGCCCTACATCAAAAATCAGGATGTCTTTCGCTGCCCTTCTATGGGCGATGCCTTCCATACAGGGACTTACAACTATCCTGCCGTGAACTATACGGTCAACTACGGGCTGAATGAACCCATTTTGGGGCGCCAAAACTGGATGCGCACAGACCCTAACTACAGTGGCCCTATCCCTATGAACTTACCTGCGTTGGATCGCCCCGCCGAGATAGGGATGATTGCCGACAGCACGCGCTACTATGTGTTCGGTTCCTTCATTTGCTGGGAGGATCCTGATCGTGATGGTAAGCAAGAGGGCTATTGGTGCTCCAGCGACTACGAAAAGCGCACTTGCCCTAACGGTGACTGGTACTATGGTTTTCCACGCCATTTCGAAGGTATCAACGTGGTGTACGCGGATGGACACGCTGGGTTTTCTGGCAAACGTGCCCGCAGCAGCACTAATAACAACCAGTGGGGTTGCTTTTTCTATGCGCGTGTGAAGGTCTGGACACGGTAACAATGCAAACGAACACGACAACCCAGTTGCAGCGGATTCATAGTGCGCTGCGGGCACGCCAGTTGCCCAGCGGCGCACTGCTTAGCGATCCTGTGACCGCCCCCCACGAGAACTGGCTTATGCCGTACTATGCTAATTTGGCGGTTATCGGCTGGATTCATGGGATTCGTCATACCCGCGAGCGCGCCGACTACTCGCGTATTCGCCGCTGGTTGATGTGGTACACAAACCACATGAACCCTGACGGTACCATCTACGACTACACCTACCATAACGGCACCTTGACCTGCCGTAATACTTACGACTCGAGCGATTCTTATGCGGCAACCTTTTTGGAAGCCTTGCGCGATTATGTGCAAGCCACAGGCGAGACGCGCTTCGCACAGAGCCTGTTCTCGCGCGGTATACGGCGCGCGGTAAACGCAATCATGCTCACCTACCAAGCGGATGGATTGACCTACGCACGCCCTGACTACCCTGTAAAGTTCCTGATGGATAATGTCGAGGTTTATCGAGGGTTGCGAGCGGCTGCCGATTTGGCGCGGTATAGCAAGCGCACCAGCGAGGCTGAATGGTGGCGCCTGCGAGCCCAACGAACCCACCAAGCCATTCTCAACGACTTATGGTTGCCCTCCCAAGGGCATTACGCCTGGGCAAAGCATTCCAACGGCACCCTCGAGACGCGCTTGAGCGAATGGTATCCCGATATAATGGCGCAATTGATGGCTATCGCTTGGCTTCCACTCATCCCTCGCCACGAATCGCTTTACACCACCCTCAAAGCGCGGTTCTATAACCTACCTCCCACACTCAACGACAATCTCGCTGTAGAAAAAGCCGTCTGGTGGGGAATGGCTGCCAAGGCAACCGGCGACCTCGATATCGCCAACGAAATCCGCGCCAAGCTCTTGGCAGTTGACCTCCGCCGACGCAACCTGTATCCACTCTCACTATACGGGCACATGGCACGCACCCTACTGGATTGAGGTCTCTCACTATCGGCGTGTGGGAGGCGTCTAAGCCGTGCAAGGGATTCCCCGCTTGCCAAAAGGTATACTCTGCTGCGGCGGAGGATTGTGCAATGGCGTACATCACCGAATCGGGTAAAAAACTGATCACAGTCATTCCGGGCGACGGAATTGGACCTGAGTGTATTGAGTCTGCGCTGCGTATTTTGGAAGCCACAGGCGCGCCCATCGAGTGGGAAATCCGATATGCGGGCGCCAGCGTCTTCAAGCAGGGTATTGAATCGGGTGTACCGCAAGATACCATTGAGTCGATTCGCAAAACCCGCGTGGTCCTGAAAGGACCCCTCGAGACACCCGTCGGCTACGGCGAAAAAAGCGCTAATGTAACGCTGCGCAAGCTGTTTGAGACCTATGCAAATGTGCGACCCGTGCGCGAGTTTCCGAACGTGCCTACCCCCTACAGTGGACGCGGTATTGACCTTGTGGTAGTGCGCGAGAATGTGGAAGACCTATACGCGGGCATCGAGTATATGCAAACACCCGATGTCGCGCAATCGCTCAAGATTATTACGCGCAAAGGAAGCGAGAAGATTGTGCGCTTCGCGTTTGAGTTAGCCCGCGCGGAAGGACGCAAAAAAGTGCATTGCGCCACCAAAGCCAACATCATGAAGCTCGCAGAGGGCATGCTCAAGCGCACCTTTGAAGAAATCGCCCCCGAATACCCCGATATTGAGGCAAACCACATCATTGTAGACAACTGCGCACACCAGCTGGTCAAACGCCCCGAGCAGTTCGAGGTCATCGTCACCACCAACATGAACGGCGACATTCTCAGCGATTTGACTTCCGCGCTGGTGGGTGGACTGGGCTTTGCGCCATCGGCGAACATCGGCAACGAGGTCGCCATCTTCGAGGCGGTGCACGGCTCCGCGCCCAAGTACGCAGGCAAGAATGTCATCAATCCCACCGCCGTCATCTTGTCGATGGTGATGATGCTGCGCTATTTAGGTGAGTTTGAAGCCGCCGCGCTCATTGAAAACGCCGTGCTTTACACTTTGGAGGAGGGCAAGGTGCGCACGGGCGATGTGGTGGGCTACGACAAAGGCGCCAAAACTACCGAGTACACCGACGCCATTATTGCCAACTTGGGCAAGAAGCCCAGCACGGTGCAAGTGCGTGACTATCGCCCCATCCAGCTGCCTCAAGTGCCTACGGACCCTGTGTTTGTGCGTCCACAGACCCGCCGCGTCGTGGGCGTAGATGTGTTCGTGGAAACAGACCTGTTGCCCGAGCCGCTGGGGCACACCATTGAACAGCTGGTTGCCGAGTCGCCCTTCCGGCTGAAAATGATTTCCAATCGCGGCACGCAGGTTTACCCGCCCACAGGAGCGATTACCGATGTGGTTGACCACTACCGCTGCCGATTCCTGTTGCGTGATACGGCGGGCGAGGTAAATGACGCCCAGATTTTCGATCTGGTGCAACGCATCGCCAGCCGCTTCCGCTGGATGCATATCGAGAAACTTCAAGAGTTCGATGGCGCGATGGGCTTCACCAAAGCCCAGGGCGAAGATTAGAATATCTAATCCAACGGGCGGGGGGGAATGGCAGGTCCCATCCCCCCGGCAAATCTAACAAGGGTACACCGCCTGAGTTTCGCCACGCGCTTATGGTGGTTGATTTTCAATTCTGCTCCCCCTCCGTAAGGTTCTCCCCGCTCCGCGAGGGGAACCGAAGAACTCATTCGGTTCCCCTACTGCGTAGGGGAACCTGAAGAGGGGGTTCCTAGAAAACAGGGCTACTACGCTCTGGTTGAGAGAGAGCGTTGCACTCTTATCAACTCCTGTAGGTTCCCCCCGCAAGCAAGGGAAACCGAAAAAAAGACCGCTCGGTGCTCCCTGATTGTAGGAGGCACCGAGCGAAGGGGATTGGGAAAAATCAGGCATCGGCTTTGCTAGTTGAGACTGAACCCTGTACCCTTGTCAGCCTGATGGAACGCGGGGGCGACGTTCCCCATCGCGCTGCTTTCGCGCTTCGCGGGGGCGTCCGCCCTCCGCTATGGCTGCTTGCTGGTTCTTGTCGCAGCGCACCGCCTAACCAGATGTTCGCGCCACTGCGCTCGCACCGCGCTTTGCTAACGCACGATAGAGTCCCGCCCCAATCAGAATCAGCGACAACGCCACGATGTGCCCATAAGTAGTCCCGTCGAACGCGATTGCGGAGGTCGCCCCCGCGCGGAAAAACTCGTTGATGAAGCGATATAGCCCGTGTAGCATCAGAAATGCTGCAAAGAGCTGCCCCTCGAAGCGCTGACGCGTTGCCCAGCGTGATAAGACAAAGAAAATCGCCAAGTTCATCACGGTGGCGTAAAGCTGGGTAGGGTGCACGGGCTGCGCGTGTCCCGGGAACAGTACACCCCAAGGCAGCTCAGTCGGTCTGCCATAGCAGCAGCCCGCACCGAAGCAACCAATCCGAGCAATCGCATATCCCAGTGCCAGCGAGGGGGCAGCCAGGTCGCTCACACGCCAAATAGGCAGCCGATAGCGGTGAATAATCCATAAAGCAGCGCCAATCCCCAGCGCAAAGCCCCAAAAGTACGACATCCCGCCTTCCCACACCCGGATAATGTTCCATGGGTCTTGGGCATAATCTGACCAGTTCATGATCACAAAGCCCAGCCGCCCCCCAACGATGCCCAGCATCACGCTCCAGAAGGCAAGCTCGAGCACATGGTCGGGGTGGATGCCGTAGCGCGGGGCGGCGCGGAGAGCACGCCAAGTCGCCAGCCAAATGCCCACCATCCACATAAAGCCATAGGTGTAGAGCGTGAGAGGACCGATGCGTATCAGCTCAGGCATCATTGGGGCTTCTCCTCAGCAGGGCTGGTGCTTACTGGCTCGGAGGTTGGTGCGCTGAAAAACTGCATTACCATCAGCCCCACCAACGAACAGGTAATTGCAATGTCCGCTACATTAAATACGGGCCACACGACAAAATCAAACATATCCACCACATAGCCCAGCCGAACGCGGTCAATAAAGTTGCCCAGCGCGCCGCCCAGCAGCAGCCCCATCAAAAGCTGCGTGCGGCCGGGCGGGCGATGGCGGTAGCGGTACCACACAAGCCCTGCCAACACAAGCAGTGTCAGCGGAATGGTCAGCCAGCCGCGTCCTTCCAGCAATCCAAACGCGATGCCCGTGTTGTGTGTCAGCGTTAGGTAAAAGTAGGGTGGCCACACGGGCACCGACTGGTCGAGGGCAAGGGCAGCACTTGCCCACAACTTGGTGAGTTGGTCAAGGAGTAAGACCAACGCTGCGGTGCGCCAGAACATTACCTCATAAGGATACCCTATCGGCTATATCGCTGCCGACTCGGTATAGGTGCCGTACACCTCCTTTAGGGCGTTGACCATCTCGCCCAAGGTGGCGTACGCCTTGATAGCGTTGAGGATGGGCACCATTAGGTTCTCGTCGCGGCGGGCAGCTGCCACCAAGTCACGCAGGGCTTGCGCCACCGCACGGTTGTCGCGACGGCGTCGCAGGTCTTGGATGCGCTTGACCTGCTTCTCGTACGCCTCGTGCTCGATTTTGAGGATGCGGAACGGGATCGGCTCTTCCTCCATCTGGTATTCATTGACACCCACCCAGATGAAGTCGCGCTCCTCCACCCGCTGTTGGAAGCGGTAAGCGGCGTCGGCGATCTCCTGCTGGAAGAAGCCACTGCGAATTGCAGGGATTACGCCGCCCTCTTCTTCGATACGACGAAAGTATTCGCGTGCGCCTTCTTCCATCTTGTCGGTCATCCATTCCACGAAGTAGGCGCCGCCAAGCGGGTCTACCGTGTTCGCCACGCCCGATTCGTGGGCGATTACCTGCTGTGTGCGCAGTGACAGCAGCACTGCTTCTTCGGTGGGCAACGCCCACGCCTCATCAAACGAGTTCACATGCAGCGACTGCGTGCCGCCCAGCACCGCCGCCAACGCCTCTATCGTGGAGCGGATGAGGTTCACATATGGCTGCTGCATCGTGAGCGACACCCCCGCCGTTTGCGTGTGGAAACGCAACCACCACGAGCGCGGGTTCTTCGCGCCGAAGGTCTCGCGCATCTCGCGCGCCCAAATGCGCCGCGCCGCACGGAACTTACCGATCTCCTCAAAGAAGTCAATATGCGCGTTGAAGAAAAACGAGAATTTTGGCGCGAAATCATCAATATCCATTCCGCGGTCAAGGCACCAACGCACATACTCAAAGCCGTCAGCAAGCGTAAACGCCAACTCCTGCACGGCGGTGGCACCCGCCTCGCGAATGTGGTAGCCGCTGACACTGATTGGGTGCCACTTAGGCACGTATTTTACTGCAAACTCTATTGTGTCCACAATTAGCTTCATATGGGGCTCGGGCGGATACACCCACTCTTTTTGCGCGATAAACTCCTTGAGGATGTCGTTTTGGATAGTGCCCGACAGCTGATCAAGCGGGATACCACGCTTCTCAGCAACGGCTAAGTACATGCCCCAAATCATAATCGCGGGGGCGTTGATGGTCATTGAGGTGGTAATGCTGGCAAGGTCGATCCCATCAAACAGGATTTCCATATCCTCCAGCGAGGCGACATTCACTCCGCACTTGCCCACCTCGCCTTCGGCTTCAGGGTCATCGGGATCTACGCCCATCAGCGTAGGCAGGTCGAACGCCACTGACAATCCCGTCTGCCCTTGCTCAATTAGGTACTTGTATCGCTGGTTCGTTTCCTCAGGGGTTGCAAAGCCCGAAAACTGACGAATCGTCCAGAGCTTAGTGCGATAGCCTGTTTCGTATAGCCCGCGCGTGAACGGATACTCACCAGGATTGCCCAAGTCGCGATGATAGTCCAAGTGGGCGATATCCTCGGGGGTGTAGTAGCGCTTGATTTCGAGTCCCGACAGCGACTCGAAGCGTGCTTTGCGTTCAGAAACAGTTTTCTGGCTCATCGTTGTGCCTCCGTTGGTATATTATAACCGAAGAGTAATCTCTGGCAAAGGCAGGGTTGAGACCCCTCGCTGCGCTCGGGGTGGCAAACAACCTTGGCTCCGACCAACCCCGTTATTCCGAGCCGCAGGCGAGGAACCTACAACGAAGTTCGTTGAGATTCCTCGCTTCGCTCGGAATGACAGGGTTGTTTTGTGCACCTGGTTTGTCATTCCGAGCCGTAGGCGAGGAATCTCAGTGTGCGAATCCTTAGCCAATAGGCGTCACTTCTCGAAAAACGCAAGGGCAACCTCGCTGTGCCAGAGCAGCCCCTCCTGTGTGAGGCGGATGGTGGTGCCGTGTTGTTCCAGCCAGCCGCGGGCAATCAGCTGGGCAATCACGGGCGCGTAGTGCTGGTGCACGGGCAGTCCAAAGCGTTGCTCCAGCGCGTGTAAGTCCACGCCATCCACCATGCGCAAGCTCAGCATCAGCGTCTCGGCAACCGAGTCCCAGCCCGTGAGGCGTTCCCATTCCAGCTCCAGTGGCTCGCCTGCGTGAATTCGGCGAATGTACTCGCGCGGGTGCTTGATGTTCGTCCAGCGCCTGCCTTCCATGTATGAAACCGCGCCTGGTCCAAAGCCCAAATACGGCTCGTTGCGCCAGTAAATCATGTTGTGTTGGCACTCGTAGCCGGGCTTGGCATAGTTGGAGATTTCGTACTGGTGATAGCCCGCCTCGGCAGTAAGCTGTTGGGCAAGGCGGAACATCGCCACTTGGACTTCCTCGTCGGGCAGGCGCAGCTTGCCCTTCTGGTAAAGATGGTAGAAGCGTGTGTTTGGCTCCAGCATCAGCGCGTAGAGCGAGAGATGTTCGGGTTGCAAAGCGATGGCTTGACGCACGCTCGCCTCCCAGCGTTCCAGCGTTTGCTGGGGCAGGGCAAAAATAAGATCTAAGTTGAGGTTCTCAAAGCCTGCTTCGCGTGCCCACGCGACGCTTTGGAGAACCTCTGCGGGCGTGTGAATGCGATCCATGCACTGCAATTCGTCAAGGTGAAATGACTGCACGCCGAAACTCAGGCGGTTGAAGCCCGCTTGACGCAGAAGACGCAGTTGTGCGAGGCTAACGCTGCCTGGGTTCGCCTCGCAAGTAATCTCGGCGTTTGGGGCGATGGCGAATCGGCAAGTGAGGTGTTCCAAAATGCTTGCCAGTGCCTCGCCGCTGAGATAGGTGGGCGTGCCCCCGCCGAAAAACACAGTATCAAACCGCTCGCCTGCGTACGGCGACTGCTCGATTTCGCGGTGCAGGGCGTCCACGAACGGTTCTACCAGCGTATCCAGCCCCGCATAGCTATTGAAATCGCAGTAGCCGCACTTGCGATGGCAAAACGGAATGTGCACATAAATGCCTCGCATCGGCTTGAGAAAAGGATACCCTCGTTGAACTGCTTAGGTATTCTTACTCTCAGGAGGGAGCCTGCTTATGCATAATCCGTTGGCGGAGCCGCGCGTGTTGCCACAAGCGTTTATGCCGCATGCGATGACTGCTGAGGAGGTCGCTGCGCAGCTGCATACCAGCGAGCAGGGGCTAAGCCCCGAAGAAGCACGACAGCGGCTGCAACAATATGGCTATAACGAAATCGAGCAGATAGAACCAGTCAGCGTTTTCAAGATTATTCTGCATCAGTTTCAAAGCCCGTTGATTTATATTTTGCTGGCGGCGGCGGTTGTGACGCTACTGCTGGGCGACTACATCGACACGGTAGTGATTGTTGCTGTGCTTATCTTAAACGCTACCATCGGCTTTATTCAGGAGTACCGCGCCGAGAAGTCGGTGCGTGCGCTGATGCAGCTTACGGCTCCTCACGCGCTGGTGCTGCGTGACGGCAAAGAGCACGACATTGAAAGTCGCGAGTTGGTGCCTGGCGATGTCGTGCTTTTAGAGTCGGGCGTGCGTGTACCTGCCGACGTACGCTTATTCCACGCCACTGCCCTGCAGGTAGATGAGTCGCTGCTAACGGGCGAGTCGGTGCCTGTATACAAGCAGGTCGCGCCTGTGCCCCCTGAGACGCCGCTGGCGGATCGCGCTAATATGCTGTACTCAGGTACGATTGTGGTGTCGGGGCGGGGGCGCGGCTATGTGGTCGCGACAGGCACGAACACCGAACTGGGCAAAATCGCGGGCAGCATTCGCGCGCAGCGCGTTGAAGAAACGCCTCTGCAGCAGCGAATGCGCCGCTTCGCCAACACGATTGGCATCGTAATCGGCATTAGCTGTGCGGTGATTTTTGCGCTGGGGCTGGCAGTGGGCAACAGTGTGGTGGACATGTTCAAAGTGGTAGTGGGCGTGGCGGTTGCTGCCATTCCTGAGGGCTTGCCGATTGTGTTGACCATTACGCTTGCCTTGCGCGTGAGCGCGATGGCGAAACGCAACGCCCTCGTGCGCCGCCTGCACGCTGTAGAAACGCTGGGCAGCACCACCGTAATCGGCTCCGACAAAACGGGCACGCTTACGGAGAACCGCATGACGGTGCAAGAGTATTGGACCGCGGGCGAGTGGTATCGCATCAGCGAGTTGCAGCAGCATGAAGTGCCCCGCGACGATGAGCACCCGTTTGTATTGGCGTTGCTGACCTCAGTGCTGACCAACGAGGCGCATGTGCGGCGCATCGGCGAGGATGAGTTTGAAATTCACGGCGACCCCACGGAGGCGGCGCTGTTGATTGCTGCCTTGCGGGCAGGCTTCCATCACGACGAATGGCGTGCCCGCCATCCTGTGGTAGGCGAGATCCCATTCGAGCCAGAGTTGCAATACTCCGCCAGCATTCGGCAACGCGGCGAGGAGCACTGGATGTTCGTCAAGGGCGCGCCCGAGCGCGTGATGCGCATGTCTACGCGTTGGCTCACGCCAGATGGCGAGCTACCGTTGGATGAAGCAGCTCAAGCGGAGATTATGGCGCACGCGCAATCCATGGCGGAGCGCGGTTTGCGCGTGTTGGGGCTTGCTTATCGGCGCTGCACCGAACCCGTAGAGACGCACTTTGGGGTGCCACAGCCCTCCGAGTTGGTGTTTATCGGTTTGGTGGGCATGATGGATCCGCCGCGCGCTGGAGTGCTGGAAGCAATTCGCGAGTGCCATCAGGCGGGCATCCGCGTGCTAATGATTACAGGCGACCACGCTGCAACTGCCCGCGCCATCGCTGCACAGCTCGAAATCGCACCCCCTGACGCAGAAGTGGTTACGGGCGTGCAGATGGAGCAAATGAACGACGAAGAGTTGCGCGAGCGTGTGCGCACGGTGAATGTGTTCGCGCGTGTATCGCCCGAGCACAAGCTGCGTGTGGTGCGCGCATTGCAAGCCAATGGCGAAACGGTTGCCGTGACGGGCGACGGCGTGAACGACGCACCCGCCCTCAAAGCCGCGGAAGTGGGCGTGGCGATGGGTAAAAGTGGCACCGATGTGGCTCGTGAAGCCGCCGATATTGTGCTGGCAGATGACAACTTCGTGAGCATCCGCAATGCGGTGGAGGAAGGGCGCGTTGCCTTCAAAAATGTGCGCAACGCCACCTTTTTCCTTATCTCCACTGGGGCGGCGTCGGTGTTGATGTTTCTATTTGCAGTGTTGCTGGGGCTACCGATGCCAATGCTACCTGCGCAGCTGCTGTGGCTCAACCTAGTCACCAATGGCTTGCAGGATGTCGCGATGGCGTTTGAGCCGGGCGACAAGAGCATTATGCGCCAACGCCCACGCCCGCGCAACGAGGGTATCATCTCCAATCTACTGTGGGAACGCACAGTAATCGTCGGCTTCTTGATGGCAGTTGCCACCTTGTGGCTGTTTATGTACGAATATGAGTCAACAGGCTCGCTGACGCGGGCGCAAACCGTCGCGCTGACCACGATGGTGCTGTTCCAAAACTTCCATGTGGGCAACTCGCGCTCGGAGTTCCGTTCGGCGTTCTTGCTTAGCCCACTGCGCAATCCGTTCCTGATGTTTGCAGTGGTTACCGCATTCGCAGTGCACGCCGCCGCACTTTACTTGCCTGTGACGCAGTTTATTTTGCGTGTGGAGCCGATTGAGCTGGAGGCGTGGCTGCGTAGTATGCTGGTAGCCATGAGCGTGATAGTCGTGGTGGAGGCGCACAAGTGGCTGCGCCACCCCAAACTGGCGCGCGAAGGAATTTAATCGCCGCTTGCAACCACCCTCTGCAAGCGAGGGGCACGGTTACCGTGCCCCTGCTGGGCTTGATTATGCTACCAAGATTCCTCGTCTTCGGCCCGGAATAACAAGTTCATTTGTGCAAAGGCGACTTTGTCATCCCGAGCGGAGCGAGGAATCTCGCTCCTTCAAAACAGAGAGATAGCAACTTGGATGTTATAGCGCGCCCACACCTGCACGCACTTCAAACTTGGGCGGGCGCACCAACGGTTGGGCTGAGCGCAGGTGCACATCGAAGGTCAACACGCCCAGCGGCGGCAGCTCACGCTCGCTGAGGATGAGATAGGCTGTATGCGGGCGCAGAATGCTCTCGCCCGTGCGGTTGAGCCACTCCACACCGTTGGGCAACGCCGCCACCAGCGCGATGGGGCCTTCAATCGGTTGCCCGCTAGTGTTCACAAGGCGCCCGCGCAGGCGGTAGGCATTCAGGTGCGGGTCATAACGCATCGGTTCCCAGTGCACGCGGTAGCCTGAGGCGAGCAGGGGCATCGCCTGCAGCGTGTAAGTGGCTACGCTTTGCAAAGCAACAGAGGTGTTGCCTGGGTCATTCACAATGTGGGGTTGGGGGGGCAGCAGCTGGTTAGTCAGGTAGCTATTGCGGGGTGGACGTGCGCCCAAAGTGCCCCGACGCGGATCGTAGGCAGACAAAATGGCGCCTGTTTCGCCAGTGGTGAGCAGCGCAGCTATTAGCCCAATAGGGCGTGTGGCCTTGCGACCCTCAAACAACACCGCAAGCGGTATCGCAATCTCCAGCCCTGATGGGGGGTCGGTAGGGTTGGAGCGCGGACGCCACACGATCCGCGCAGGAATACCTTCCAGCCAGTCCAGACGGTTGAGATTGATGCGGTAGGCACCTGCTTCTGCGCCCACCAGCGGCGGGATTATGGCGTCGCCCGTGAAGCTTGCCTCAGGCGCGGAGTGCAACCCCTTGTGGCGAAACACCCCTATGGCGAACTCTGCGCCAAAGCCCGCTGGCGGCGTCAACCGACGGTTCGAGATCAGCCGTGTTGCGGGCCCGCTGTCGTCGTTGAGTTGATTCAACGCGGTTAGCCCCGTCCCCAACCCATAGTCCACATCCAAGTAGAGCACAACGCCGTTGGTTAGGGGCTCCGCGGGGTCTACGCGCCCTGCCAGCCCAATGTAGAGATACCGATGGTCGTTGTGCACATAGAGTGCGTCTAAGCGATTGAGGTTGGAGCTTGGAGTACGCGTTTGCAGAGCAATTGGCGCGCCCAAATCGCTCAAGTCACCGTCCACTGCCACGCGCCCCTCTTGACGACGCAGGTAGAAAAAGGCATAAAAGTCAGTGAATAGCCCTGGACGGTTGCCTGTGGCAGCGAACACACGCACCTGAATCACGTGCAGCCCTTGCGGCAACGCGCTAAGATCCAAGTCACTCAATTCAAACTCGCCGTTGGCAAGGCGAGTCATCGGCACAAAGCCGTCAGCTAAGCCCTCAGGGGTGTTGAGCAGCGGCTGCAGCGCGCCGATAGGCATACCGTTGTTGAGCTTAAGCACAGCACTCACGCCTGTAGCGTCGGTGCGTACGCGCACGGTGATGCGTTCGCTGGTTACAGTGGCGGCTTCAAAGCTGCGCCCCGACGCAAAGCGCCCACCCGGAGTGGGAATGGTTTGGAACGCGAACTCGTTGCCCGTGCGGGCATCCAGCAGTCGCACGGGGCGAACGCCTGCTACAGGCTGTGGGGTGCGGGGTGCATATAGCACATAGCCATAGGCGTTGTTGTCGTTGCCCGGAGCCGAGTTGGGAGGCACGGTGATCGTCACGCGTCCGTCGCTGCCCACAACTACTGGCGGTCGCTGCCCTGAATAGTCCACCAACACCGTGCCGGGTGGGAAGTTGGTTTGCACGGTCGCCGTCAGTGGCGTCAAGTCGCCGCGGTCGTTTAGACCTACCAGCAGCAGGCTGTGTCCGTTCACCTGCCGCTCGTAGATGTACAAATCGTTGCTCACCCAGCGGTTCACTAAAGCGCCGCGCGCAAAGCGTTTGCGCACATCCAGGAGGCGCAGCAGGCTATCGTCGCCGTTGCCCAGCGCGTTGTAGCGTCCCGGACGCGGGAAGTGACTCCAGTCGTCGGGGGCGATGTTGTTGCCGTCGTAATAAATCTTGGGGCGTCCGGGGCGCGTGAGCAGCCACGCATACGCCAAGTTGTTCGAGCGTGGGGGACCCTCATCGTGGCTTTGCACAAAGCCCACCCCCAAATCGCGTGCTAAGCCGCCCAGTTCGTAGGGCAAGCCCGTGCTTGGGTCGGCGCCAATCGGGTTGCTTAGCGTCGCGCCCAAATCGCCAAAGCCGTTCGCGTTGAACAGGTTCTTCAGCGTAAAGAACATCGGGAAATCGAGCAAGTTCATGCCTGTTTTGGCATACTCGCGCAGCTCGTAGGCATTGCCAGAGTAGACCTCGCCAAACACATAGAGAGAGGGTTTGAGGCTGTATAGATATGGCAGAAAGTTGCCCTCGCTGACCGCGCCGCCGGGTTGCTGAGGCGTGCGCCCGAAGAAAGCGGGCGGCGTATGGCGCACCGCGTCAATACGATAGCCATCGAAGCCGATAACGCTGGTGAGGAACCACCCCCAGCGCTTGAGATACTGCCGAATATCCTCAGCGTACGACTGTCGGTTGGGGTAGTAGTGTGGATTTTGCGGGTGGCGCACAAAGGTGGGCTTGTCGAAGGCGTTGAACTGAGCGTAGCTGGGTAGATTAAACGCCCCCGTGCGCGTGTTGTTACCGTCCTCGTGGGCGTAGTCGGCTAGCCCCACCACATCGTAGTTGAGTGTTCCGAAGCCGAACGGCGGCGCGTTGTTGAAATCTACCTCGTTGTTGTTGGGGTCGGCGGTCGAGCGGATGTGGAAATCTTCGGGAATGACGCCCGGATAGCGATCAATCGGGGTGCTGGCGCGGTTATCGGCGTGGTTAGTTACCAAATCACAATACACTTCCAGCCCGAGCCGCTGGGCTAAGCGAACGAGCTCAATGAGTTCCTGAGTAGTGCCGTACTGCGTGCGCACCGTGCCTTTTTGCAAGCGGTCGCCCAAGTCAAACAGGTCAAACGGATTATAGCCTGTGCTGAAGCCGCCGCCCCCCGATTTGACGGGCGAAGGCAGGTAAATCGCGCCATAGCCTGCTTGCACCACCTCGGGCAAACGCGCCATAATGGTGCGGTAGTCGGTTTGGAACCACTGCAAGATTGGCGCGTCGCGTCGCTGGGGCGCGTAGCGCACCCACACACTATAGTTTGCTCCACCGTTGTTGTCGTAGACCACCGTGCCGTTTGCGTGGCGCGCCCGCACATAAAACTGTAGGTACGTGCCCGGCGGGAACGGCGGCAACACCACATACCACTGCGTGTTGCCCCCCGTGTTGAAGTCAAATGAGAAATCGTATTCTCGGGTAGACAACCAATTATCGGTAGTGAGCACCAACTGTACCGATTGCCCAGGCGCGATAGGATGGGTTTGAGTGGTGACGGTCAGCACTTGCTGTGGGTCTATCATTCCCAGCCGCGCGGGCAGCTGGTGGGAACCTGTGACGAACAAACGGGTGTTGCCCACCCAGCTCAGCTGTGCCAGCGCCGTTGCCCACAAGAAGGTTAGCAGTGCCAGTGCGTAGCGTCGCATATGCATATTATAACCCAAGTGGCTCCCCATCTGTTTTGGGCAGGCGCGATTCCTCGTCGCGCTCGGAACAACGGGTTCCTTTTTGTGAAATTACATTGGTTCAGCAGCCGGCAGCTGCATCGGGAGGCAAGGTCGCAACCTGCCGCCTCTGTGCGGATGATGCTTGTGCAGTCACACGTGGTTCGGGTTAGCACTCACTGCCGAAGTTGAACAGCACCAATAGTAGTTCGGTGTCGTCTACAACTCCATTGCCGTTGCGGTCTTCCAGTGATCCAGCGCTTGTGGTACCGAACGGCCTCCGATTTGCCAGATAATCGCCTGTGTCCGCCAACCTGCCAGACTGCACCTGCTGCGGGTTGGGCGACACGGAAGGGCGCGCCGCTAACCACTACTTGCGTGGTGGCGATGCGGATGCCCCCGCCCCCTGCGCGATTATCGCGCACTGCGCAGCGGAAGGTCATTGTGCGATCGGCAGTCGGAAGCGTTTCCCACCGATCAGTGGCGCTGTTCATGCGGTTTGTAGGCGTGGAAAAAACGGGTCAGGCTAAGCAAGGGCGGGCGCGAGCGGAAGAGTGGATTCAGCCTTGCGCGGCACACAGCACCGATACCTCCAGCATACCCGCCAAGGTCCGCGAGAGTGAACAAGTGCCCCACATCGTAGTTTGCCGAACCAAGCACGCTGTCTAACACATTTTGGTTCTCGCGCCACAGATTGAAAAGAGAGTTCGAGAACGGATCCGTGTTTGGGTTAGGATAGGTAAAGACATACACCACACCATCCGCACCGCGAAATCGTTCTCGTAAACGCTGTTGACGCCTATCACGAGCGATAGGTATCAACTCAAGCTGCGATAAGAACCTGCATCCTTACCGAGACGAGATTCTTCTGTCGCTCCCCGAAGCCCCCGCAAATTTGTGGGCAAATCCCCCGCCATTGGGAACTTTTGGATGCCCTGAATCGTAGACTTGAGTGGAAGGCACTCAAGTGACCTTCCAAACCAACACTAAGGAGAAGGAGGGAGAACGATGCGAATCTTGGCACGACGCGAGCCGGAGACCACGCTGACGCGCTGGAATCCGTTCCGTGAGCTGGAGCAGTTCCGCCGCGAAATGGATGAGCTGTTTAACCGCTTCTTCGACTACCGCCCGTCTTTGGTGACGCCGACCGAGTTTGAGTTCACGCCTGCGCTTGATGTGTACGAGACGCCTGAGGAGTTTGTGGTGTTTGTCACGGCGCCGGGCGTGTCGGAGAAAGACTTGCATGTGGAGCTGAGCGACAACACGCTGACGGTGTCGGGCGAGCGCAAGGCGCTGATTGAGGGTGAGAATGTGCAAGCGCACTACGTGAGCCGCATGGGCGGATACGGCAAGTTCACCGTCAGCTACACGCTGCCCACTGCCATCGACGAGAGCAAAGTGAAGGCAGTGTACAAGAACGGCATCTTGGAGGTGCGCTTGCCTAAAGCCGAGTCGGCGAAGCCGAAGACGGTGAAGGTAGAGTTCGAGCGGTAAGCGAAGTAAGGGCGCGGGGCAACCCCCGCGCCCTTATCTATTTTGTAGATGGTAGGGCAGTAGCATAACCTTTGAAATTCCACGCTTGCGCGAGGGCGTCTTAGAACGGTACTTTGACGCGGGGGTTGAGCAGGCGTAATCACCAGCAAACACGCACACCAAGCAACAGCCCGCTATGGGGGTTCTGACCGTACACTTGTCAAGTGCCCCGCAAATGTACTATAATTGCGACACAAAGGAGGTGCGCAATGCGCTTGCGTGGCTTCACACTGATAGAACTGTTGGTGGTGATTGCTATCATTGCGCACACTGATAGAACTGTTGGTGGTGATTGCTATCATTGCGATATTGGCAGCGATACTTTTCCCGGTGTTCGCGCAGGTGCGCGAAAGTGCGCGTCAAACAACCTGTATGTCGCGCTTTTATCAAGTAGCGCGGGCATTGGCGGCCTACAGTGCAGACTTCGACAATTACCAACCCCTCACGGAATACTTTTCCTCGTGGGCGAATGTGGACAATCCACACAATCGTTACTTACCGATGCTGCTGCAGCCGTATGTGAAAGATTGGACGATGTTTCGCTGCCCCTCCGATCCCAACGCGACCGACGAAATCTTGGGAAGTTGCCACGGACGCCCGCCGCGCAACCAGATTGAGCGACTGCAGTGCTATTCGCTGACCACGAATCTCGGCTACAACTATGCGTATCTGTCGCCTGTGGCGTGTTTTGGCGTCAATCAGTGTGGCGATTACTTGTATGGGTGGCGCAACAATCCTGCGCATGAGGCGCGGATTCGTACCCCTGCTAATACGATTGTGTTTGTAGACAGCATCTGGTTTCGCAACACGCATACGGGCGCCCCGGAAGGTGGTGGTAACTGGGTGGTAATGCCGCCGTGTCGCTTCTGGCGAGACCCGCGTACCAACCAATCGGTGGACACTTTCACGATGCTCTACACGCCTGTGCGTGCGCACCGGTGGTATAGTTACGGAATTTACTGCGGCTGTAGTGACTGGGCTGGGGCAGGATGGTTGCTTCAAAGTGCGCGCGGGTGGTGTCTTTGGCTGGAGTTTGGGGGCACTTGGCCGTGGCATCGGCGTGAGCGGATGACGGTGGCGTTTGCCGATGGGCACACGAAAGCGTTCACCCCGCGCCAACTGACTGTTGGCTGCGACGCCCGGCCGTGTATGAACGGCTTCATTGTTGACCCAGAGACGTACATGTGGGACATGGACGATTACTACTAAGGAGGTTGCCTTTATGCAGAAACCTTCCCGCCCGTTGCTGATAGTCGGGTTGTTGGTGCTAATCTTTGTAGCGTTGGTTGCGTTATTGTGGCAACTGCGTGCCGCTTCGGGGGCTTCGGGCAGGGTTGCTGACTCGGCATACCCACAGCCGATGGCAGGGCAACCCACCGTGGAGGAAGTTGGTCCGCCCCCCGATGTGGTGCGCACGGAAGTGCCCGGCGCGCCACCACCCATGAAAGGGCGTTAGGGCTCGAAGCGGCGCATCACCTCGCGCCGAGCACGGTGCTGCTGATACAGCTCGCGGAAGAGCGTGAACTTGGTGGCGTGGTACTCGAAGGTAGCCGGGTTCGGTTCCACGACGAAATCGGGCGCGGTCATCGCGTGCATGGCAGTTGGAATGTCGGGGTACGCGCCAGCAGCGACCGCACCCAAGATCGCGCTGCCCAGTAATACTGCCTCTGGCTCGCGGTTCACCACTACGCGACAGCCTGTGATGTCGGCAGTTTCGCGCAGCCAATAGCGGTTCTTCACGCTGCCGCCTGTTGCGTAGATGGTGTCAATCGCGTAGCCTGCTTCGCTCATCGCGCGCAACACATCGCGGATGTTATAGGCTAACGCTTGCAGCGTCGCATAGTAAAGCGTTGCCAGTGCGTGGAGGCTGGTATCTAGTGTTAGCCCGTCCACCACGCCGCGCGCGTGGGGGTCGGCATAAGGCGCGCGATTGCCGTAGTGGTCGGGCAGCACATGCAGATGGCGCGTCAGCAGCGCGGGGTATGGCAGATTGCGCGTCAGCTCGTCCACAAGGCGGTTGGCAGCTTCATAGACCGAGATACCTTCGCGCTCGGCTTTCAACTCTAAGGCAGGGTATTGGCGGTGGTGTTCCAGTGTATAGTCTATCAGCGCGCCTGCTGCCGATTGCCCGCCTTCATTCATCCACAGATTCGGCAGCACCGCGCCATAGTAAGGCCCCCACACGCCCTGCACGAAGCGCGGTTGCTGCGATAGCGCCATCAGACACGAGGAAGTACCTGCAATTAGCGCCATCGCGTGCTCCAGTTTTTCTAAGCGCGGCTCTGGTTCGCCTGCCCACACGGCGCCCAGCAGCCCGATCGTGCCGGCGTGCGCATCCACGATGCCAATAGCCACTTTGGTGTTGGTAGATAGCCCCAGTTCGCTGGCGGCTTGGGGTGTGAGGGTGCCTGCGACACTGCCCAGCGGTAAGATTGCTTCGCCCGCGCGTCCCTGTTCCAGAATCGACTCGATGCCCAAATCCTGCAGCAAGCGCATATCCCAACGCTTCTCGGCGGGCAGGTAGGTCCACTTGCAGCCCATTGTGCACTCGCTGCGCAGGTTATTGCCCGTGCTGCGGTAGACCAGATAGTCCGCGAGGTCAAAAAACTTGCCTGCGCGCTCAAAGGTGTCGGGTTTATGGCGTTTGAGCCACGCGAGTTTGGGTGGCTCCATTTCGGGTGAGAGGGCGCCCCCAGAATAACGCAGCGCCTCGTAGTCGCCCGCATTCGCCTGTTCCGTTTCGGCGATGGCGCGGTGGTCCATCCACATAATGATGTTCCACTGCGGGTCGCCTGTGGGTGAGATGCTAATTGGCTGGTCGTGCTTGTCAACCACCACCAGCGAGCAGGTGGCGTCGTAGCCGATGCCCAGCACGCTTTCGGGGTGGATACGCGCCTCGTCTACCACTTGGCGCACCACTTTGCACACAGCGCGCCAAATGTCCTCAGATGACTGCTCGGCGTACTCGGGTTGCGGACGGTGGATTTGGATGGGTTCAGTGGCAAGAGCGAGCCGCTTGCCGTGCAAATCAAACAGCCCTGCGCGTGCGCTGGCTGTGCCTACATCCACGCCGATGACATAGCCCGTCGCGACGCTGCGCATAGCGCGATTATACCTGCCTATAGCACTTCCTCGAAATCGCGCACTACCCAGCGCACTGCCCCATAGCCGAAGTAGTTATCCTCTTCGGGCACGAACACGAGGTCTATTAGGGTGCCTGTCTCGAGAAGGTAATCGCCACCGTTCCATAACACCGCGTCGAACACGATGCTGCCCTCACCGCGCACCTTCAGGAACAAATGTTTGCCGTCGTTGCTGGTGCGGCTGCCGACTACCTCAATGCTGCGCGCGACGAAGAGCGGCGGTTCGTTGCCTGTGCCGAACGGCTCCAGCATGCTCAGCTCGTGTACCAAGCGTGAGTTTACTTCGTGCGCCTCAATCGGCTGGTCAATCAACAGCGTGGGCACGAGGTCTTCGTCGGTGAGGTGGGCGTTGGCGTAGTCTATGATGAGTTGGCGCAACGCATCCATTTGATCTATGGGCACAGCAAATCCGCCTGCGCTGGCGTGTCCGCCGCACTTGAGGCACAGTGGCTTCATCGCCTCAACAAGGGAGGTTAGGTCAAGTTCGGGAATGCTGCGCATGGAGCCGCGCGCGATGCCCGCTTCGGCATCAACAGTCATGGCAATAGCGGGGCGGTAGTACCGCTCTTTGAGTTTGCCTGCCACAAGCCCTACGATGCCGTGATGCCAATTCGGGGAGTGCACGACCAAGGCTCGCTGGCGGGTTTGCCCTTCCAGTTCCACTTGGGCGACGGCTTCTTGGAAGGCTTCCTCTTGGTAGCGTTGGCGTTCGCGGTTGTGATGCTCTAACTGCTCTGCGATGGCTTGGGCTTGGAGCTGGTTTTCCTCGAGCAGCAGCTGAAGCGCAAGGGAAGCGTCTTCAAGGCGTCCTGCGGCGTTGAGGCGGGGCGCCAGCGCATAGCCTATGTCGCGCGCCGTGGGGATACGCTTGCCCAAGCGCGCCACCTGCTTGAGCGATTGAAGTCCTAAACGCTTGGTCTGATGCAAGCGCTCCAGCCCGTACTTGACCAACACGCGATTCTCGCCCAGCAAGGGCATCACATCGGCAACGGTACCGATGGCGACCAAGTCCAGCATCGTTTGGTAGAAGCCGTTGAGCGGTAGTTTGAGTTCGCGCAGCAGTGCTTCAGCAACGCGGAACGACACGCCCACGCCGCTGAGGTCGCGAAACGGGTAGCGCGAGTCGGCGCGTTTGGGGTTGACCACTGCCAGTGCATTAGGCAAAGTGGTATCGGGTTCGTGATGGTCGGTAATTACTACTTCCAGCCCCTGCGCATTGATGGCGTCTACGACTTCGTGGGCGCGAATACCGCAGTCGCAGGTGAGGATAAGCCGCGCCCCGATTGCCCGCGCTGCCTCGATGGCATTAGGGTGCAAGTCATAGCCCTCGCGTTCGCGGTGGGGCACATAGGGGTGCGCGGGCACGCCTAGCTTGCGCAAGGTTGTTAGCCATAACGCAGTAGCCGTGACGCCGTCGGCATCGTAGTCGCCGTATACCAGTACGGGTTCCTTGCGCTGCACAGCTAAAGCAAGGCGGCGTACGGCAGGTTCAATGTCAGGTAGCAAGCGTGGGCTCGCCAAGTCGTGTAGCGAGGGGTGCAGGAAGCGGTAAGCGATTTCGGGGTCTGTGTAGCCGCGCGCTACTAGCAGACGCGCGATAGGCAGGCTTAGGCTCAGCTCCTTTGCTAACTGCTGCGCCCGCGCCAAGTCGGTGGTTCGCACGCGCCAGCGGTAGGTTGCCATTTGCCTCCAGTGTACCTAAGGAGCGTTGGTTTTTGAAGCGTTCAGATCTTGCGAGCGCTTCGTCGGCATGGACGCTGAAAGCCAAGTTGCTGTCTATTCATTTTGAGCGAGCGTCATTCCCCACCGCGCTTGGAATGACGGTGGCAAGCCCCCTCGCTTCGCTTGATGTTTTTGCGAGCAAAAGTTTTGTCATTCCGAGCCGCGGGCAAGGAATCCCTAGCAGGGCATCGTTGCGACCCCTCGCTGCGCTCGGGGCGACATTGTGTTTTTGCAGTCAAAAGCCCTGTCATTCCAAGCGAAGCGAGGGATCTGCACAAACCCTGCGATTGAGCCCCTCGCTATGCTCGGGGTGACAAATCTAGACACCGTCAAGACCCCTCGCTGCGCTCGGAGTGGCATGCTGTTCGTGCCGTCAAAAGCCTTGTCGTTCCGAGCCGCAGCCGAGGGATCGCGTACAGGTAGCGCGGTCTACGATTCGGCGGAGGAACCGCGGCTACAGGGTTAGACCATCTCGAACAAGCCTGCGGCGCCCATGCCGCCGCCTACGCACATGCTTACGATGCCCCACTTGCCGCCGCGCTTACGCAAGGCATTCAGCAGCGTGGCGGTCATGCGCGAACCGGTTGCGCCCAGCGGATGCCCCAATGCCACAGCGCCGCCATTCACATTTAGTCGCTCGCGTGGCACGGGCAATTCGCGCAGCACCGCCAGCACCTGCGCCGCAAACGCTTCGTTGATTTCAAACAGGTCAATATCCTCAAGTTGCTTGCCGTGCTTTTGCAGCAGCTTGGGAATAGCAAACGCAGGACCGATGCCCATTGTTTCGGGGGGCACGCCCGCCACCGCGTAGCCCACAAAGCGCGCTATTGGCTGGATGCCCAGCTGGTTTACCATGCGCTCGCTCATCAGCACTACCGCGGCGGCGCCGTCGCTGCGCTGCGAGGCGTTGCCTGCGGTCACCGTGCCGTCGGCTTTGAACACGGGCTTAAGCTTTGCCAACGCCTCCATGCTGGTGTCGGCGCGGGGACCTTCGTCGCGGTCGAACACAAAGCGGTTCTCGTACACGGTGCCGTCTTTGACGATTTTCTCGTGCACTTCAACGGGGATGATTTCCCCTTCGAACGCGCCTTCGGCTTGGGCACGCAGGGCTTTGTGGTGGCTTTCCAAAGCCAAGGCGTCGGCTTCCTCGCGTGTGATTCCGTATTGCTGCACAAGGTTTTCGGTGGTCATGCCCATTCCCAAGTAGGCGTCGGGGTAATGCTTGGTCAGGTAGGGGTTGGGGCGGAACACATGCCCTTCCATTGGCACCATCGACATGCTTTCGGTGCCGCCCGCGATGCCTACATCGATTTGCCCGGTTTGGATGCGCTGAGCGATGATGGCAATCGCCTCTAAGCCAGAGGCGCACATCCGGTTCACTGTGGCGGCGGGGATGTCCACAGGTAATCCGGCGCGCAGCACCGCGATGCGCGCCACATTCATGCCTTGCTCGGCTTCGGGCACGGCACAGCCCAGCACCACATCTTCAATCTGCTTCGGTTCCAGTTGCGGCACGCGCTCCAACGCGCCTTTGATGGCAAACGCCGCGAGGTCGTCGGGGCGTGTGCTGCGAAGGCTTCCGCGCGGCGCCTTGCCAATCGCCGTTCTCACCGCTGCTACCACATATGCTGCCTGCATAATGCCTTAGTGTACCCTCTACCCGTACAGACCCGGATGCCCGCAGATTCCTCAATGCTGCGCTGGGCGCATCTGGTAGCGCCTGTGTTCGCAAAACACCCTCAACTGTTCGCCTTATACTTTACCACCTCCACCTCACGCAGCACGATCAGCCCTTCCCGCACCATCGTATCCAAAACGGGCAGGAACGCTGCGATTTTTTCCGCGCTATCCACAATCTCTATCACAATCGGTAGGTCTTCCGATAGGCGCAAGATGTTGGCCGTATGGATGACACTATTGGCACCGTAGCCCGCAATGCCTCGTATCACTGTGCCCCCTGCCAGCCCCATCTCGCGGGCTTTGAGCAGTATCGCCATGTATAGCGGCTGCCCATGCCACTTGTCTGCCTCACCGATGTAGATGCGTAGCAACTTCGCTTGTCCTTCGATTTTCATGGCTCAGCCCCTCCAATCAGCCATCGTCCGAGGGCTACCCCCAGCGCTACTGCAATCAGCCCCAGCACCAAACTGCCGAACAGGTTCAGCATGGCCTTGAGCCATAACCCTTCCTGCAGCAGGCGCAAGCTCTCGTACTCGTAGGTAGAGTAAGTTGTGAACGAGCCGATAAAGCCTATCGCGATCGCCTGACGCCACTCGGGCGACCAAGTATAGTGCAGCGCCAGCGTCATAAACAGCCCCAACAAAAACGAGCCGGCAATGTTAATGCACATCGTCTCGATGGGGAACAGCACGCCAAAACGCGCGGCAATCCAGCCACCCAACCAGTAGCGTAGGTTTGCCCCCACAAAGCCACCAATGCCTATCAGCAATATCGTGCGCCACATCTGTAGAAGCATACCCTACTAACCGTGCCCCAAAATTTAACCAGCCCCTAACACGCCTTAACCTTCGGTTAACTGGGCACAAACCATAATGAAGGCGCAATCATCGGGAGGCTTAGAGTCCTCTCCCCTAATGCCTGCGCGAGGGTAAACGATGCGCCGTGCAGTTCTCGCCCTGCACGGCGCGATTTTTCGCTTGAAGAGGGTTCCACCAGCCTCTATGCAGCCCGAACCGGGCGTCGGAGGGGCAGTCGCTGCCCGTAGGTAAGGCTGCGCCACAGCCACTCCATTGGACCATACTGGAACCGCGATAGCCATAGCACACTAAACCCCACTTGCAGCAGCCAAATCAGCACTGTCAGCCCCATGCCTTGCGCGATACCCCCCCTGCCGTACAACCCTAACCCGTAGCCATAAAACAGCAGCGTGCACACTACCGACTGCATTAGGTAGTTCGTCAGTGCCATTTGTCCGGCATGTGCTACGGGCACCAGCACGCGTTGCAGCCCCGCCAGCGCCGACCACGACAGCCCAAACAGCCCTACATACCCCAGCGACAACACTGCGCCCAACGGCAACAACACCAGCATCCATCCAAGACTGCGCCATTCGTCACCTGTTCGCGCGGCTTCAAGCATGCCGTAGCCACCATACGCGTTGATTGCCAGCCCCAGCGGCAGCGCGCCAAAGGTCAGCCACAGCAACAGCCGACGATGCTCTTCCAACTGCCCAAATAACCCCACCTTCCCAAAATATAGCCCCAGTAGAAACATCATCAAAATGTTGGGCATCAACAAAAGCATGTTGACCTGCATCAGCGCCCACTCTGTGAAGCGGAACCGTTGAGCTTGCCAATAGTTCGGCTGCGCGTAGGCTTGGCGTGCCTGCTCCACATAGGCTGCAAACAGATCGCTGGAACTCTCCTGTTGAAACTCGCCGAGTTGTGCTGCCCAAATAGCAACTCCGGCGCAGCTCAAACAGCACACGAATTGCAGCCCCCACAACACCAGCACAGCTGTCAGAAGAGCGTTGGGCGACAAGCCCCGCACTGCCAGCAATATCAGCCCGCAAAGCGCATAGCCAAATAGCACATCGCCCGTCCAGATAAACAGTCCGTGCAGCGCGCCGATGATGAGCAACACTATCAGCCGTCGCAGCATAATAGTCGTGGGCGCGATCCCCCGCGCTTCCAACCGCTGAATCTGCAATGCGAACCCCAGCCCAAACAGCAGCGCAAAAATCGGATAGAACTTCCCCGTGAAAAACGCCTGAATCACGAAGTAGGCAATCTGGTCTGTCGTCGCGCGGAGGCTTTCGGGGCGCGGAAACTGTTCCAGCGTGGAGAGCCCCTTGAACGCCGCCATATTCACCATCAAAATGCCCAGCAGGGCACCTCCGCGCAGGGCATCTAAGGCGCGAATCCGCTCTCTTTCGTCCACTGGCTGGGCACTGGTTGTGCGTTCCATGCTCCCCTGACACCCTTGCATCCCTAGGGAACGGGTTCGTCCCAATGCCTCCCCTTCCTGCCGTAAGGGGCAGCTAATTAGAGGCCATCTTGCTCGCCAGTCCTGTACGGGGCGTCAGCGCGTGGGGGCACAGTAGGTAATTTGCTCGAACTCATCGGCGTCTAGGCTAGCGCCGCCCACCAATGCTCCGTCGATCTCTGGCTGATGCAAGATCGGCTGTGCATTTGACGCCTTCACGCTGCCGCCGTAGAGCACACGCACGACTTGCGCCAATTCCTCGTCGTACAAGGTACGCAGTACCTCGCGGATGTAGCCTGCGATGCGGTTTGCCTCGGCGGCCTCGCACACGCGCCCCGTGCCAATAGCCCACACTGGCTCGTAGGCGATTACCAACTCGTACAACTCGTCAGCAGACAGCCCTGCCAGCGCGCCCTCCAGCTGTGCGCGGATAATCTGTTCAGTTTGCCCAGCGTCGCGCTCGGCGAGCGTCTCGCCCACGCACAAGATGGGTTTCAGCCCGTGTGGTAGCACAGCACGCATTTTGCGGTTTAGAGTTGCTTCGGTCTCGCTGAAGTAGGGCAACACGCTGGCGTCTAAATCGGTATCGTCTACGCCGAACCGCCCGCGCGTTTCTGAGTGTCCCAAAATCACATACTCACAGCCGACAGCCACCAGCATCGGGGGCGAGATTTGCCCCGTGAATGCGCCCGCATCGCGCCAAAACACGGTTTGTGCCCCCAGTTTTAGCTCGCTGTTGCGAATCGCCTCGGCGACCGCAGGAAGTGCCACGAACGCGGGGCAGAGCACGATTTCGATATCCGAGCGCATACCGATCCGCTGGCGCAGTTGCGTCGCTAGCGCCGCCCCCTCGGACGGCGTAAGGTTCATTTTCCAGTTGCCCGCAATCAAGGGTCGTCGCATTGCTTCCCTCCCAGAGAGCAGCGAGAAAGGAAGGGCGTCCTTGCTCGACTTGCCACTTGCTTTGTCAACAGGCGCGCAGCAACCTAACGCGCCTGATGCTAAGTATACCTCTACGAGGTTCCTCGCCTTCGGCTCGGAATGACAAAACTTTTGGTTGCAAAAACACAATGTCACCCCGAGCGCAGCGACTGACGAGGGTACATCGCTTGGGTTCCCTGCGCACTTTTCGCAACCGATTTTCCTGTCTCGCTAGTGGGTTTTCCAATCCTGCCCCCCTCCTGTAGGTTCCCCCCGCAAGCGAGGGGAACCGAAAAATGCTCGGTTCCCCTACCAGTAGGCTTACGGAGGGGGTTCGGGAAAGTCAAGTAACGGCTTGGGCAGTTCGGGCAGTGCCCTATACCCTTGTCAGGAGCGCAGCGAGGGATCTTGGCTGTGGTTTGCCCCAGATTCCTCGCCTTCGGCTCGGAATGGCAAGGCTGTCTTCGCAAAGATTCCTTGCCTTCAGCTCGGAATGACAAGCTCAAAACGCTTTGCTAGCCCGAGCGCAGCGAGAAATCTCACCTGGCTCGAAACAGATAGATAACCACTTGGGCTATCCTTACTCCGCCAGCCGTTTTTGCAACCGCTGGATACCTAACGCTTTACCTGTGGTGCGCTCCAAATCAATCAGCACAGCGCACACCACTGCAGCTCCTTTCGCGACCTCGCTTTTGGCGGGCATTCCCGTTAGGAAGCGTTGAATAGAGGGCTCCAGCTCCATCCCGATAGATGAGTGTAACGCACCGCACATCCCCGCGTCGCTGATGAACGCCGTGCCTTTAGGCAAGATCCGCTCATCGGCGGTTTGCACATGCGTGTGCGTGCCTATCACTGCACTGGCGCGCCCATCAACATAGTACGCAAAGCATGCCTTCTCGGAAGTGGCTTCGCCGTGAAAATCCACAAACACAAATGGCGTGTTTAGTTGAGCATAGATCTCATCGAACTTGCGGAAGGGGCAATCTGCGTGTTCCATAAACACGCGCCCCGCCAGCGAGATAATTGCCAGCTGCTTATCCAGCACCGGCAGCACCGTGTAGCCCTTGCCTGGCGCAAGTGGCGAGTAGTTTGCTGGACGCACAATGCGCGGGTCTGAGTCCAGAACGGGGTAAATCTCCTTTTTGTCCCAAATGTGATTGCCAGTAGTGAAGGCGGCGATGCCTAGCTCCATTAGGTCGTGCATTACTTCGGGCGTGAGGCCCTTGCCGCCAGCGGCGTTCTCGCCGTTTGCCAAAACGATGTCGGGCGCGTAGCGTTCCCGCCATTCGGGCAGCACTTTTGCCACTGCTTGGCGCCCCGTGCGCCCCACAATGTCTGCCAGAAATAGGATCCTCACAACCTAAAGTGTACCCCGATGGGCAGGGGCTTGAATTATTAGCATGGCTAAGGGTAATATCTATAGAGAATGACGCGGAGGTAGCTATGAGCCAAACAGAGACGCTAATGACTCAGCATTCCGAGGGAGAGGCGCAGCCGCAGACGACGGAGGGCTTTGTGGCGATCAACTACATCACCTGCGAACCGGAGTATCGCGAGCGGTTTGAGTATCTGTTCAAGACGCGCGCACGGGCGATTGACCGTATGCCGGGCTTTCGTGGGATGTATGTGTTGCGTCCGCAGCGCGAGGGCGACCCGTACTTAGTGGTTAGCCACTGGGAAAGCGAGGCACACTTTCGCGCGTGGCTCCAGTCGCCCGAGTTTTTGGAGGGGCACAAGCGCGGGTTTGAGGACATCCAACAAGCAAAAGCGCGCGGCGAGAAACCCCCGATGCGTTCCGACTTCCGCACCTACGAGATTATCACTCGCTGACCGCTTCGCTGCACGCCACCAACGGCGACATTCACCGTCTTAGACAAGCAGGAGATAGGCGGTCGCCGCCGAAATCGTTTCGGGTACAATCAAAAACACCCCTGCAGATTGGCAGGAGTGTTGGAGTTGCTGGCGAATCCAAGCTTGGGAGAACGGCATGGCAAAGCAACCAGGCGTTGTTGTAGGGATTGATTTAGGTAGCCGCCTGATCAAGGTAGCGGAGGTTCGGGCAGGGCGCACGCCTGTGGTGACAAACATCGGCATCGCCCCCACTCCAGAGGGCGCTATTGATAGTTCGGGAATCGTTGACAAAGCAGCCGTTGCGGCGGCGTTGAAACGCTTGCTGGCAGAATCGGGCATCGCGACCAAACAAGCCGCGTTCGCACTGGCGGGACAGAATTCAGTGGTTGTGCGCGTGCTGGAAGTGCCCAAAATGAGCCCTGCCGAGTTGCGCCAGCATATGGAGTGGGAAATCGGGCGCAACATTCCGTTCGCCGACACAAATGTGGAGTCTGCCTATGAGGTGATTCGTCGCCCTAATGCCGACCCAAATGCCGACAATATGGAAGTGGTGTTGGCGGTGGCTCAACGCGACGCGGTGGATAGCCTCGTGGAGATTGCCGATAAACTGAAGCTGGAGCCCTATGCGATTGATGTAGAGCCACTGGCGCTGGCACGCAGCTTATTGCTGACACAGCCGGACATGCAAACTAAGAATGTGGCGGTTGTGAATCTGGGCGCCGAGTCGACCACGATTGATATCTACATTCAGGGGCTGCTGAGCTTTCCGCGCGTGCTGCCGATTGGGGGCAACATGCTCACGCGGGCAGTCGCTGAGCGCCTGATGATTAGCGATGCGGACGCCGAGCAGCTCAAAGTGCAAGCGGCGGAAGTGCTACTAGATCAGATTCCGCAAGCGCCTTCGCCGTTTGGAGTGCCCACAGGCGGATTTTACACCCCAGGATATGCCACCGAACCCACCTACGGCGGGGAACCCTCACCGTTTATGACGCCCGGTTCGCTCACAGGCGGCTACGAGCCAAGCGAGCCAGCTTCGCCCTTCGCTGTGCCAGGAGAACCTACGGTGCCCCCCTCGCCCTTTGCCGAGCCAAGCCCTGAACCGTTTGCCGTGCCGGGCGAGCCATCGCCTGAACCCGAAGCGACTTTGCCTGCACAATCGCCCGTTGACCCGCAAAAGCGCGAGATATTCTTAGCCATCTATCCGCTGCTGGAAGAGCTAGTGACGGAAATCCGCCGTTCGATTGAATACTTCCGCAGCCGCAATCAGGACATGGATGTGCAACAGATTGTTTTGTGTGGTGGTGGCGCGGCGCTACCCAATCTTGATCAGCTGATTGCGAATGCCACAGGCATTCCGACCACGGTTGGCAACCCGTTCAAGGGTGTGCAACTCAGCGTCAAACGCCATGGACCCGACTATGTGGCTGCCCACGCTCATTTGCTGGCAGTAGCGGTCGGGATGGGCTTGCACGCCAGCTTCTAACGGAGGCACGGAGCGATGAAACTGAATCTGGTACCCGATTATGTACGCCAGCGTAAGGTTAGCAAGCAAGTAATCGCGCTGCTGGTGGTGGTGTTTCTTTTGGTCAACTTGGCGATGGTGGGCTGGCTGGTAAGCGTGCATGCGCGCCTTGCCGAACTCCAGCAGCGTAAAAGCGACTTGGAGATGCAAGCGCAACAAGTAGATACGTTTTACAATCAAGCAAACCAACTGATTGATTCTGCAGCGCTAGCGTTGGGCAAGGTGGAATGGGTCAAGCGTGTGCAGCAGCACAACCTTAAGTATCCAGAGCTGTACAGCGAGGTGGCACGCTACACTTCGCCGCGCGTGCGCTACTACCAGATGCAGGTGGCACAAGGCAACCAGTTGCAACTGGCGGGCTTTACGCGCAACATTCGCGATTTAGGGTTATATCTTCAAACGATGTACCAGTGCCCGCTGTTTACGGCAGTGAGCCTGACTTCAGCCGCTCTGCCAGGCTATTCTTCGTCGGGCGCGCAACAGGGTGCGGCGGTGGGCTTTGGATTGCCTGGTGGCGGTGCCCCTGCAGGACCTACGATTGGGGGGGTAGCGGGCATCGGCGGCGGTGGTGCACCACCCGCGCCGATTGGTCCGGGGGCACCTGGGGGTGTTGGCGGCTTTGGTGGGGGTGGTACCAATATCGGCTCCACCTCGCCTGCGAACTTAATGCCATTCCAAGTGGTTGCCTACCTCAAAGAGCCGATTACTCCGCCTGCACCTCCTGCGAGTGTACCTGGGTTGAATCTGGGCACGGGTGGAGCAGCGGGCTTTGGTGCTCCGATGAGCTTGGGTGCACCTATGGTGCCTCCTGGTGGTCCGCGCGGCATGGCGGGGGGGCCTGAACTCTAACGGAGGGCACGCGATGAAGGGCTTGTCAATGTTTGCAAAGGTTTCAATTGGGCTAACACTCACCATTGTGGTGGCAGCAGCAATCTTCCTGTTGGGCATTCGCCCCACCCTGCAGAACATCCGCTACCACGAGGAAAACATCGCCCAGCTGGAGGCGAAAGTGGCGCGTATTCCCACTGCACGGCAGCTGGTAGAGCGTGCCCGAGCGCGCGTGCAACAAGCCGAGCGCGACTTAGCACGCATCGAACGCACTAAGATGCCCGTAAACACGATTGATCTCAGCGATCGGCTCAAAGCGTGGATGCAATATCCTGATATGGTGCGTGAAATCGGCGTGAAGTTGCGCGTGTGGCCCGAACGCACAGGCGTCCAGCGCCTCTACGAGGTGAACTTGCCACCACCCCCGACCGACCCGAACGCGATTCCGACCATAGTCTTGGTATTTCCCATCGGGCAAGTGCAGGTGCGCGCTTCCTCGTTCGAGTCGCTGCTCAACCATGTGCGCAAGTGGAACGAGGTTCCCAACCTCGTGGTATTGGTGGATGGGCTGACGATTTCTGGCATGAGCCCTGAACTCTATGGCAGCTATACATTGGTGGTTTTTGTGTACCCGCGCGTGTCGGGCGGGCAGGTAGGTCCGAATGTGCCTTCGTCGCCCCAAGCGCAACAAGGTGGCGCGCCCGGAGTAGGCGGCTTCGGAGGCGGCTTTGGAGGAGGCTTTGGTGCACCCAGTTTCTGAAAACGCAACAGGAATCGGAGGGCGCGCAGAAAACTAAAGTAAGGTGAGCAGCGATGAATAAGCAGACACAGATAGCCTTGGCTGTGGCAGTGGTGGTGCTGGTAGTTATCGCCGTCGCGTTGTTGTTTGTGTTTGCTGGAGGCGGCGGTGGAGACACTGCATATCAGTCGCCTCCATCCAGCCCGCGCGATGATCGCGATGGGATGCCAATGCCACCACCCCCTGGCGGTATGATGGCGCCCGCCCCTGCACCTGCGGCGCAACCCGCGCCCCAGCGAGCAGCGCGTCCGCCGTTCACACCGCGACGCGATCCGTTTGCACCCCTGCCCGAAGAGCAGACAGCGATGGAAGCCGAAGCGTTCGACCCCGAACGCTACTTTGTGCTGGCAAGCCCACCCCAACCCCCGAAGGTGGAGCTGCCTGAACCTTTTGAACCGCAACCCCGACGGCGTGTGGCAGGGGTCATCATCGGCAACACTGTGTCGGCCATCTTAGAGCAAGAGGGCGAACTACCACGCATCGTTTACCCCGGCGATATGGTGGGCGAATTCCGTGTGGTGGCAATCACCACCGACGGTGTAATTCTGCGTCGCCCACGCGGTAACCCGCGTGAAGTGCGCGTGCCCCTGCAACCCCCCAGTGAAGGCGTGGGTGGCGCTGCCGGCGGGGGAGCTGCACCTGGTTTCGGAGGCGCACCAGGGGTGCCTGGGGGACGCGGCGGCGCACCCGGAATCGGCGGCGTGGGCACGCCCGGTGGCGGCGGGCGCGGACCACGCGCCCCAGAGTTTTAGAAACTTCTTTCCCGGCTAAGCGTAAGGACTCATGTGGAGGAAAACGACGATGCGAATGAATCGGATTTGGTTGATGGCGGCGACCGTTGCCATTTTGTTGACACCTGTGGCAGCGCAAGGGGGCGGACAGCAAGACCCCACTCAGAAGCGCGTCACCCTCAAATACGAGCAAGCCGATGTGCGCTTCGTGCTCAAGCAACTATTTGAGAGTGTGGGCGTAAGCTACACGCTCGATCCGAATGTGCAGGGCACAGTGACCGTCTCGCTCACGGATGTGCCGTTTACCGTCGCGCTGGACAGCATTCTGCGCCCGCTGAACCTCACCTATCGCGTGGAGAACGGTGTTTACTACGTCACTGTACGCCAACCCGAAGAGGTACCCCTAGATCGGGGCGCGGAACCCGCACCAGTGGAGGAAGGCGTGCGTTTGAACCTGCCTGAAAAAATCCAACTCAATTATGCCAACCCCTACCTTATCGCAAGCCTGCTGGGTGGCACCGTGATTGGCTACTCGCAGTTTGAACAGCAAAGCGCGGGCTTTGGCGGCGGCTTCGGTGGGTTTGGCGGCTTTGGCGGTTTTGGTGGCTTTGGCGGGTTCGGCGGACTCGGCGGCTTCGGTGGCTTTGGCGGGTTTGGCGGACTCGGCGGCGTCGGTGGCTTTGGCGGCGCTGGTGGTTTCGGTGGCTTTGGCAGGGGCG
>Ga0105160_1000052_pt1 | contig 60127 bp, 55 predicted proteins | sample GXS110809BmetaG_FD_89591 | JGI IMG/M metagenome (GOLD analysis project Ga0105160, IMG submission 89591) | Hot spring microbial communities from Gongxiaoshe hot spring, China to study Microbial Dark Matter (Phase II) - GXS 110809B | ecosystem: Environmental > Aquatic > Thermal springs > Hot...
AATCAAACAGTTCTTCACCCCAACATGATGTACCCCACGCCCTAAGTAAAATACCGCCCGCCTCGCCTGCCCCACCGGCGCCTCTAACTCAAACCGCAACGACTTCTGCTGCCCACCGTCAAAAATGATGTAACCAGGGAAATTGGCATACTGCGGCTCCGGGAAGTCGCGCACTACCGCATACGGATTGCCTGTCTGCAGGCTTTGCTCCATGAGCACCCCAATCCCCATCCCGCTCTTGAGCCGGATGGTCACACTCCCACGCTGGAGTGCCCGCTGCCCGTAGGCGCGGAAGGTAATCGTGTTCTGGGCATTGACTCCCAGAATCATCGAGCGCAGCTCGATTGCCGGCGCGCTCACGTTCACATCCCCGACCTCATAGTAGGCGTCGGTGAACTCAAAGACCACCGGTCCGCCTACCCCGCGCTGGTAAAGCGCATTGATGGCATCCTGGATCGTGGTGAAGTTGCGCGGATTGCCCGCAAACAGCGTCCCAATCGTGTACGTCCCCGAAAGCGGACCCTGTACCGAGAAGATCGCATGTGCTGTGTCATTTGCCCTGAGCGGGTCCTGCGGGTGGTAAATGATAATGGTCGCCCGGTAGTCGCCTGTCGGCAGCGTCACTGGGTTGAAAGTGTAGGGCACCTGATTCGGATACGTGGAGGGCAGATCCGGCACCGACGCCGACTGACTTGCCACTACCTGCCCATCGGAGAGCCGCGTGATGATGAGCTGCACCGGGACATTGCTCATGTCAGTCAGCCCGTTGTTCTGGAAAACCCCGATGGGACGGAAGGGACGCCCACCGTAGATGGTGCTCCCACTGGTTGGATATGCCACGGCAACCGATGCGAGCTCAATATCGTACTGGATCCGGAAGACCCAATCCGGCGTCCCCGCTCGCGGGACACAGTCGTTGTACGCTTGCTGGTCCTGGGCATTCAGAAGAGTGCCGCAGAGACGCACCTTGTAATCGCCCACCTGCATTGTGTTGAAGGGTTTGAAGCGAATCGTGACGCTCTGTCCCGTCTGCAAGCCCGGAGTACCACTCCAGTAGACCGTATCGCGATAGACAACCGCATTATCCGATACCCGCCGAATCTCCGCAATTGCCCGGAACGAGGTGATTTCGTTGAGCCCGACGTTCTTGAAAATCCCCTCCACCGGCGTGTTTATCCCCTGAGGATACTGGGTGTAGGATGGCGGTCGGTACGGAACTGGGAGCGTAATAGCCTCGGCCGCAAGGTCATTGTCGTAGGCAATGACGAACTCTTTCTCCCAGATAGGCTCCTGCGTATACCCGGTGGTCAGGTTCCGGTAAGATGCCTGCACTCGGTAAGTCCCACCCAGCGCTCCTGCCGATGCCAGTGCCAGCGCTCCATTGGCTCCCGCATAGGCTCCCTTCGCCGTCTGGATGGGGAAGGTGACAAGCCCGGTGCTGCCCGCGGTGATGTCCAGAATGGTATCGTTCGGATTTCCCCCATCGGTAGCGATGTAGACGGGATTCGTGCTAGGTAGTGGTCCGATAATCCGGTAGGTCAGCCGCAGCTGGTGCCCCGTTGCCTGCCGGAAGCTCAGTGACGGACGCGGACGCTGCGGGGAAGAACCATCGTAATCGAACGAAGCGCGCAGAATATCCCCCTGATTCGGGAACGATGCCTCAATGCCCAGCAAGAGCGTCATCCGCATGTTGGGACGACCATAGTAATCGTAGGGATAGGCAGTATAGGAGGTATAGTCGTACTCCGTGCCGAAATAGCAGTAGGAGTACCAGTAGAAAAGCCCCAGAACCGTGTTGCGGGTGTTCTGTTCAGATGGGGTAGCTTCGTAGATATAGGTACTCCGCCACAACCCGTAGCCTTTCAAGTAGTCCGGATAGCTCGTTGGGCAGTCCTGGCTACAGGGGTTGACGTACTCGATGATAACCACCAGATTCCCACCGGTGTAGACGTAGCCCGTTTGGAGCGTAAAGCCATCCCACTGCCCCGCTGGGATTGTCTGGGTAAAGGCAGGACCTTCGTAAACGAGCTGGATATTCTGCAGGTTCGTCGGTGCGCTGCCGCTGATGAGCTGCTGGTATGTTGTTGCTGTGTAGGGGAAATTCGGGTATGGCGAGATTGCCAGATAGACTTTGAACTGTTGCCCTTTATTGGTAAACTGGCAGAGTGTACCCAGCCCGTACCAGGGATCGCCATGCGCCTGGAATTCAATACGGCTGATAAGCCCCGGTACCCCGCCGGCTTGCTGAATCGCCCAGCCAGAGTAGAGGATCGCCACGTACTGCTTGCGTGGGTAGACGTAGTAGTTCGAGTAGCAGTACTGGCTGTAAGGCACGTAGTAGATGTAGTTACCGCTATTGGGGTTACCAATGACAATCTGCAGCTGTGCCAGCGCTGTGCCGCTGAGCCCCGAGGCAAGAGCGAGGAGAGCGAGGAGCAGACGACGTGTCATGGGACCCTCCACTGGATTTGGTATATGGGACTTACTCATGGTTCTCTCTGTCTCTGCAGGCGTATCCGCACTTATTTCCCCGCCAGTGGGCGGAGAAGTCAGGCGCTAATATACAACACTTTCCCCTCTCCAGTACCCCGTTCTTCCGGCTCCGGGTGACTCCTGCACCTTTCGGGAGAATCTGGCTAAGTTTGTACCCGGAACGGGCAAAGCCTACTGCAGAGAGGGGCAGCGATGGATCGGAGAGATTTTCCCGCGTCGTACACGCCAACGGAAGCTGAGAAGCGGTGGTATACAGAATGGCTGCGCTTCGATCTCTTCCGGGCACATCCGGAGTCGGGGCGTCCGCCGTACAGCATCCTGATGCCCCCGCCGAACGTGACGGGGATGCTCCACTTCGGGCATGTGCTCAACATCACGCTGCAGGACATCTATATCCGCTGGCACCGCATGCTGGGGTATGAGGTCTGCTGGTTTCCCGGCATTGACCATGCGGGTATTGCCACGCAAGTCAAGGTTGAACAGCAGCTGGCTGCCGAAGGATTGAGCCGCCACCAGCTCGGGCGGGAGCGTTTCCTGGAGCGTGTCTGGCAGTGGAAGGAGCGCTACGGGGGCATCATCCTGGAGCAGATGCGGGCACTGGGGATTTCCTGCGATTGGAGCCGCACACTCTTCACCATGGACGAGAGCGCCTCGAATGCGGTCCGCGAGGTCTTCATCCGCCTCTACGACGAAGGGCTCATCTACCGAGGCAAGCGCATCATCAACTGGTCGCCCCGGCTGCAGTCAGCGCTCTCCGACGAGGAGGTGGTCTACCGTCCGGTGACAGAGGAGCTTTTCGTGGTGCGCTACCAGCTGGAAGAGGGCGGCTTTCTGCCCATAGCGACGGTACGTCCGGAGACGATGTTCGCCGATGTTGCCGTGGCTGTGCACCCCGAGGATGAGCGGTATCGCCGCTTTATCGGCGCGCGTGTCCGGGTCCCGCTGGCAGAGCGGCTCGTCCCGGTGATTGCCGACGACGCCGTTGACCCAACCTTCGGAACTGGCGTCCTCAAAGTTACTCCGGCACACGACCCACTGGACTTCGAGATTGGGCAGCGGCATGGACTGCCGCTGCTGGTGTGTCTGACCCCTGAGGGCAGACTCAACGAGCTCGCAGGCGAATTCGCTGGGCTGGAGCGCTTCGAGGCCCGCCGTCGAGTTGCCCAACGCTTGCAGGAGCTCGGTCTGCTGGAACGCCGCGAGCCGTACACCCACAACGTCGGCTTCTCCGAACGGAGCGGAGAGCCTGTGGAGCCGTACGTGAGCGATCAATGGTTTGTCCGGATGAAGCCGCTTGCCGAGCCAGCCCTGCAAGCCGTGCTCGACGGGCGCATCCGCTTCTACCCAGAACACTGGGTCAAGACATACGAGCACTGGATGCAGAACATCCGCGACTGGTGCATCTCCCGTCAGCTCTGGTGGGGACATCGCATCCCGGTCTACTACGCCCCTGATGGGCGCTACACAGCCGCCCGTTCCCCGGAAGAGGCTCGGAAACGGCTCGGGCTCGACCCTACCGTCCCCGTAGAGCAAGACCCCGATGTGCTCGACACCTGGTTTTCCTCCTGGCTCTGGCCGCTGACTACCATGCGCTGGCTTGCCGATGGCGTCACCGAAGAGACGCCCGAGCTGCGGGTCTTCTTACCGACGAACCTGTTGGTCACCGCGCCGGAAATCCTCTTCTTCTGGGTTGCCCGCATGATTATGGCAACGCTGAAGTTCCGCGGCACGATCCCCTTTCGCGACGTCTACTTCACCAGCGTCATCCGCGACGGCTACGGGCGCAAGCTGTCGAAATCTCTGGGGAATTCCCCCGACCCCCTACCGATTATTGCCAAGTATGGAGCTGACGCGGTCCGTTTCACGATGATCTACCTTTCCCCGCTGGGACAAGACGTGCGCATGCACATTGACGAGCGCACGCAGGATATCCCCTCGATGGAAATCGGGCGCAACTTCGCCAATAAGCTCTGGAATGCCGGGCGCTTCCTCTGGCTCAAGCAGCGTCAGTACGGCGAAGCTGATCGAGCGCCGGCAGAAGAGGAGCTGAGCTTGCCCGAACGCTGGATCCGCTCCCGCTTTGCGGCAACGGTACGGGCTGCCGAAACAGCGCTGCGCACGTACCATGTCAACGACTACGCCCGCATTCTCCACTCCTTCGTCTGGAGTGAATTCTGCGACTGGTACCTGGAGGCGCTCAAAGTCCTCCTGCAGCGCTCTAGCACTGAGGAAGCTGCCCGCCGCTGCCGTTTCGCCCTCGAGCTCTACGATGGGGTGCTCCGGCTGCTCCACCCGGTCATGCCCTTCATTACGGAGGAGCTCTGGCATCTGCTCTGGCAGCGCACCGAGGGGGAATTCCTCTGCACGTCCGCCGCGGCTTCCGCTCCCGCCCAGTGGCGCCAACCGGAGGCAGAGGAAGCCTTTGCTACACTGCAGGGCATCATTGAGGAAGCGCGCCGGCTGCGAGCCCTACTCGGGCTCCCGCCCCAGGAACGCCCACACCTCCTGCTCCGTCCGTCTGAGGAGTCGATCCGCCAACTCCTGCTGAGCCACACCTGGCTCCTCGAAGCATTGACTCCATGCCGACTACAGCTCTTGGCAGACCACGCACCCCCTGCGCGATCGCTGACGGGGGTTTTTCGCGGCACGGAGCTCTTCCTGCCGCTGAGCGCCGAGTACGACGTGACGGCGGAAATCGAGCGTCTCCAACGGGAGATCGCCCGCTTGGAAAAGCTGCTGCAGGAAACGCAGGCGAAGCTGCATAATGCCGCTTTCCTGCAGCGTGCCCCAAAGGAAGTCGTCGAGCGGGAACGGGAAAAGGAGCAAAGCTTCCAGACATCGCTGGCAACTCTGCGGGAGCGCCTTGCTGTGTTGAACACTCTCGTGACAGGAGGCAGCAATGCGTGAAGTCTTCATCGTGGAACCTCTCCGGACGCCGATCGGCAAATACGGCGGAGCACTCAGCAGCATCCGTCCGGACGACATGGCAGCACTGGTCATCGCTGAAGTGGTCCGCCGGACGGGTATCCCGCCCGATGCCGTCGATGAGGTCGTGCTCGGCTGCGCCAATCAGGCAGGGGAAGACAATCGCAATGTTGCCCGCATGGCACTCCTGCTGGCAGGATTACCGTACTCCGTGCCCGGGGTGACGGTCAACCGGCTCTGTGCCTCCGGGCTGGAAGCGATCATCTACGGTGTGCGGGCAATCCGGCAGGGAGAAGCCGAGCTGGTCATCGCCGGCGGCGTGGAATCCATGTCGCGGGCGCCGTACGTGCTGCCGAAAAACGTCTCTGGCAAGGCTCAGTACGGGAACTTGATTGCCTACGACACTGCCCTGGGCTGGCGTTTCCCCAACCCGCGCATGGAGCGTCTCTTCCCGCTGGAATCTATGGGTGAGACAGCGGAAAACCTGGCCGAACGCTACCACATCAGTCGGGAAGAGCAGGACCAGTACGCACTGCGCTCCCACCAGCGCGCAGTCGCTGCCCAAGATGCCTGCATCTTCGCCGAGGAAATCATCCCCGTCCCCGTCGAACAGGGTAAGAGCGGAACAGTACTGGTTGACCGCGACGAAGGACCCCGGCGTGACACTTCGCTGGAGAAACTGGCAGCCCTCCCTCCTGCCTTCCGCAAAGGGGGAACGGTCACGGCAGGGAACTCTTCCTCCCTCAACGATGGAGCCGCTGCGCTGCTACTGGCAAGCGAGGAAGCAGTCAAGCGGTACGGCCTGCGCCCGCTCGCGCGCTATGTCAGCTCCGGTGCCGCCGGAGTAGATCCGCGGTACATGGGCATTGGACCGGTGCCGGCAACGCAGAAGGCACTGCAGCGAGCCGGACTTCGCTTGGACGATATAGAGCTGGTGGAGCTCAACGAAGCGTTCGCCGCCCAAGTTCTGGCATGCCTCCGCGAGATGCCGATCCCCCCAGAACGGCTCAACATCCACGGCGGTGCGATCGCCTTAGGGCATCCCCTGGGGATGAGCGGCGCGCGCTTGGTAGGAACTCTCGCTCGCTCGCTCCACCGCTACCGCGCCCGCTACGGGCTTGCCACGCTCTGCATCGGGGTCGGACAAGGATTGGCACTGATCATCGAGCGGGTCGAGTAGAGCTACCAGAGTGTTACCATTCGGTCACAGCCGCGCGCCCGCCTCTGGCAGGATTTCCAGTAACCACGCCGGACAGATAGACACGGTGCTCCCGTGCAACAGTGGTGCACAGTTCTCACAGAAATCCCCATGGATTTCCTGCACTCTTCCCCCTAATTTCGCCCATGGAAACACTGTTCCTCATGCAGGGAACCGGAAAAAGCATTGCTGAATATAACGGTGGTCGGCGAAACGGTGTCTGTTCAACAACCAAATCCTCCAGCAATGGGATATCGCCGGTTCTGGAAGGGCATGTACGTTGCTGACAAGCGTGGGATTACGGGCTTTCGGATGAAGCCCGCCGGGAATGGGACGACGCTGCGGCTGGCGATCACGCGGCAGCCCGGTCCTCGTGGTGGACGCACGGTTGCCATTGGACGGATTACCCGCGGCGGGAAGGGGCGCTAACCCCTCCCGCCGGCCGCCCCCGGCGGACACACTATGCCGTGCCGAGCGAGGGACTTTCTACCACTTCCCGGGGTGTGGGAATAGCTTCCCAGCGGAGCTCGCGTGCCAGCCGAGTCCGAGGGAAAATGCGACGCGCCTCATACAGGAGCGGCTCAAGCGTGTCGTAGCGCGTGCTAAAGTGGAGCAGGAGGAGCTCTCCTACGCCCGCCTGAGCGGCAACCGTTGCTGCGTCAGCAGCTGTAGAGTGGAGGGTCCGGCGGGCTAATTCCCCATGCTCCTCTGAGAACGTTGCTTCGTGGAGCAGGACGTCAGCACCACGGGCAAGCTCGATGTCAGCATCGCAGGGCTGCGTATCGCCGCAGTAGACCAGGCTCGGCTGCGGCTGGTGGTGAGCAACCTCATGCAGTCGCACAACACGTCCATCAGGCAGCGTGACTTCTCCGTGCCGCTTGAGCTCACCGAGTAGTCGCCCCGGACGTAATCCCAGAGCCCGCACGCGCTCCATATCAAACACCGGCGGACGCCGCTCCTCGAGCCGGAAGCTGAACGATGGCACAGTGTGCTCCACCGCAGCGTAGCGCAGTGTCCATCGCCCCGTCTCCAGTACCGTGCCAGCGGTCTTGGGAACAAGCTCTCGAACTTCGAGCTCGAAGGAGGGCTGGACATCGATGAGTCGCAGTGTGGTCCAGATCAGCTCCCCTAGTCCGGGCGGACCGACCACGAGAAGGGGCTCGCTACGGCGGTCCGAGCTCATGGAAGCCAACAGTGGAACCAGCCCCAGGACGTGGTCACCGTGGAGATGGGTGATGGCGATCAGTCCCAGCTTCCGCCGGGAAATCCCTGCACGGATCAGCTGCCGTTGTGTTCCCTCGCCACAGTCGAAGAGGAAGACCTCCCCTTCGATGCGGACAACAACAGCCGCAGGTGCACGCTCAAGCGTTGGAGCACCTCCGGCAGCGGTCCCCAGCACGCAGAAATGGATCATCGAGCAACGGCAGTCTTGCGGACTTCGCGGATGACCGTTACCTTGACCTGCCCTGGGTACTGCAGCTCGCTTTCAATGCGTGCAGCCAGCTGCCGGGCAAGCTCATCGGCGCTCTGGTCATCGACACGATCGGGTTCCACAATGACGCGAATTTCCCGTCCCGCCTGGATAGCGTACGTTTTCGCCACCCCATCGAAGCTGCGAGCAAGCGCTTCCAGCTGTTCCAGGCGACGGATGTACTCCTCCAGTGTCTCGCGGCGGGCACCGGGTCGGGCACCGCTGATCGCATCGGCAGCCTGCACCAACGCCGCAATGGGACTCTCCATGGGAATATCCTCATGGTGCGACCCGACGGCGTTGCAGACGATGGGATGTTCGTTGTACCTCTTGACCAGCTCGTAGCCGACTAGGGCGTGAGGAGCGTCGGCGTTCTCTACACATTTCCCAATGTCGTGCAGCAGCCCTGCCCGCTTTGCCAGTTGGACATCGAGCCGGAGCTCTGCTGCCATAACGGCTGCCAGGCGAGCTACCTCAATGGAATGCGCCAGCAGGTTCTGCCCATAACTGGAGCGGAAGCGCATTTTGCCGATGTAGAGCAGGAGCTTCGGATGCAGGTTGTGCAGCCCCAGCTCAGCTGCCGCCTCTTGCCCAATGCGGGGCAGGCTCTCTTCGAGCTCCTGGCGCGCCTTTTCGACCACCTCCTCGATGCGGGCAGGGTGGATGCGCCCATCTGCAATGAGCCGCTCCAATGCCAGGCGGGCAACCTCCCGCCGGAACGGATCGAAGCAGGAGAGCACAACTGCCTCCGGGGTGTCGTCGATGATGAGGTCAACGCCCGTTGCCGCCTCAAAGGCACGAATATTGCGCCCCTCCCGCCCGATGATCCGCCCTTTCATTTCCTCGTTCGGAAGCTGCACGACCGTGACCGTGCTCTCCATGCTGAAGTCCGCCGCCATCCGCTGAATCGCCTGAACGACGATGCTTTTCGCCTCCCGCTCAGCAACCAACCGGGCTTCCTCCCGAATTTGGCGGATGTACTGTGCGGCTTCGTTGCGTGCTTCGGTCATAAGGTTTTCCAGCAGCAGCTGTTTTGCCTGCTCGCGACTGATGCCAGCGATCTGCTCCAGGCGGGCAAGCTGTTCCTGCCGGAGCTGCTCGACTTCCTGGAGTTTCTGCTGAAGCTGCTGCTGCCGCTGCGCCAGTTCGTGTTCCAAGGCTTGGAAGTGGCGCTCTTTGCGCTGGACAAGTTCGAGCTTTTCCTGCAGAGCGTCTTCGCGAGCCTTCAGTTGGCGCTCCAGGGTCTGCAGCTTGTTCCGTTTGGCTGCCGTCTCTGCCTCGAATTCCTGGCGTTGGCGCTGCCACTCCTCTTTGATTTCGAGGAGCTTCTCCTTCTTGAGCGCTTTTGCCTCACGCTCTGCCTCTTCCACAATGCGGCGAGCCTGTCGTTCGGCATCGGCAAGCTTCGATGCAGCAAGCCGTGAGGCGAGGAAGTACGAGACCGTGAAACCGGCGGCTAATCCAAGGAGTGTCGCTGCGAGAATCCACACTTCTGACATCCTCTCTCCCCGTCTGCGTGCGACATGTTGACGGAAAAAAAGCGCCGCATCCAGCCTCGGTCGGGGAGTCACCGGGAGCAGAACCGGTCTACTCTCGTACGGTGGGTGATAGCCTGCCTACTTCTGGCTTCCTCTGAGCCCAAGCGGGCTCCCACCGCTGGAGGTGGGTGAGGCCTGCCATCCACAGGCAGAGCCTATCTCCCTTCTGTATCCTCGCTTTGCCGTTCGCTCACCGGACACAGCCGATACCGAGCGGATGCGGCGTATTTCCGGAACGCTGCGTGTCAAAGAGCGACGTCCGGACGCGGAGTCCCAACCCCGGGGGCAGAGAGGCAATCTTCAACGTAAGCAATCATGCGGTCGAGTGCCTCACGCAGAGTCCGCATCTGACCCTCACTGTGGGCACGCGCTTCGTGGTACTGCTCTGCCAGGTTCAGCGCCACCAGTATCGCCATCGTTGTCGTGGATTGTTCGGGCAATTGAGCCTGTAGGCGCTGCCACTGCGCATCGACCTCCCGGGCAGAGCGCAGCAGCGCCTGTTCATCATCCCCACGGAGGACATATTCACGTCCGGCTATCGTCACGCGGATTGAGCGTTCCATTCTGCTCCCGGTTCTCACCGTCGGGAGCAAAATTATGCCTTTTCCTCGTGCTGAGCTGCTCCCTCAAGGAGCTGTTCGACCCGCCGTAAGAGGTCCCGAATCCGCTGGGCAATCTCGTGCTGGAGTGCCTCTGGCAGCAGTGGTACCTGCTGGAGCCGGCGGGACATGAGCTCGTGCTGTGCCTGGAGCATTTCCTGCAAGCGCTCGATGCGGAGTGCTACCTCCTCGAGCCGGTCCATCGCCGGGGCAGTATATGTCTCCAGGAGCCGCAGCAGATGGCGTTGGAGGAGCTCGAGCTCCTGCTCTGCCTGGTGAGAGCGTTCCCGCTCGCGGGCGAGCTCTTGCCGGAGCTGCTCAAGCTCCTCTGCCCCGGGAAGCTGTGCCAGCTGTTCCCGCAGTTGGGCATTCTCCCGCTGGAGGGCACGGACCTTCTCCGAGTACGCTGCAAGCGCCTCCTCGCGGGCACGGAGCATTGCCTGGAGTTGCTCTACTGCGGGCTCCTGCTCGATATGGGAGCGCAGAAGCGCAAACTGCTCTCGGCATTCTTCGAGCTCCTTCTGCCGTGCATGGAGCTCGTGGTTGCGCCGCACCAACTCGTGCCGTACCAGTTCCATCTCCTGGCGCACCCGCTCCAGTTCCGCTGTGTGTTGCTCCAGCTGCGGGCGGAGAGCAGCAAGCTCTTCCTGCTGCTGCTCGCAGGTCTGCTCAGCTTCCTGGAGCTGGGTCCGCAGTAGCTGGCACTCCTGCTCCAGGGTGCGTAGCCGCGCCTGGAGGGAGTCTTCTTGCTGCCGGAGACGCTCCACTTCGGCACGCAGCTGGAGATTCTCCAGCCCCAGTTGCCGAGCCCGCTCACCCAAGGCACGGAGACGCTCCCAGAGTGTCTGGAGCGCCGCTTTCAGGTCCGGACGGGGCTCTATCGGGGTTGCTCCGAATTCCATCAGCGCCGCAAGCGTGCTCCTGTCTGCCGCTCAAGCTCTGCCACGATGCGTTCGACTACCGGGGTAACTTCCTCCTCGCGGAGAGTACGCTCCCGCGAGCGGAAGCGCAGCGCAAAGGCAAGGCTCCGCTTCCCTTCACCGAATGCTGGAGCGGTAAAGACATCGAAGAGTGTGACATCCTCGAGCCATTCCCCGCCGGTACGCCGAATCAGTTCCATGAGCAGCGGTACCGGCACGGCTGCGTCTACCACAACGGCGATATCGCGCCGGATTGCCGGATACTCAGGTACCGGCACATACTGCGCCGGTGGCTCCACACGCCGCTCCAGCACCGCCAGCTCCAGGATAGCAACGAAGGCTGGCTGCTCAACTTCGAGCTTCTTCAGCCACCGAGGACGGAGCTGCCCGAGCCAGCCCACCTGGTCATCCCCAATCCAGAGGCGTACTGCTGCCGGCAGAAGCGGGAACGGACGCTGACTCTGCCAGGGCTCCCACCGCGGCTCGGGAATCCGAAGCCGCGCAAGGAGCTGCTCAACAATTCCTCGAAGGTCGTAGAAATCGCTCTCCCGGTACGGCACACCCCACTGCAGCGGTGCCGCCGCTCCACTGAGGAGGATACCGAGCTGTACCCGCTCCTCGTAGTCCTCCAGTCTCCTCCCCTCCCCACGCCGCCGGAAGACCTTCCCGAGCTCAAAGATGCGCACCGTACGCTCCCCAACTCGCACGTTATGCGACAACACCCGAGCCAGCGACGGCACCAGAGACGGACGCAAGACCGAGTACTCCACTCCCAATGCATTGACCAGCTGCACCGGCTGCGGCTCCCAGAGCTGGGCTGACTCCGGATCCATGAGCACGGGGGTAAAGACTTGCTGGAATCCCCACTCGACCAATGCCCCAATAATGGGGTGAGCTATCCCGCAGGGAGCCAGCTCCCGGGGCAGCTCCGGCACCGCAAGCGGCAGCGTGACTACTTCAGGCAGCGGAATTCGGTCGTATCCGGAGAGCCGGGCAATCTCTTCAATGACGTCAATTTCCTCGGCAATGTCGGGACGGAAGCTCGGTACTCGCAGTACACAGGCTTCTGGCGTCTGGCTCTCGAGCGTGAAGCCCAGACGCTCAACAAGTGTGTGAATCTCGTGCGCCGAAAACTCAACACCCAGCACACGGGCAGCGCGGGCGTAGCGCAGAGAGACGCGACGGGTATTGTGCACACGTCCGTGGACAACCACAGCGCTGACCTGCCCGCCCGCCAGGGCTGCCAGGAGCGATGCTGCTCGCCCCAGTGCTGGTACGACCCCAGAGGGGTCTACCCCTCGCTGGAAGCGGTATGCCGCTTCGGTCTCTAAGCCATATCGCCGCGCCGTCCGCCGAATGCTCACCGGCTCGAAGAGTGCCGATTCGATGAGCACAGCGCGGGTCTGCTCGGTGACTTGCGACTCTGCTCCTCCCAGAACGCCCGCCAATGCCAGCGGCTTGTCCGGATCGGCAATCAGGAGCTCATCCCCCTGGAGGACAAGCCGACTCCCATCCAAGCCGGAGAAATCCTCCCCTGGATGCGCCCAGCGAACAACAATCCGATGGTGGGCAATGGTAGCATAATCGAACGCGTGCAGAGGCTGTCCCAGCTCCAGCATGACGTAGTTCATCACGTCCACCGGGAGCAGCACCGGACGCATCCCCAGTTGCCAGAGCCGGATCTGCATCCATAAGGGTGCCGGACGCGCCACTATTCCGAAAACGGCACGACAGGAGTACAGCGGACAGCCCTCCGGTGCCTCCACGACAAGCTCCACCGGCTCAGGAGCGGAGGCAACCGGAGTCCCTTCCGGCATATGCAGCGGGAGAGCTCCGTACGCAGCTAATTCGCGAGCAATGCCCAGATGCCCAGCACAATCACCGCGGTTCGGGGTGAGCGCAACCTCGTAGAGAACATCTTCCAGCTGCGGCACATATGCCGAAAGCGCCTGCCCAATGGGGGCGTCGGCAGGCAGCACCCAAATCCGATCCGCCTCCTCCCCGAGCCCAAGCTCCCAGCGACTACAGAGCATCGCCTGGGACTCTTCCCCATCAATGCTCCGCGGCTGGATCCGTACCCCCGTGCGCGGCAGCACCACACCGGGGAGCGCGACAACAACGCGCTCTCCCGGATGCACCCGGCTCCCCACAACGACACGGACCGACTCATCTCCGACAGCAACACGGCATACCCAGAGCGCTGCCCGTCCCGGGTGGGACTCGACCTCGAGTACCTGGCCCACCACAAAGCCCGCGTAGCGTCCTCGCCAATCATCGACCGCCTCCACCTCCAACCCCAGCATGGTCAGGATCTCGGCAACCTCTTCCGGCGTCCAAGGAAGGTCGAGCAACTCCTGAAGCCACCGGTACGAGACTCGCATCCGCCCGTGCGCATCTGGAACCACCGGCGAATTTACCAAACTTTGCCGCCCGACATACGTCCCTGCCCCCCGCAGCGGTGCCTCTCCAGAGCGCTTGCGCAAAAAATGGTGTAATTTTGTGTCGTACAGTACTGCACATGCCACCGTAGCTCAGTGGTAGAGCGGCTGATTTGTAATCAGCGGGTCGGGGGTTCGAATCCCTCCGGTGGCTCTTGGAAGCCCTGCAGAATGCTCTCCTGGAGCGTGCCTCAGAGGCACCGCAGAACGTGCCTGGCAGGGGATTACGGGTTTGACCAATAGCGCAGGGAGAACTCCCATGGCAAAGCGTGGTCGTCCGAAAGGGTCCAAGCGCCCAATTCTGTTCCAAGGACCGAAGCGCTTACTGTCCGTGATGCTGGAAGAGGACGACTATAACGAACTGCAGAAACTCGCGCTCAGCCTTGGCTTGGCAGCATCCACCTACGTCCGGATGCTCATCAAGCAGCAGATTCAGGCTGGGAAGCTACAGCAGGGAGCCACAGAGTAAGCCGCGGCGCCGTCGCGCCGACCATGCACGAAGTGTATCTCCGCCCGGGACACGACGAGCGTGTCCGAAGCGGGCACTTGTGGGTTTTCAGTAATGAGCTTCAGGATCTTCCACGCCTCCCTGCAGGCAGTATCGTGCGCGTCCGCTCTGCCACAGGGGAAAGCTTCGGAATTGGGTTCTACAACCCCCACAGTCTCATCTGTGTCCGCCTGCTCCGCACCGACGAGCTAGAGGAGGTGACTGTCGATTTCTTTGCCGAGCGCATTGCGCAGGCGCTGGCACTTCGGCGCCGCCTCTGCCCGCAGGAGATGATGTACCGCCTCGTCCACGGGGAAGCCGATCTCCTGCCGGGGCTTGTCGTGGACCGCTATGGCGACTATCTTGCCATCCAGACACTCTCTGTTGGCATGGATCTCCGACTCCCGCTCATCGTCGAGGCTCTCCGGCAAGTCGTCCCTGAGACGAAGGGCATCGTGGAGAAAAACCACTCCCGCCTCCGCGAACTGGAGCAGCTTCCGCAGCGGCAGAGGATCCTCTACGGCTCCATCCCTGAGCAGCTCATCCTGGAAGAGTTCGGTCTGCAGCTCGAGCTGCGATTGCTGGAAGGACAGAAGACGGGCGCTTACTTGGACCAGCGCTACCATCGCGCCTTGACCGGTCGGCTCGCTCAGGGGTTGCGCGTGCTCGACTGCTTCACGTACTGCGGTGGTTTTGCCCTCCATGCTGCACGCCATGGCGCCCAAGAAGTTCTGGGCATTGACAGCTCGGCAAGTGCTCTGGACTGTGCCCGGCGCAATGCAGAACTCAACCGGCTCGAACAGGTCCGCTTCCACGAAGCGGATGTTTTCTCCTTCCTCCGCGAGCAGGTCTCCAGTGGTGCCCAGTGGGATATGGTTATCCTGGACCCACCGGCATTCGCCAAGAGCCGGCGCCACGTGCCTGCTGCCAAACGGGGGTATGCCGAATTGAACCGCCTGGCACTTCTGCTCATCCCGAGCGGCGGGTATCTGGTCACCAGCAGCTGCTCACACCACGTTTTCGAAGCCGTCTTCCTGGAGGTCATCTTCACCGAAGCGGCTCGCCTCGGGCGCCAGCTGCGGCTACTCTATCGCGGCACGCAGCCGCCCGATCACCCCATCTTGCTCAGCATGCCGGAGACACAGTACCTGAAGTTCTTCCTCTTCGCTGTCCTTTGAGCCAGAGGCTGGCACGCTTTTTTCAAGAATTTCACCCGCGCACTCCTTGCTCACTGTGCCATGCACGTACGACGCTACCGAGCACATAGTATCCACGAGGCGCTCCGTTCCATGCGGCGAGAGCTGGGGGAAAACGCCGTCATCTTAGACACGCGCACCCTGCCGGCAGAGACAGGCGAGCTCGTTGAAGTACTCGCTGTCCCAGAACACGAGCTCGCTACGGTAGCTTCCTCCGGAGAGGCAGCTTCCCACGATCCGCTGCTATTGCTCCAGCTCCACCACGAGCTTGCGCTCCTGCGGCAGCAGGTCACCACCCTCGAATACCTCCTGCGCTACACGACAACACCACCTCCTCTGTGGCAGCGACTGTACCACGCCCTGCAGGCAGAAGGCTTTGGAGAAGATTTCCTCCTGCGCCGTCTGCCACCCAGCACCGATCACGCTTCGTGGAAGGAACTGCTCGCCCACGCTCGGCAGGAGCTGACTGCGCACGTCCGGGTTGCTGCTCTTCCTACCCCCGGCAGCGCTCCGCTCCGCCTCCTTGTGCTCGGTGCCCCCGGCTCTGGACGCACGACGACGATGCTCAAACTGCTGCTCCTCTACCGGCTCCTGTTCCAGGCAACTCTCCATTTGATCGCTGCCGATGCGCAGAAGCTCGGTGCACTCGAACACCTGCAGCTCTTCGCCTCTATCGCCGATATTCCGCTTGTGGAAGCCTATAGCCCCCAGGAAGTGCGCTACGCTCTGGCTCAGCTGCCGTCCACCCCGGGTGTGGTCGCCATTGACATCCCTGGTGGCAATCCCTTCCGGAGCGAGACCCACCGCCTCTGGCAGCACTACCGCGACGCCATCGCCCCCGATGCGTGCTACGCTGTTGTCAGTGCAACAGACTCCCTGCCGATGCTCTGCAAGCTCCTGCGTCTCTGGGAACAGCTGGGCGTCCACGGGCTGATTGTCACAAAGCTGGACCAGACTCCGGGCATCGGTCCGCTGCTTCAGGCACTCGATACCTGCCAGCTCCCGCTTGTCTGCCTGTGTACCGGACCGAGAATCCCCGATGATATCGAACCGGCAACGCCTGAGGCGCTTGCCCGTTGGATCGGCACAACGGAGGAGCCATGAGCCAGGGAGCTCACCGGGTCTCCCCACAGATTGTCGCCTTCTGCAGCGGACGAGCAGGGGTAGGCAAGAGCACGACGCTGGCAAACCTGGCATGGACAGCTGCGGAAGACGGCATCCGGTGCCTACTCTGGGACGCTGATCTCCAAGCGCCGAGCCTCCACCTCCTCTTTGGACTGAATCCCATCGCAACAGCAGCCGATGCGTACCTGGGGACTGTCCCCATTGAGTCCGTCGTGCTGCCGGTCCGTCCAGGTCTGTACCTGGTCCCGGAGCGGGCTGGCACAGAAACGGCGCAGACACAGCTGAGCAGCGTATTCCCAACGCTGCTGTCACGGCTCCTCGGGCACCTCCATCCTGAGCTGGTCCTGCTGGATGTATCCCCGGGATGGTCGGAGCTTATCGCCACCATCGGAGGACTTTCCACAACCTGCGCAATCGTCATCGCCGACGATATCGGCTCCATCCTGGATGCATACGGTCTGCTGAAGATCCTCCTGGGTGGCACGACACCTCCACCGAAGCACACAGGGCTGGTGTTCACTTACACCCTCGACGAGCTCGACGCTGAAACCATTGCCGTCAAGCTCAATGCTGTAGTCCAGCGCTTCTTGGGACGGCGTCTCCCCATGCTGGGCTCCATCCCGTACGACCCCCAGCACCGTGATGCACTCCTCCAACAGCAGCTCTTCGCTGAGCTGTTCCCGCAGGCACCAACGACTCTCGCGTACCGACGTCTGCTGACAGCGCTTGTCTCGCGTGCTGAGAAGCCCTCCCATGAGCCGACTCCGCTCCTCGAGCCGTAGCGCAACAATCCGCTTCGTCTTCAACGTGGCGACCCTTGCCGGATGCGTGTCGACTGTTATTTTTGCTCTGCAGCCAAGCCTGAGCGCTGAGGCGATTCTTTTGCGGTCATTTGTGGTCTTCGTCGTGGCTGCTCTCGGGACAACGCTGCTGCTGGCACTGGTACGCCAGGGACGCCGGGGAGAAGCCGAGGAACCCGTGTCGGATAAACCTGCAGCAGAGCGATGAGCTTAGCGCAGCGAGGACGCCTCTCGGAGGAAGAACTCCAGCAGCTCTGGCAGCGCTACTGGAAGCAGCGTACCGATGCAGACCGCCAGCGTCTCATCCTCCACTACCTCTGGCTGGTCCGCTACGTCCTCCACTCGCTGCAGCTCCCCGAGACTACTCTGGTAAGCGAAGAGGATCTGGAGCACACTGGCATCCTCGGGCTCAACGAGGCTATCGAACGCTTCGATCCGACACGGGGCACGAAATTCGAAACGTATGCTGTAACCCGTATCCGCGGGGCAATCCTCGATGAGCTCCGCAAACTCGATTGGCTCAGCCGCACCGCCCGCCGCAAATTCCACGCCTACCAAAAGGCAGCCGACGAGCTCAGCCAGGAAACCGGTGCCGAAGCAAGCGCGGAGCAAATCCGCAAACGGCTGGGCGTCTCCCCGGAGCTCTACCGCTCCTACCTCCGCGCAGTGGAAGCTGCCCACGCAGCAACGACCCTCTCTACCCCATCGCTGCCGGTAGAAGAGGGAGAGGAAGACGCCACCGACCCATTGGAGGAAGTCCCTGACCCAAACGCCGTGGAGCCTCTGGATCGTCTAGCCCGCGAAGAACTCCTGGCACACATCATGCGGTACCTGGAGCAATTGCCCGAACGGAAGCGCTTGGTCATCGTGCTCTACTACTACGAAGGGCTTACCTTCCGGGAAATCGGCGAGCTGCTGCAGCTCACCGAAAGCCGTGTCTGCCAGATTCACGCCCAAGTCCTGGAGGAACTTCGCCGGCACCTGCGGGCTCATGACCTCACTTGACGCTACACTACTCCGCCGCCTCAGCCGAGTTGAGCAGCTCCCGAGCATGCCCCTGATCGTCGCTGAGGCACTCCAGCTACTGGAGCAGTCGGAAACCGATGCTGCCAGCATTGCCCGACTCATCGAGCGGGACCAGGCTCTGACGGCACGCCTCCTCCGGGTTGCAAATTCGCCCATCTATAGCTTCTCCCGCCGCATTACAACGATCCGGCTCGCGATCTCTCTCTTAGGCAACGAGGCAATCCGCGAAATTCTCCTGGCAGCAACGCTCTATGAGTTGCTCCACACCGGGAGCTCTGTCTGGGCCCGGGAGCTCTTCTGGCAGTACTGCCTCTACAGCGCCTGCGCCACGCGGATTTTTGCCCGCCGCCTGGGATATCGCCTCGCTGGCGAGGCTTTCACCGCAGGGCTGCTCCATGATTTGGGGATTTTGCTCACGGCTGCCTTTCTCCCGGCAGAGTTCCATGCCATCCAACGGCACCAGCAGCACTCCGGATGTGCGTATGTAGAAGCTGAACACGCCGTTCTCGGGACAACCCATGCCGAGCTGGGCGCCTGGCTTGCCGAACGCTGGAATTTACCCTCCGTGCTGATCCATGCCCTTGCCTACCACCACTGCTCTGGTCCTCTGCCCGCTCACGAACACCCCCCGCTCCTTGCGCATTCTGTCCTGGCACAGGTCAGCCAGCCCCTGACAGCACTCGTCGCGCTCGCTGAGGTTGCGGCACACTGGGCAGGTCTGCGCCAATGGTCGGGCGAGTCCACACTGCTCTCCCCACTGTTCCTCCCGGAGGTCGTACAGCACCACCTTTTGGCACACTCGCTGATAGAATCTACGGGGAAGCCCTCGCCAGAGCTGGCAGAGGAGATTGACCGAGAGTACAACGCCCTGGCACAAGCCCTGCGATAGCGATGCCCGATGCTCTCTCCCCATGGGAGCAAGGAGAAGACCAGCAGCAGCGCTATATCCGGCTGCTGGAGCTGCGCTGCGAACTGCTGCAGCGGGAGGTGGAGCATCTACGCCAGCGTGCGACTGAACAAGCTGTTGAACGCAGCTCTGTCCATCTGCCCGCACTCCACGAGCTTCTGCCGCTCTCAAGCCCGGAGGAGCTCCTCCAGCGTGCGTGCGCCATCCTGCAGCGCCTGACCGCCGCTCCTAGCGCCTATGCCGTACGCCTTCTGCCCGATGGGAGCCTCGAGGTCTTCCCCGAAGAGGCTCTCGCCCACGCCCGCCTCGTGGTCGAAGAAGGAATCATGGACTGGGTCTCCGCGCGTGGTATCCCGGCTGTCTTACCCGACCTCTTCAGCAGTGGAGCCTCCTCACTGCTGATTGTGGCGCTGGGACAGCCCGGGAAACCCAGCGGAGCACTTGTCGCCCGGGGAATTTCGCCGAACCTGTCTGGAGAAACCTTCCAGGGAGAACTCCTCTCGCTAGGGACACTCGTCAGCGTGTTGCTGGACAACGTAGAGAGTGCTCGCCTGACACAAGCCCTGCAAGAACAGCTCCACCAGCTGCGCCGTCAATTGCAGCACTCGGAAGCATTGGCAACCCTGGGGAAAATCACCGGCATCGTTCTCCACGAACTCAGCAACCCTCTGCAAGCACTCTACTCACACGCTGAGCTCATCGAGGCTGGTGTCGGGAATCCGCGCGAGCATGCTCGTCTCCTGCTCCACGAGCTGACTCGCCTTCGACAGTTGGTCTCCGAGCTGCGCCAGCTCCTGTCCCGTTCCTCGGTTTTTCCCGAACGGGTTCCCGTAGACCTCGTCCAGCTCCTCCAGCGCACGCTCCGCCTGCTGCACCCACAATTCCAGCGCGACGGTGTGCGCATCCACTTCGAAGCCGACCTTCCCCACGCTGTGGTTCTGAGCTCGGGTGGACAGCTGGAGCAGCTGTTTCTCAACCTCTTCCTCAATGCCCGCGATGCCATGCCCCAGGGAGGCACACTCCACATCCGTCTCCGCTCCGAAGGCAGCGATATCCTGGTGGAGTGCGCCGATACCGGCGAAGGCATCCCCGCTGAGCTGCTCGACCACATTTTCGAGCCCTTCTTCACAACGAAAGCGCATGGTTCCGGGCTGGGGCTGAGCATTGCCCGGGATATTGTTCAGCAGCATGGCGGCAGCATCACCGTTTCCTCAACGCCGGGGGCGGGGACGCTCGTCAGGGTTCGCTTCCCCGCGGCACAGACTGTCGGACAGACAAGCCCTCCACCATGCGAGTCGTCGTCCTTGCCCTCTTCAGCAGCTTCCTCGTAGGGGTTGCCCCAGCTACAGTCCTGGAGCGCATCGAGCGAGATAGCCTCGGGCGCCTCTTCCTCTTTTGCTCCGAGTCCCCTCCGAAGTGGAGCTCAGAACTCTCTGCTGACAAGCACCGCGTTGTGATCACCCTGTTCGGGAGCACAGCAGCCCCGCAGGTACGCTCCCGCTCGTGGTCCGAGGGACTGCTTCGAGAAGCCTACGTGCAGCAGCACGGGGCAGACCTCCAGGTCTACGTCACCGCTGCGCGCCCGACTGGCTACACGCTCGTCTGGCTCCCTTACAGCCGCTGCTTGCTGCTGACCCTGGTGAACTGGGACGAGCTCCCACCCAGCGCTGATCTCTACCACAGCGCGCTCTTAGCGCTCGAACTTGGGTCCGACACGGTCGCCGATAGCCTCCTTGCAGAGGCTCTCCACCGGGGACATAGTGACGCTGCTGTCCTTGCCGCAGTCCGGGCGCTCATGAACGGCAAGCCATTGACAGCGCTCCAACATATCCGGCGGGCATCCTCCCGGAGCTCGCTGCCGGATTTCTACGGCGTGGTGGCTCATCTGGCAGAGCTCGGGGCCATACCATCGCTGCAGTCATGGGCATCAGCACGCTTTCACCGGTGGACAGCGCGCACACTCCCGCCGCTGCCCGCGCTCGCTCCCGAGAGCGTAGCTGTGCTTGCTGACGCCCTGCTCTCGGCTCCGCTGGTGGACACCACTGCCTTTGCCGCCATCGACACTGTGCGCCGTTCTCCCCTGCCTGCGCCTGCCGTCTCTGGAGACACAGCCCAAGGTCCTCCGACTCGCTCTGCGACGGAGACCCCAGAGTGGTTGCTGCTGGGGGGTCCCCTCCTGTTCGCCTTGCTCCTTCTCTTCTCCATTGGCTTCCTCATCCGGAGCCTCCTGCGGGCATTCCAGCGGCGTTCATCCGCTCAGGCAAGCCCTCCAGAGAACGCTCCCTCACCCTTTCCGGAAGCCTTTCCGATGTACGTCCAACAGCTCCTCTTGCGCTATCGTGCCGGTGAGGAAGCTACTGTACACCGTTTGGAGGAACCCGCTGCTGCCCATGTTGCGGAGCCTTCTGCGACGGAGCCGGTCTCTCCAGCGTCTTCCACTGGCACAGCGCCGGAGAAGCCTTCGATGGAGAAGGCGCCGGAGCCTTTGCCGTCGGAACCCCCTGCGGGACTCATCCAGTTGTGGCGGCAGCGGGTACAACATCGCTCGGCGCTCCTCCGCCAGCAGCTCCACCAGCTTTCTGCTGAAACGATACCAGCAAGCAAACCCGCACGCGCGCGCCTTGCACGCCGCTTGCGGCTCCCTCAGGAGGGACTCGAGCTCCATTGGCGCCTCCACTCCAATCCACCGACAGACCCGCTGGTCCGCTTCCGCATGCAAGCCCCGTCCTCGTTCGTCTCTGCCCCGGAGACGGCGTCACACTCGGGGGAACCAGAATGAAGCAGGCTCTCCGTATCCTCATGTGGCTTGGAGCAACGGTTGCTCTCTGGGCTAGCTGGAGCTCACCGCCGCAGACCGGGAGCTCTCCACCGATTCTCCAGCCGAGCCTCCAGCAGAGCGACCGGCGGACCATTGCTGACTCGCTGCCTCGGGAGAACCGCATCCACTCCATCCGGGAGAGCAACGGTGAGTATCTGCTCGTCATTGAGCTGGCTACAGACCAGATGCGGCTCGATATTGGCGTGTACAACCTCCTCGGGAAGCGCGTCGCGACGGTCTATCAGGGTCGAGCCGCTGCGGGTGTGCGGGAGTACCCGATTCCAACCGCAGGCTTGCCGAACGGGATTTACATCTGCGTTGTCCAGGGCAATGGATTCCGTCTGGCGCAGAAGTTTGCGCTTTCCCGCTAGGCTCTGTCTGTGGGGAATCGGCTCCTGCGTGGGAGTTCTTGCCGTGCAGGCTCAGCCTCTCTCGGAGGGAAGCCCAGCGGGGTATCTCTACCGACCGCTCGGAGCCCGAGCCGTCGGGCTGGCAGGAGCTTATAGTGCGGTTGCCAACGAGCCGCTGGGCATCTTTGCCAACCCTGCCGTCATGGCATGGCTGCCTCCGGTGCCTAGCTTTGGGCTTTCGCTGTCGCTGCTGGGGCTGGGGCGCCTGCATGGAGGTTTTGCCTACGCCCAGGCGCTGGGGACAACGGGTTTTGGGTTGGGCACAGGCATCCAGAGTTTTTCCGCGGGGAGCTTGACCGCCCGGAATGTCTGGGGTGAGGTCATCGGCACGTACACGCCTCAGAATGTTGCTCTCCTCCTGGCGGGCTCATACCGGTGGGAGTTCCTCAGCATCGGGCTTGCGGGGAAATATCTCTGGAGTGGGCTCTCGGGGGCAGGCATTTCCGGTGCCGGTGGGGCAGCTGACATCGGCGCGCTCTTCCATGTGGCGGACCGTTTCTCTGTCGGGCTTACACTTGCCAATCTGGGCGGTTTCCTCTCCTGGGAAGGGCGCCGGGAAGCTCTCCCGGTTACCGCCACTGTGGGGGTCGCAACGGAGCTGTGGTTCTCTGCCGAGGTTCGCCGTCAGCGGCATCCCGTCACGGGAGAAGAGCAGCTTTCCTGGCTCCCACCTTCCCGCTACCTACTTCTCAGCGCCGAGTGTCGCTATACGGCTGGGGCACTGCGCCCCTCTGTGCTCATTGGACTGGAGCTAGCTCCCTTGACAGGGATTGCCCTGCGTGGGGGTGTCACCGCCTTCGGGGATGACCGTGGTCGAGCCCGCTGGTTTTCCCCCCAGCGTGCCGGCGGAGGCGTCTCAATTCAGCTGCCCGAAACCATCGCCCTGCCGTTTCGACTCCAACTCGATTACGCCGTAACGTACGAATACAGCAGCCCTTCCCAAGTGCTCCAGAGCCTTGGTCTCACTGCCCAACTCCTCCCATGAGTTTCCGCGGCTTTGCCACCCGCGCCATCCACATCGGGCAAGAGCCTGACCCACACACCGGTGCTGTTGTGCCGCCGCTCTACCTTACTTCCACCTACGCTCAGGAAGCTCCCGGGAAACACAAAGGCTTTGAGTATTCCCGCACCAACAACCCGACTCGGCATGCATGGGAGCGGAACATCGCCGCACTGGAGGAAGGCAGCGATGCTGTTGCCTTTGCCAGCGGCATGGCAGCCATTGATGCCCTCGTGCGGCTCCTACAGCCCGGCGACCACATCGTTGCTTCTGCCGACCTCTATGGGGGAACGGTACGGCTCTTCGACCGCCTCTGGGCGCACTTCGGGGTCCAGGTAACCTACGTCGATGCCCGCTCCGTGGATGCCGTCGCGGCAGCTTTCTCCGCACGGACGCGCATGCTCTATATCGAAACCCCCACCAATCCGCTCCTGCAGCTTGCAGACATTGCTGCGCTTGCCGAGCTTGCCCACACCCGGAAGGCATGGCTCGTGGTGGACAACACCTTCGCCACTCCCTATGCCCAGCAACCGCTCGTGCTCGGAGCAGACGTGGTGGTTCACTCCACGACGAAGTACCTGGCGGGGCACTCCGACCTGATCGGCGGGGTTATTGTCACACGGCATCCAGAGCTTGCCGAGCGCCTCCGCTTCATCCAGAACGCCGCTGGAGCAATCCCAAGCCCGTTCGACTGTTGGCTCTGCCTCCGTTCGGTCAAGACTCTGGCACTGCGCATGCAGCAACACGAGCGCAACGCGCGCGCCATCGCCGAGCTGTGCGCCACGCACCCTGCCGTGCATACGGTGTACTACCCCGGACTGCCCAGTCACCCACAGCACGGGCTGGCACAGCGGCAGATGCGGAACTTCACCGGGATGCTCTCGCTCGAACTCGGCTCTGCTGAACGTGCCATACGCTTCCTGACCCGGCTACGCGTCTTTACCCTGGCAGAATCCCTCGGCGGGGTAGAATCTCTGGCCTCTCACCCTGCCACGATGACCCACGCCTCGCTCCCACCGGAACGCCGTCAGGCACTGGGTATCACCGACGGGCTGGTGCGCCTCTCCTGCGGGATTGAAGACACAGACGATCTGCTGGAAGACGTCGCCACAGCGCTCGAGGCTGCTCTCCGGGGATAGCCTCACTTGCGCTTCTTCTTCCGCTTGTGCTGCCCTGTGGGCTTGTGCTGTTCGAGCTTGAGCCGACGAGCCAAACTCGGGGGAAGGCGTTCGGCTTGCTCTTCGGCAAGCGCCTGCGCTTCCCGCAACCGCCGCATGAGCCAGCCCTCCCGCTTTGGCTGCCGCTTCAAATCCTCTAAGGTCAGCGGCTTCTTCCGGAAGCGAGTCAGGTAGAGCTGGTGCGCGATGCTGAGCAGGTTGAAGGTGAAATAGTACAGATTCAGCCCCGCGGGGAATGCCGAAAAGAGCAGCGTGAGCAGCACTGGGAAGACGTACACCATCCACCGCTGCCGGGGATCGGTTAGGCTGAGACGCTGTTGCACAAAGAGAGCAATCCCCATCAGCAGCGCCAGCCCCGAGATGTAATCGAAGCCGAACAGTGGAAGCCGAAACGGCAGCTGCACCAAGCGGTCAGGTACCGAGAGGTCCGTAATCCAGAGCACAAACGGCGTTTGCCGCAGCTCAATGGAGTAGTTGAGCACCGCCCAGAGGGCATAGAGAATAGGCAGCTGCAAGAGCATCGGCAAGCAGCCACTCATCGGATTGATGCCGTACTCCTGGTAGAGCCGAAAGAGCTCTCGCTGCTGTGCCTGGAGGTCGTCTTTGTACTTTTCCCGAATCTTCTGCAGCTCTGGCGCCAGTAACTGCATCCGCTGCGCCGAGCGTAACTGCGGCAGTATCAGCGGGTGCAGCAAGATCTTCATCAGCACGGCGAACACGATGATGGCGATACCGTAGTTGGGGATGAGCCAGTGAATCGCCTTGAAGACTGGCAACATGAAGTACTCCCCAATCGGGCGTACCAGCCAGCGCAGCCCAAACTCGACCAGCTGCGTCAGCCCGTAGGACTTGAGCACATCGTACTGGATCGGACCGCCGTAGAGCTGAAACACCTGCTGCTCCTCTCCCCGCCGATACGGCAAGCGGAAAGTCAGATCGTAGCGTTCTACGATTCCACTATTGGGCGCATGGAAACGCTGCCCCCGAGCAAAGACAGTCAACTCTGCCGGTCGAGGGCTGGGCACGAAGGCAATGGCGAAGTACTTCGTCTTCAGCCCTGCCCAATCAATGCGCCCCGTTACGTGTGTCTCAGCAGGCTCGTCGAACTTCGTGGCATCAAGCTTTTCCACATCCCCTGCTAAAGAGATGAGCGCCGCAGCACTGTTGGACTCGTCCACGCTGTTGTATTCCTGGTACTTCAGCCCACCGCTCCAGGAAAGCTCGTAGCGCCGTTGGGCAACGAGCTCCTCCAGGTTGACCAGGCGGACGCCAAGCTTGATATCGTAGCGGTTGCCGTAGAAGACATACCAGCGCTCCACAAACCGGAGGGAATCGATTGCGTAGCGTGCCCGGACCACCAGTGAATCGGAACCGGCAACCCGATACTGGCTGTTCGGGGGAAGGGAGAACACGAACGGGAAGCGCCGGAGCTCGATTCGCCGTCCCTGGGCATCGTAGTAGCTGATGCTCAGCTCTGCCTCGCCCGGCGGCACCAGTTGCACAGGCTCCCCGCGCCAGTCCTTGTAGCGGCGCAGCTCCCAGCGTGTGAGCGTTCCCCCCCAGGAGCTGAGCCGGATACGGAGCAGATCCGTTTCGACCTCGAGCCACTGTTCAGGGGCAGCAGGTGCCGTCTCCAGCACCGCCGAGCTTGACGGCTGAGGAGCTATCGCCGCCGGGCTCGGGCGGGTTGTATCCGCCGAAGGTACCCGGGGAGCGAAGTAAATCGAGGTGTAGAGCGCCCACAGCGTCGTCAGCACCGCAATGAGCAGCAGCCCTAGCAGCGTCCGCTTGTCCATTGGCACCTCCCCTATGGGACCGGATCAACTCCACCGGGATGCCAGGGATGGCAGCGGAGCAGCCGGCGGAGCGCTAACCACCCACCCCGTCTGATCCCGTAGCGCTCAACCGCCTCGGCAGCGTACTGCGAACAGCTCGGGTAAAAACGGCACGCCCCCGGCAGCAGAGGAGAGACAATTCGATGGTAGAACCGCAGCAGGCTAACGATAAGGTGCCGCATCGAGCTATCTACACTCTGCACATGCGCGCTGGAAAAGTTCCCGTATCTGCGGCAGCACATCCCCGAGGCGCAATCGCCGAACTTCTTCCCAGCCGAGCGCTGCCCGCCATACCAGAGCCGTTGCCGCCAGCGGCAGCTCTCTGTGCTCATACTCCTGCACCACCCGCCGTACCGCCTCCCGGAGCAAGCGTCGCAGACGAGTCCGTGCCACTGCACGCCGCACCCGACGCCGCGAAACGCTGATGAGATAGCCCATCTCTTCACCTCCTCCCTCTCGGCAGAGCACCACCAAAAGCAACCACGGACTCCCAATGCGCTTGCCCTGCCCCCAGAGCCGCTCGATTTCGGTGCGCCGCTTCAACGCACGGAGCTTCACCACTTCTTCCGCTCATCGCTCACCGTCAGCTTGTGCCGTCCCTTCGCCCGACGGCGTGCGAGCACTTTCCGCCCCTGCTTTGTTCGCATCCGGGCACGGAATCCGTGCTTCCGCAATCGCTTGACCCGACTGGGCTGATATGTCAGACGCATCGCACCCTCGTGCACTTCCGGAGAACCACACCGACACGGCGCGAAATTACAACCACCTCACCCAAGGCACCGCCCCCTCCGTACCCGGAGCTACCTACTGCAACCGCTCCGGTGGTATCCCAGCAACTGTGAGCATTCGCCGGCGGCGCCGGGTACGCCAGAGGACCACAGCGATCACACCTGCGAGCAGATATGGCATGACCAGCAGCAGGAGAATCCCCGAGCGCAACGCCGCTGCAAACACGGAATCACCTGTCTCGACTGCCGAGCGACACAGCGCACATTGCCCCAGCGCCGGGACAATCCCCGCACCAATCCCAAACCCAATGGACAGCCACCACCGCATCTATCGCCGCAACAAGACCGAAATCCCATCCGGCACCAGACCGACCAGCATGGCAACCAGGAAAATGAACGGTGCAATGATAGCGTAAATCAAGCTGAGGCGCTCAAAGCGCAGGTGCATGAAGAACGCCATAATCAGCCCCGCCTTCATGAGGGCAAGAACTGTCAGCAACACTGCCTTGAGCCATCCGGTCAGGTGTACAATGTCGACGAAATATGCAATGGCGCTCAGCACGAAGAGCCATCCCCAGACCGTCAGGTACGTCCGAATCGGAGCATGGACGGCACCGACCTGTTCGCCCTGTGGCTGGACATGCTCTGCCATGACCGCTCCCTCAGAACAAGTAGAACATCGTGAAGATGAAGACCCACACCAGATCCACAAAGTGCCAGTAAAGCCCGGCAACTTCCACATTGGCATAGGACCCGCGGCGGTCGTAGACCCCTTTGGCAACCTGCCGTGCAATGATGCTGAGGTAAATCACGCCACTGAGTACGTGCAAGCCATGGAAGCCTGTCAACGTGAAGAAGTACGCCCCAAACTGCGGGGGTCCAAAGGGATTCCACCACGGACGCACACCGTAGTCCACAATCAGATGCGTCCACTCATACGCCTGGCAGCCCACAAAGGTCAGCCCCAGGAGCATGGTCAGCACCAGGTAGCGCACCGTCTCCTTCTTGCGGCGCTCATAGGCATTGGCAACCGCAAGTGCCATTGTCCCACTGCTGCTGACCAGGATGAACGTCATGATTGCGATGAGTAGCAAGGGAACTTCCGACCCCCCGATGTGGAGCGCAAAGACTTTGCCCGTATTGACCCACGTTCCCACTGCAGCACGGCTGGTAGCGTAACTAATGAGAAAGCTCGCGAAGATGAAGGCATCCGAGAGGATGAAAATCCACATCATAAGCTTCTGCCAGCTGACCCCAAAGGGGGAGACTCCGCCTGCCCATACTGAGGGGCGCTCCACCGGCTCAACAGCGGCTTCTGTCATCGGGATACCCGCTTTCGGTTGGACATGCTCGCTCATCGCCACTGCAAAATCCCCAGCAAACCGAGCCAGACAAGCGTCAGGAAGTGCCAATAGAGAGCAACTGGTCCCAGACGTCGGCGGAAGACCAGGAGGCGCTTCCGCACAGCTATCAGGAGTGCCAGAGCCAGAAGACCCCCGAGCAGATGCAAGCCGTGGGCAGCTGTCAACACGTAGAAAAAGCTTGCCGCCGGGAAGCTTGGCAGGAAGACCCCACGCCGGGCTAACTCAGCCCACGCCGCAAGCTGTCCGCCCAGAAAGCCCACTCCCAGCAGCAGAGTCGCCCATAGCAGCAGCTGCCCCCGGCGATCCAACTCCCGCTGCCTTCGCACCCGCCACTGGAGGATTCCCAAAACGCCGCTACTGGCAAGCAAGACAAGCGTATTTGCCCACACGATACCGGGCAATGACAGCGAGCGCCCGTCTACTCCGATCCGGACAATGGCAGCGCTGCTCAACGCAGCGAAAAACATCGTCACGCCAGCAATCAGAAGCCAGACAAAGAGCTGTCCTGTAGGCATCAGCGGACCCCCGCCGCCGATGGGCGCCCCATCACCGCCGGGAATGTTCCCGCGGACAATGCCACCCCACGATTTGGTCGGGACCGTTCCCGTCACCGGCATTGTTCAGGTCCCCTGAGTTCGACCATTGCCAGCACCATCGCCCGATGCGCCATCTGTGCCATTGCCCCCAGCATGGGCAGCGGCACTCGGCGCCGCTATCGGAATGGCACCATGGCGTCCGGGCTCACCTGTCGGCTCCTGCTCCAGCGGAACAGTCTGTGGGACGAAGTCCTGCGAGGCACCAGGTACACTGTAATCGTATGCCCAGCGGTAGACAACCGGGAGCTGCTCTCCCCAATTTCCGTGGGGCGGCGGGGAAGGCGCCTGCCACTCCAGCGCCGTTGCCTGCCATGGGTTTGCCTCCGCCCGCTTGCCCCACCACAGGCTCCGCACGACGTTGTACAGGAAGATCAGCTGCGCGGCTCCCGTGACAAACGCCGCAATACTGATGAAGACCTGTATCCCCTGGGCATCTGGCGCAAGGTACTGCAAAGCGCCGAAACCGTAGTACCGCCGCGGCACCCCCATGAAGCCCAGGTAGTGCATCGGGAAGAAGATGGCGTACATTCCCAGAAAGGTCAGCCAGAAATGCAGCTTCCCGAGACGCTCGTCCATCATCCGCCCGAACATCTTCGGGAACCAGTGGTAGATTCCCGCAAAGACACCGAAGACCGAACTGGTCGCCATGACAATGTGGAAGTGCGCCACGACGAAGTAGGTATCGTGCAGCTGGATGTCAATGGTGGGATTCCCCAGAAAGATACCCGTCAAGCCACCGGTGACGAACGTGGAGACAAAACCGACGGCGAAGAGCATTGCCGGCGTAAAGCGCAACTTCCCCCGCCAGAGTGTCCCCAGCCAGTTGAAAGTCTTCACCGCCGAAGGCACCGCAATGATGAGCGTTGTCAGCGTGAAGGCAGCGCTGAGCCAGATGTTCATCCCACTGATGAACATGTGATGCCCCCAGACGATGAAGCTCAGGAAGCCGATGGCGAGAATCGAATAGACCATCACCCGGTAGCCGAAAATCGGCTTGCGGGCATTGTTGGAGATAATCTCCGAGGCAATGCCCATGGCGGGCAGAATCAGAATGTAGACCTCCGGATGTCCCAGGAACCAGAAGAGATGCTGCCACAGGAGCGGGTTTCCGCCCTCCCGAGCCAGGTGCTCGCCTCCGACCACAATGTGTGTCAAGTAGAAGCTTGTGCCCAGATGCCGGTCCAACAGCAGCAGCACCGCCCCGGCAAACAGTGCCGGGAAGGAAAGCAGACCGAGAACAGCGGCGACAAACAGTGCCCAGACCGTCAAGGGCAGCCGCATCATGGACAGCCCTTTCGTCCGAAGGTTCAGAACGGTGGTGATGTAATTCAATCCCCCCATCACCGAGGACACGATGAAGACCGCCATCGACAGCAGCCATAGGGTCTGTCCAAGGTATGAACCCGGCACAGCCGTGCGCACGGCACTCAGCGGTGGATAGGCAGTCCATCCTGCCGCTGCTGCCCCACCGGTGACGAAGAGCGAGGCGAGCATGAGGATGCACGACAGCAGGAAGACCCAGTAGCTGAGCATGTTCACAAACGGGAACGCCATATCCCGTGCCCCGCACTGCAGCGGAATGAGTAGATTCCCAAAACCCCCCAGGAAGATTGCCGTCAGGAAAAAGAAAATCATCAGCGTTCCGTGCATGGTCATCATTGCGAGATACGCATCGGGACGCAGCACTCCTCCCTCGAAAAGCCCGGGGAAGAGCTTCGCCGCAATCGGCACCGATTCACCTGGCCAGGCTAACGGAATCCGCATCAGCCAGGACATCACCAGCCCAATGATGCCCATGAGCCCGGCGGTAATGATGTACTGGATGGCAATGACCTTGTGGTCCATGCTGAAGATGTATCGCCGCCAGAAGCTGGTCGGCTCGTGCTGGGCGTGCGCGACCTCAGCCGTTGCTACGTGAGGGGTTGCCATGGGATGCGCCGGAGAAGTTATTGCGACAGACCAAGCACTGTTGCCATCGTCGGTTGAGCAGCAAGCCAGTTCTCAAAGGCGGTGTCCGCCTCGACGACCATCTGCCCACGCATGATGTAGTGCCCCTGCCCGCAGAGCTCAGCACAGGGAATGTCGTACGTCCCCGTCTGCGTGGCGATAAACCAGAAACGGGTGGTCATTCCCGGAACCGCATCCTGCTTGACCCGCAGGGCAGGGACAAAGAAGCTGTGGAGGACATCCTTCGCATTGATGTACGCCACAACCGGCTTATTGACCGGAACGTGGAGCTCCGTTGCGATAATGTCGTCCCTCGACGCCGGATCATTGGGATCGATTCCAAACGGATTCTCATCGCTGACAAAGCGCGGGTCAAAGCGCCCCAGCTTCCCATCGAGCCCCGGATATTGGAAACGCCAGGCAAACTGCTCGCCGATGACGCGCACCGGGAAAGCCTCCTGCGGTGGTGCTCCATGAATGTCAAACCACGCCCGTGTGCCTGTCGCGATCAAGCCTGTCAGCACGATTGCCGGGATCACCGTATAGGTCACCTCCAGCGGGCGATTCTCTAGGTAGAAATACGCTCGCTGCTCTGGCGAACGCTCTCGATAGCGCCAGACAAAGTACGCCAGAAGTGCATGGACGAGCACGAACACAATCCCCGTAATCACCAGCGTCGTCGTGAAAAGACCGTCAATGATGGCTCCATGCACCGACGCCAGCGGCGGCAGCCACCACCAGCGGTCTCCAATGGTCACCACCCCGATGACAACCAACACCAGGACAGCCAGGGCAAAGAAGATACCGTGGAGGTCACTTGTCCGCATTGCTCCGTTCCTGTCCGTCCGACGGCACAAAAATAGCACGCTTGCCTCAACGCCATGATGAGCCTCATGCATGGTCTTGAGGAACGTCATCACAGGCGACGCAAATATAGGATACCGAAGAGAATCGTTAGCTGTGCTGTGTCCCTGCTGGCGGATACCGGAGGCGGAGTAAGAGGAGAGCCCCGACGAAGAACAGCGCAGCGATCGCCCCAATCGCCCATCGGTAGCTGCCGCTCCACTGGAGTACCATCCCGAACAGGAGCGGTCCCAGCCAGCTACTGCCCCGTTCGCTGAGCTCGTAGAAGCTGAAGTACTCCGCCTCGCGTCCGGTAGGAACATACAGCGAGAAGAGTGACCGGCTCAGCGCTTGTGTCCCTCCCAGAACGAGCGCAATGAGCTGAGCCACAACGATGAATTCCGTGGCGGTGCGGAGTCCGATGCTACTGTAGAGGAGCACCCCTATCCAGAGGAGCAAGCTCCCCAGCAGTGCCCGTTGAGCTCCGATCCGCTGTGCTATCCACCCGAAGCCGAGCGCACCGGCGAAAGCAACAAACTGAACTGCCAGTAGCGTTACTGTGATCGTCTCTATGGGCAAACGCAGTTCCTGGCTGGCAAATTGTCCGGAAAGGGCGATAACCGTCTGAACCCCGTCGTTGTAGAAGAAGTACGCTGCCAGAAAGAGCAGCGCCTGCCGGCTCCGGAGAAGCTGCCGCACCGTCTGCCGAAGCTGCTCTGGGAATTGGCTCTGCTGCACCTCTCCCCGGGGAATACGGGGCAAGCCAAGGGCAGGTCCGAGTGTAAAGAGTCCCCACCAGACACCTGCCGAGGCAAGACACAGCCGGACCGCGTGCTCTGTGGAAATCCCCCATTGCTCCGACACCGTCAGGAAGAGCAGATTCAGCCCCAGCAGAGCTCCCCCACCCAGATAGCCAATCGCCCAGCCCCGAGCAGAGACCATATCCCGCTCGTGGGGTGCTGCAAGCGCCGGGAGAAACGCGTTGTACATCACCACGGACATCCCAAAACAGAGGTTTGCCAGCACGAATAACACTCCACCGAGCCAATACCGCCCGCTGTCGACCCAGTAGAGCCCAACGGTGGCACCGGCACCGAGGTAAGCGCACAGGAGCAACAACGGCTTTTTCCACCCACGGGCATCGGCAAGCGCTCCGACCAGAGGCAGGACCAGTACCTGCAGGCCAACAGAGAGCGAGACCAGAAAAGGGTAGTACGCATCGGCAGTCACACGGAGTCCGAGAACCGACAGCATGCCCTCAGCATCAGCAGCTCGGTGCGCAATCTGCGTCAGGTACGGTCCCAGAAAGACCGTCAGCACCGTTGTGGGAAATGCAGAGTTTGCCCAGTCGTACATATACCACGCCCGGCGTGCGCGGCGCAGCGCCGCAGGGTCCCGGAGCACCTCACTCATACCGGAGTGCCTCGACCGGGTTGAGCGTTGCCGCTTTCCACGCAGGATAGGTGCCCCACAGAAGCCCTGTCCCGACGCATGCCCCGAGGCTGATACCCACCCACTCCCAGGGAAAGCCGAACGCGGAACCAATCAGCTCGGAAATTGCCCATCCGACCAGGACACCGAGGACAATCCCACCGACCGCCCCAATCAGGCTCAAGGTCACGGCTTCCAGGAGGAATTGCAGGAGGATCCACCGGCGGCGTGCCCCCAGCGCCCTTCGAATCCCGATCTCCCGCGTGCGCTCCCGCACAGCCACCAGCATCATGTTCATAATCCCCACTCCCGCCGCCAACAAGGCAATAGCACCTGTTCCCAGCCCGAAAAAGCCCACGTACTGCACCAAGCCAGCAAACTGCGTGCGGATGCTCTCGTTCGTCTCGACCTCGAAATCATTCTCCTGCCAGGGCTTCAGCCCACGAATCCGCCGGAACGCGCCTACCGCTTCGTCGATAACCACCAGCAGCATCTCCTGGGTGGGCGCCTTGACAACCACAAACAGCGAATTCCACCAACTCTCCGCCCTGACAAAGCGCAGGTAATGCGGCAGCGGAAGCAGCACGAAATTGTCCTGGCTCTGCCCCAGGACTGTCCCACGCGCCTTGAAGACCCCGATAACTTCGAAGGGAACATTGCGGATCCGAACCTGCTGTCCCAGTGGCGAAGCCTCTCCGAAGAGTTCCGCCGCAACATCGGCGCCGAGGAGAACCACTGGGCGGTTGAGCGCAAGGTCCTGCTCAGTCAACGGGCGTCCTTGTGCGAGCTCGTATTGGAAGGTGTGGAAAAACTGCTCATCGGAGCCGATCAGCTGGACATCCGGATCTGTGCTCCGATTTGCCCACCGGACAACCTCACCGCTCAGCTCTTCCCCGACCACCGCGACGAAAGGCGTCACCGCAGCGAGCTCCCGCTTCAGCTGCAGTCCTTGCTGGTACGTGATAGGTTTGCGTTGCATATAGCGACGCCACGCGCTCCCGCTCAACGTAATGGCAGGCATGCGAGCCAGGAAGATCGTGTTCTCCCCCATTGCCGCCAGCTGTTCGAGCAGCGTGGTGTTGAGCGAAGACACCGCCGTCCCCGCCGTCATGATGCCAACGACCCCGATCGCGATGCTGAGCGCTATCAGAGAAGAGCGGAGCCGGTATACCCGCAGACTCTCCAGGGCGTTGCGAACAAGCTCTCCTACAACCATCTCCTCCTCGGTTCCGTCTGTGGCGGAAAGGACGTTGGGGTAGGTCTGGGCATTGCCTCCCAGCGGATGCCTGGGTATGCGGCAAAATGCTGTATCTTGCTCTGGTGCTACAGGCAACGGAGGGTATCCCATGAAGCGTGCTGTGATTCCTGCTGCACTGATTGCTGCCCTCGGGTGCCTCCTCCTGGGTGGGATCGGGCGCATGCTCAACACGCACTTCTGGCTGACGAATCCGACCTGGCACGAGCTGGCGCAAACATTACTCTTGCTGGCAACAGCATGGGGCGTCTACCAGCTTGCCTCCGGAGAACATGGGCAGAGGAAGTGAAGCGGCGCAGTATTTTTGTGCTACTGGTGCTTTGCCCATAGCCTCGGAACGAGCTCCATGTTCACGGTCGTTGTCCTCCTGATGGTGCTCATCTCGCTGCTGCTTATTGCGGCAGTGCTGATCCAGCCTGGGCGTGGGGAGTTGACCCCGAGCTTTGGTGGGCTGGGCGGGCAATTCGGAACGCTGTTCGGGATGCGCCGGACGGCCGACTTCCTGATCAAGCTCACCATTGGGCTGGGGGCAGCTTTGCTGGTACTCTCCATCATCGCCAACAAGTTTTTCCTGGGCAGCGTCGGGGAAGAACGGGAGCCGGTCACGGTCGGCGCTCCCGCGCCTGTGCCGCAATCCGCGCCGGCACCGCCAGCAACGCCGACCCCACCCCCGCCAGGCACCCCTTGAGTGAGGCCGCAGATGGCATGTTCTGGCTCCCACTCTCCGGTATTGCAGGAGCCGCCTTCCTCTACGCGATCGGGTCGGCATGGACCGGCGAGCAAGATCTTCCGGAACAGCGGGAGGTGCTCTTCTATTTGGTCCGCGAGCGCTGGCACACCGGTATTGTGCTTCCCCGCAATGTTGCCGAGCGGTGCTTTCCCGAGGCACGGCATTTGCCACCATCGGCGTGGGTTGACATTGGCTGGGGAGAGGCAGACTTTTACCAAACGCCCGGCTTTGATCTCCGGCTGGCGCTGAAGGCGATTTTCCGTCACAATCGCAGCGTGCTCCGTCTGGCTGCTGTCCCAGCAGACCTCCAGCGCTTCTACGGTGAGGGCTGGCTGTTGCCCCTCTGCCTTGACTCCCTCGCGCTCGAGAGGCTTTGCCTGTTCCTCTTCCACAGTGTCCCCCGAGACAGCTCGGGAGGCGCTTTCCTGAGCAGCATCCACGCCGGTGGATGGGTCCGCTTCTACCATGCTCGGGGAACCTACTGGGGGCTGCAGACATGCAACACGTGGGTTGCCCGAGCACTGCGCAGCGCTGGTCTTCCTCTTCCGTGGCACGGTCTGGTGCTGGCAGAACAACTGTTCGCTCTCGCTCAGCGGTACCGCTGCCCGACATCGCGATAAGCTGCTGCCAGGCTCTGCCGCCGGGAGCCCTCTCCATTTTTGCCCCCAACGGCCGATAATCGCTGCGGTCAGAGAGTGTTACGGCGGAACCATGCGAGTGAGTGTCTGCCTCATCGTCCGGAACGAAGCCCACACGCTCCCGGCATGCATCGCTTCGGTCCGGGACGTCGCCGATGAAATCCTCGTGGTCGATACTGGTTCCACTGACGGAACGGCTGATCTTGCTCGGGACCTTGGATGCCGGGTCTTTGTCCACCCATGGAACGATGATTTCGCTGCTGCCCGCAACGTTGCGCTCCACCATGCGCAGGGCGAGTGGATTTTGAGCCTCGATGCGGACGAGCGCCTGCTTACCCCCGAAGTACTTCGACAGAGTCTGGAAGATGTCCCGCCCGACGTTGGGGGAATGCTGGTCCGCTGCCTCTCCCCGTTCGAGGGGACCATCTCCGAGGTGCTGCTCCTGCGGCTCTTCCGGCGCCATGAGCGTATTCGTTTTCGCGGGCGCATTCACGAGCAGGTTACCGTTGCTGAGGCAGGCTACCGGATTGCGCCGTCCCCGGTCACGCTCTGGCACGAAGGCTACAGCCATCCGGAGACACTGGTGCAGAAGCACAAACGGAATAGGCACTTGCTGCTCCGTGCTCTGGAAGAGGAGCCGAAAAACCCGTACTTATGGCTGCAGTACGCCCGCTCTGCATTGGCGCTCGGGCAGGGTCCCGATGCATGGGAGGCACTCGAGCGAGCTTCTGGCTTGTGCCCGGCAGAATCACCGCTGTGGTACCAGATTCGCTGCTGGCAGGCGCAGACAGCACTCTCCCTGCAGCGCTTCCACGAAGCGCTCCAGGCTGCCCGCGATGTGCTCCGCCGCTATCCCACCCAGAGCTTTGCCCTCCGCATCGCCGGAGATGCAGCCTACGGACTCCACCGCTGGCAGGACGCTGCCACGTTCTACGAGCGCCTCCGCACGGCACAGGACGAGCAGAGCGCCGGCGACCTCCTCATCGGCTCGGTACGCCTCAGCGTCCCCGAGCTTGCCGCCCGCCTTGGGCGCTGCCTCATCCTCCTGGGTCGCTGGGACGAGGCAGAAAACCTCCTGCGGGAAGCACTCCAGCACGCTCCCGAGCACCAGCAATGCCTCCTGGCGCTGGCTCACCTCCTCATAACCCGAGACCGCCTCGAAGAAGCCGATACACTCCTTGAACGTCTCCGCCACAGCGGGTGTGCTCCCGAGCCCCTGGCAGAAGTGCTGCACCATCGGGAACGGCGCATCCGAGCCCGACAGCGCTCTCGTCCGCTCGTGTCGCTGAGCATGATTGTCCGCAACGAAGCCAGTCATCTCCCCGGCTGCTTAGAATCGGTCCGCGAGGTGGTTGACGAAATCGTTATCGTCGACACCGGCTCCGAGGACGAAACCTGTGCAATCGCCCGCCAGTTCGGTGCCCGCCTCTTCCGTATCCAGTGGACCGATGACTTCGCCGCCGCCCGCAACGAGGCGCTGCACCACTGCAGCGGGGAGTGGATCCTCTACATGGACGCCGACGAACGCCTCCATCCCGACTCTGCCCGTATCCTGCGGGACTTCCTCCAAGATGTCCCCGATGAGGTTGGGGGCATCCTCTGCACCATTGAAAGTCCTCATCGCCGGGAAGATGGCAGTCAAGAACTGCACTACGGCGCCTATCCGCGTCTTTTCCGGAACTACGGCTATCCGACCATTCGCTTCCACGGGCGCGTCCACGAGCAGATTAGCCCCTCTCTGGTAGCCCTTGGCGTGCAAGTGGTGAACTCTCCACTGCGCATCCTCCACCTAGGCTATGACCAGTCACCGGAGGTCCTGCAGGCAAAGGTCCAGCGGAACTATCGCCTCCTGATGCGTCAGGTCCAGGAAGAGCCGCTCGATGCATACAGCTGGTTCCAGCTCGGGCAGACTCTGGCACGGATGCACTTCCTCCCCGAAGCCGAGGAAGCGCTCCGCTTTGCACTGCAGCTCGGGACGCTCTCCCCCGGTGTTGCTGCCGCGGCTGCTCTCGTGCTGGCACAGCTGGCGCTCCGCAGCAAGCGCTTCAACGAAGGGTTGAGCTGGGCAGAATACGCACTCCACCATGCTCCCGACCACATGTACGGGCTTTTCCTCAAAGCTCAGGCTCTTCGCCTCTTGGGGCAGCAGGAAGCTGCCGCTGCTATTCTTGAACGCCTCCTGCACGAAGCGACCTCCTCTGCCGTGACCAGCGCGGCATTTCACGTCCGCATCCCTCCGGAAATTCTCCAGCGCGAGCTGCAGCTTGTCCACTCCTCCAGCAGGGAAACCAGCAGGGCTGCTAATCCTTTGTCCGGATAGCGCCACTGAGCCGTCCGCGGTACGCGGCGAAAGCGAAGCCGCTCGATATCCTCCACGCTCTGCAGGAAGCCAAGCCGTCCCTGCTGGCAGAGCCAGCGGTCCACCGCCCCGAGCCGCCCGGCAAAGACAGAGTAGACAGGCGTCCCCAGAAGGGCTGCCTCGCGGTTCATCGTCCCGCCACCGGAGATCACCATGTCGGCCCAGTAGAGCAGCTGCAAACCCGGAAGGGCAGCAGAGAGGAAGCGCGCGCGCCCAATGCCTTCATCTCGGCAGAGCTTCTCCACCCACTGCCGGTCATCCAGGGCACGAGGAACAATGACCGGCACTACCTGCGGCTCCCGTCGGAGGCGTCGCAGTACCGCGGCAAAGAGCTCCAGCGTCCGCCGCTGCCGGTAGTGTGCTGTCACACTCGGCGGTCGCAGAACTAGGAGACACTCTTCCATGCCAACGCCGAGCTGTTCCCGAAATCCAGGCTGAGGCACAAATTCGGGCAGGTAAACCTCCTCTTTCAACCCCGGATAGGGATAGAGGCGCTCTGCCGGGAACCCCGCCGCCAGCGCCGAACGAAAGGCAACCTCAGGGACGAGGATGCGATAAGCCCCCCAGCGGAAGATCCAGCGCTCGGTCCATTCGTAGTCCAGACACACCACCGCCGGGATACGCTGCAGCACAGCCGCAATGACCTGTGCTCGTGACCCATGGCTGAGAGCCACCTGCGGGCAGACGCGACGCACCGGTCTGCGCAATGCCCATGCTCGCTGCAGGAGACGCCATGCCTTCCCCACAGGATGCCTCCCCCCGTATGCGCCGACCGCCTCCAGCTGCAACCCCGCTAGCTCTGCCAGCTCAAGCGTTTGCGCATAAGGGCGAGCCGTCAGCAGCAGCTGATGTCCACGCCGCTGCAACTCTCGAATGATCGGCGCAAAGAAGGGCACGTGCGGGGAATTGTCCAGATCAATCCAGACGCGCATGACCCTTGAGCCGAATATGCATCAGCAGTTCTGCCAGCGCTACGAACATCCAGGCAACAGACCAGCGCATGAAGACGGTGCGCTGCGTCCAGAACCGATGGCGCCGATAAGCAAAGGAGCCATCAGCGTTCTGCAGATGCTCTGTTGCCCAGCGGGCAATGCGAACAGCCGCGGATTCCTCTCCAAAGCGGCACAGTGTGCGGATTGCCTGAGCACAGACAGAGGCATCGATTGGATATCGCTGCCGATCCCTCCACCGGGGCAATCCCTCTGCCGTGAACAGCACACGCCGGTAGTAGGTCCATCCACGCTGGAGTCCCTCGGAAACTGTCGGATCACCGGTCAGCTGGTGATACTCCTGCAAGCACTCCAAGACGTAGCCCGTGTGGAGATGGTCCACCCATCGCCGAGGATCATCCCCGACGGCGTAGGGGAAAGCCCCCCGCGGGTCTTGATGGGCAAGCACGAACCGAACGCTCCGGCGGGCTGCTTCCCGGAATTCCTCCCGCTGGCTCAGGACATAGGCATGCGTGCAGAGCCGAGCTCCGAACAGGGTTGCGTTGAGCACACGCTGGTTGTCAAACGGGGAATACGCCCAGCAGAGCATCTCTTCTCCGTCGTCACTCCGCGGGAAACGCTGGATCAGCTCATCGGCTGCCTGCAGGCACAGTTGGGCAGCCGGTTGGGACTGGCAGATTGTCGCCGCTCGGAAAAGGGCACCGGTGACTATGCCAGTAGCAACAATCGTCGGGGCGTAGGCGGGCAGCGACATCCGGCGCGCTTCCCACGGGAAATCGTACCCCCAAGCAGCTTGCCAGCCAGGGCTACGCAAGCGCTGCAACTCAGCAATGCAGACCTGAATCCGCGTCTCCCAGAGTGGACGCCGCTCCGGAAAGCTCCGCCAAGCGTAGACATACCCCTCCAGGGCAAGACCAAGGGTGACGGGATTCTTCCTCGGGCGAACCCGGAACAGCGGACGCAGATTGAGCGGGCAGCGCAAGAGGAGCTGCTGCCCGACCCGGCGCAGCACACGATGCCGGAACAGCGGGAGCTCCCAGAGCGGCGAACAGAGGGCGTCATACGGGTCGTAGCCCCGGTAATGCATCCCTTCCATGTACGTCCGGCACCGTTCCCACGCCGAAACGAGCGTCTCCATAGCGGCGCAAACTTAGAGCTTTCCCCAGCAGCCGGTCAGCACTTGTAACTCCCCTCCACTGCCAAGGGTTACTGGCGGTGGATGCCAACGCCACGTGGCGTGTAGGTCTGGATGTCTCACAAGCAGGACAGCGAACCATGCGTACCTCCTGGGAGAAGCTCAGCGGCATTCTGCTCGCAGGTGGGCTTCTGCTCTGGCTGCTGGGCACCTCAGCATGCCAGAAGAGTGACCAAATCACGGCACCGGACCAGACATTGGTCCCTGAAATTCCCCACGTTGAAGCTCTCGCCAGCACTGTGAGCGGGGGGACTTTAGAGGAAGACCTTGCGCTGCTTACCCCTCCGAGCGACCGGCGCAGAGCGCCAATCCACGTCTGGCGCTGTCTCAATCTGGACTCCGCTCAGCGGGTTGCCGTGCTCGCGTGCTTGCGGACGTACCACGACTCTGTCCGCGCTGTTCTGAAGACGCTCCGCGATTCGGAGCGGCAGTACTGGCAGGAAGCTCGGCAGATGCGGCGCGCAGTGATGGATTCCCTGCGCCAGGGGTTGTTGGACCGGCAGACAGCTGCGCAGCGCCTGCGGGAGATTGCCCAGTGGTTGCGGGAACAGCTGCAGAACAATCCCGTGCGGCAGTGGGCTGCCGAGCAACTGCAGCAGCTCAAAGACGCCCTCTGCGCTTGCGTTTCCGCTGTACTAACCGGAGAGCAACAGCAAATCTGGCAGTGCTGGTGCTCCGGCGGAACCAACTGCTGCCCAACCGGCAGCGGTGATGACCACGGCGGCAGAGGGGACGACGGGAAAGGGGACGACCACCACGGACCACGAGGTCCACGCCCGTAAGCGGACACCCTCAGCGAGAGAGCTCGGGAAAGCCCTCGCGGCGGTCGTCGCGGGGGCTTTCCATGTGTGGAGAGCGTGCCCGAGGAAGTTCCAGGACGAAGGTGCTGCCCTGACCGGGAATGCTCTCCTTGAGGAGGAGGGCACCACCGTGATAGCTTTCCACAATCCGCCGAGCCAGGCTCAAGCCCAAGCCCCAGCCACGCCGTTTAGTGGTAAACCCCGGCTCGAAAATCCGGCGTCGGAGCCGAGCCGGAATCCCCCGACCGTTGTCCGTGATCTCCAGCTGGACCGTGTCACCACAGGAGGAGAGGCGCAGCTGGATACGTCCCGGTGCCCGCTCAATGGCTTCGATGGCGTTTTTGAGCACATTTTCCACTGCCCATGCCAGGAGTTCCCGGTTGACCGCGGCTTGTGCCTGGCGGTCTAGCTCCAGCTCAATTTCGATGTGCTTGCTCTGGGGCAACCGTCGCTGGAGGTAGTGTACTACCTCTTCCACAATCGGGGCAATAGGCTGCGGAGTCAAGCGCGGCTGTGCCCCGATTTGGGAGAAACGCTGGACGACACTCTGCAAGCGTGCCACATCTCGTGCAAGCTCGTGGAGGATGTCCTGCTGCATTTCCGGCTGTTGGCGCAGCAGCTCTAACCAGCCCAAGACGCTCGAGAGCGGCGTGCCCAGCTGATGCGCTGCCTCCTTCGCCATAGCCACCCAGAGCCGGCTCTCCTCTGCCTGCCGCCCGAAGCGCAGCGCTATCCAGCCCATCACCAGAAGTCCGATGACCAACAGCGCCTGGACGTATGGAATCCACCGCACCCACCGAACCAGCCGAGAGGTGGAGTAGTAAATCCGAGCCAGCTCCACTCCCTTCTGGTCGGTGACCGAAATCGGCGGGAACTCCTGCCGCATCTCCGCTACCAAACGTCTCAGGTAGCGCCGCTGGGTTTCGGCAGACCACGCCGTATCGAGCTCAACATTGAGCGTATTTTGCCCGTAGGGGTAGAGTGGCTCATCCTGCGGGTCTGTCACGACAATGGGGAACGAGATGGTCGGGACCACATGGTCCAGGAGCACGAAGAGAAAAGGGTCTGTTTCCAGGGTTGGATCCGCAAAGATGCGGAGCATCTCGGCGTAGAACTGCACGGTTTGCCGTTCACGAGCAAGGATATCACGGACAACCCGCTGAGTTGCCACGAAGCTCAGCACGACCGTGACCGCCCCGATAGCAGTGACGAGTGCGTAGAAATGCCACTGCCGCACGCCTGCTGCCCGCCTCATGGTAAGACGAGTTCGGCAATGGGGAACCCCTGCTGCTGTACCAGCTCGATCTGGGGCGGCGCGAAGCGGAGGAGGAACCGCTGGTGTCGCTTGCCCAGCAGGAGAGTACACTGTCCGTAGGAGCTTCCCACCGGCAGCAGGTCAGACCACTCCAGCACTGCCGGGCGATTCCCGGCGCGCCCATACTCTGCAGGCTGCAGCCCGTGGATGGAGACAACCACCTCCGGCATTGCTACCTCGGCGGCACGCCGCTGGTGAATGTGAGCCCTCAGCTCGTAAGGCAGCTGGAATGCCACACGGGTCTCCAGACGGATGTGGAGCTGCACACCCTGTTCCACACTGCCAGAGCAGTTCAGCACGAGCCGATACGGCGGCTCCTCACCGAGAAAGGGCACGGGCGACATGGTCTGCCAGCTCCGCCAGCGGGCACTCCCACTGCGCTTGCTCCTGCAGGTGGCGCACCACCACAGCACCGCGTTCCCATTCCTGCTCGGCAACCAGTACGACAACAGGCACTCTCAGCCGGTCAGCCTCTCGGAACTGTGCCTTCAGCGAGCGCCGCTGCAGGTCTGTCACTGTCCGGTAGCCTGCCGCACGCAGCTGTGCGGCAACGCGCATGGCTTCCTCTGGCATGCTCTGGGAAGCAACATAGACCTGAACCGGCTCTTCACAGGGCATCTCCGTCATGAGCAGTAACATCCGCTCCACCCCAAAGGCAAACCCCACAGCTGGGACCGAAGGTCCCCCGAAACTCTCCACAAGCCCGTCGTACCGCCCCCCGCCTCCGAAGGCATTCTGCGCCCCGAGCTGCGGACTGACAAACTCAAAGACCGTGTGTGTGTAGTAATCCAGTCCACGCACCAGACGAGGGTTGAGTACCACAGGGATGCCTCCTGCTTCAAGGGCGCGGCGGACACTATCGAAATGCTCTCGGCTTTCGGCATCGAGGAAGTCCCAAATGATCGGTGCTTGGGCAACCACCGGCTGGTCTGCCGGATGCTTCGAATCGAGAATCCGCAGTGGGTTGCGTTCCAGCCGCTGCTGGCTCTCCGGAGAGAGTGCCGAACGAACACTGCGGAAGTACTCCACCAACGCCTCCCGGTAGCGCTGCCGTACCTGCAGCGTCCCCAGCGTATTGAGATGGAGCTCGTAGCGCTGGATCCCAAGCCGCTGCAGAACCGTTGCCGCCACCACAATGACCTCAACGTCGCTTTCCGGAAACGGCGAGCCAAAACATTCCACACCGTACTGGTGGAATTGCCGGTAGCGCCCCTTCTGCGGGCGCTCGTAGCGGAAGGCAGCCCCGTAGTACCAGAGCCGCCACAGAGACCGACGCTGGAACAACCCGTGTTGGAGGAGCGCTCGGACAACACCGGCGGTCAACTCCGGACGCAGCGCCAGCTGTTCCCCGCCACGATCGGCGAAGGTGTACATCTCCTTGGTGACGATGTCGCTGGTGTCGCCGACACTGCGGAGGTAGAGCTGTGCGTACTCCACCACGGGGGTGCGGATTTCCTCGTACCCGAAGAGAGCCGAAACCGTGCGGAAGACCTCCTCCAGCTGCCGCCAGCGGGGCAGCTCTTCGGGGAGCACATCGTGCATGCCCCGCACTGCCTGCAGGCCACTCATGGATAACTCTCGTGCAGCGCCTCAGCTTGTTCGAAGAGTTCGAGCACCTCCCGTGCTGTTTGCGCCTGCATCAGATGCGAGCGGAATCCCGCATTGCTCATCAGCCGGGACAGTCGGCTGAGCAAGCGCAGATGGGTCCCCACATGATCTTCCTGCCCAACCAGCAGCACAACAACCTCCACCGGGCGTCCATCCGGGGCGTCCATCAGGATGGGAGGGTCCAAAGTTGCCACCGCCACCAGGGGCGCCAAAACCGCCCGGGTCTTCCCATGGGGGAAAGCAATCCCGCCTCCGATGCAGGTGGTCATCCGCTGCTCACGCTCGAAAATCACCCGCTGCACTTCCTCAAGGTCTTGCACCAGACCGGTGGCAGGAAGCGTGGCAATCAGGCGCTCGAGCACCTCCTCCTTCGAGTGCGCCTGCAGGCGTAAGAGGATCGTCTTCTCGTGCAAGACTGCAGCCAGCCGCATCAGGGTGCATCCTCACTGCCGGCGCCATAGACGGCTCAATGGCATTACTGTTGCCACTGTCTGACCAATTCGGTGTACTCCTCCAGCACCGCATCGGCTCTCTCCGGGGTGGTTGCCTCGGCAATGACGACCATCGCCGCCGACTGCCGATCAGGGAAGATGAGCACGGACCACTCCGGCTCAATCAACTTGACCCCATCGATGAGCAGTCGCTCCGAGCCGACGGGATGCTCCAGCGCTCGGCGCAGAACGCTCCCTTTCCGCTCCCAGGGACACGGCACTAAGCCTTCCCGCTGATACCGGCGTGGCAACCGAGCATCCAGTTCAGAGAGCTCCCAGCCGGTCAGCGCGAGCATCTCCAGGAGCTTTGCCGCCGAGAACATCCCATCAGCGGCAAAGAGATACTCCGGGAAAATGAAGTCCCCACGGGTCCCGCCGACAAAGCGGACGGCAGGATCCCGGGTTGCTTCCATCATCGCCGAATGCGAGTTCCGGACACGCAGGACGCGGACGCCATGCTCGGCAGCCACTTCCTCAACTTCCGCACTGGCTGCCACGGGAACGGCAACCACGTACGGTTCCTGGTCCCGATGGGTCTGCAGGAAGAGCTTCAGCACGAGCGTGAGGAGCCGCGCTGGACTATACCAAACTCCGCGCCGATCGAAGACTGTGATACGCTCAGCGCCGTAGTCAATCCGAACCCCCAGCTCACAGCCGAGGGCACGCAGTGCCTCAGCAACCAGGCTCTCCTCCAGCGGGGGAGTCCGCCCGAGGGGATCCACGTACGTGTTGACAGCGAACGCTTGGCAGCCGAGCGTGCCGAGAATCATCGGGAAGAGATTCGCCGCCAGCCCACCGGAGTAGTCCACCAAGAGTCGGAACGAGCGCTGCTGAATCACCTCAGCATTGAGGGCAGCCAGGAAGTGCCGGATGTACCCTTCGGCAGAGCGTTCCCCAAAGCTGAGCGTCCCGATCTGCTGTGCCGCTGCTCGACGGAAATCCTCCCCGTAGAAGATGCGCTCCACAGTCTTCGCCAACCCCGAAGGGATGTCTCGCCCTTCGGCGTTGAAGACCACGATTTCCGTCTGTTCGGCAGCCCGAGGGGAACGCCGCACGTGGATGCCGCCGGCATAGCGCCGGGTGCGGAGCTCCTGCCGCGTCTGGGGCACAGACGCCACCTGCAGGTCCACCACATTGACCCCTGCCGACATCAGTCCCGCCATCAGTGCCCGAGCAATCATGCGGGCAGCATTGCCAGCATCCCGGCTGACCGCCACCGACGTCCCTGCTCCGAAGGCATTTCCCAGCGCAACCCCGAAGCGGGCAGCAAACTCCGGGGTGATCTCCACATTCGTCTTGCCGGCAACCTTGGCGTTGAGGAAAAGCCCATGGGTCCACCGCTCTTCCTGCACGAGGCTATAGGCAACCGCAGCTTTGTCCTCGACCACCTTGCCCGGCCAGAGCTTGACCCCAGCAGCAATGAGGGCATCGGCACCGATCCGGCATCCCTCGCCAATAATGGCTGCCTCCTCCACGCTGCTGCGCTCCCCGACAATGCTCCCGCTGGCAACGACAGCACCGGAGATGACCGCCCCTGCCTCGACGGTGACGCGCTCCCAAAGGATGCTGCCGCGCACACTGACACCAGCCCCCAGAATGCATTCAGCGCCGAGAACCGAGTCCTCCACCTCCGCATACGGACCGATGATAACCCGGTCTCCGAGAATCACCCGCCCCCGCAGTGATGCCGTCGGGTCAATGCGCACATCTGCCCCACACCAGAGATGCTCGCCGCACTGCTCCCCGAGGATCTCCGGCACGAGTATCCCGCGGGTAAAGTCATGGTGGACCTGCCAATACTCGCCGACTGTTCCAATATCCCGCCAGTATCCCTCGGCAACATAGCCGTAGAGGGGCAGTCCCTGCTGTACCATGGCAGGGAAAAGGTCCTTGCCGAAATCCATCTCCTGCCGGTACGGGATCAGCTCCAGCACGGAGGGTTCCAGCAGGTAAATGCCCGTGTTGACCGTATCGGAGAAGAGCTCGCCCCAGCTCGGTTTTTCCAAAAAGCGGAGGATACGTCCGGCAGAATCCGTCAGCACCAATCCATAGGACAGCGGATTGGGTACCCGGGTCAGCAGCAGCGTTGCCATTCCCTGCCGTTCACGGTGGAAGGCAATGGCAGCGCTCAAGTCGATGGTGGTCATCACATCGGCACTAATGACCACGAAGGGTTCGTTGCGGAGCATATCGGCAGCATTGCGAACGCTGCCCGCCGTGCCGTAATCCGCCTCTGCCTGGACATAGCGCAGCGACATTCCCCAGGCACTCCCATCGCCGAAGTAGTTGCGAATCCACTCGCCCTGGTGGTACAGCAAGCAGACACACTCACGGATGCCATGCCGACGCAAGAGCAGCAGCACATGCTCCATAATCGGGCGTCCCAAGACAGGGACCATCGGCTTCGGGCGATGGATCGTCAGCGGACGCAATCGCGTCCCAAACCCCCCAGCCATGACAACTGCCTGCCGCATGGGTCAGCCGCAAGCACTGGTGCAACTACCGGAAATTTAGGCGATTTCGCCACAACACTCCCCACTACGGCTCTTCCTCGTGCTCCAGCACCCGCCGCGCCAGCTCTGCATAGGCTGCCGGGACGAAGAGCTTGACCACCGCGAGAGCTCCGACAGTGAACATCCGCGTGGTATCCCGCTGCGAGAGCACGTGGGCAGGAATCCCGTGGTGGCGCAGACGCCCACACAGCAGCTCGGCTTCCCACTCGGTGGAAAGCTCTGCGACAACCTCCCACGGCTCCAGCTCGACGTGGTGGTGACACACTGAGCACTGTGTCGGCAGCTCTTCCAGCTCGGCTCCACAGTACGGGCAGCGAATCACCTCTTCCATCGCCACCAGCGTCCGTCAATCCCATATCCCAGGTAAGCCCGTAGCATGACTGCGAGTGCCAGACAGAAAACCGCAGCATTTCCCCACCACATCCCGACCACCGGGGAAATGTAGCCGCGGTCTGCCAGCTTCTCCCCGCTGATGAGCGCTGCCCAGTAGAAGATGTAAAAGCCCAGGCTGATGAGAGCGCTGACGCCGAAATTGCCGCCGCGGGTGAGAATCCCCAACGGTGCCCCGACCAATGCGAAGAGCAAGCACGCCACGGCGATGGCGTACTTCTTCTGGATCTCGACCTGGTACTGCCGCTCCCGTTGCAGCGCCGCCATCCACTCGGCGGCAAGCGGCTCCAATGCGCTCCGGAGCATGACAAGCCGCTGCCGAATACGCTCGCCCGAGGCAGTCCTTTCTGTTTCCGGCTCTGGGTGGAAGAGCTCTTGCCAGTGAGCCGCAAGCAATTGCACTACCTGCCCGGCAAGGCGCTGCTGGTGTTGCTGTGCCTCGCGGACAACCGCTTCCATCTGCGCGATGCTCATCTCGCGTTCGCCCCGAGCGAAAAGCCGAGCATCAGACCGCACGAAGGCGTAGTCCCGCGCGGGGATGCGGACCAACAGGCGATGGAAGCGCACCCACCGCTCCTCGCCCTGCCCCCGCTGCGGAAGCCGATGGAGCTCCCCCGAACGAAATTCCAGCACGAACTCGGTCAGCCCCGAACTCAGACGCAGCCGTGCAGTATCGGCAGAAATCACCCCGAGCCAGCCCGGTTGGGTTCGGTCGTAGACCGTCACACCGAGCAGCACCTGCCCGCTCGTGTCGCGTGCGCGAGCCAGCAGCGTATAGCCTTCCAGCTGCGTTGTGAAGCGCCCGGGTTCTAGCAGTAGGGTCGGTCGCTTGCGCTGGATATCCGCCAGCATGACCTTTGCCCGATGGTTTGCCTCCGGCAGAACGCGATCGTTGAACCAGACAAGCCCGCCGCTGAGGAGGAATGCTGTCAGCAACACCGCACGTGTCATCTGCCACGGGCTCATCCCGCTGGCTTTGAAAACCGTCGCCTCATGGTTCGCTGCCAGAGAGCCAAAGGTGTACACCGTGGCGAAAAGCGCCCCCATCGGGACCGCCAACACGAGCATCCAGGGCAGATTCAAACCGATCAGCTGCAGGATGACCCAGGCTGCAAGCCCCTTGCCCAGGAGTTGCTCGCCATAGCGCAGCAGAAACTGCATCAAGAAGAGGAACACCACCACCGAGGTCCCGAAGGCAAACGGGGCAGCATGCAACCGCAGAATGTACCGATCAAGAACCCGCATGACCGAGCCGCTCGCGCAGACGGGCTTGAGCATGGTCGTAGGCGGCACGCCTCTCCGGATAGCGCCGCGCAAGCTCCTCGTAAATGCGCAGTGCCAGCTCGTAGGCACCTTGCTGCTCGTAAATCCGTGCCATTGTCTCCGTCACAATCGGTAGCTCGGCGGAGGGCATCGGCTCCTCCGGTACGGGTGCTTCTGGCTGAGCCGGTTCGGCGCGTTCAGGGGCAGGAATGCGGGCATGCTCCAGGCGCCGTGCCAGCTCCTCCAGCGGTGTCAAGGGTTCCGGCGGTGGAGTCCGCTCGGCTTCCCGCAGGATTGCCTCGAGCTCGGCAGGAAATGGCGGTGGCGGTGGGAGTCCGCGATACGCGCTCCCGGCACTGGGTTCCGAACGCAACGGGGCAAACTCCAAGCCGGGAATGAGGCGCACAAGCGTACTCCGCAGGCGGACCGTTGCTTCCCCTGCCCCTTCGATGAGGCGCAGTGGGACGGAGACACGTCGCAGATGACGGTCTGGCTCGGACTCCCCAGGGGGATGCGCCGGTTCTGCTGCCGATGGGGTCTGTGGCAGCTCATCGGGGGTGCCGCGCTGCCGTTGGAGCTGCTGGTACCTCTGCTCGAACACACGATGGCGGGGAAAGCGCTGCCGAGCGGCGTGCAGCACCTCTGCTGCCTCCTGCCATCGCTGCAGCGCTTGGTACACTTCCGCCAGCAGGAGGTATGCCGTCGGATACTGCGGACAGTGCTCCAGAAGCGCACGCGCGGCTTCCAGGACCAGCTCAGGATGTCCCGCCTGGAGGTGCGCCCGGATCTCTTGGAGACGTTGCTGGAGCTTACCTACCATGCCCGCTGGACGGCAAAGTCAACAAACCCTTCCAGCGCTTCCCGTGCGCTCGAGGGTGGAAGTACCTGCAACGCCTGGCGAGCACGCTCGGCATAGACACGTGCCTGGTGCAGCGTGTACTCTACTCCGCCGTACTGCAGCACTTGCTGAGCTACTGCCTCGAGTACCTTACGGGAACGCACCGCTGCCTTCCACAAGGACAGGAAGCGGCGCCGCTCCCCTGGGCTCATCTGCCGCAGTGAGACCAGCACCGGGAGCGTGAGTTTCCGCTCCTGCAGATCCTTCCAGCGCGGCTTGCCCCAGAGCCGCCCTGCGCCAATGTAGTCGAGTACGTCATCACGGAGCTGGAACGCGGTCCCAACCGCCTCGCCGTATGCACGCAGTGCCCCCCGCAGCTGAGGCTCAGCCCCAGCGCTGAGCGCACCGATCTCGCAGCAGGTGGCAAAGAGCGCTGCCGTCTTCCCACGGACTACCTCCAGGTACGCTTCCTCCTCGAGCCGGAGCTTCCGATTGAGCTGGACATGCTGCAATTCTGCCGCACTCATCCGCCGCACGGCCTCGGAGGTCACTTCCAGCATGTCGTACTCTCGGTTCTCAATTGCCAGCAGGAGCCCACGGGCCAGCAGGTAATCGCCTACCAGCACGGCAACCGTGTTGCCCCAGAGAGCGTTGACGGAGGGGACCCCACGGCGCTGAGGGGATTTGTCCACCACGTCGTCGTGCAGCAACGTCGCCGTATGGAGCAGTTCCACCAAGGCAGCTCCGATGAAACTCCGCTGGGACACTTCCCCGCACGCCGCTGCACTGAGCAGAACTAGCACAGGACGAACCCGCTTGCCCTTCTGCCGGAACACGTACCAGAGTACCAAGTTCAGCAGGGGCACCGACGTCCGCAGGACACGCCGGACATACCGCTCGAACTCATGTAACTGCGGTGCAACCGGTTCCAGCAGCTCTTCCAGCCGTGCCACCGTCACCCGCGACGCCTCTCGATGAGTCGGACTACAAGGATTCCCAGCTCGTAGAGCACCCACAAGGGGAAAGCAAAGATAAGCTGGTTGACCGGGTCCGGCGTCGGGGTGAGCACGGCTGCGATGATGAGAATCAGCACAATAGCATGACGCCGGTACCGACGCAGGAACTCCGCCCGGACAATCCCAACCCATGCCAGGAGCGCCAGGAGCACCGGGAGCTCGAAAACCACCCCCATGACGAGCAACGTCGTGGTCACAAAGCCGTAGTACTCCGTCACATCCACAATGGTCCGGATATGCTCGGAGGAAAACCCTGCAGCAAAGCGCAGCATGCCCGGCAACAATACCCAGTATGCAAAAGCAACCCCCAGCAGGAAACAGAGCGAGGTCCAGAGTGTCAGCTGCCGCACCCAGCGCCGCTCGTGGGCATAGAGTCCAGGAGCAACGAAGCGCCAGAGCTGGTAGAGCGCAAAAGGCATCCCCACGATGAGACCGGCAACGAGCACGACCTTGATGTAGAGCATCACCATCCCGAAGGGGCGCAGGTTCTGGAGTGCCAAGCCCGCCTGACGCGCCGGATGGAGCAGCGCTTCGTCGACCAGCCACTCCGCCTGCGTTGCTGCCAGCAGACAGCCTCCCAGAATACCCACCACTGCCCAGAGAATGCGGCGCCGCAGCTCGCCGAGATGGTCCCAAAAGCTCATCTCCTGCGCCTCTGGCTCCGGCACCCCCTCTTGCCGCCGCCCCGGCTCCGTGAGCTTCTCCATTCCTCCAGACCGAGCCCGTTGGAAGCACAAAATTCGCTCTTCCCTCTCAGGCGCGGTGCTGCCCGCCGGTGTGGCACTGTACGGCATATCATACAAAACGTGTCGCTGTCCTTCGACACTGTCCGAGAGGCTGTGATTGCAGACGACATCGCATTTTTGCACTGCCCCGATAGCGGCTCCTCCGGCGCAGGCGGTCTCACAGCAGAGAGGGACTCCATTGCCCAAGTCACGACGTTCTCTTGAACTCTTCCCCGAATGGCTCTCAACATCCCGAAAACCTCTCGAACGTGAGGAAGCAACTCCCGAAGCGCTCTGGCAGCGCTTCTTGACACTGATCCGGGACAACGTCCCACCGCAGGTTTTCAAAACCTGGTTCGAGCCTCTGCGCTTTGAACGGTGGGAGAACAACACGCTCACTGTCCAAGTGCCCAGCCAGTTCTTCTGCGAGTGGCTGGAAGAACACTACTACGGGCTCCTCCAGCGTGCGCTCGTCCAGGTCTTCGGCGCCCACGCCCGTCTGCAGTACAACGTCATGCTCGAGCGTGGCGAAGACGTGCACCAGCGCACTGTCCGTCTGCCTGCCCTGCAGACTCCGCCACCGCAACAAGCACTCCCGTTGCAGACAACGCCGCCGCATATCCTGATTTCGCCCATCAACCCCCGCTTTACCTTCGAGCGTTTCATCTGTGGGGCAAGCAATCGCCTGGCATATACCGCCGCTCGCTCTGTAGCCGAGCAACCGGGACAAACCCGCTTCAATCCCCTGCTCATCTACGGCGGGATCGGCTTAGGCAAAACCCACCTGGTGCAGGCAGTCCATAACTACCTCGGGCAGCGTCGGCTGCCACTGCGGCTGGTCTACGTCAGCAGCGAGTACTTCACCACCGGCTACATCACTGCCCTCCAGCAACATCACGCCCATGAGTTCACCGCCTTCTACACGAGCGCCGATGTGCTCATCATCGACGACATCCAGTTCCTTGCCGGCAAGGAAAAAACCCAGCAGCACTTCTTCCACATCTTCAACACCCTCTACCAAGCCGGCAAGCAACTCATCTTCACCAGCGACAAGCCCCCACGGGAGCTTGCCGACGTGGACGAACGGCTCATTTCCCGCTTCCAATGGGGATTGGTCGCTGAAATCCAGCCCCCGGAGTACGAGCTGCGCCTGGAAATCCTGCGCCGGAAGAGTGCCGATGAAGGCTTAGAACTGCCTGAAGACGTGCTGCAGTACCTGGCGCAGCATATCACGAGCAACATCCGCGAACTGGAAGGCTGCCTCATCCACCTCCTGGCACGAGCCACGCTGGACCGCTGCGAAATCACGCTGGAGCTAGCCCACCAGGCGCTTGCCCAGATGGGGCAAGCAGCGCTGCGTCCGACCTCGCCTCAGCAAGCAGCCCGAGCACTCTCTCCGGAGCACATTCTGACTGCCGTGGCAGACTACTACGGTCTGGATCCGAGCGTGCTCACGGGGAAGAGCCGCAAACGCGAAGCAGCCCAAGCCCGGCACCTTGCCATGTACCTGCTGCGCAAATACCTGGCGCTTCCCTTCAAGACGATCGGGCAGCTCTTCGGCGGACGCGACCACACCACGGCTCTCCACGCCTGCGAGAACATCGAACGCGAGCTACCCCGCTCAAGTGCCCTGCGCCAAGCGCTGAGCCACCTCGAACAGAGGCTCGGCGAGCCTATTCGTCTCTAGCCCCCGGGTTTCCGAACAGCAAGCTGTCCGCCATGAGCTACGACGTCCACGACTTCGAGCGCGAAGTGATCCAGCGGAGCTACACAGTGCCCGTCCTGGTAGACTTCTGGGCAGAGTGGTGCATGCCGTGCCGGATCCTCTCCCCTGTCCTGGAACGCCTTGCCCAGAAGGCAAACGGACGCTGGGTACTGGCGAAAGTCAATACCGAAGAGCATCCCGAGCTGGCATATCGCTACGGGGTTCGGAGCATCCCCAATGTCAAGCTCTTCGTTGACGGGGAGGTCATCAACGAGTTCGTCGGGGCACTCCCCGAGCACCTCATTGAACGCTGGCTGGAGCAGGCACTTCCCAGCCCACACCGCAAGCTCCTGCAACAGGCCGAGGAACTCCTCCAGCAGCACCGCATCTCCGAAGCCCAAGAAGTGCTCGAGCGCGTCCTAGCGGCAGAGCCCCACAATGAACAGGCACGGGTGCTCCTGGCACGACTCCTGCTCTTCGCAGAGCCTGACCGTGCACGGGAATTGGTGGCTCCAATCGAGCCCGGCTCACCGCACGAGGAGGTAGCCGAAGCTATCCGTACCCTCGCTCCTCTGTTGCAGCTGCGCTCGGAAGAGGAGCTCCCGCCCGATCCTGTCCGTCCGCTCTTCTGGAGCGGTGTCCAGGCACTCCAACGTGGGGAATTCGATACGGCGCTCGAACACTTCATCGAGGTAATCCGGCACCATCGGTACTACAACGAGGACGCTGCCCGCCGCATCTGCATTGCTATCTTCAAGTTCCTCGGCGAAGAGCACCCCATCACACTGCGCCGACGCCGGGAGTTCAGTAGCGCGCTCTACATCTGACCAGACTCCTCGGGTCTGTGGCTCGCAGGGAGGGAACTTGTCCAAGAGGCAGCGCGTTTGTGCCAGAAAACCGGAGAGCATCAGCCTCATGCACCTTCGGTGGATCTGCCTTACCATGAGTATCCCGGCGGTGTGTGGCGCTATCCCCCAGTTTGTACTCTTGACAGGGAACCGCTGCAGTGCCTGCCACGCCTTCCCTCAGGGGAGCGGGCTCCGCAGCGAGCTAGGTTGGTACAGCCTGCACGATGTTGGTCTCCTCCGGTGGCATCAGCTCGGGCTGGGCACACTGGAACGGTGGTGGGAGCGTGCGGGGAACTCCCTCTGGGACGGGCGCCTGCTTTTCGGCATAGATGCCCGGCTCCAGGGATTTGAGTCCCACAACCCTGCCTATGCCTCCGGCTGGCGGCTCTTCCCCATGCAGGGTGCACTCCACGTAGGCATATCTCCGATCAAAGCGCTTTCGCTGAGGGCAACACTCAACGGCGGGCGCCTCGTCTTCCCCGGGCAGCAACGGTGGAGCGCGTCTTTGGGCATCTATCCCGGACATGGGATGCCAGAACTCCAGCTGGGCTTCTTCCGTCCGGCTGTCGGCTTGCACTACGATGACCACACGATGCTGCTCTCTCGCATCCCCGGGGCACAATTTGACTCCCCGCAGCAGACCTACCTTCTGGCACCGAATTTCGCCCAGTGGGGTGCCCTCCTGCAGTGGGCGTCTCTGTCCTGGCTTGCCACCAGTGTGGGGGTGTTCCGTGGTGGTGCGCTCTCCGCAGTTGTGCTCCGGAATCCCCGCGGCGAGTCTGCCCCAGTAACAGCCGCCACCGCCCCGGTCGGGAATGCCCACCTGTGGCTGACTCCGAAGCTCGGCTCGTGGACGCTCTCGCTCGGCGGCTCCTGGCTTGGCAACCGGGATTTCTGGCTTGCCCATGGGTTCGCTGGTATCGGATGGCATGACCACGGTGCCCTCTGGGCAGAGTACAGCCGTTTCCGCAGCTCGTCCCTCCACCGCTGGGCAGTCACCGCTGAAATTGATCTCTGGCTCTGGAATGTCATGATGCCCTATGCCCGCTTCGAACACGGGCGGGTCTCAGACTCCGGATGGTCTCCGGCACCATACACAACACACCTCGTGCTCGGAGCCCAGCTCTTCGTCTTGCCCTTCGTTGAGCTGCGTCCGGAGTATCGCTGGGCAGATACGGAGGGGTACCGCAGCGGGCGCGTTGCCCTCCAGCTGCACGTGTTCTATTGACCGGAGGAATGCCATGCGCGGGTGGAAACTTCTCCAGTGGGTCGGAGCGTTTATCGCCGTGTCCGTGCTCGCCCTCTGGCTCGTGCACGGGGCGAACATCTTCACGAAGGACCGGCAGATGCGAGTCTACCGGGAAGCTGATCCCATCTTCGGTACGCAACGGGAGCATGTTGTGTGGGAACCTGGCTTCTGGATTGGACTCGACCTGGCAGGACCTCTGGCCGCTGCCGGCATTGGAGCGTGGCTTGTGGGCTGGTGGCGGCAACGACGCCAACGGTAGAGAATGTCTCACCAGCAGTTGATACCACAATGGTCAGACGCCTTGCCGGGATTGCACTCATAGCCCTGCTGCCTACCTGGGCGCAGACGCCTCTCCCTCTGCCGATCAGCGGACAGAAGACGGTGACGCTCACCAACAGCGTCGGACAGAACCTCTGTAAGTTCCGCAGCACAGCTCCTCTGGAAGAATTCGAGGGGACTGCCGACGGCATTACCGGGAGCTTCACACTCGACCCGCTGAATGTAGAAGCCACTCGCGGGCGGATCCAAGTTGCTGTTGCCAGTATGCGCACCGGAATTGCCCGCCGCGACGAGCACCTCCGTAGCCCTGACTGGCTCGATGCCGAACGGTATCCCTTCATCACCTTCGACATTACCGGGCTCAAGGAGATCCGCTTTACCGAGCGGAGTCCTCAGCGCGTGAGCCTGACGGCGAAAGCCGTCGGGATCTTCTCCTTGCACGGGGTCGAGAAGCCCATGGAGCTCCCCATCAGCCTCACCTACGTTCTCGAAAGCGAGGAGACCCGGAAACGTGCCCCAGGCGATCTGGTGCTCGTCCAGAGCGAGTTCACACTCACGCTGCGCGACTTCAACATTCGCGGACGCCAGGGCATTATCGGCAGCCGCGTGGGTGAGGTCATCCGTGTCTGGACCACCTTCTACGGCAGCACAGCTGCACCGAAGTCCAACCAACCGTGAGACAAAGACCATGGAGCCGACCATGCAGCCTAAACGCCGAGAATTCCTCAAGGCAGCTCTCTGCGTGGGCGCTGGGCTTTGCTTCCCTGCCCTCCTTGCCTCGTGTTCCTCGGAGACAAAGCCGACCGAACCAGGCGGGACAGTTGAACTGGATCTGGCAACCGTTCCCGAATTGCAGCAGGTCGGTGGAGCGGTCAAGAAAACGTTCGCTCCCCACAATGGTGGGCGCCCGGTGCTCATCATTCGGTTAGGACAGAGCGAGTTTGTGGTCTTCTCTACCGTGTGCACTCACCAGGGCTGCGAAGTCGAGCTGCCCCAGGGAGGAGCTATCCCGTGTCTCTGCCACGGCTCCCGCTTCGCAGCGGCTGATGGGCATGTTCTTCAGGGACCCGCAAGTCGAGCGTTGCCGCGCTTTGCCAGCCGGTACGATGCCGCGCGCAACGTGCTGCTCATCACGTTCTGAAATGTCTCACAACTCCGGGCAATCCCATGCGGTACAGACTTCTCCTCCTTGGGCTCTTCGGAGGACTTGCCAGCTCCGTACCTTCTCTGGGCTACCCCTCGGGAATCACGGGGGTAACGCAAACCGGCTGTACCTGCCACGGCTCTACTCCGAGCTCAAGCACCACGTTGACAGCCCAAAGTGGGAGCGGGAGCTTTCGGACTCGTCCGGGGCAGACGCTTACGTTGACCGTCATCGTTGCCCACAGCTCGCAACAAGCCGCCGGTATCGACATTGCTGTCCACAATCAGTCAGGACAGAACGCCGGAAGCCTTAGTCCGGCATCGGGCTCTGGTCTGCAGCTCTCGAACGGCGAGCTGACCCACACGCAGCCTAAAACGATGAGCAATGGACAGGCTGCCTTCAGCTTCAGTTGGACTGCCCCGAGCACCCCAGGGCTCTACACACTCCGCGCTGCTGGCAACGCCGTCAACAACAACGGGAACAATTCGGGGGACTTCTGGAACTTCCTCTCCCCGGTGACGCTGACCGTTGCCGGGATCACTGTGCTGGAACCCAACGGCGGCAAGACATGGTGCGCTGGGAGCACGAAGACAATCCGCTGGAACAGCGTCGGGGTAGACAACGTCACCATTGAACTCTCCGCAAACGGTGGGCAGAGCTGGACAACCTTGGCAACGAACGTTCCGGCATCGGCGGGGAGCTGGAGCTGGTCTATTCCAGCAAATCAACCGCCTGGCTCACAGTACCGCATCCGCATCGTCGATGCTGCCGATGCTCAGCTCTTCGATGTCAGTGATGGGAACTTCTCCATCAGCGGTCCCCCGCAGATTACCCAACACCCTCAACCCCTGCAGCCGGTCTGCGAGGGGACCAGCGTGACGCTGAGCGTCTCTGCCCAAGGCTCAGGGCTGAGCTACCAATGGCGGCTCAACGGACAGAATATCCCTGGCGCCACAACGGCAACGTACCAGTTCGTTGCTACTCCGAGCGCTGCCGGTGTCTATGATGTCGTCGTCAGCAATGCCTGTGGCTCAACGACCAGCGATACGGTCCGCCTCACGGTCAAGGAACGCCCCCGCATTACGCAGCAACCGCAGCCGCTGACAGTCTGCGCCGGGCAGCGGGCCGTCTTCCGTGTCACGGCAACGGGTTCTAACCTCCGCTACCAATGGCGCAAGAATGGAACCCCCATCCAGGGAGCAACAGAGGCAACCTACACGATTGCAGCTGTCCAACCGACAGATTCCGGCTTCTATGACGTTGTCGTCTCCGGTGACTGCGAGCCCCCCGCGTACAGCTCCCAGGTCCGGCTCACTGTTGGAGAACCACCTGTGATCGTGCAGCATCCGCAATCGCAGAGCGTGCGCGTCGGGCAGTCGGTGACCTTCCGTGTAGAGGCACAGGGAGCCGAGCTCCAGTACCAGTGGCGGAAAAATGGGGTCCCCATTGCCGGCGCAGTACAGCCCACCTACACGATCGCTTCTGTCCAGCTCTCCGACGCCGGCGGGTACGATTGTCTGGTCTGGAACGGGTGTGGACAGACCATAAGCCAGGTTGCCCAGCTGACCGTGACCCAGCCAGGACAGCCCGTGTTGGCACTCCGACAGTCCACGGTGGAGTTCGGAACGCTGGAGCTTGGCGATAGTACTGCCGTCGAACTCCACGGGGTTCTCTACAATGCCGGGGAGGATACCCTGCGGGTCACAGCGGTTACCCTCAGCGGCGCTCATGCTGCCGACTTCCGTCTCCTCAGCGGGGGCGGCTCGTTCACACTGGCTCCGCAGCAGGAGCGGACCCTCGTGCTGGCCTTTATCCCATCGGCACTCGGCGAGCGCACAGCATCGGTACAGTTCACCGCCAATGTGAGCTCGCCCCCGTCGCTCCTGTTGCGTGGGAGCGGAGCACTGCCCCAGCTGCGTGCCTCGACAGATCTTCTGGACTTCGACACTGTTGAGCTGGGCAAAAGCCGTCAGCTGTCGCTCCAGCTGACCAATCCCGGACCGCTCCCCGTCACCCTCAAGGAGCTGCGCCTGAGCATCTCGGCAGCGCCCCCCTTCAGTCTCGTTGACCCACCTCAGACACCGCTGACACTGGATTCAGGGCAGAGCCTGGAGCTGACACTCCGCTTCGCACCTCTCGTGGAAGGTCTCTCCCAACAGGAGCTCATCCTCATCTACGCCGGACGCTTCCACCGGGACAGTACCCGCGTTGCTCTCCGCGGCGTTGGCAAGCAGGGCGTTGGAATCCGCGAGAGGCTCCCTGCAGGGGTTCGGCTACGAGTTGCGCCGATCCCGGCAACAGAGCAGGTGGTGATTGCGTACGAAGTACCTGAAAATATCAGGCTACAGCACGCCGTGATCGTCAGCACCGAGGGGAAGCCCGTGCGTCGGTTGCGTACCGGCACAGGCTCCACTGGGATGCTGCTCTGGGATGGGCGGACAGACACCGGGCAGCCGTGTGCTTCCGGCCCCTACTGGCTGCGCCTCCAGCTTGGAACGGAGTGGTATACCATCCCGCTTCTCCTCCAGCGGTAGTGCTCCCATGGGCTGTGGGGGTGCTCTCGTTGTACCCGGGAGCACCCCCTCCGACAGCCCAGCACAATAGCTCCGAGCGCCTCTCCGTCCTATGCGGTGCTGTCAAGGCAAGTCCCACCAGTGCGGGCTCTATCCATGCGCATTACTCGCCAGTATACGAACCGCGAAAGCCCCTCGCTAGACCGCTACTTGCAAGAGATTGGCAAATACGAACTGCTGACCCCGGAGGAGGAAATCGAGCTAGCGCGCCAGATCAAAAAGGGCGGTCCTGAAGGGCAGAAAGCGCTCGAGAAATTGGTCAAGGCCAATCTGCGCTTCGTGGTCAGCGTCGCGAAGCAGTACCAGAACCAGGGGCTCTCGCTCAGCGACCTCATCAACGAAGGGAATCTGGGCTTGATCAAAGCTGCCCAGCGTTTCGATGAGACGCGAGGCTTCAAATTCATTTCCTACGCCGTCTGGTGGATTCGCCAGTCCATCTTGCAGGCGCTGGCAGAACAGGCACGCCTGATCCGGCTCCCGCTCAATCGCGTGGGTGCGCTCAACAAAATCAGCCGCAAGTATAGCCAGCTGGAGCAGCAGTACGAGCGGGAACCCACCCCAGCGGAGCTTGCCGAAGAGCTGGACATGAGCCCGGAGGAGGTTGCTGAAACCCTGCGCCTTTCAGGGAAGCATCTCTCCGTGGATGCGCCCTTCGTGCAGGGAGAGGATAGCCGCTTGCTCGATGTCGTTCCCAACGAAGACGAACCCCCGCCGGATGCTGCCGTCATGCAGGAATCACTGCGGCAGGAAATCCGTGCCCTGCTGAACCGGCTGCCGAAGCGGGAGGCAGAAATCCTGCGCTATTCCTTCGGGCTGGACGGCTACCCGCAGCTGACGATGGAGGAAATCGGCGAGAAGTTCAACCTGACGCGGGAACGCGTCCGCCAGCTGCGGGAGAAAGCACTGCGCCGCCTCAAGCACATGCGGCAAGTCCAGGAGCTGCGCATCTACCTGGGCTAATCCGCTGATG